>Ga0073934_10004230_pt1 | contig 24372 bp, 23 predicted proteins | sample LarsenN4metaG_FD_76834 | JGI IMG/M metagenome (GOLD analysis project Ga0073934, IMG submission 76834) | Hot spring sediment bacterial and archeal communities from British Columbia, Canada, to study Microbial Dark Matter (Phase II) - Larsen... ... | reverse complement strand
GCCGTCCGGAGTCCTCTGATGAATATCCACGAGTACCAGGCCAAGGAACTCCTCAAATCCTTCGGCGTTCCCGTTTCAAAAGGCGTTGCAGTCTTCAGCGCCAAGGATGCGGAAGGCGCCGCCGCGTCGCTTCCGGGGCCGCTTTACGTCGTGAAGGCGCAGATTCATGCGGGCGGTCGCGGCAAGGGCAAGTTCAAGGAAACATCCGCCGGCGAGAAGGGCGGCGTGCGTCTCGCAAAGTCGCCGAAGGAAGCCGCTGAGTATACGAAGCAGATGCTCGGCGCGACGCTCGTCACGAAACAGACGGGCGAAGCGGGGAAGCAAGTCAATCGCATCTACATTGAAGACGGCTCCGACATCGCGCGCGAGCTCTACCTTTCGGCGCTTGTCGACCGCGCGACGGCGCGCGTCACCTTCATCGTTTCGACCGAAGGCGGCATGAACATCGAGGAGGTCGCCGCCGAAACGCCGGAGAAAATCGTCCGCGTCGCAATCGATCCGGCGACCGGATTCATGCCGCATCACGGGCGGCGAATCGCCAAGGCGCTGAAGCTCGACGGCGACCTCGCCAAGCAGTGCGGAAAGCTGATCGGCCAGCTCTATAAAGCGTTCGTCGAGAAGGACATGGCGTTATTGGAGGTCAATCCGCTGATCGCCACGAAAGACGGGCGCCTCCACGTTCTCGACGCGAAAATCGGCTTCGACGACAATGCCCTTTTCCGTCATCCGGACGTCGCGGCGCTGCGCGACGAAACGGAAGAGAACGAATACGAGCGCCGCGCGAAGGAGTTCGATCTCTCCTATGTAAAGCTCGACGGCAATATCGGCTGTATGGTGAACGGCGCGGGGCTCGCGATGTCGACCATGGACATCATCAAGCATTACGGCGCGGAACCGGCGAACTTCCTCGACGTCGGCGGCGGCGCGACGAAGGAAAAGGTGACGGAAGCCTTCAAGATCATCACGTCCGACCCGCACGTCAAAGGCATCCTCGTCAACATCTTCGGCGGCATCATGCGCTGCGATGTGATCGCCGAAGGCATCATCGCGGCGGTGAAGGAAGTCGGCCTGAAAGTGCCGCTGGTCGTCCGGCTTGAAGGCACCAATGTTGAAAAGGGAAAGAAAATTTTGACGGAGAGCAGGTTGGCGATCACCCCCGCCGACGATCTCGAGGACGCCGCGCAGAAGATCGTGAAGGCGGTGGGGTGAGATGGCGGGAGCGATAGCAGGTGTAATCGGTGCGATGTTTGCGATTGGCGCAAGCAATGCCGTGCAATCTGATGCTGTAATCGTGAATCTTGTTGCGCAAGAATTCGTCGAACTCTGTGTGAAGCATGACGGCGAAATAGCCGTCGTCGAGAAAGTCGCCGTAGAGAGGGGATGGCATTCCAGACCGCCGATAATTTCCGGCGATTACGGTATACCGATTGACCGAGCGTGGGATGCCGAGATCAATTTCATTGCCGTCAACGAGGTCGCCGACAAGACTTCTGGCAAGTTCGTAATCGCCGTCGCCAATTCAGATTCCAGAAATTTTTGCCAAATATCGCTCGATGAATTCGCCATCGAGAGTTTGAAATCGGCGCTTTCCAACCAAGGTCTGGTTTTTCAGGGTGAAAGCGATTGGGCTCAAGAAAAATCCATCTGGCACACTGCTTGGTACTGTCTCCCGGATCCGCAACGGGCTGGTCGCTCATACACTGTGACCGCTGAGCGGAGGCGACTGCAAAAGAGACCTTCGTTAAGCGGTTCAAGGTTTTCCTATTTTAGGAATGAGCGCGATGATCATGCCGAATGTCCGAGCCCACTTCATTCAGGTCACGCAGATGGCTCGCTGCCTGAGCAGCCAACAATTGAACCCTGGCTCGGGCGAAAGCCAGACGAGCCGCCGGCGTTAGATTCAAAGATCCAATGACCTCACGGACCGACTTCGCCTTCCTCTTCCCCCTCCGCGTCCGCTGGGCCGAGTGCGACGGGCAAGGGATCGTCTTCAATGCGAATTATTTCGCCTTCTACGATCACGCGATCTGGGAGTGGACGCGCGCGCTCGGCTACAGGACTTGGGAGACGGCGCCGCAATTCGTCACCGCGCACGCCGAGTGCGACTTCAAGGCGCCGGCGCGGTTCGACGATGAACTCTTGATCGGCGTCCGTGTCGCGCGCTTCGGGACGAAGTCGATGGAGGTCCGGACGGCGGTCTTCCGCGGCGAGGAGACGCTCAACATCGGCAAGCTCAACTACGTCTATGTGAGCGCCGGAACGGTCGAGCCGGCGGCGATCCCCGCCGACCTTATCGACCGCGTCACGGCCTTCGAACGCGTGAAGCCCGAGAGGAAATGAAGAAGCTCAACATCCCCGCCGCCTTCGATCGCATCCCGGAAACCTGGTCGCCGCACATCGCCGCGCGCGTCAACGGCCAGGAAGTGCGGCTTGCGAAGATTCATGGAGGCTTTGACTGGCATTTCCACGACGGCGTTGACGAGCTGTTCTTCGTCGTCAAAGGCCGTTTCACGATGCGCTTCCGGGATCGCGACGTTGCGATGGAGGAGGGCGATATGATCGTCGTGCCGGCGAATGTCGAGCACATGCCGGTCGCCGACGCGGAGTGCTGGGTGATGCTCGTCGAAAGCGCCGGCACGCGGAACACGGGCGAGAAAATCACCGAGCGGACGAAATCGGTCCTGCCGACGCTCTGACTGCCGGCGGGATCACCCGGTCAGCTGCGCGAGGATCGCCATGCGGTCGAAGTAAATCCGCTCACAGACGATCTTCTCGCCTTCGAATTCGAAAATCGCGCACATGCGCTCGCGAAACGCCTTGCCGGTCGGGGGGACGGCTCCGGCGGGCGTTGAAAGCGGGCCCTTGTGGGTGCCCGTGAGCCAGAACTCGACGATGACCGCGTCGTCTGCGATGCGCATCGAGATTATCTCATTGCTCTGATCTGGAAAGGCGGTCCGGGACTCGAAGTAATAGCGCCGGACTTCCGCTTCGCCGTCGAAAACCTGCCGCGAGCCGACAAGTTCGTAGCGCGGGCGCAAGAAGGTCGCGATGACGGCGTCGAAATCGTGGACAATCTCGGCGGACATGTGCGCGCGGACGACCTCGATCCGGCGTTCGGAGAGGCTCGCCGCTGACGGCATGATTACGACCTCCACATTGCGTCAGGTCCGCCCGGTTGCTCATGAAGAGCCGCGCCGCTAAGACCGACATCCCGCCGCATCAGAAAACCCGAAATGGCCATCCTTGTCGACAAATCGACCCGCGTCATCTGCCAAGGTCTTACCGGCAGTCAGGGCGCTTTCCACACCGAACAGGCGATCGCCTACGGCACGCGAATGACGGCGGGCGTAACGCCCGGAAAAGGCGGTTCGACCTGGGTCGGCGGCGAGGCGGCGAACGGCGCGACGCTCCCTGTCTGCGACACGGTCGCCGACGCTAGAGCGAAATACGGCGCCGATGCGAGCGTCATCTACGTGCCGCCGGCCTTCGCAGCCGATGCGATCCTCGAAGCGATCGACGCCGAGGTTCCGCTCATCGTCTGTATTACCGAGGGCATTCCCGTTCAGGACATGGTCAAGGTGAAGCGCGCGCTTGACGCGTCGAAGTCTCGCCTTGTCGGGCCGAACTGCCCTGGCGTCATCACGCCCGGCGAATGCAAGATCGGGATCATGCCGGGACATATCCATCGTGACGGCCATGTTGGCATCGTTTCGCGTTCGGGGACCTTGACCTATGAAGCAGTCCACCAGACGACGATGACCGGCCTTGGCCAGTCGACCTGCGTCGGCATCGGCGGCGATCCGGTGAAGGGAACCGACTTCATCGACGTGCTTGAGATGTTCCTCGCCGACCCCGACACGCATTCGATCATTATGATCGGCGAGATCGGCGGATCGGCGGAGGCGGACGCTGCCGAGTTCCTCCAGAAAAACCGGGTCAAGAAACCGACCGTCGGGTTCATCGCCGGCGTCACGGCGCCGCCGGGGCGGCGGATGGGTCACGCCGGCGCCCTTGTTTCGGGCGCAAACGACACGGCGGCGGCGAAAATCGACGCCATGAAGCGCGCCGGCATTGCGGTCGCCCCGACGCCCGCCGCCATGGGCAGGACCCTCGTCGAGGTTCTCAAAAAATAAACGCGAGCTGGCGCAATTTGCCGGCCGCCCGCCCATTGAAACGTAAGGCGACTGGCGTAGATAAGCCCCGCGGCGCGGCGAAAGGCCTGCGCCGAGCAGCATCCGGAATGCGTAATGGCCAAGGACGGCGACGTCCCGCAATCAGGGACTTCTTCAGCATCGGCGGACGATCTTACATTCGCCTCGGGACATAATGCCGCCTATATTGAGGCGCTCGCCGCCCGTTTCGCCGCCGATCCGGCGTCGGTGCCCGCCGACTGGCGCCGCTATTTTGCGGGAACGGGCGAGGCTGCGACGCCGAAGGGTCCGAGTTGGGCGCGCAAGGACTGGCCGCCGCGCGAAAAGACCGAGGCGACGGCGCTCCTCGACGGCGATTGGCCGGTCGTTGAAAAAGCTGTGGCCGCCAAAATTGAGGCGCGCTCGCAAGGACTAGACGCCGCAGGCGTGCGCCGGGAGACGCGCGACTCCTTGAGCGCTTTGATGCTCATTCGCGCCTATCGCATACGCGGACACCTCATCGCCGATCTCGATCCGCTCGAACAAACGAAGAAGAAAATCCACCCGGAGCTCGAGCCCGCGACTTATGGCTTTGCCGAGGCCGATATGGATCGGCCAATCTACATTGATCACGTTCTCGGTCTTGAGACGGCGACCTTGCGCGAAATCCTCGCGATATTGAAGCGGACTTATTGCGGGACGTTCGCCGTCGAGTTCATGCACATTTCGGACCCCGAGCAGAAATCATGGATCCAGCAGCGGATCGAAGGCAAGGACAAGGAAATCTCCTTTACGCCGGAAGGAAAGCGCGCGATCCTGAAAAAGCTTATCGAGGCGGAAGGCTTCGAGAACTTTCTGCATACGAAATATACGGGAACTAAGCGGTTCGGCCTTGACGGGGCCGAGTCGATGGTTCCGGCGCTTGAGCAGATCATCAAGCGCGGCGGCGCGCTCGGCGTCAAAGAGATCGTCATCGGCATGCCGCATCGCGGCCGTCTCAACGTCCTCGCCGCGGTGATGGGCAAGCCCTATCACCACATTTTCCACGAATTTCACGGCGGCTCGGTGACGCCGGAAGACGTCGGCGGCTCCGGCGACGTGAAATATCACCTCGGCTCATCGTCCGATCGGGAATTCGACGGCAATCGTGTGCATCTGTCTTTGACAGCGAATCCGTCCCACCTCGAGGCGGTCGATCCCGTGGTGCTCGGCAAGGCGCGGTCGAAACAGGACCGCATCGAGCCCGGCGACATCGCGACGCCCAGAACCCATGTCATGCCGCTGCTTTTGCACGGCGACGCGGCGTTCGCGGGGCAAGGCGTCGTCGCGGAATGCCTCGGCTTTTCCGGGCTTCGCGGCTATCGCACGGGCGGCACGATCCATTTCATCGTCAACAACCAGATCGGCTTTACGACAAGTCCGAAGTTCTCGCGATCATCGCCCTATCCTTCCGACATCGCCAAGGGCGCGCAGGCGCCGATTTTTCACTGCAACGGGGACGATCCGGAAGCGGTCGTTTACGCCGCAAAGGTCGCAACGGAGTTTCGCCAGAAATTCGGGCTCGACGTCGTCATCGACATGTTTTGCTACCGCCGCTTCGGCCACAACGAGGGCGATGAGCCGAGCTTCACGCAGCCGCTGATGTACAAGAAAATTCGTGCGCACAAGACGACGCGCGAGATTTACGCCGAGCGGCTACGACAGGAAGGCGTCATCGAAGCGGGCTTTGCGGACGAGGAGCGTGGGCGCTTCAAGAAGTTTCTTGACGGCGAATTCAGTTCTGCGGACGCGTTCAAGCCCAACAAGGCCGATTGGCTCGACGGGCAATGGTCGGGTTTCGTGCCGCCGATGGACGATGATCGACGCGGCGACACGGCCGTCAGCCTCGAAACGCTGAAGAAAATCGGCGAACGGATCACGACCTATCCGGACGGATTTAAGGTTCATAAGACGCTCGAACGCGTCCTCGCCGATCGCCGCGCCAGCGTCGTCGAGAAGGGCGCCGACATCGACTGGGCGACGGCCGAAGCGCTCGCCTTCGGCGCGCTCGTTCTCGAAGGCTTCGGCGTCAGGCTTTCAGGTCAGGACAGCCGCCGCGGCACGTTCTCGCAGCGCCACGCGGTCTTCGTCGATCAGGAAACCGAGAAAACTTTTACGCCCCTCAATCACCTCAAGGGTGCGAAAGCGACCTTTGAAGTTCATGACTCCAGCCTATCGGAATTCGCCGTACTTGGATTTGAATACGGCTATTCGCTCGCCAATCCGAAATTCCTCGTCTTGTGGGAGGCGCAGTTCGGCGACTTCGCCAACGGCGCGCAGATAATTTTCGACCAGTTCCTGTCGTCTGGCGAGCGGAAATGGCTGCGAATGTCGGGCCTCGTCTGCCTCTTGCCGCACGGGTATGAGGGTCAAGGACCGGAGCACTCCTCGGCGCGCCTCGAGCGCTTCCTGCAGCTCTGCGCGCAAGATAACATGCAGGTCGCGAACTGCACGACGCCGGCGAACTATTTCCACATCCTGCGCCGCCAGATGCGCCGCAATTTCAGGAAGCCGCTGATCTTGATGACGCCGAAATCGCTGCTGCGCCACAAACGCGCCGTTTCGACCTTGAAAGACATGGGCCCCGGCTCGTCGTTCCATCGCGTGTTGTGGGATGACGCTGAGACGAAGCCGGGATCGACGGTCAAGCTCGTCGCCGACGATAAGATCAAGCGCGTCGTGATGTGCTCAGGCAAGGTCTATTACGACCTCCTTGAAGAGCGCGAGCAACGCGGAATTGACAATGTCTATCTCTTGAGGGTCGAGCAGTTCTATCCTTACCCCGCGCATTCGATGATCGCCGAACTGCAGCGCTTCAAGAAGGCCGACATGGTCTGGTGCCAGGAAGAGCCGAAGAATATGGGCGCCTGGACTTTCATGGATCCGAATATCGAATGGACGCTTGATCAGATCGGCGCGAAGTCGAAGCGCGCGCGCTATGTCGGCCGGCACGCCGCCGCCTCGCCGGCGACCGGCCTCTTGAGCCGCCACAAGCAGGAGCTTGAGGACTTTATGAACGAAGCGCTGACCGTTTGACCGAATCCCCGTGAGGAGATTGAGAGATCATGGCGACTGAAATCCGCGTGCCGACGCTTGGCGAATCCGTCTCTGAAGCGACGGTTGGAAAATGGCTGAAGAAAGTCGGCGACGCGGTCAGCGCCGACGAGCCGCTCGTCGAGCTTGAGACGGATAAGGTCGCAGTCGAGGTGCCGGCGCCAACCTCCGGCGTCATCGCCAGCGTCGCAGCCGCGGAAGGCGCGACAGTCGAAGTCGGCGGCCTTCTTGGTGCGATCGAGGCGAACGGAAAGGCGACGTCCGTGAAAGAAGCAAGGCCTGCCGCCGCGGCGAAAGCGGCGTCCGTCGCCGCGAAATCGGAAGCGCCGCTGTCGCCGGCGCCCCGTCGCGCCGCCGCTGAGCTTGGCGTTGACGCATCTTCGGTCAAGGGCACCGGCAAGGACGGCCGCGTCACGAAGGGCGATGTCCTTGACGCCGCGGCGGCAAGACATGCGCGCGCGCCCGAACCGGCGCCGCATCGGCCGCCGCGACCGGCGGGAGCGCGCGAGGAGCGCGTGAGGATGACCCGCCTTCGCCAGACGATCGCGCGGCGCCTCAAGGAGGCGCAGGAAACGGCGGCGATGCTGACGACCTTCAACGACGTCGACATGACGGCGGTGACGGGGCTTCGCGCGCAGTACAAGGACCTTTTCGAAAGGAAGCACGGCGTGAAGCTTGGGTTCATGTCGTTCTTCGTCAAGGCGTGCGTGCACGCGCTGAAGGAGATTCCGGACGTCAACGCGGAAGTCGACGGGACGGACATCATCTACAAGAATCACTATGACATCGGCGTCGCCGTCGGGACCGACAGGGGCCTCGTCGTGCCGGTCTTGCGCGACGCCGACGAGATGTCGCTCGCCGATATCGAGAAGAAGATTGCCGATTACGGCAGGCGGGCGCGCGACGGCGCGCTGACGCTCGAAGAGATGCAAGGCGGCACGTTCACCATTTCAAACGGCGGCGTCTACGGATCGCTTCTGTCGACGCCGATCCTCAATCCGCCGCAATCGGGCGTTCTCGGCATGCATCGGATCGAAGACCGACCCGTCGTGCGCGGCGGACAGGTCGTCGTTCGCCCGATGATGTATCTCGCGCTCTCTTATGATCACCGCATCGTCGACGGCAAGGGCGCTGTGACCTTTCTCGTTAGGGTCAAGGAAAACCTTGAAGACCCGCAGCGTTTGATGCTTGACCTTTGATCAGTCCGCCGCGACGCCGAACCGCGCGAGCGCATCCTCGAGCGGCTTCAGCGCGTCGCCGTATTTCTCCCGGCGTTCGATCGCGCGCGCATTCAAGGGCTCCCGGACCTGCGGCGCCGAATGGGTGATGACGGCGCGCTTCGTCTCGTGAAAGGCGAGGCACTGTTCGGCGAAGGAAAGACCGCAAAAGGAAAGGAGGGCGCGAATTTCCGCCTCCGGCGCGGCGACAAGCCGCTCATATTCGACGTCGTGAATCATTTCGCCGAAAAGCGAACGCCAATGCGCCGACATTCGCGTGTAGGCGGAATAATAATGCGCGACAGAGTCAATTTCATTGGCGAAGTCGTAGTCGCCGAAGAATCTGAAACGCAGGATCGATAGGCACACATCGACCGGCGGCCGGGACAGGTTGACGATCTTCGCCTCGGGGAGAAGCGCCCTGATGAGCCCGACCGACCAGAAATTGAGCGGGTGCTTGTCGGTGAAGAATTTTCGCGACCGCGCTTCCTCGGGAAGTCCTGAGATCAGCCGATTTCGCCAGCGGCCTGCGTTCTCCTTGATCGCCGCAAGACCGCGCTCGCGACTTTCCGCAAGGCCTGCGAATTCGTTCAGGACGCCGATCATGCACGGAAGCTCGCCGCCGCCGTAAACGTCCTTATGGGAGGCGAGAATCTGCTCGACGAGCGATGTGCCCGAGCGCGGCATGCCGACGATGAAAATCGGCTGGGACGCGATCGCGCCCGGCGGTCCGGCGATTGGCCCTTCAAAGATGTCGCGCATCCGCTTCAGGCGCGCTTCTGTCGCTTCCGGGTCGTATCCGGCGCCCGCCGTCTTCGCGGTCCGCGCGGCGACGGCCTTTGCGGCGATAATCCGGCGGAAGGCGCGGGCGTGCTCGTCGATCGCTTCGTCGCGGCGGGCGAGCGCGAGGAGCGCCTTGGTTTCATCGTCAGCCTTCAATGCGCCGGAAGCGAGCAGCTTCTCGAGGCGCGACGCCATGTCGGAGGTCAAGGCGCCGGGATCGATCTGGGTGAGATAATCGCAGGCGACGGCGCAGTCGCCGTCCTTGCCGATCGCCTCGTTGAGGATGCGCTTGGCGTCGGCGAGGTCGCCGTTAATCATCCGGCAGCGCGCGAGCAGCGTCATCGCCGCAGCATCGTTCGGCTGAAGCGCGATTGCGGCTATGGCGGCTTCCTCGGCGCCGCGGATGTCGCGAGCGGCAAGCCGAAGATCGGCGAGCGCGCGCCGGCGCGCGGCCGTCGGCGCGCGCGCAGCGGCAAGCTCGGCTGCGCGGAGCGCCGCCTGCAATTGCTCGCCGGACATCAGAACGCTAGTCCAGAAGTCGAACATCAAGGCCGCATGCTCATCCGGCGCCTTGTTCACCGCACTCGCAATTTCATTGAGCCAGGCCGTGTCGCCGACGGCGATCGCGGCGGCGCCGGCGACACGCAGGACCGCGGGAACGGCGCCGAGGCGCGCATACGCCCGGCGCGCGGCCGCCGCGCCGACATCAATACGCTTTGTGCGGAGCGCCGTTTCGGCGAGACCGAGGTCAAGAAGCGGATTCTTGAAGCGTTCAACCGAAGAAAAGGCGTTTCGAAATGCGTCCTCGCGCCGTCCCGCCTGCACCAGCGCTTCCGTCAGATGATGCGCGAAGGCGGGATCGCGTTCGGCCGAAGCGGCGAGCCTCGCCATCAGCGATTCCGCCGCGGCGGCGTTGCCGATCAGGAGATGCGTGCGGGCGAGGGCGCTCATGATGGCGGGATCGCCGGGACGAAGGTCGAGCGCAACCTTGAGAGTCGTCATCGCCCTGACATGCGCCCCTGTCAAAGCATGCGAAAGCCCAATCCAAAACAATGCGCCCGCGTCGCCGCGGACAGAACCGGGCGCCGCTTCTGCGATCCTGATGACGCCCTGATAGTCGCCTCTAGCGTAAAGCGCTTCGATCTGCGCCGGGATGTCCACTCTTCCATCAGACATTCTTTAATCGCTGGCGACGCTTCATGGCGGCGGAGCCTTGACCTTCGACCCATTGTTCGCCCATGTCGCGCGCAAACGCAAAGGCGGAAGAACAGAAGGTCGCCCATGTCCGAGACTTACGACGTGATCATCATCGGCGCAGGGCCCGGCGGCTACAACGCCGCGATCCGCGCCGGCCAATTGGGCCTTAAGGCGGCGATCATCGAGAAGCGCGAGTCAAGGAAACTCGGCGGGACCTGTCTAAACGTCGGGTGCATCCCGTCGAAGGCGCTCCTGCACGCCTCCGAACTTTACGAGGCGGCGGCGACGCGGTTCCAAACGCTCGGCATAAGGACGACCGGTCTCGCTATCGACCTCAGGCAGATGATGAAGCAGAAGGACGACGCCGTCGAGGGCCTCACCAAGGGCGTCGAGTTCCTGATGAAGAAGAACAAGGTCGCTGTTTTCTTCGGCGCCGGCGAAATCCTCGCGCCGGGGAAAGTCAGGGTGACCGACGCGGCCGGCAAAGCATCCGACCTCGCAGCGAAAAACATTGTCATCGCGACAGGGTCGGAGACGGCGCCGCTCAAAGGCGTCGACATCGACGAGAAGACCATCGTTTCCTCGACTGGCGCGCTTGCGCTGTCTGCGCCGCCGCGACATCTTGTCGTCATCGGCGGCGGCGTCATCGGACTTGAACTCGGCTCGGTCTGGCGCCGGCTTGGCGCGAAAGTCACGGTTGTCGAATTTCTCGATCGCGTCCTGCCGACGATGGACGGCGAAATCTCGAGGCAGTTCGAACGCATCCTCAAGAAGCAGGGAATGGAGTTGCGCCTGTCGTCGAAGGTGACGGGAGCGGAGATTTCGAATGCCGGCGTCAGGCTTTCGATCGAACCTGCCGCCGGCGGCAGGGCGGAGATGCTGGAAGCGGACGTCGTTCTCGTCGCAATCGGGCGGCGTCCCTTGACGTCGGGCATCGGGCTTGAGCGCGTCGGCGTGAAAATTGACGCGCGCGGCTTCATCGAGACGGAAGATTTTAGAACCAGCGTCGCCGGGATCTGGGCGATTGGCGACGTCATTCTGGGGCCGATGCTCGCGCACAGGGCGGAAGACGACGGCGTCGCCTGCGTCGAGCTGATCGCGGGCAAAGCGGGACACGTCAATTATGATGCGACGCCGAGCGTCGTTTACACGCATCCCGAAGTCGCAAGCGTCGGGAAAACCGAAGACGAGCTCAAAAAGCTCGGCGTCGACTACAAGGTCGGCAAGTTCCCGTTTCTCGCCAACAGCCGCGCCAAGACCAATCATGAGACGGACGGCTTCGTGAAAATCCTCGCCGACGCGAAGACCGATCGCGTCCTTGGATGCCATATCCTCGGCGTCGACGCCGGCGAGCTCATCGCGGAGGCGGTTTCGGTGATCGAATTCGGCGGCGCGTCCGAGGACATCGCGCGGACCTGTCACGCGCACCCGACGCGCTCTGAAGCCGTCCGCCAGGCGGCGATGGCCGTCGAGGGCTGGACAATGCAGGCCTGATGGTCCTGATGCCGGCGCTCCCCGACCTCATCGGCTATGGCGGCGTCAGCCTCGTCGTCGGAACCTACTTCCTGAGCCAGATCGGAAGGATGGACGTGAACCGCGCGCTCTATCCGTCGCTGAATGCGCTCGGCGCCGTCATGATCCTCTATTCCCTTTATCACCGGCCGAATCCGCCGTCGATCGTCATCGAGTTTTTCTGGCTCTTGATCAGCCTCATCGGACTGTTTCGCGTCCTCATGAAAGGCCGCGCGCGGCCGCAAGGCGAAAGCAACAAAGATCAATGAGCGGCCCGGCGCATTCTTTCCGCCGCGCCGTCATAAGAAGGGGAGGCCGCGCTGAGAATGAGCGGCGCAATCTCCGACGGATCCGGCAGAATATCCGGATTCTCGCCGGGCATCGCTTCCGCGCGCATTCTGGTGCGCATGGCGCCGGGATCGATGAGGGCGACGCGCACGCCCGCTTGCCGCGTTTCCTCCGCATAGGTCTTCGCAAGCATTTCAAGAGCCGCCTTCGACGCGGCATAAGCGCCCCAGAAGGGGCGCGCGGCCTCGCCGCCGATCTTCGACGTCATGACGAGGACCCTCGCCGAGCCGCTGGCGCGCAAGAGGGGATCGAGCGTTCGAAGGAGTCGCCAGTTCGCTTCGACATTCGTGTCGAATGCGCGTTTGAAGGCTTTCGGCGAAATGTCGGGAATGGGCGCAAGTTCGCCAAGCGCGCCGGCGTTCAAGACAAGAATGTCGAGCTTATGAAAGCGGCGCGACAGCGCCGGACCGAGCTGATCGACCGTCTCGAATTCGGTGAGATCGGCGGGTATCAGCGACGCGCCGCCGCCGGCGGCCCTTATCGCGTCATCAAGCTCTTCAAGGCCGCCGACGGTGCGCGCGAGCGCGAGGACGTGCGCGCCGGCCGAGGCGAGCGCGAGCGCTGCGGCCCGGCCGATGCCGCGCGACGCCCCGGTCACGAGGGCTATCCTGCCGGAAAGGGGCTGCGCCGCATCAGAGCTCATGCCGCTTCTTTCATTTGCGCCGCGCCGGAAGTCATTCTTGCGGCAGGGGGATAAATTCTTCCTCGTTCGGGGGCAAGGAAAAGACGCCGCCTTTGAAACCGCGGGCGGCCGATTGCGCCCAGTCGCGCTTTGCTTCGTCGATGCGCGCCTGCGTCGTCGACACAAAGTTCCACCAGATGACGCGCGGCCCGAGCGGCGCGCCGCCGAGAAGCATTGCGCGCAGGGGAGTCAGCGCCCTAACGACCGGCGTCGAGCCCGCCTTGAAGATGACCATTCGCGCACGGTCGATCGCCGCGCCGTCAACGGTCGCTGCGCCGTCGAGAATGTAGAGCGCGCGCTCCCCGTGCTCTTCTGGCAGCGGGATTTCCGCCCCGGGCGCGGCCTCGACGCCGAGATAGAACATCGGCGAACATGTCCTGACCGGCGACGCGGCGCCGAACGCCGTTCCCGCAATGAGACGCAGCTCGGCGCCGTTCCGGCGCAGGACTGGAAGGGTCTCCCTTGGGTGGTGATGGAACGAGGGTTCGGTTTCGAGCGCGTCGTCCGGAAGCGCGACCCAGCTTTGAACGCCGTGCAGGCGCTGTCCGCTGCGCCGCTTCGAATCATCCGTGCGCTCTGAATGCACAATGCCGCGGCCGGCCGTCATCCAGTTGACATCGCCCGGCCGGATGATCGCGTCAAAGCCGAGGCTGTCGCGGTGACGGATCTCGCCGTCGAAGAGATAGGTGACGGTCGCAAGCCCGATATGCGGGTGCGGGCGCACGTCGATGCCGGTTCCCGGCGCAAATTCGGCGGGGCCCATTTCATCGAAGAAAATGAACGGTCCGACCATCCGCCGCTTTGCGAAGGGTAGAACGCGGCCGACGGTGAAACCGCCGAGATCGCGCCGTCTCGGCTCGATCGTCATTTCGATCGCGGAATGCGTCATTGCCACCGCTCCCTGATCGCGCGACCATGAAGGCTCGTCAGCGCCGCATCAAGGCCTCGCTCACTCGGCGAGGATCAGCTTCTCGGCGAGCGCGCGCGTGTGCCGTTCGGCGGCGAGGAGCGCCGGCTGATTGTCCGGACCCAGGCCGATGAAGAGCTTCACTCCTTCTTCAAGGCTGAAGAGCTGCAGAACAATTTCCCGCAGGCGCTCTTCGGAGGCGTCGGGCCGCGCCGCGCGCACCAGCGGGTAAATGAGACGGCCGACCGACCGATAAAGATCGCGCACCAGCGCCTTCCCGTCCTCATCGCTCGCGGCATAGCCCCACATCTGGAAGAAGAGCCCATGGGAGGCGCGCGCGTTTGAAACATAGAATGTGACGATGTCGAGCAGGATATCGAGCGGCGCGCCGTCGCTCCTTTCGACCTGCGCGATGTGCGCGTCGACATAATCGGCGAGCGCTTCCCGCAAGGTCGCCTCGAGAAGCGCGCGCTTTGAGTCGAAATAGTAGTTCACGTTTCCGACAGAAAGCGCCGCCTCGTCGGCGACCTTGCGCAACGAGAGGCCGGCATGGCCGTCGCGGATGAAGACTTCGCGGGCGGCCGTCAGAATCTGCTTCAACGTCTTGCCACCCTTCGGCGACAGGCTTTCAACAAGGGCGATGCTGGGGCGGGTCGGGCGCAAGGCGGAGAGCCCCGCCCTGAATTCGTCGAACGCTCGTGTTGAAGCGTCATCGGCCCCCACCGCAACCCCGCCTTGTTATTCTCTAACGAAATTTTACGTTGACCCGCTTGACCAGGCGACCAAGCCCGACTAAATCACCGCTCAATTTTAGGACGAGTGATCTAAAAGTCACTCCCAAAAGTTCCCGCGATCGTCTTCCGATTATAGACACGCGAAACAGGTCCAGAGGTGCGGCTAGTCTCCCCCAAGCTGCATTTCGGGCGGGGCCGCGACGGTTCGCCGTCGCGGCCTTTTTTATTTCTATTCAGCAGCTTGCGGCAATTTCCTGAGCCATACGTTTAAATCGAGCAAGGCGCGCTGCGTGAGCGCCCGCCTTTTCGCCCGGCCCTTGTCCTTGCCTCTAAGACGGCCGCCGTCAGCGTCTAGGCGCGGCTCCTCGACTGCCGGAAAGAGCCCGAAATTGACATTCATCGGCTGGAAGGTCTCGCGTCCGCCGCAAAGATGCCCGCCCGTTATGTGGTGGAGAAGCGCCCCAAGAGCGGTTGTTCGCGGCGGCGGATTTGCGAGAATTTGCAAGGACTCGCCCGCCGCGAACCGCCCGGCGAGGAGCCCAACCGCCGCGCTTTCAAGATAGCCTTCAACGCCGGTCACTTGCCCTGCGAACCGCAAGGCGGGCCGCGCCCTAAGGCGCAGTTGCTCGTCAAGCACCTTCGGCGAATTGAGGAACGTATTGCGGTGAATGCCGCCCAGTCGCGCAAACTCCGCGTTTTGAAGCCCCGGGATCATGCGGAAGATCCGCGCCTGCTCGCCGTGCTTCAGCTTGGTCTGGAAGCCGACCATGTTCCAGAGCGACCCGAGCGCGTTGTCCTGGCGCAGCTGCACGACCGCGAAGGGCCGGCGCCCGGTCCTTGGATCGGTGAGGCCGACCGGCTTCATCGGCCCGAAGCGGAGCGTGTCGATCCCGCGCTCGGCCATCACCTCGACGGGCAAGCAGGCCTCGAAATAGGGCGTCGACTTTTCCCATTCCTTGAACTCGGTCTTCTCGCCCGCCATCAGCGCGGCATGAAACGCCGCATACTGATCTTTATCGAGCGGGCAGTTGATGTAGTCGGCGCCGTCGCCGCCCAAATCCTTCGAGAAGGGCCCGGACTTGTCGTAGCGCGACTGCATCCACGCGACGTCGAAATCGATCGTCTCCTTGTGGACGATCGGCGCGATCGCGTCGAAGAAGGCGAGCGCGTCCTCGCCGGTAAGCGCATGTACCGCGTTTGCAAGAGCAGGACTCGTCAAAGGCCCGGTCGCGACGATGACATTCGTCCAGGCGTCCGGCGGGAGCCCGGCGATTTCTCCCAATTCGAACGAAATATTCGGGTGGGCGTTGAGCGCCGCCGTCACGGCTGAGGAGAACGCCTCGCGGTCGACGGCGAGCGCGCCGCCGGCGGGAACCTTGTTCGCGTCGGCGGCGGCCATGATGAGCGAGCCCGCGCGCCGCATCTCCTCGTGCAGCAATCCGACCGCGTTGAGGTCGGCGTCATCGGAGCGGAAGGAATTCGAGCAGACAAGCTCGGCGCAAGCGCCCGTCCGGTGCGCCTCGGTCATCTTTAGGGGACGCATCTCGTGGATGACGACCTTGACGCCCGCTTCCGCCGCCTGCCAGGCCGCCTCGCTCCCTGCGAGCCCTGCGCCGATGATGTGCACGGGCTCGCTCATCGCGCGCCACCCCCCCGCGCCGGAATGATCGTCCAGGCGGCTGGAAAGCCTCCCTTTGCGCGCGCGCTCCTCTTGCACGAACCCTTCGCCGGCGCGGCTGGCCGCCGAATTCGGCGCCTATCTCCGACCCGTGGAAGGCGCCCAGCCGGCCCGAGCGCCGTGCGGTGCCCGGCAAGGCGGCGCGCTCCGCCGCAAATCAGCGACACAACACGCTGCCCTGTCATGTCCAATCCAGCATCCAATCCATTTCCCCAACAACCGCTTTGGCGCGCCAATCTCGGCCAAGGCCACTTTAGAGCTTCGCGCCACGATTTGGAATCGGGCGCTTGTTCAAGTCATTGTTTGTCGCGGCGCTTACGCGCTGAACCGCGCACACTTCAGCGCACGCCGCTCTAGAGCCGCTCTTCGAGAGGGGGATAACTTTTTATGTTGAGCGGATTCAATTGGTTGATGGAAACCAGCGAGGTATTTTCGCCCGCTCGCTTCGAGGCGCATAATCTCCGACAGCGCGAAATGCGAAAATCCGGAATCAGCGTTTCGCGCTTGTCTTTTGATTTTTCAATTGATCGCGCAAAGAGCCGGCTCCAACTTTTCGCATCACGCTTTAGGTTTTCCGCACATCACCCCACATCTGGCGCAGCCTGCGCGCGAGCGCGCGAAGGCGATCTGCGGCAACTGTCGCTGCCGTGCGTCGCTTCTTGACCGCGGGATCTATGTCAATGCCGACAGACTCGACGCCTCCATCGTCACCGAGCGCATTGACGATGAGATCCGACCCGCCGATCGACAGCCGGTCGCCCACGATCGGTTTGCCGCTGAATTCCCGCATCAGGAACTCGCCGACCGTTTTGTCATCGTCGCGCCATGACGCGGGCAGATCGTACTGGTCCGCGATGTCTTTGAGGCGCGCCGTTCCGCTGAAGCTGAAATCGCCGTACGCGGCCGCGCTCACTGTCTCGCCAGGACTTGCGTAGATTGCGTCAAGCGCCGGTATCTGCCGCGGAGATCCGAAGAGGTAGACGCGGTCCTCGCCGCGAAGAGGACCCGAATTATGCACAGAGTAGGCGGCGCCTTCGCGATGAATTAGGACGGGGCGCGCCCATCGCGGAATGCGCGCGCCGCCGGCGACGGCGCTTTCGGGATGAAGCCGATAGCCGATGAGTTCCAGTTCGGCGCCGCCGGGAAGCTCGAACTCGATGCGATCGACAAGTGCCGAACCCGTTGGCGCATTCATGTTGAGGAGATTGGCGGCGACTGCGATCGTCCAGCCCTGCACGATGAGCGAGGCGATAACCATGATGAAGACAATATTGAAGAAGTCTCGACCGCCTTCAACGCCCCCGATCCAGGGAAGAATTGCAAGAAGGATCGACACGGCGCCCCTGAGACCGACCCAGCCGACAAAGAGGTGCTCACGCCATTTGAAGCCGAAGGGAAGGAGGCAAAGCCAGACCGCGAGCGGGCGCGCGACGAATATCAAAATGACTGCAAGTGCGATCGCCGGACCGATCACCGCGCCGAACTCCGATGGCGTCGCCAGAAGGCCAAGCGTAAGGAACATGCCGATTTGCGCGATCCATGTCATGCCGGTCTGAAATCGCCTTATACGCTGAGCGAACGCGACTTTCCGACTTCCGCAGACGACGCCCGCCACATAGGCCGCGAGAAAGCCGCTGCCGCCGAGAAGGCCGCCGGCAGCGAAAACGACAAGCGCTGAAGCAAGGCACGTGATTGGGTAAAGACCGGCGTCGAGCGTCTTAAACCCGTTAAGCAGCGTAGCAATAAGCAAACCGCCGATCACGCCGACGATGACGCCGAGGCCGATCTGCTCGGCGAATGCGGCCGCGAAGTTGAGGCTAAGGCCGAAATTGGGGTCGGTGCGTGAGGAGGCGAGATCGACGAGAACAGTCGTCAGGAAGATCGCCATTGGATCGTTTGCGCCCGATTCAATTTCAAGGGTCGCGCGGACGCGCTCACGGAGATTTAGGCCGCCGACCCTTAACAGAAAAAAGACCGCCGCCGCATCGGTCGAGGCGACGATCGACCCAAGGAGCATTCCTTCGATCCAGCCTATGCCGAAAAGATAATGCGCAGCCGCGCCGACAATCGCGGCGGTCAGAATGACACCGATCGTCGCAAGGGTCAGCGCCGGCCATGCGGCAACGCGGTAACTCCGAAGCGGGGTGTCGAAACCGCTGTCAAAGAGGATAATCGCCAGCGCAACCGAGCCGATGAAATAGGCGACCGGGCCGTTGTCGAAGTCGATGCCAAGGAGACCGTCCTCGCCGGCCAAAAGGCCGACCGCAAGGAAGATAAGCAGCAGCGGAGCGCCGATGCGCTGCGAAACGAGGCTGGTGAGGGTTGAAAGCGCGACTAGACCTGCGCCGATGAGGATCGCGAGGTTGATCGTGTCAGCCAATATCCCGGTTCCGGATTTCGATGTGCGAGTTCACAATAAGGCGCGTAATTCAACTGGAAGCAAGCGCTGTCGCGAAAGCGGCGTCGCTCCGCTGACACACACACGATTCGGCTCAGCACCGCCGCAATTCGCCGCTAACCGCTTGCGCGCTGCTTCGCTCCCTTGGACATTCGCGGGCCAGCCGCGGGAATCTCCATGCTCAAGCTCGTCGCACTTGCCGCAGCGTTCGCTTTTCCGGTGGAAGTCGCAAACGCGCTCGGTCCTGACCGGACTCTTGACGAAGCGACGCTGGCCCGCATTAAAAAGGAAGTTTGGCCGGGCTTTTATCGCGCACAGGACGCAGATGGACTCGCTGCCTTTCTCGACGTCGCATTCGTCAATATAGGGCCGGACGGCGCCGTGACGCCGCGCGCAGAGGAGCTTGCGGCAGTACGCGCAGAGCCGTGGACGCCCGCGAATTTCCGATATGACATCACAAGGTTTATTTGGCTCCGAGAGGACCTCGTTATTATCGTCGGCAAAGGTTCAAGCGATCGCATAGGCGATGACGGCAATCCATGCAGGCACGTCTATACGTCGTCGAATCTCGTTGAACGCGCCCCCGATGCGCCCTTGGGCTGGCGTGCGCTTTCAAGTCATGTGTCGGGCGTCGAGTGCGATTAGGCATGATCGTCGCTCGACGCGGTTCACAAGCGCGCCCATCTTGTCTGCCTCGATCGCGACGAGCGCGCCTCGTTGAAGATAATCGCCGCTCGCCTCGGCCGCCCGGATGTGCGACTCGATGATATGGGCGGCTGCCGCGCCCTTGAAGCCGCTCGCGATCCATGAGGCGAGGCCAAGCGCACGGCGGTCGGAACGCTCGCCTGGGAGGGGCGTGCGACCCTTAACAACGGCGTCATCTTTTACGGCGACGAATTGCGCCCGGGGACAGGCGTTGCGGACAGCGACGGCGCGCTTTTCAAACCGACTCGGCGCGACCGGCTATTATCGTCCGGAAGATCTGCACGCGGATCCGACCTATGCCGGCGCAGGCGTGCGCTTTTGTTGGACAAACACCGGCAACGCCGGCGCACGCGAGACGGCGAGGTGATGTGCGGCGTCGATCAGGCGCCGCTTTCGGCGACGCCGCGCGCGCTGACGGTCGCCGTCAACCGCTTTGTCGAGGGCGACGCCCAGCTCAATGCGCCCGATACCCTCGCCTTCCAGCTGAAGACCGGCAATCTCTATGTGATCGAGGACAACGCGAACGGAGACGTCTGGGCGTGCCTGCCGGACAAGGCCGATCGCGACATCAAGACGGACGGGTGCGTACGCGTTCTCTCGGTGCGCGACCAGTCCGCCGAGCCGACCGGCTTTGAGTTCGCGCCGGACGGACGTTCGGCGATTCTCGCAATACAGCACTCGCCGCCGGACGGGCTCGGCGACACCGACGACATCCTCGTCATTGAGGGCTTCAAGCTTCGGTAGCGTACCGGATGTAGCGTAGATTGGGGGGCCGCCTTCACCCGGCGGCTCCCCGGTCTTCAGCCAGCGCAATCGCGCGCCGTACAGTCCCGAAAAATCCCCGCGTCGCGAGGAAACCGCCGTCCGTCGCTTTCGAAGCCGCGCATTTCGCCGGAGAGGCGAGCGACGCCGGCCTATGCCGGGGCGGCGCGATCCGCTAGCATGGACCTGACCGCGACAGAGCCTCAAAGGCCGGCGCGTCGGGGCAATCGGGGCGGGGCGGATGGGGCTGAAGCCGTTTTCGGTCGCAGGCGAGGCGCTGCAGTTTGCGACGCGCCGCTATGAAACCGTGCTCCGGACGGCGACGCTGCCATTGGCGCTGCTTCTCATCTTCAACATGGCGGCCGCCTTCGGCTATCTCTCGGTCGCCAACGAGCGCATCATCACATTCAAGGATGTCGCGAACGCCGGCCTCTCTTGGTCTGAAGCGGCGCAGATCGCGTCGAACGCGGCGGCGAAGGGCCTTGTGAGTTCGTCGGCGCCGATCTGGACGATTTACGGCGCGTCGCTCCTCGTCAATGCGATTCTCATCGCCTCCTTTATGGCGCCCTTGATCCGCTACGCCGGGCTCGGCGAGAAGCCGGCGCCGGGGCTCATCCGCGTTCCGTTCGGCGCCGACCAGTTCCGGTTTCTCCTTGCCGGGGTCCTCAGCACCCTGATCTTTCTTCTCGTCGTTTACGCCCCGATCAGCATCGCGACCTTCAGCATTCTCGGCTTCATGACCGAGGCGATGAGAACGCCGTTTGCAAGCTTCCCGGACCCTCAGAGCCTGCACACGATCGATATCGTCATGGGCGCCAAGGCGTTCGGAACGCGCTGGGTTCATCACTACCAGATCTGGGGCGCGGCCGCGGCGGGCGTCGCCGCGATCGTCATCGCGCTGATGATCATGCATGTCCGCCCGCGAAAAGCGGATCGGACCGCCGGCGTCGGCTTTCTCGGTCGCGTTCTCGGCGTGACGGCGGGCGTTGCGCTTTATCTCGCGATCGCCGGCCTCCTTTACGTCGCCCTCGTCGCCCTCTTCTCAAAGCTTCTGACGGTCTTCAGCCTCGCGCCCCTTAAAGGCGCGGTGACGGCGGACATTCTTTCGCTGGTGCTCTTCGGAGCGGCTGCGATCGCTTTTGCCGGATTCTTCAGCCTTCAGATGTATCCCTATCCCGCCGTCGCGGTCTGCCGGCGCTCGATGGCTCTCGCCGGGACGCTCCTTGTGACGCGCCGGCACGATCTCGTGCGCCTTGCGCTCGCTTTCGTCCTTCTCGGCGTCGTCCTTTACGGCGCGCAAATTCTGCTTGTCTGGCTCGGCGTCAATTCGGCCTACAACGTGATCGCCACCATCGCTTTCGCTGTCGAAAGCTATCTGCGCGTCTTCCTCGGACCTGACGGCGCGAACTGGGTCCTGCCGTTTTTCGGCTGGGTGTGGGCGGTGATCGGGATCGTCATCACCGTCCTGTGGACGGCGTTCACCTACGGCGTCAGCGCGGGACTATGGGGCCGGCTTTATCGGGAAAGCGAGCGGTGAACGGCGAATAGCGATTGCAGCGCCGGGCGCCCGCGCCGATACATATCCGCCGGTCCCGTTCTTCCTTATCGCGATCCCGGCAACACCATCGCCGTCGCGCCGCCGATCGCCGCGAAAAGGAGCGCGGCCAATAGTGCGGGTCCCGACTGAAATGAAACAGCCGTGTCCGCAACGGTGAATGCGGCGAGGGCTGGCGCGGCGCCGGCGAGCGCTTTCGCCAGCGCGCCGAACTGCGAAGCGGCGACCGCAGCGCCGGCGGCGCCCGCAGCGCCGACAAGGACAAGCCGCAGTCGGTCCGCGCCGTAGAGGCGCTTCATGAGCCGCTCGACGAAATCGTCCGCATTGAAACGGCCGACGAGCGCGGAAAAATCCTTCGTCAGCATGTCTTCGATCGTCATTGAGCTCTCCTAAGCGCAGGCGGTTCTTGCTTCCGACGTCAGCGCGGCGCGAAGCTTTTCTCTCGCGCGCGCGACATAGGTCTTGACGGTGCCGAGCGGGGCCCCGATCGCGGTCGCAGCTTCCGCATGCGAGAAACCGGCGGCGTCGCACAAAAGCACGGCCGACCGCTCCTCCGTCGACAGGGCCGCGAGCGCGCGGGAAAGGTCGATATTGAATTCAGAAGGCGGCGCCGCGCTCTCGGCAAGGCTCGCCGCCGCGGACGGTTCGGGCCGCTCTTTTCGTCGCGCCATCGCCGCTTCGCGGATCGCGATCGCGAAAAGCCAGCTCCGGTAGGAAGCGCCGCCGCGAAACCCGTCAAGGCCGCGATAGGCCTTGATGAGCGCTTCCTGCGCAAGATCGTCCGCAAGCGCATGATCCCCGGTCAGGCGAAGCAGAAAGGCGCGAAGCGGCGCTTGATGCCGGCGCACGAGCTCGCCGAAGGCGGCGCTGTCGCGCGCCGCCTTCGCGAGAGTGACGAGATCGACATCGCTAAGCTGCATCGCCGCCTCTCCGCCGGCGCCGCGATCCTACACTACCGGCTCGCGCGGCGCGAAGAAATGGAACGCGACATAGGCGATGCCGATGAAGCCGGGAAACGCCGCGATGCCGAGCATCGGACCGATCGCGTCTTCGTCCGGGATCGAATAGCCGAGGACGGCGAAGGCGGCCGCCGTCGCGATGAGGATGATGCCCTTCCGGAGGTCCGCGTTCGGCCCGACCTTGTCGCGGATGATCGCTTCGACGAGCGCGGCGTCGACGGAGCCCGTCTTTTCGATCGCGACCTTGATCGCGTCATAGACGATTCGCCGCTTGCGGTAGCTGAAGAAGAACGCCGCAACCATGATGATCGCGAGCGCCGAAAAGACGACGAAGGGGACAAGCACGGCTTCCATGGCTGTTTTCCTTTATTGGCGCGCAAACGGTCGATCCGCCGGCGCTTTGTCTCTTCTTAGATGCGCGGGCGCCGCCCTTTGGATGTCCGCCCCGGGACACGATCGACGAAATGAGCGGTTGTCGCGGCGAGACGCCTAGCGCAGGGCGCAAATGTGGAAACCGGTTTTGCGCGAAATGGCGCGCTGGAATAATGAGTTCATCGTCAGCGGCGATTTGGGGGTCGCGCCTGACGATCTAGCGCCGCTCAAGGACAAGTTCGCCCTGAAGGATGACATCGCCGTTCTGGCGGATCTCGACGAGATCGCCTTCGGCGAGCGCCGGCGCGGCTGCGCCCTCGCGCGAGTCAAATTTTTGGGCGGCTTTTCCGTCCTTCACCGCGAGCGGGGCGACGAGCCGGCCGTGCGCCCAGATATTCGCCTTGAGGCCGGCGATCCCTTTGAGGTCCGCCTCATACGTCACATGCCCGTCGGACCAGGCGGCGTAGCGGAAGCGACCCGTCCCGGTGTGGCCGCTCACGCCGGAAAGGCGTGTTTCAAGGGCGAGCGCCTTACGGAATAAGGCCCGTTTCAATTCATCAAGCACGGCAAAGCCCCCAAGACCCCGAAATCTCCGAGAGGACGCCTAGCAGGAGTCGCGCCGCCGCACACGAGCCGAAGCGATCCTGCGGCGGAACAGCGCCAATTCATGATGAACCGGCGCGCCATTCAAAATCGCGGCGCAATCGGCTAAGTTCGCGACAGGGGCGCTTTCGAAGTCTCGTCAACACAACGCCCCGCAGAATGTCGCGTTCCGGCTTGCTTCAGTCCGTCAACGACCGGGGGCTTGACCATGAGGCCGACTTCGACCGCGCTCGCCTTTCTTGTCCTTGCCGTCGCCAACGCCCACGCCCGTCCGCCCGGCGATGTCGGGCCGCCGGTTCGCGATGAGGGGCCGGCCGCGCCGCCGGCGGAGATTGCCGATCCTGATCCCGATGCGGTTCCAAATCCCGATGCCGAACCGCCGCTGCCCATCGGCCAAAGTTCCTGTCCGGCGAAGCCGCTGACCGACAAAGCGCAGTGCGGGCCGCTCGGCTGCGTTGTCGACTTCAAGGTAAGCGCAGGACCCAACTTCAATCAGAGCGTCAGAACCCGATTCAAAGTCGCGGCCGGCCAGGAAAACACCCTCATTCGACTTGGCCCAGACGTCGACATCGATTTCGCGGGAATGCTTGCCGGGTTCTTTCCGATCGACATCGGCCGGTGCACGACCATTACAAGCGTCGCGTCGTTCGACCCTCCCGCGGCGTCTCGCGACATGCCCCGCGGCGCCGATCAACAACCGGCGCCGGTTCCGGCGCGGCTCAATCCGGCAGTTCGCG
>Ga0073934_10004229_pt1 | contig 24372 bp, 21 predicted proteins | sample LarsenN4metaG_FD_76834 | JGI IMG/M metagenome (GOLD analysis project Ga0073934, IMG submission 76834) | Hot spring sediment bacterial and archeal communities from British Columbia, Canada, to study Microbial Dark Matter (Phase II) - Larsen... ... | reverse complement strand
CTTGGGCGTGTTGAACAATGGTTTCCATAACCGTTCAGTTAAATTTTGATTACGCCCTTTCTTTCAGATTTTTCCTTCTTTGGCAACCCCTTGTTGAAACTGGTGCAAGATCTCAGTTAAGGCTTTAGGCATAGAAGGTGCAAGCACATTTAATAGCGTGCTGAAAGGTAAATCCGTCTTAAAACAGGCAGGGCAAGCTGAAATTTTCTCTAAACTAGAGATCTGGTTCTATAGCAAAAATATATGAACGATTTTTTCAATAGTTTGAATCCCTGGTTGAGAATTAGTCTTGTCCTGCCCCTGATTGTGTTGAATGGGTGGTTATTTATTCAGCTATTTCAATACTTTGAACCATTAGCGACTATCTTTGTCGTGGCGACTGTGCTTGCATTTGTACTGAACTACCCTGTGCAGTTTCTACAAAAACGTAGATTAAATCGTAGCTGGGCGATTTTGCTTGTGCTGGTAGCTACTCTGATTGGGCTATTGGCGTTAGTGATAACTCTGCTACCGACTTTGTTTGACCAAGTTTCAGCGATCGCCGATCAACTTCCCAACTGGCTTTTTGCTGTAGAGCAGAAACTTCAAGTTGTTCAAAATTGGGCTACTGCGCATGGGTTGCCGATTAATCTGATGCATTTGACTGAACAAACCGCTGAACAATTGCCAAATGAGTTAGAAAAATTAGGCGACGAAACAATTTTACTGACCATTAATGCTGTTGGAGGCTTGTCCTCGATTTTACTGACTTTCGTTCTAACGTTCTACTTTTTAATTGATGGAAAACGTGTTTGGGAAGTTCTTTTTCAATGGCTACCACAGCCTCAACGGGAGCGAGTTTTACGATCGCTGCAAAGTGATTTTCACAGTTACCTGATTGGTCAAGTCACTCTAAGCTTACTGATGGGTAGTGTATTTACTGCTTTGTTAGTTATATTAGGTGCGCCCTATAGTTTTGTGTTGGGATTTACAGTTGGGGTGATGACGCTAATTCCATTTGGAGATGTTTTGGGGTACATTCTAGTGTGTCTCTTGTTGGCTGCGCATTCACCTAGTTTGGCTTTGATAACTCTTGTTTCTGCAATTATTATTGACCAGATAATTGATCAAGCGATCGCACCTCGCATTCTCGGCAGCTTTACGGGTCTAAAGCCTGTTTGGGTGATTATCGCCTTGCTCTTAGGGACTAAGTTGTTTGGTTTTGCTGGGTTATTAACGGCTGTTCCTTTGGCTAGCTTTATCAATACTCTTTTGGATAAGGATGAGACACCTCTACCTCAGAAATCAAATGAGCAGTCTGACGCTGATAGATCTTTAGCCGAGACTCTCTCTTAGGGATGAAGGAAAACAGGCAAGTTGCAAGATAGCTTTGCAATCATGATTAAGCCTTCATTAAGGCTCGTTAAGTAACTGGTGAATCTGATGCAAAGCTTGTCTAATTTCCTCTACCCTCGCAGTCGCTACTACGGTCAGATTAAACCTGAAAATTTGATGTTTAATGCGAATTTACAGGAATTTGCCCAACGTGTAATGTTTGTTGCAGATCTAGAGACAGGAGGAAAGCTTTCATCTCAAGCAGCATATGAGCAGATTAAGACTCTGTGGGAGCAATTAAGTCAAGCAAACGAGCAGTTAGGCGTTGGCAAGTCTTAAATTTAGATTGCAACTGCTAGAATACCTGCGATCGCGGACATCAGTAAGGACGAGAAGGTGATGGCAATCAGCCACCAAAGGACTGTGACTGTTGTTTGTTGGGTTACTCTAAGTTGTTGTTGAGTTTGCTTACTAATTATATTTACTTGCTCAGTTGCGTTGTGTTTAATTTGGTGTACTTTATCAACAACCCAATCTTGAGAAGTGTCTCCTGCATTAGTAGCTGTTTCGTACACTTGTCTAGCTAATTGACGCGCTGGAGTGGTTATAGATTCTTCTACTGCTGGAATTTGCTTGACTATAGTACCCCAATCAATCTGGTTGATCATTCGTGGAACAACAGCCGCTATTTGAGGTTGTTTGAGCTTTTCTAGAAAATCTTCCCGAAGTACATTCCAATCTAGATCTTCAAGGTATTTTTGTAACCCTTCTAAAATTTCATCAATTGCTGAATTTGGCTTCTCTTCAACCTGAGCCGAATGCTCTTTTATTTCTAATGAAAAGGTATTCCATACTTTTTCAATGCGATCGCAGGCTTGCTTAATTTCCTTTTTACTTAGCTCTTGCCGATCTTTTAGGGCTTGTTTAACTGCTTTGCGCTCAAAGCTTGGCAAGTTTGGATAAATTTCAAAGTTTTTATCTATATCTTGGAAAAAAGCCTCTAAATGTGCCTCTAAGTTAGTAGTGTTAATGTGATTACCTCGCTCTCTAAGGTAGTCTAATAACTTGATCCATAGTTCTTGTGCAGCTGCGATTTCAGTTTGTTGAGAACTATCGGTGTCACCCATCAGGCGATCGCGAACTTGTTCCAACTGGTGCGACAGCTTCTTAATCACTTCAGGAAGAGAGGAATAATACTTTTCTTCTTGGTTGATTTCCTCTCGTAAATATTTTGAGAGTAATTCGATTATTTGATTTTGGTGATTAGGTTTTTCAGTGGAAGAGGCTTCGTCTGCTGTTTCTGTGTTCTGCAATTCATTACTTGCTGACGGGTTAAGGTCATCGTAACTATCACTGCTTTTCTCAGCAGCTAGAGAGGGTAAACGTTCAGCCTCTTTTTTTAGAAGATATATCAAATCATCTTGAAGATTCAAATTTAGGTCAACAGAAGTATCTTCCTGGTCTTTACCAAACAAGGTACGAGCGATTGACTTTAAGCTTTGCCAACTCCACTCCAAAAGCTTTGCTGTGGAGCCTACAACAGCACGAAAGATGACAGAACTTAGCCAAGCAAAAATGAGCAAGTGGGCAGACCAGATGACTACGCCTAAAATTGCTCCATGGTCTAAAGTCACAACATTACTCAAGCGAACGGCTAAGAAACAAGCCGTAAACAAAGCGATATTAGTGATGGTTAAAAAACAAACTCCAAGGGAAAATGGCACGTTTGTCTTTTTAGCTTTGCTGGCTATGATGGAATCTGCTGTTGGCTGCTGAGTAAATAAATGGTCGGCTGATGTAATGCCAATTGCTAGGGCCAGAACTGATAAAAGGAGCTGGATTGAAAAGGCTACCAGCAGACCAGTGGCTAAGGTTATAAAGAATGGCAGGTTACCATTCATCATTAAGACTTCTTATCCTTTTTCTTTTCATGTTTTCCGTTTTTTCTAGCACTCGCCACTAGATCTAGATTTTCAGAGATCGTGTCGTTGGCTTTCTGTCTTAGCTCTTCAACCCGCTCTGCAACTCTATCGATGACATTACTGATACTGGATTTCGTCCTGTCGCTACTGTCTTGTGTAATCCTTGCTACATCATTTACAGATTCTACAGTGTTTGCTACGACATGCTTAGCGCTTGCGGCGCTATCTTCGACAGCATTTCGAATATTATCTGGCTTGTTACTATTTGCTGTTCCATCGATAGTTCGAGCAATCATTGATTGGGCAATTTCTCCAACTGCTGCCCCTACTAAAGCAGTTCCTAAGTCACGGGCACTAGCTCCTAGAACAGATTTCTTGTTTGACTTCTGGTTTGATTTTTTACTATGCTTTGGTGATTTTTTGCCTTTATCTTTTTTGGATTTTTTCTTGCCCACCGTAGTTCTCCTTCCTGAAAATTTTTTTGTATCAGTTCCTTCAATTAACAAGCAATCTGAGGAATTAAAAAGCTGATGTATGAAGCAGATCTTCTGCTAATTCTTGAGATAATTGTTCTATGGTTTCTTAAATTGACTTTTCTTCTAAATCTCCACTTAGGATTGCAGGAACGTTAAAGTGCCTAAAATCATATATCTCTAAAATCGTTGATTAGATAATAGTATCTAAAATTTATATCATTCTCCTCTATCAGTAGGTGGAAGGTCAGATTAATCCCAAACCTTTTAAGAAAATAAATCGAGCTTACCTGTTGGTAAAGGAGTTTGTTTAAGAACTTAAAATCTTTAGATATTATTCGATGGCTTTATTTGAATAAATATAAATTATTTTATCCAAATATCTGTGCTTGTATAACGGAAAATGCAGAATAGCATTTTATTTCAAGGCTAATAATTTAACTGGAAATAATCACAATTCTTACAATGCTTAATTCTTTAATTTACTCTATCCTGAAGCTTTTTATAATAATTTGATTTGCTCAGGAAGATTGCTGTCGCCTTCTCGCTTTACAGGCATGTGTTCTGAAATATTTTTCAATTTCAATATGAGAATTACAGTTTTATTTATAAACAATTAAGAACTTGTCTATCTAGAAGAAAAATAACTATTAATTTTATTTTGCTTACCTAACCCGAATCTGATAGAGATAAATATATTTTTATTTCCACTTTTAGAAAGAGGTATTTCTGGCTTTCAAGTTTTTATTATGAAACGTAGAGATGTTAAAGGAGATTAATTATGCCTCTCTACAAAATCAAAGACTTTGACTCAAATTACCAAAAGCATTTTGATAACAAAGATATTTTGGGATTTGACCTCTACGATCATAATGAAAAAATTGGATCTGTAGATAACCTGCTAGTGGATGACAATGGTAACTTTCGTTATTTTGTAATTCACACTGGAATCTGGATTTTCGGTAAGCGAGTTTTGTTGCCCGTCGGTCGAACTCGGATTTCTTATGACGATCGCCGGATTTATGCTGACAATCTAAGTCGAGAAGACGTAGAGAATCTGCCTGAATACGACGAAAACTCTGCTCTCGATTATGATTACGAAGAGCGCGTTAGAAACATCTACCGTCGTCCAGGCAGCGCATCTAGCACTAATACGACGACTGGAGCTACTCGCCCGTTAGAAAGCTCAGCTGCACTAGAAAGCTCGGCTCCATTAGAGGGGGCGGGTTACGCTGCGAGTCAACCGCGAAACCAGTCGAGAAAGGACGTGACTACTCATAGTAAGTCTGCAGACAAGCCATCTGTATACGACCGCGATACCTATTCCTACGACCGTGAACCAAACCTATTTGGTATAAACGATCAGGATCACCAGAGCCTTCGATTATATGAAGAGCGATTGATCGCAGATAAAAAGCGCCGCAAGGTTGGAGACGTTACAGTTGGTAAGCATGTCGAGACTGAGACGGCGAATGTATCTGTGCCAATCGAAAAAGAGCGGGTTGTAATCGAACGTACAAACCCAACGGATGCAACGGTTACTTCTGGCAATGCTGATTTCCGTGAAGGTGAGGTTGCCCGCATGGAAGTTTACGAGGAAGTGCCTGATATTCACAAAGAGGCTTATGTGCGCGAGCAGGTCAATGTTCGTAAGGAAGTAGATCGCGATCGGGCAGATGTTCAGGATCAAGTTCGTCGCGAAGAACTCGATGTGGATACTAAAGGCCAGCCGCGAGTTGATGCGCGACCCGATGACCGCCCTCGTCGCAACAAATAGAATCGGCTCTCTGACGTTTTCCTAATCCACTGTGATGATGGAGCTTGTGAGTCGGGGTAATGAAACTGAAGTGCAGGCAAAATTCTATCCTTGCTTGCACTTCTACCTTCTTTGCCATCGGCTTTGTATAGCTGTAGTCAGCTGGTTTAAACCAGGGTAGGGATGGAACCCCTAATTGAGGGTTGTTCCATGACTCTCTTTATTTCTAACATCGTAAGCTACGTGGCAGTAGCTATAAAACTGAAGAGCGTTTTTAAGTTTGATACAAGATTTTCTAAATTCTGATTAAATATTTAAGGAGGAGTATGGCTTACTCAAATTCGGATAGCTTCTATGTAAATGACGCTTCAGGTTCTGACCAAAGTAACCTTTATAATTTTGATGTTTATGTTGGTCGTAATGAGAGAGTGGGTCAGGTTATTGATGTCTTGATTGAACGCAATAATGAAGCTCCTCTTTTGTTGATTGCTTTATCGCCCGATCAAGCGGACACGCAGGTGTTAGTTCCATTGAACCGAGTAGTAGTTCATGAGAGTTCGCACTCTATCTTCTTAGAAGGGATCTCGCGATCGCAATTTCTAGCTTTGCCAGACTATCGTTCACAACAGGTAGCAGGTAGTAGTGCAATTCCGACTTTTTCTGATTTTCAAAGTGGTCAGCCAGAACATAAGCAGATTGCCTCTGATTCCCTAAATTCTAGTCATCAGTCTCCACCGTTGATAATTTCCTCTACTTCTTCGCAAATGCAATCTAAAGTAGTAGAGCAGCATACTGTGCAATTATTAGAAGAGCGTTTAAGAGTAAATCTGAGAAAACGTAAAGTTGGTGAAGTGATTGTTCGTAAGGAGATTGAGACAGAAATTGTCCAGGTTCCTTTACGCCGTGAAAGGCTGATTGTCGAGCAAGTCAGTCCTGAGCGAAAGCAGTTGGCTAATTTTTCGCTAAGCTCCCCTGAAATTGATGGAGTTGAGTTGACAGATATTTCAAGCCAAGAAACTGCTTCAGCTTTAGAAGGGGAATTTCACTCAGCACGTGCAGCAAGCCGCTTTCTAGAAGCGATCGCAAACCATTCAGAAACAGATGTAGAATCAATTCGCGTTATTATTCAAGTCGATAATATTGATCTAAAGTCGGTTTATCAGGAGTGGTTAAATCGATTTCAAGAAACAACTTGATAATTCATTGAGATAAACATCAAAATTGTGGTTCGAAGGAATTTAAGGATTAGATGGATTTTGATAGCTTGTAGTTGTCAACCAAATTGGTATGGAACTCTACTCCAGATGTTTAATCTTTAGGGCGACCTACCCAAAAGCGCGGCGATCGCGGTCGTGAGATAATCTCTTGCCAGAGTGCTTCATAGCGTGCTGCCATCGTTTGAGCGGTAAACTGAGCGAGTGCCAGTTCCCGCGCTTGAATGCCGAGCTTGATGCGTTCGTGGGGGTGATCGCGTAGATAGTGCAAAACTTTTGCAAGCCCCATGACATCATTCTTTTCAATCAAAAGACCTGTCTCACCATCGATAATGGCTTCTGGCATACTGCCGACGCGGGTTGCCACAACCGGACGAGCTGCTAACATAGCCTCAACCATCGCTAAGGGGAACCCTTCTGATCGGGACGGCATCGCGACTACATCAAATTTGGGTAGATAAGTAGACGGCTGCTCAACCCAACCCGGTAAATCAACGCGATCGCGAATTCCTAAATCATCAGCCAGAGCCTCAAGAGCATGACGCTGATCTCCTTCGCCTAAAATGATGGCCTGTACTCCATTGACCTGGGCGATCGCTCGCAACAGAATATCGTGAGCTTTCATTGCGTCGAGTCTACCAATGCTGCCTACTACCAGTTCACCTACTGGCGATGGAAGTGGGGTTTGGGGTGTCTGAAATAAATCTGGCACTCCATTTGGAACTGAAAGAACAGTATTGCGCCCCAGCGCATAGAAGTCTTCCATGCGACGTGCGCTGGCTTCTCCAACCGCTACATGGGCATCAACGCGAAGCGAGATGAAACGTGTTTGCCAGAGTTGAAGTGCATCTGTCGTTCGGAGGGGAAGCTGATCGACGCGCACAACGCGGCTATTAGGTAGTACCAAGGCAGCCGTTAGACCCGCAGCACAAGCCCAGGGTGTGCAAAGATTACAATGAATGACATCTGGATTAAGACGATAAAACGTACGAAGTAATTCTTTAAAGGAAAGAATATTAGAAGCTGGCAAAATATATTGTGTTATACCAGCTCGTTTAGCTGCGATCGCTGCAATTACTGGTTGAGAGTTGCCAATCAGGGTTAGCTTAAAGTTAGGTGAAATTGTTTCGACTAAGTTGCCTAAGCTGATTTCCGCCCCCCCAAGCCCCTGGGCATCGGTGTAAAGAACAACATGCAACTTCTTTGAAGTCATATTACAGACCTATTGCTCAAGGCGGAAACTGGCTGTAGGACAGTACTGTAGATATTTTCATGAGCTTGGGCGATCGTTGACCATGAAAACTTTTGACTAAAGGTTTTTCCAGCGTAGCCGAGTTGTTTGCGCAACTCTGGATTCTCGAATAAATAGTTTAGTTCTTTTGTTAATGCTTCAACATCCCTTGGTGGAATGAATCGGACATCAGGATGCTGGACTAGCTCTAAATCTAGATCAGGGGCTAAGGTCGCGACAACGGGTAAAGCATGACCCATCAAGGCCAGCAAAGAACCACTCTTCAGCGTCACGCCATGATTAAACGGTAAGACACCAATGTCAGCACCAGCAAGATGTTTAGAAGTCTGATCTGCTTCGAGATAGCCTGTCATTTTTATCTGCTCTGCTAGATCAAGAGTGGTTATTTGCGCCTCTAGCTTCTGCCAATACTGAGCTGCCTGGTCGGATGGTAAAGCGAGACTCTCGACACCACCAATGACTAGCAAACGTGCTTCTGGGTGGACTGCAACAACTTGCTGAAAAGCAGAGAAGAGGATTTCTAGCCCTTTGACGGGATGGAGAAACCCAAAGAAGGCAAAAATCACTGATGCTTCAGGCCAGTTATAGCGCTGGCAAATTGCTTGTCTTGCGGCTTTAGAAGCATCCGTGGCTGTTGGAATATTTGCACCGATTGGAACTTGGCGGACTAAAGCCTTTTGTTGTGGAAGTCGCTCTATTAGAGCCTTTGCAGCCGTTTGGTTGGTAACAATAATGGCATTACTTTGAGTCAATAAGAAGCCATCTTCTCGATCCCACCAGCCTCGCTGCTGCCCCCACATCTTACAAATTTCGAGGAGTTGAGGTGGAAACCATTTGGGTTGCCATTCCCACCAACCATATTCATGAATTGTAGTGACAATTGGTTTCTGCCATCCGGTTAATCTTAAAAGGAGCGGCAATAGAAAAATGGCTCGTTTGAAACGATAGGTTCCAGCTGCATGCTGAATATGTAGGATCTCTGCCTGCGATTGATGAATTGCTTTTGTTAGAGGCAGTAAATCAGTCACATCCCAATCATCAACCACGCCCCATACAGATGGGTCAGATGCAACTTGGGCCGCCTGCTGGGTTGTCAGCACAACAGATTCAATATTTTGGAGAGATAAGGATTCTCTAAGATGCTGAGTGTAATGGGCTACCCCGCATTTCTCAGGGATATAACTTCCAGCAACGATCGCAATTTGAACCATAGAAATCCTAACTAAACAATTCTTCAGCAGTGGTCGGGTGGATGCCAATCATGTCCTTCAGTTCACTCTGAGTGAGGCCATGTTTTACCGCGATCGCCATTCCTTGAATTATTTCAGCCGCATTTTTAGCAACGATATGAATTCCTAAAATCTTTCCAGAATCACGCTTAACGACTGTCTTCAATAGGGCTTTGTTGTCGGAGTGAGCCAGACTATTGAACAGCGGCTGAAATTGAGAGCAAGGACATTCCACTACATCGTCGCCATACTGTTCACGGGCATCTGCTTCGGTGAGGCCAATAGAAGCCGCTTCGGGACGAGCAAAGACTGCTGTTGGGATGTAGCGATAATCCACTTTTGTGGGTTGTTTACCAAATTCAGTGCAGGCAAACGCATGTCCTTCTGCTTTGGCAACTGGGGTTAAAGGCAGGCGATTAGTACAATCACCAACAGCAAAAATATTGGGTTGATTGGTTCGACTAAATTCATCAACGGCGATCGCCCCTTTTTCAAGTTCCACACCTGCACTCTCTAGATTCAATTCCTTTAGATTGGGTTTGCGCCCAACTGCATACAGAATTGTGTCAGCTGCGATCGTGTCGCAGTAATCGCCTGTAAGTGTCAGGCATTTCTTCCCAGATTTACTTTGAATTTCTTTTACTGTCGTGTTAGGGAAAAACTGAACACCCGCTTCTGCCAATCCATCACGGATGGCGCAGCGTAGGTCATTATCAAAACCCTTCAAAATATTATCTTCGGCGTTGATTAATAAAACTTCAGTGCCGAGTCTTCTAAAGATGCTGGCAAACTCAACTCCGATATAACCACCGCCAATTACAGCTAGTTGTTTGGGTACTTCAGCCAGGTTGAAAATTTCTTTTGATGTAATAGCGTGTTCAATCCCTGGTATATCGAGTTGAACTGATTTGCCACCAACAGCGATCAGGATCTTTTCAGCGGCGATTGTGGCATCCTCTACTTTAACTTTGTTGGAGTTTAAGAAGATAGCATGACCACGAATTAGATCAATATTGAGTTGATCTAAAGACTTTAACTGAACCTCTCTAAGTCTTTCAATTTCCTTATTTCTTGCTTTAACAAAATTTTGCCAGTTAAATGTCACCTTATCGATCGCCCAACCGTACCCTTCAGCATCTTCAAATAAATTAGCAAAATCAGAAGCATACACCATTAGTTTCTTGCTGATGCACCCCCAATTGACACAGGTGCCACCCAAGTATTGGCGTTCCACAATAGCAACTTTAGCCCCTAATTTAGCGGCTTGTTTGGCAGCGGCTAGCCCTGCAGAACCTGCTCCAATTACTAATAGATTGAAATCATAGGACATCTGACTGACTCACTGTTGATTGATTTGAGATAACACGTTACAGGTCGTTTCAAAGTAAAAAGGCGGAACGCCCAAGGCACTCCGCCATCTTGATTTAGAGAAGCTTATTTTTGAGGAGAGCGCTTCAACTCTCGTTCACGTGCCTTTTCTTCAGCAAACTCTTTCAGTCGTGAGAAGACATTGTAAGCACCAGGACTAGGAACTAAGTTCGTCCCAAAACCTTCCATTGCACCATTAATGCGCTTCCAGGCGTCAATACCGCCCTGCATTTCTGCTACCCGTTGATAGCCTGCCTGACGCAAGATACTCGCGGCTCGAGAAACCTGCTCAGAGTTTTCTCCATAGATATAAAGATCACGAGTAGGCGAGAGACTTTCTTCTGCAATCTGTTGCAGAGAGTCTAATGGCATGCACTCTGCACCCATGATGTGCGCCTCGTTGAATGTTTCGCGATCGCGTACGTCAATGATGGTCAATGCAGGCTCACCCCATTGCAAACGAGCTTTTACTTCGTAAGCAGCGACTTGGGTTTTAAATTTAGGGGGTGTTGGGGTAATGTTGGGCAGTTTATCTTTTGCTCTAGCGATCACATCCTGCTCTCGCAACTGTGCCTCATCTAATTTTCCGCTAACCTCATCTAAGACTTTTTGGCCTTCACGATAGGGAGCATTCATAACATCCTTTGTGCCTTCTGCCACTTTCTCGCCAGCATGTTCAACGTTCTGTTGAGCATTGTCCATTGCTTGGTGCATGGTTTCGTGATTGTTTTCTTGATTATTATCCATAGTTAAAATCCAGCTAATCGCCATTAACTAGACTGTATCGTCGGCCTTCATTTAATACCCTCTCCCATTAGAGGGAAGCGTTTTAGAATCTGCCTATAGAGAGAAGGAATCTTACTTGGAAAATCACTACTTTGCGTTACTACAATTTATAACCTGTTTCATTTGACACGCTACAGTAGAAATTTGAGAAACTCAATTCAAATCAGTCAGGATTGAGGTTCAAAAGATCCAAAGCATTGGATACAACTGTTTCAGGTGAAATATCAAGACACTGTAAGCTATATGGACAAGTAAATGCATAACAAGGACTACAGGTAGTGGAACGCCGGAGTAGACGAAAAGATGTATGACGGGGTTGCCATTGACACTCTAGCTCAGTTCCAGCGAATAAAACAAGCATTGGGGTACTTACAGCATCCGCTATATGCATGGTAGAGGTGTTGTTGGTCAAGACGAGCTGTGCATTCGCAATGTATAAAGCTAGTTCTGTCAGGGTTGTTTTACCAATGAGGTCGATCGCCCGATCGCCTAAAACGTCCAGTAGAGGTTGGGCGCGATCTCGATCTTTTTCGACTCCCGTAATTAATATGAGCCAGTCAGTTATCTTGCTCAAATGGAGTGCTGCAATAGCAAAGCGATCGGGGGCGTAGTTTCTGGATTGACAACTTGTCCAGGGGTTTAGCAAGATGTAGGGCTGGTGCAGGTAAGGTAACTCAGCCTGGTTTGGGTGGAAGTTTTCGGACTGCGGTGAAGTTTTGCTGTTCGGAATTTGAAGGGATAAGCGGCGATCGCTCACCTGAAATCCAACTGACTCGATTAAATGCAAATTTCGCTCAACCTGGTGAATCTCAAACGGTGTCTGGGGTGCATAGTGGGTCAGGGTGCCGCGATCGCATTCAGTAGACTCGCCCAGTCGGAGAGGAATGCCTGCTAAAGAGCAGAAAAGTGCTGCAGGATGGGGACTCTGGGTAAAGCTTGTGAAGATGATTGCTGCGTCAAATTCATGCTTTTTTAGCAGTTCAACCAATTCCCATTCTCGGTGCGGGTTGAAGTCAAGCTTGCCCAAATCTTGCCAGAGCACTCGCCAGGGTAGTGCCTGGTCAATTCCAGGGAGTAAGGGGGCTGTTAAGGCTCCTGCTGGGCTTGCAAGCAAGGTAATTTTCGCTCCTGGAAGGTTGGCTTGCAATGCTTTTAGGGCAGGGCTAGTCATGATCACATCGCCAATATTATCCAAGCGCATGACTAACAGGTTTCGCACAGCTTGCCATTCTGGAAGTAATTTTGCAGGATGCGAAGAAAACTGATTGTCAGCTTTTTGATTGTTGATTGGTTCTTGCTTATAGGGCTTGTCGGGAGATGTAGCTAAAAGGCTGCTTGCTGCAGTTAAAACCTGAGCAGGGGAAATATCCTCTAAGCAGGTGTTCCATTCAAAGGGACACTCACCGCTGTACCAGCAGGCTTGTTGCGTAAAATTCGTTGCAAGTCGCTCAGCGCATCCAGGAAACCCTTGCAGATTCACGTGGGGAGTTGGTTGCCCGTAGCGCTGATGCCAAGAGGGACCAAACAGTGTAATTGTCGGAACATCCAGAGCCGCAGCAATCCGTGCAATTCCAGTGTCAACTGCAACCATTAAATCGGCTGCGGCAATCACAACGGCTAGTTCACGTAACGAACTGCGAGGCCAAACCTGGGCAGTCTTTCCAATTGCTGTGGCAATCTGATCGGCTTGCTCTTCATCAGAACCAACAGGCACGAGAATTGTGCCTCCGAATTGCTCCTGCAAAGCCTGACCAAGCGTAATAAAGTTCTGAGTAGACCAGCGTTTGATCGGCATCCCTGCATCGGGGTAAAGCAGAATCAAGGGACGGTAGAATGCGCCTAATTTCTGACGTGCCGCTAAACGCTCTTCCGGCGTGAGATAAATTGAAGACAGCGACGCGATCGCCTCTATCGCCTCTGATGTGATAACTCCTTCGCTCAACAAAATCTGGAGAAAGCGATCGCCCACTCGTTCATTTGCTGGAGGCGATCGCCACAAATTCGTAACAGTTTGGATAGCCCCACTTTTTTGAACGAGTTGATCAATTCCATCGTAGTTGGTGTCTGAAACAATCAGATCAAATGATTGGCTGTCTAGCAATTGCTCTACTGCTTGTCGAGCCTGTCCCTTGGGTACCGCAATAACCTGAGCAATGGCTGGATCATGCTCAAGCAGGTCGCAGCCAGGGACAAAAGTGAGAACGGTGAGTGTCGCCTCTGGATGCGATCGCGCTAAAGCATGGATAGCAGGCAACGCAATCACAATGTCACCGATACCACCCAAAAGCTCAATAAATAGTACACTGTTGAGCTGAGCCATCAAATTAAAACTTTCTCCAAATCAAATTTTTAGGATGTGCTAGTGCGATGTATCTGGACAACAGAATGTTTATTTTGGATTTAACAAGCTGATAAAACATGGGGTGCATCGATGCTGCGATCGTGAATTGTTGTTGGTAACTCTTGATGATAAACACCCGATGGCATTACACCACACCCGCCGTATCGCGCCATCATGCGTAATTGAACCAACACATCTTCACCACAGTGATTGGCAGGTAATTCTTTCCAAAAGCTGAAACCGCCAATACTCAAAAGCTTGGCATGGTCGTATAGAACGCAACCCCCAATCCATGCGATGCGATACTTGCGGGGGTGTTCGGGTGTCAATTGCAAACGTTGCTGAACGTGGTAGAGATTGGCCGCATTGTGGAGCTTATAACGCTCCCATTCAGGTGTGCCGGACTTAATCACTTCTGGTTCGACGGCTCCTTCCCAAAAAGAAACCTGCTGTTGGTGGGGGCGAATATCCTCTCTAAAGCTCAGCCCAATGACTGCAGAACCGACGAAACCACACTTCTCCTGTTGAATCACTTGCATTAGGGATTGAATCACCCAGGATTCTAAAATGAGATCATCGTCTAGATACAAAACATACTCTGCGTTTGCCTGTTCTAAAAGAAATTGCCGTTGCTCAGCAATGCCCAGTCGGGGTAAGTTTTTGAGCAGTTTTACTGATTGCCCATGTGCTTCCAACACGCGCAAAGCAGCGCGTACTTCGCCTGTATCAAAAATATCTTCTGTTTCAGTTTGGTCAGAAATAATTACTCGGAAATCTTGAAATGTTTGAGCGCACAGGCTTGTGAGAGTGACAGATAAAGCAGCCGGACGACAGAAAGTTGGGATTAGAATATCAAGGCGACTCATTGCAAGAAGTCAGGAATAGGATATAAGGTGATAGGAGACATATCAGTAGCTCAATGCAGGCTCTAAACGAGTTTCGGCAAGGAGTTCCAACGTTGCTTGAACAACGGTTTCAGGCTCTAGCAAGCGGAGACAATGGTGATGCCCTTCTGGACAGATGCTCTTGTAGCAAATCCGACATGGGACATCATGATAAAGGAGACGATGGGGAATGCCCCACGGTGTATGCTGAAGATTAGTTAATGCATATAAGTCAATCACAGGTGTTCCAACGGCTGCTGCAATATGAACCGGACCTGTATTATTTGAAATTATCAGAGGTGAGATCGCCAGTAATGCTGTTAATTCATTTAGAGATAGCTGACCGACCAGTGAATGAGATGGAGCCTGCATCATCTGACGAATGCTTTCCACAAGTTCGTCTTCTGGCTGTGTCCCTGTAAAGACAACTTGAAATCCTTCCAGGTGGGCAAGACTGCGGGCTACTAGCGCAAAACTTTCGGGTGGGTAGCGGCGTGAAGGCGCGGTCGCTCCGGGATGGATAACCAGCCAGGGACGCTGGAGATCAACGCCTTGCTGTTTTAATTTCTGCTGAACTTGTTGTTTTGCCGACTCATAACCAGTTAAGCGCATCGCTTTGTCGGCGATCGCACAGCCAACACTGGCAACTAGATCGAGCTGACGGCTCACTTCATGACGCGTTAATTGGTCGGGTTCTGGGTCTTTGATCCAATCGGTGAGCAATTGGTAAGGATTTTCGTGACAGTGAGCTAAGCGGAGCGGAATCCCAGCCATGTAGCAGATAAAAGCAGAAGGCAGAGGATTTTGGCTGTAAACCGTGAAGATAATGGCTGCATCAAACTGTGCTTGGCGCAACTGCTCAATCATCTGATATTCTGGCTCGCTGTTGATGCGAGGGGCGGTGGCTTTGAGCCAGGGCGAATCGTACACAATCAAATCATCTATTTCAGGGATCAGAGATGCGACCGCGGCTCCGGCAGAAGAAGTCATCAGGGTGATCTGACGGTTGGGGACAGACTGTTTCAATGCGCGCATAGCGGGTGTGGTCATAATCACATCGCCAATCGTATCCAAGCGGATGCATAAAATCTTTTTAGCGGTCTTCCAGTCAGCCATAGGTCAGATAGTAAGGAGAGTATGGAGAGGACACGTAACCAGACTAACGGTAGATCGCGCAGATTTGGCGAATAATCCGTGTTGTTGAGCGATCGCCTACAAATGGCAAGATTTCAACCACACCCCCTAAGCTTTCAACTAGATCGGCTTCGGGCAGCATTTCTCGTGTATAGTCTCCACCCTTAACATAAATATCGGGGCAGATAATTCGGATCAAGTCGTGGGGGGTTGAATCAGCAAAAGGAACAACGTAGTCCACGCTTTCTAGAGCTGCCAGGATCGTCAACCGATCTGCTAGCGGATTAACGGGACGCTCGGGACCTTTTAAGCGACGCACGCTCTCGTCAGAGTTGACACCGACAATTAAAATGCTGCCTAACGCTTTCGCCTGGGCCAGGTAGGTTGCGTGGCCTGGATGCAAAATGTCAAAGCAGCCATTAGTGAACACAATGCGATCGCCCATCGCACGGTGGCGTTGGATTTTAGCGGCTAGATCGGAAGCATCTGTTAACAGTTTGTCGCTGCCATTCAGGAATTGATGTAGCTGTTCAAAACGACAGGTGGTTGTGCCCGGTTGTTGAACGACAACTGCGGTTGCTGCTGCTGCCAGGAGAGCCGCTGTATGCGCCGGAGCACCTGCCGCTAAAGCTAGAGCCAGCGTGCTGATGTAGGTATCGCCTGCCCCAGATGTTTGATTTTGGGGAGCCGGACGGGCTGTGGTTCGACAGGGAGATTGATTGCGCTCAAACAAAAGCGCACCTTCATAATCGAGCGTGACAGCCACCATTTCTGCACCTGTTAAGCTCAGTAGATGATCGCCGTAGGGTAGAATCTGCTCGGCTCGCTGGCTCGATTGCTTAGGTAGCTTTAGAAGTTGAGTGGTTTCAGCATAGTTTGGTTTGACTGCCGTTGGTTTTAAGCTGCGATAGGTTTTAAGGTTTTTTGAGTCAATGACGAGTACACGCGGATACTTTGACTGAAGCTCACTTAAAGTTTGAATCACAGCAGGAGTTAAGATGCCGTAGTTGTAATCGGAGATGATGATTGCGTCACACTGCACGAATAGCTGCGTCAGATTTTGAATTAGTTGTTGCTCAGTATCGGTAGAGATCGCCTCTGTACTGCCCTGGTCAAACCGTACTAATAGCTGTGAGTCGGCTACAACACGTTGTTTAGCTAATGTAGATCGATCGGTATCTGTAATCAAATGTTGCGGGTTTACACCTCGCTGCTTGAGGACATATTTGAGGCGATCTCCTGCAATGTCTGCTCCAATTACGGACAACATCAACACTTCTGCTCCCATGTTGGCAACGTTGGCAGCCGTGTTCGCAGCCCCACCTGGAAACTCCTGGCACTGCTCAACCGCAACGATTGGAACGGGTGCTTCTCGACAAAGGCGATCGGCGTTTCCATTCAGATAACAATCCAAAATGACATCACCAATCACCAAAATGGTGAGTGACTTCCAGGTATTAATCAGAGAGAGATTAGAGTTCATAAGGAGCTTACTGGGTGAGGAATGTAATTGATGCTTAGTCACAACAATTGATTAGCTCAGGAGTAGGGTTGACAAACGCTTTGGGTCTGACTTCAGCGGGTTCCTGGCGATCAAGGGTTGTAATTATTTGGGCAGCGGCATATAGATTGGTAACCGTATGGTGTGGCAATCGATTGTAAGATAACTGCCACTCAGTTTCGTTTCCATTGTCCAGTAAGATGGTTCGGCATCCAGCCAATCGTCCTGCTTCAATATCATGCAAAATGTCACCCACAAACCAGGAACGGGAAAGATCGATTTCATGCTCATGAGCGGCCTGGGTTATTAAACCAGGTTGCGGTTTGCGGCAGCCACACTGCAAAGCGTAGGGGGCAACAACTCCGTCTGGATGGTGAGGACAGTAGTAGAAGCCTGCGAGTGGTATATGAGCTGCTTTCAGGAGAGATCGCAAGTATTCTTCGACTGCAACTAAAGCCGACTCTGGAAATAAGCCACGGGCGACACCTGACTGGTTACTAATGATGAACAGTTGATAACCAGCCTGGTGCAACAATTGCAACGCTGCGATCGCTCGATGTGTCAAGACAATTTTGGCGGGATCAACGTTATAAGGAACATTTTCAATTAACGTTCCATCTTTGTCGAGAAAAACGGCTTTCTGTTTCATTTTTCTTAGGGCCAAGAGGATTCTTGCAACGGCAGCACCATCACCTCTGGAATCACCGTTTCATCTGGTTGCATGAGAATAAAGCGAATGGTGTTGGCAACGTGTTTGGGATCTTGTAGTTTTTCCAGTGGGGTATCTGGAAACCGATCCAAAATAAAGGGGGTCTGCATTCCACCTGCGACGACAGCTGTGACTTTGACATTAAATGGACGGGCTTCAACGTGCAGGGCATGGCTTAAACCCATCAAGCCCCATTTACTGGCATGGTAGGCTGTGGCGTTGGCCCAGGTGCGCTTAGCAGCGGTTGAAGAGATATTGATGATGTGACCTTTACCCTGCTGTTTCATCAGAGGTAAGGCAAACTTGGATAAGATAAAAGGCCCTCTCAAGTTAACGCTAAGCACCCGATCAATATCGGCAATCGAAAGTTCCTCAACGGAAACGGTCTTGTCTGTGCCAGCGTTGTTAACCAGAATGTTGAGTTGACCATAATGGTCTACTGTCTTTTGAAGAACAGCCTCAATGTGCTGTTCATTAGTGACATCTAAGGGTAGCGCGATCGCCTCTAAACCTCGTTCTCTTAAATTGGCTGCTACCTGTTCTGCTAAATCAATTTGAATGTCTGCTACAACTACACTTGCACCGACTTCAGCGAGTGCCTGGCAAGTGGCTGAGCCTAGACCCTGCGCGCCTCCAGTCACCAATGCTACTTGTCCACGAAGTCCTTGTTCCATGTTGATCTCCTTTCAAGTTACAAAAAATTTGGGCGATCGCGTCTCTTTCAATGTCCTGCTCTGTTTGTCTATGCCGCCGTTATTTTGGACGAGCGATCGCTATCGAAGGCAATGTTTTTGCGAGAACTTTCCATTTCCCAATTCCCCGAAAGTTCTTTTTGACCTGAAAGTGGCACCAGCAATTGGTCTTCCACCAGTTCGCAGAGGAGATGAATAATCACCAGTTGCACCTCCTGAATGCGTTGGACTTCCAGTGCAGGCACAACAATGGGAATATCGGCCATGGCTCGCAGTTCGCCGCCATCACCACCTAAGAGTGCGATCGTGGTCAGGTTTAAGCGGTGGGCTGCATCAAAAGCTGCAACAACATTTTTTGAGCGACCGCTAGTGCTGATCCCCAGCAACAAATCGTGGGGCTGAGCAAAGGTTTCGACCTGACGGGCAAACACATCGTCATAACCCACATCGTTTGCCCATGCGGTTAAAAACGCGGTATCTGCCGCTAAAGCCATCGCTGGCAAACCCGCTCGGTTTGGACAACAGAAACGCCCGACTAGCTCTGCGGCAAAATGTTGGGCATCTGCGGCACTACCACCGTTACCACAGATCAGCAACTTGCCACCCCGCGCAAAGCACGCACTAATTGCTTGAGATGCTGCTTGAATCGCAGGTCGTAGAAGCTGCCGCGATCGCTGCACGGCACTCAGCATTTCCTCAAAACCGCGATCGAGAATGGTGAACTGGTTGACCTCAGAACCAACCCCGGCACCAACGCCACTAAGAACGTCCTCATAAAGGGCTGCAACCGCGCTTGTTACCTTTTGCCAGGTAAAGTGTTCTTGGCTTCGACGAATCGCTTGCTGCCCAAACAAGCTTAGCAGATGTGGCTTTTGGAACAGATGTAAGAGGCGATCGGATAACTTCTCCGGTTCATTGGCTGGAATCAGATAACCTGTTTCGCCATCACGCACTGTGAACTTGATACCACCCACATCGGAACCAATTACAGGGGTGCCGCAGGCCATTGCTTCGATCGGCGTAATCCCAAATGGTTCATACCAGGGTGTAGTAATGAAGACATCGGCGGCACTGTAATAGTACTTGAGAATTTCGCGGTTTTTCCGTCCGGCAAATGACACATTAGATTCGACGCGTAATTCTTGCGCGATCGCCTGTAACCTTCCAATCTCAGGCGTTAGGTGGGGGCAGGGAGCTTCTGATTCACCACCGACAATCAGCAATCTGACTGGAGCCGCGTATTGCTCCATGAAATGAGCAAAGCCACGGATTGTGTTGTCAACCCCTTTGCGAGGCACCATTCGACCTAGTTGCAAGATAACGGGTTCTTCTGGAGACAGACCCAGGGTTAAGCGGGCGCGGGTCTTGTTAATTGGCCAAAACTCGTTCGGGTCAAATCCACATGGAATAATGCTAATTCGCTCAGATTTCGCGTGGTAGAGCCGCAGCAAGTCTTCTCGGTCTTGGGGACACTCGGCAATAATGTGATCGGCTTCCTGCACCACCCGTTCTTCGATCGCAAACCGAGCATCGGGAAACTGATCGGCATCGCCCTGATGTAAGCGACGTACTCGTCCTAAAGCATGGAATGTCACCACAAAAGGAATTCCAGTTACTTGTTTAATGTCTGCTGCGACCAGTGCTGACATCCAAAAATTGGCATGGATCAGAGAATAGGTTGTTTCTTGTTCGCACCAATGCAGGATGAACTGGGTGAACTCATCCATATAGGGCAACAGTTGCTCTTTTGGAATCGGTACGAATGGCCCTGCGGGCACATGAATGACGCGTACACCGTGCTGCCACTCCACTTTCTCAGGCAATTGAGGATCTGTGCGGCGAGTAAAGATATCAACGTCATACCCGATCGCCGCTAAATGTCGCGCCAACTGACCAACATAGACGTTTTGCCCACCGCTATCAACTCCTCCAAAAATGCCGAGTGGAGTTGCGTGTTCGCTAATCAGTGCAATTCGCTTAGTCATGACTGCCTTTGAGTAGTAGAAATAGGTGACGAATCAGATTTATAAACGAGGAGTAATTAAGAATGAAACTGAAGATGGAGCTAAGTCCGGTTTGTTAACGTTAAGCGGTTACTCATTACTCGCTCAAATGCCTGGTTCCATTGGTGGGTGAATCGCTGAATGGAGAATCGCGATCGTGCCACTGCTTGAGCGCCCTGCCCTAACCTACATGCTTTCTCAGGGTTTGCAATCAGCTCTTGCATGTGTTCAATCAAGACATCTAGATTTGTGTCGATATAACCTGAAATTTCGTTTTCAATCACGGTTGCTAACTCTGTGGTTGCCAGCCCAACAATGGGTAAACCCAGCATCATGGCTTCACACACTGCCAGTCCTAAGCTGGTATAGCGGATCGGATGGAAGAAAAATCGGTAATTGGCCTGAAACTCTGGCAAATTGGCATGGGGCACTTCACCTAAGCCGCCTAAAGATTCAGCATCCATTCCAATCAGATCAAGTGGAACAGAGCGTTGTGCCTGTAAGAAAACATCTGCACCTAAACGTCGTCCCCGCTTCTTTAAGCCATTCACAACGACTAATCCGCGTGGTATCTTTCCGGTATATTGAACCTGTTCTGGAACGACAACTCCATGTTCAATCACACAGGTTGGAGTGCGACCACTATTCCACATCAAGTTATTGAAATGTGTAACGTGCGCTAACAAAATGTTTGGATCGTTGACAATATGTTGTGTATTCGTTGGGTGTTCTTGGGGGGGATCGTGTTCTAGATAGATTCGGGGTAGCTGTCTTTGAGATTCTGATAAGATCTCATATTGATCTTGTAGGTAGTTACGACGAGACTGAAATATGATGCAATCAAATGCATGGTTTTGCACTTCGTCGGCTGGAATTTCGTGAACATTGTCGCCCCACTTAAAACCACCCAGGCAACCGCCATATCCCTCTGGTTTGCCAGGTTTGGTTGGCAAATAAAACTCATGGGGAGCTTGCGTTAGGTAGTAGAGATAGCTACCGTGAATGTGCCAGGTCAGAATTCGTAAGCGCATAGAAATGATTGAAAATAATCAGAGTTGAGGAATTAGTGAGCGATCGCAGCTTCAGTGCTTTCGGTGTATGAGAAACCAGCCGAAGTTAGAAGATGTAGATGGTGGGCTACAACTGTAACGGGATTTGCTTTTGGCGTTACGCAGGGTGATAAGACACCCCCACCAAATTCTCGCGATTGGCCTAAGCGAATGCGGATGCCTGCCAGATAGCAGAGATAAGCCAGTGCATAAGGCGACTGAGACGGCCTGGTAAAAATAATGGCTGCATCAAATGAATGATCGTGAAGCCAGGCAACCAGGTCGCGATCGCTAGTACACGGATAAAAGGCCGATGGTTTAATCTGCTCAGTTAATGAATCATGATTTATCAATTCAAAGCCTTGCTCCAGGCGGTTTAGTACTAACAAATTGGCATTTGGCAAGTTTTGACGGAGAACTTGAATCACTGGTGCTAATTGCTGCACGGCAGAAGAATCTTCAAAAGCACAAAGCAGCAGTAAGGACTGGATTGACTGCCACAGATCAGTAGGCATAAGCGACCTCCTGCTGCAATAGCTCGGCGGCCTCTGACAAGACTCTGGTAACGGATGCTGGGTCTGAATTCACTTTGAGTTCTGGTTGAGAGGTTAAGCCGTTCCGAGAGACGGACACAACCCGGTGAAGTTGTCGATCAAGCGGTGCCCATCGGTGGGGATCAGAGTTGGAAAAAACAACAACGCTGGGGATTGCCAGTGCGGCTGCAAGGTGAGAAACTCCCGTATCGTTAGAAATTAGCAATCGCGATCGCTGCAAAAGCACTGCCATTACTCCCAAATTGGTTTCTCCTGCTAAGTTAACGGCTGAAGCGTGCATCAATCGGCTGACTTGCTGAGTTAAGGTACGTTCTGATTGAGTTCCAGTTAGAACAATTTGCCATCCTTGGGTGGCTAATCTATCTGCAACTGTCGCAAAGTGGCGTGTATGCCACCGCCTTGTCGGGTGGTTTGCTCCTGGGTGAATGCAGATATAGCGACCCTCGATTAACTGATATTTAGCTGCGATCGCAGTGAACATTTTCTCGTCCTCTGCTTCCAGAGGAAATTCCATTTGCTCACCCTGAAGTGGAATACCGAGGAATTTTAGGAGGCTCAAGTGACGCCAGATTTCAGGTTCTTGCTCAGGGTAAGGTAGAAATAAATTGGGATCAGGACAAACCCCATTGGCGGGATAACACCCAGCTGTCTGCTTTGCACCCAACAGTAGGGCGAAGCTATTAATGCACGAACCATTACCATGCATTTGCAGTGCTAAATCAAACTTTAGTTGCTGCACTTGCGTTAGAAAAGCCAGAGTTTTGTAGGCGATGAAGGGTACTTCTGGAATGCCAGGATAACCGGGAAACTCTAGCCAGTTATCAATGCAATGACGAAATCGTGTCATTAATTGGTGTGTTTGAGGTAACCCAATCAGCGTCATGGTCGCCGCTGGAAACGCATTTCGCAACGCTCTCAGGGCAGGTACGAGGCAAAGCAAGTCTCCCAAGCCTGGGAGCGATCGCACAATTACAATCCTAGAAGACATACCTTTGTCTAATCGATTACTTAAATCAGAAGAGTAGTTCATCGTAATTCACAAATGGAATTAGTAGAAGCCTAAACAGAATTGCTTTTCGCGACCTGATAACTGGCCAGAATTTGAACTCTATAAGGTGCGCGAGACATAAAACTTAGCTGGCGATGGCGTAGACGAAAGGGAAAGCCTCTACAAACATCCTGGTCGAATACTTTCAGAGTTCTCAAATGAGGGTACTCACTAAAAATGGTGTAATTTCTGCTGATTAATAATTATCTGACACTGCAAATCATTAATGCACAGCATCTTACCAATCCAATTTCTGATTCTTCATTAGGCATTTGCACAAATAACTCTGATTTGCTCTATATTTTTATTGTTCAATTGCATAAATCAAAAATTACATCTATCTAATTAAATAAACCAATTATTCTCAGTCAACTATTAATCTGGTTCTAATTAGATTACACCTGTGTTTTTGCTGTGGCACTACCTCAAGCAACAGGACGAAACGCCCGTCTGTCAGAAGGGAGATGGATTATCAATAGGTTTACTTCATCCTTAATTATGACTGGTGACGATTAAAGCCTGGTTGAATTGAAACGGTAGAAGAGCTGACGCTAACTGATGCAGCGCTATAGTCTACTCTTCAAGCAATTTGTTTCAATTCACACTGGTGTTTGCCGTTTTAGAAGGAGAACAATCATGGCTAGTAAATCAAAGCAGGATATTTTATCGCTAATTGAAGCGGATCACCGTAAGGTCGAGGAGCTGTTTAGCGAGTTTGAAGAGTTAGAAGGTAAGAAAGCTCAAGAGTGCTTTAAGCAGATCTACAAGGAGTTGACTTTGCACGCTAGAGTTGAGGAACTTGTTTTCTACCCGGCACTGCGTGAGTATGAAGAGACGGAAAGCTATATCGAGGAAGCAGAGAGCGAGCATAACTCAGTCAAAATTCTGCTGGAACAAATGAAGTCGCTCAAGCCGACAGATGGCGAGTTTGAGACTAAAATGATGCACTTGCAAGAGTCAGTCATGCATCACGTCGAAGAAGAAGAGGATGAGATTTTTGAAGTCGTTCGTAGTGCGATGGATTGAGGTGGACCCAATCGACTAGACAGAAATCAGAGAAAGCTAAGCTACGAACCTCTTCCTAAGAGCTAAAGCTCTTAAGACTTTTTTAGCATCAATTTACTATGTCTATAAATTTCATTT
>Ga0073934_10004226_pt1 | contig 24401 bp, 20 predicted proteins | sample LarsenN4metaG_FD_76834 | JGI IMG/M metagenome (GOLD analysis project Ga0073934, IMG submission 76834) | Hot spring sediment bacterial and archeal communities from British Columbia, Canada, to study Microbial Dark Matter (Phase II) - Larsen... ... | reverse complement strand
GGGATGGAGCTGAACAGCCCCAACGATGTCTGCGTGAAATCGGACGGTTCGATTTATTTCTCCGATCCCTGGTATGGCAGAATGCCCGTTTATGGCGTCGAACGGCCGCGCCAACTCGGCTTTCAGGGCGTCTACCGCGTGCCGCCGGGCGGTGGAAAGCCGGAATTGCTGGTCGACCGCTATCTGTTCGAGCAGCCGAACGGGCTCTGTTTCTCGCCGGATGAAAATCTGCTCTACGTCAACGATACAGTGCAGCAGCTGATCCGGGTCTTCGAGGTCCAGCCGGATGGCATACTGGCGCGAGGCCGGGTTTTTGCCTCGGGCATTTATGCGGCCACCGAGCCGGGCGTACCGGACGGCATGAAATGCGATGCACAAGGTAATGTCTGGGTTTGCGCTCCGGGTGGCGTGTGGGTCTATGCGCCGGACGGCGGGCTGATCGGAAAAGTGCGAGTGCCCGAACTCGTTGGGAATCTTACGTGGGGTGGCCCGGATTTTCGCACTCTGTTTCTCACCGCGACCCATTCGGTCTATGCTGTGGAAACCAAGATCGGCCCCCGCACCGAACCCTACATGCGGCAGGCGGCGGGACGACAGGCTCCAACGCCTCAGGCTGCCAGCATCGCCCGCAATGGCACCAAGAAAGCTGTCCCCGGCTATACCCTCGATCCCTCGCGTTGCGCACTCGTCATTCAGGACATGCAGAATGATGTCGTGATGGAAGGCGGTGCTTTCGCCGCTTCCGGTTCGCCGAACCATTGCCGTGAACAGAACGCGATCTTAAATGCCTCCCGGCTGGCTGCGGCGGCGCGCGCGCGCGGCATTCCCGTCATCCATGTCTGGTTCGTGGTTGAAGCCGGCTGCGCCGGCGTGACGATGAATGCGCCGCTTTTCGAGGGCCTTGCGGACGCACGCGCATTGGTGCGCGGAAGCTGGGGTGCAGCTCCGGTGTCGGGCCTTGAGGCGCAACCGGGGGACCATATCGTCGAGAAGCAGCGTATGAGCGCCTGGGAGGGAACGCGGCTTGAAACCGTGCTGAAAGCGCTCAAGCGCGACATCATCATCGTTACCGGGGCCTGGACGAACATGTCGATCGAGCACACCTCCCGCACCGGAGCCGACAAGGGATATTACATGGTGGTGCCTGAGGATTGCTGCTCGACGATGAATGCCGAATGGCACACGGCTTCCGTGAATTACGCCCTCCAGAACGTCGCAGTGGTGACGGATACCGACGCGTTGGTCGGATCTTGGTCATGAAGCTAACCTCAGAGCGCCGAGGTCGGGCAAACTGATCCACCTCAGCCGCGCGCCCTTCGTGCATACAAAGCAAGGCCTTGAAGGCTATGCCAAGCGCACAACGAAGCGTGCGCTCGCAGCGACGCGCAAAAAGGAGTCGGAACACTCATAACTTCTTGACGACGTCCGTACCCACCTCACCGAGAATCCGCTTATCGACATAGGAAGTGCCGAGCAGATAGGGCACACCTTCCCCTGGCAACATACGGCGCCCATTTTCGCAGGTGGAGACCAGCGCGGTTTAGCAGTTGCAGAGTCGCGCAAGACAACTGTGCGTTAGGGCTGTTGCGTCGATTAAGGCGGTGCTAGTTGGGCAGCGCTAGCGCTCCGACTGCATCCAGCCTTGTAGAATGACGCGATACTGGTTCGCGACCTGTTCCATCGCCTCCCGATCGTCAATTGTGCCATTGAACCATTCGGCCGCTGGCTGCTGCCACACGGAACGTCCGATCGCAAAGCCAATGGCCGCGCCCGACCGCAGCGCGGATTCGAACGCCGCGAACAACTCCTGCTTCGGTTTTTCGTAGCCGAGCACAACGGCGCCGCCGCATTGCGGATCGTGGCGAAGGATCGTGGCGGCGATCTCCGACCAGGCATCGTCGTTTGAGAGCGGCGGCAGTTTCCACCAATCAGGCCGCAGGCCGAGCCGATAAAGCTGCTCAACCGCCAAGACGACCAGACTCGGAGCGGTGTCAAAATGCGGCGGAATTGGTTCCAGCAACCAGCGATGGCCGGTGGCGAATACCGCGTCCTGCAGCATGACAAGTGTGCGGCCCTGCTCGTCCTGCAATTCGCGCTGATCGCGCGCCGACCAGGAGACAAGGCACTTGACCACATGCTCGGCCGGCCAGGTACGCAATGCTGCGTGCAGATTGTGGCCCGCCTCCAGTTCCAGCGGCCGGGAGCCGGCCACCTCGACCGGGCGCGCCAACCAGCGGCCGGTGCCGGTCAGATCGGTCAACGCGTCGAACCCGTAGCGGTGGTCGATGATGGCGCCGGAATGCTCCGGCGGCATGGCGGCGAGGGCGCGCCCGACCAGCCGTTTGAATTTCCTGATCCGCGCGTCCCCGTTATTGGACTTGTCCAGTTCGGCAAACTGCCGGCGATGATCGAAAGCGAGCGAGAAGATGCGCGGCCAGCGTTTGCGGCCTGTGGTCGCGCGATGCAGATGTACGATTTGCGGATCGCTATGCGGATGCGTGATGGATTCGGAACGGGCGAGAAACGCATTCAGTTCCTGTGTGGACGGCATCGCCGGCGCGCAGGAATGCCGCGACACCACGAGCGATCCGCAAGCATTGGCGATCTTTCCGCAATCGAGCAGCGAGGCATCCCGCAGCCAGCCGTAGAGAAAGCCGGCCGCAAAGCCGTCTCCGGCCCCGAGCACGTTGAAAACTTCCGTCGGAAAGCCGGGATGCGCGATCCCGTTATCGAGGTTCTTCGGAATCGCTTCCGCAAACACGACGCACCCGCGTTCGCCGCGCTTGAGCACAAATGTCGCCTTCGACAATTCGCGCAACTTCGCCAGCGCCGCGCGCGTATCGGTCGAGCCGCCCGCGATGTGGATCTCTTCCTCGGTACCTATAATCAAGTCGCAATGCGGCACGATGCTTTGTAGATGCGCGGAGACACGATCCGAGGCGATGAAGCGCTCTTCGCCAAGGCCGTGCGAGGTCAGACCCCAAAGCACCGGTCGGTAGTCGATATCGAAGATAATCCTCGTGCCACATTCTTTCGCAAGCTTCATGGCGTGGCGGCAGACACCGTCGATCGCACGCTGCGAGAAATGCGTGCCGTTGACCAGCAGCGCCTTGGACGAGCCGATGAATTCGGCATCAAAATCGCTGGTCTCGATCCCCATGTCGGCGCAGTTTTCTCGAAAGAAAATGAGCGGGAAGGTCGCGCTGTCCTTGATGCCGAGCATGACGAGACCCGTGAGCCGTTTGGGATCAGTCTTGACATGACTCACATCGACGCCTTCGGCGATGAGAGTCTCGCGGAGGAAACGTCCCATATGCTCATCGCCGACGCGTGTCAGCATGGCGACGCGGAGGCCAAGGCGCGAGGCACCGACCGCCGTATTGGCCGCTGAGCCGCCGAGATACTTGGCGAAGCTCGTCATGTCCTCGAGCCGGCCACCGATCTGCTCGCCGTATAAATCGACGGCGGCGCGCCCCATGGCGATCAGGTCGAAGCGCCGTTCAGCGGCGGCGGCCATTTTTCTCTCCCGGACGCGCGGCGAGGCGATGGCCAAGCGCAACCACGATCGATTGCGCAAGACAGATGGGCGCCACGAGCGAGCGGAACGGCCGGTAGCGCGCTTCCCCGAGCTCGAAACACACGCTCGCGGATTTAGCATAGGGCCCGAGCGGATTGTCGGTAATAACGATCAACGGAATGCCTCGCCTGGCGATATCGGCGGCGACCTCAACGACTTCGGCCGCATAGTCCTTGAAGGACACGATAATCATCGCGTCCTTCTTCGTCACCGCGCGCGCGCGCTGGACCACGAGGCCGCCGATGGAATCCAGGAAGTGGCTCTTCAGGTCGAGCCGATTGAGGCCGTAATCGAGATAATAGGCGACCGGGAACGAGCGGCCTTGCGCGAACAGATAGATCGTTTCCGCGCCGGCAAGGATCGAGATTGCCTTTTCGAGGCGATCGAACGGAACGTGGCGATACAGATTTTCCAGTGAAGCGATGTCGTCGGCGACGAATTCCGCGAGCACATCCGCGGGTTGGCCGGATTGTCCGTCCTTCGCGCTTCGCAACTGCGAGATGCGCTCGCGATAACTCGGCATGGACGGCGCAACAAGCCGCGTGCGAAACACCTGCTGCATCTCGGAAAAGCCCTCGTAACCGAGATTGTTGGCGAAACGCACGATCGCCGAGGGCTGCACGCCGATGCGCTTGGCAAGCACAGACACGGTCGAGAGCGCCACGTCGTTCGGGTGCTGGACCGCGAAGGCCGCAATAGCGCGCAACCGCGACGGCAACTTGTCGTGGCGGCGCGCGATATGGGCGGTCAGGTCATCGTAGTTTGCGGGCGCCGACATTTCCCTCTCCCGGAACAGCCTTGCACCGGGCTGCAAACCGTCTTTACACGGTCTGTAGAATAGGTATTCTATTTATTTACCGCAATAGAATAATCATTCCGTATGTCCTGGGGAGGACGCTGTGAGCGCGAACGGTGGCAAACCGCGGATCGGATTCATCGGGCTTGGCGCTATGGGGCGCGGCATGGCGCGCAATGTGGCTGCGAAAGGCTTTCCGCTCACCGTCGTCGGCAACCGCAATCGCGCACCGGTCGACGATCTAAAGTCGCGCGGCGCCACCGAAGCGAAGACGCCGGCGGAAGCCGCTACGTCAGCCGACATCGTCATCATTTGCGTGACCGAAACGCCGGTCGTGGAGCAGATCGTCTACGGCTCCGATGGCGTGCTCAAAGCTGCACGAAAAGACCTGATCCTGATCGATTGCACCACCAGCGAGCCGGTTTCGACCGACCGCATCATCGCGGATTGCAAGCTCGAAGGCGTGCGCTTCGCCGACGCACCGCTCGCACGCTCCCCAAAGGAAGCGGAGGAAGGCCGGCTCAATGCGATGGTTGGCGCGGATGCGGACACATTCGCGATCATCGAGCCGGTGCTGAAGGCCTTTTGCGAGAACATCTTCCATGTCGGCGGGCCCGGCTCCGGCCACAAGACCAAGCTCGTCTACAATTTTTTGACCATGGGCCAGGCCGCGCTGATTTCCGAGGCGCTGGTCGCGGCGGCGAAATCCGGACTCGACCTTGACGCTTTCTGCAAGGTGGTGTCAGCCGGTGGCGCCAACAGCGGCATCTTCCAGATGATTGCCCCGTCCGCGCTCGCAGGCACCTATGACGGCCTGAAGTTCGGGCTCGACCTCGCGCGCAAGGATCTCCGCTACTACACGCATCTCACCGAGCATCTCGGCCTTCCCGGCTATCTCGGCGAGACCGTGCATCAAAGCTTCGTTCTCGCCTCCGCACTCGGTTACGGCGACAAGCTCGTCGGGTCGATGGTGGCAGCGCAGGAGAAAATCACCGGCACGGCGGTCGCCCGCCGTTAACGCCGATTGTCTGACGGGCGAAGTCCGCCGCATGAGCGGACGCTCGGAACAAAGGGAGGAATGCCATGTCGAAAATCAACAGACGCCGGTTCGTAAAGGGCTCTGCCGCTGCCCTTGCCGGCACCGCCGCCTTCTACGGTCCGTGGAAACACAATTCTGTTTACGCACAAGCAAAGCCGATCAAGCTCGGTCTGACCTGCGACGCCAGCGGTCAATACGGCAATAGCGGGCAGGACGATCTGCGCGGCATCAAGATGGCGATCGACGAGTTCAACGTCAAAGGCGGTGTGCTCGGCCGCAAGATCGAATGGGTTACCGCCGATACCGAAACGACGCCGGCCACGGGCAGCCGCGTCGCCGAGCGCTTCATCACGCGCGAGGGCTGCACGGTGCTGATCGGCGCGGTGCATTCCGGCGTCGCAAACGCGATCACCCAGGTGGCGGCGAAGAACGGCGTCATCTATCTGAACACTAACTCGTCCGCGCCGAGCGAAGCCGGCGAGAATTGCTCGCGTATCAAATTCGTTTGGGACGGCAACGGCACGAATTTCTCCAAGGCTGCTGTGAAGAATGCCGTCCAGGGTGTCGGCAAGAATTGGCTGCTGCTGACCAACGACTATGTCTGGGGCCACACCACGTCCTCGGCCACCAAGGCGCAAGTCGAAGCCAATGGCGGCAAGATCATCGACAATCTGCTGGTGCCGCAGAACACGCGTGACTTCACCTCTTACCTGCTCAAGATCCAGCAGGCCAAGCCCGATGTGGTTGCGACCGCCATCGGCGGCGACGACATCAAGGCGCTACGCGAGCAGGTGGTGCAATTGAAACTCGACGGAAAACCCGCCTGGATAAACAACCAGCAGGACTGGCCGGATATCTGGGGCGCGCCGGAGAGCCTGTTCGGCGTGTTTGGCACCACCTGGTATCACAAGCTGCCGCTGGCCGGCGTCGCTGAATTCGTGAAGAAGTGGGAAGCAGCCAACAAGGACGGTCCGATCCCCGTGCCCGGCAATGTGTCGTACAATGGCTACATGGCGACGCGTGAACTCCTGCGCGCCATGGAGCGCGCAGGCTCGACCAACAATATTAAAGTCATAAAGGAGCTCGAGAACCTGAAAGTCTCGGCGGCCGATCGCATGCAGCATTACGATGCGTTCATGGATCCGGTGACGCATCAGATGCAGCAGACGATCTACCTCGCCCGCCGCAATATGAAGCCCACGGACAAGACCGATCTCTATGAGATCATCTCCTGGACCGAGCCGAAGACCGTGCTCGACGACGCGGCTCCGAACAAGTGCAAGCTCGCGCCATATGAACAGGTACCAAGCGTTGACTCCTGAAGCGACTCTGAGCCGGGCCGCACCAAGCGGCCCAGCATTTTCTTTTGGGAATGCCCTTGTGATCGACATCCTGCCGCACATCCTCAACGGCCTGACGCTGGGCTTGCTGTTCGCGCTGATCGCGCTGGGCTTCATGCTGATCGTCGGCCTGATGGAGCAGATCAACTTGGCGCACGGCTCGCTGTTCGCGCTCGGCGCCTATGTCGGAATGCAAATGCTCGGCCCGCGACCGCCGATGCCCGCCGACTGGGCCGCGGCCTGGCTGGCCCTGCCGCTCGGCTGGCGTTATGCGCTGACGCTCGTGATCGCGCCGTGCGTCGTCGGCGTCGTTGGCGCTCTCGTTGAATTCTGCATGCGGCGGACCTACGGCAAGGATCCGCTCTACGGCCTCCTGCTCACCTTCGGCGCCGCCATGGTGATCGAGGAGGCCATCCGCCTCACCTGGGGTACGCGCGATTACGTGCTGCAGGTGCCCCAGGCGATCAGCGGAGGTTTCATCTTCCAGGACCTAATCTGGTCGACCTATCGCTTCTATGCCGCCGGGATTGCCGCGGTGATTATCGGACTCGTCTGGCTAGTCATCGAGAAGACGCCGTATGGCGCCATTATCAAGGCCGGCGCGCATGACTCGGAGATTGTGCGCGCGCTCGGCATCAATCTGTCGCGCTTGAGACTTGCCGTTTTCATCTTCGGCACTATGCTCGCTGCTGTCGCCGGCATCATCGTGGCACCGATATGGGGCATCCGCCCGCATATGGGCGTGGATGCGGTCGTTCCCGCATTCCTTGTGATCGTGCTCGGCGGCGTCGGCAGCTTCTGGGGTGCAGTGTCGGCGGGGATCCTTGTCGGACTCGCGGTCGGATTGACCGGCGCCTACGCGTCCGAATGGTCGCTGCTCTCGATGTATATCCTGCTGGTCGCGATTGTGACCTTTCGCGCGCGTGGCCTGTTCGGAAAGAAAAGCGTGCTCGAGGCATGAACGGCACCGCTCCCAATTCGCCCGACGCCGCGCGGCTGATCACGCCGACCATGCTGGTCGTTTGGCTTGGTCTCGCCACCATTCCACTCTGGATTTCGCAGATCGGCCTTTATCCCTATCTCGGCATCGAGATCCTGATCTGGTCGATCTATGCCCTCTCCTTCAATCTCGTGCTCGGCACCGCCGGCCTGCCCTCCTTCGGGCATGGCGTGTTCTTCGGCGTCGGCGCCTATGCGTTCGGCCTCGCGCAGTTCAATGTCTCATCCAGTCTCTGGATCTGCCTGACGCTTGCAATGCTTGCGGCCGCGTTGGCCGGTGTCTTCGTCGCGCTGTTCATCTCGCACCGGCGCGGGATTTATTACGCCTTCATGACCATCGCCTTCGGGCAGATCTTCTGGACCATCGCTATCAAGTGGCACAGCGTCACCGGCGGCGAAGATGGGTTGCTCAAGATCGAGCGGCTACCGGCGGATCTCGGATTTGTGTCGTTCGATCTCAAGAATAACGCCTCGTTCTATTATTTCGTTCTCGCGGTCTTCATCGTAATCGTGATCGCGCTGTGGCGGCTCACGCATTCGCCGTACGGGCGCATCCTTTCCGCCATCCGCCAGAGCGAAACACGCGCCGCGCATCTCGGTTATCGGGTGTGGCTCTACAAAGCCTCGGTATTCACGATCTCGGCCGGCATGTCGGGCCTCGCCGGTGGCCTGTTCGCGATGGCGCAGCTTGCCGCCTTCCCCGACGTGATGAGCCTGCATCAGTCTGGTTATATCGTGATGATGACGCTAGTCGGCGGCGGCCTCGTCAGCTTCTGGGGACCGATCGTCGGTGTCGTTACCTTTCTGGTCGCCCGAGACGTGATCGGCGCCATGACCAGCGCCTGGATGCTGTGGTTCGGTCTTTTGTTCATCGCAATCGTCCTGTTCAAGCCGGAAGGCATTGCCGGCGCCTTCCGCTCCGTCGTCGACGGCGGGAAGGCGCGCGCCAAACGTGCCGAAGGCGTGTCGGCCTTGCGGCTGCTGTTCCGGAGCTGACCATGGCGCTGATCGAAGCCAGAAGTGTGCATGTCCGGTTCGGCGACCGCATCGTCCTCGAAGAGGTCGACATGGCGGTGCTGGAGAACGAATGCCACGGCATCATGGGGCCGAACGGCGCCGGCAAGACCACGTTCTTCAACGTGATCACCGGACGCGCGAAACCAACGCGTGGCGAGGTCATGCTCGACGGCGAGAATATCGCTGGCCTTAGCCCTCACGCTATAGCGCGCAAGGGCGTGGCGCGCTCGTTCCAGATCATGACGCTGTTCGACGAGTATTCCGCGCGTGAGAATGTCATGATCGCCTTGCCCCGCTTCCGCGAACGCGGCTTTGACATGTCGCATCCGGCATCCGGCGACCGCGACTTCAAAGCGGAGGCGGAACAAGTCCTTGCCGACGTCGGGCTTGCCGACAGGGCCGATATCCGCGCCAAGGAGCTCGCCTATGGCGACCGGCGGGCGCTGGAAATCGGGGTGGCGCTGGCGCAGAAGCCGCGCGTTCTGTGCCTCGACGAGCCAACCTCGGGGCTTGGTACCGACGGCGTGCAGCGGCTGCTCGGGCTCGCGCAGAAGCTCAAGGGCACGCTCACTATGATCGTGATCGAGCACGACATGAGCTTCCTGTTCTCCCTCGCTGACCGAATCTCCGTGCTGCATTGGGGACAGGTGGTCGCGCGCGGAACGCCGGCGCAATTGCAGGAAAACCTCTGGGTCAGGCGCTCCAATCTCGGGAAATTCGCATGATTCTCGAGATCGACAACATCGACACATTCTACGGTGAGACGCAGATTTTGTTCGGCGTGTCGCTCGCAGTCGCGCCGGGCGAAATTTTTGCGTTGCTGGGGCCGAACGGCGCCGGCAAGACCACCACCATCCGCTCGATTCTCGCGCTCACCAAGCCGCGCCGCGGCACGATCCGCTTCGACGGCCTGGACGTGACGCGCAAAGCGACGCATGAGATTGCGCGCAAGGGCATCGGCTGGGTGCCGGATGATCGACGGCTGTGTCCGACGCTGACGGTGGCGCGCAACCTCAGTATCGCGAAGAAGACGACGCGCTTCCGCCCCTGGAGCGTGAAGGAAACCTGCGAGATTTTCTCCCCGCTCGAATACCTGATGCAGCGCGAATGCGAGAACCTGTCCGGCGGCGAGATGCAGATGGTGGCGATCGCACGCGCGTTGATCGGCTCGCCCGGCATCGTGCTGTTCGACGAGCCGAGCCAGGGGCTGGCACCGAAGGTCGTTGGCGACGTGCTGTCGACTATCCGCCGCCTCAAGAGCGAAGGCGTGGCGTCGCTCGTGGTCGAGCAGAATGCGGAAATCGCGCTGTCGATCGCTGACCGCGCTGCCATTCTCGACGGCGGCCGCATCGCCTGGTCCGGCCCTGCCGCCGAGTTGCGCGAGGACAAGGCTTTGCGCAAGCGATTGCTGGGAGCATGACGTGAGCGAGCCGCTGATCGTCCTCGACAAGCTCAAGAAGGTTTATACGCGAGGGCGCCTCTCGCGAGTGCCGACTTTCACCTTGCAAGCCGATCTCACCATCAATGAGCCGGCGATCGTCGGCGTAGTCGGGCCGAACGGCGCCGGCAAGACCACACTGTTCGAGATGATGACAGGCTCGAACGAACCCACGGCCGGCAAGGTGTTCGTTGCCGGCACCGACATCCATCGCGTGAAATACCGCGAGCGCGACCGCCTCGCGATCCATTATCACCAGTCCTATCAGGTCCGGCATTTCCGCAAGGTGGTGCCGTCATTTTTGCTGGCGCACTCCCCGTCGAAAAAGCCGATGGTGCATCTGTTCGACGAGCCGCAATTCAATCCGCAGGATGGATATATCGGCTTCATGCTGGATTTCTTCCGGAAGCTGCGCGCCGAAGGGCGTCTCGTCTTCGTCTGCCTGCACCCGACCGCGACCTATCATCTGGAAATCCTCTCCGAGATTGCGGAACACTTCCTGCTGGTGTCGAATGGCGAGGTGACACCGCATCCGACCTTCCAGTCGCTGATCGCCGACGAGCGCTGCCGGACCTATCTCGGGCCGGAGATGATCCGTATCGCCGGGACAATGATATGAGCGGCTTCGGCAATGGTGTGGTGGCACTGGTCACCGGCGCCGCCGGATCGATGGGGCTCGCGACCGCGAAAATGCTCGCGGCCGAAGGCTATTGGGTGGCGATGGCGGACCTCCCCGGCGGCAAACTCGATGCGGCTGTGAGCAGTGTCGGCGCGTCCGCGCGCGGCTTCGGTTTCGATGTGTCCGATCCGACCGCCACCGAGGAGGCCTTCAGGGAGATCGAGGGCGCGCTCGGTCGGGTCGAGGTGCTGATCAACAATGCCGGCATCCTGTCGAATAACAAGGTGGCCGAGACCACGCCCGACGAATGGCGCAAGGTGCTGTCGGTCAATCTCGACGGCGCCTTCTATCTCTCGCGCCTTGCCGTGCCCGGCATGAAAGCGCGCAAGCGCGGCCGCATCGTCAATACCTGCTCGTTCGCAATGAAATCGGGTGGGCTAACCGCCGGTACCGCCTATACCACCTCCAAAGGCGCGCTCGCGGCCCTCACCTTCTCGCTCGCGCGAGAAACCGCGAGCTTCGGCATCACAGTCAACGCCATCGCGCCGGCTTATATCCGCACGCCGATGATCGAGGAGCAATTGACACAGGCGCAGCGCGACACCCTGCTCAAGGAGATCCCGGTCGGCCGCTTCTGCGAGCCGGAAGAATTTGCCCATTGCGTGCGCTTCTTCCTATCGCCATTGTCGGGATTCATCACTGGCGAAATCCTCGATCTCAACGGAGGCCTGCAGTTCGACTGACATGTCCGGAACCGACAAACCCATCACGCCCGAGTTCGACGCCAAGGCGTCGCTGAACGGGATGTTCGATCTGCTGGGTCAGGTCGCCTTCATTCCGGGCGGCTATGGCGGGCTTGGCGAAGCCATCGCTCACGGGCTCTCCCTCTACGGCGCGCGCGTCATCATCGGCGGGCGCGATATCGCTAAGGCGAACGCGCTGGCAAAGAAGATCGAGCAGACGAGCGGCATCGAGGCCGCCGCGGTCGTGCTCGACGTCACCGATGTGGCGAGCATTCGTGGTGCCATCGATCAAGTGGTCGCGCGCTTCGGCCGGCTGGATACGCTGGTCAATTGCGTCGGCATTCAGATCGAACAGCCGCTTACCGAAGTCACAGAAGAGGCCTTTGACCGCGTCTACCAGACCAACCTGAAATCCGCGATGTTCCTGGCGCAGGCCGCAGCCAAGGTGCAGATCGCGGGCCGCCGCGGCGGGCGGCAAATCCACCTGCTTTCGGTGCGCTCGCAGCTGGCGATCCGCGGCAAGGGTTATTCCGCCTATACGGCGAGCAAGGGAGGCCTCGTGATGCTGGTGAAGCAGCACGCCATGGAGCTTGCGCCGCACGGCATCACCGTCAACGGCGTGGCGCCAACATTCGTCAATACTGAGATGATCCGTCACGTCTATGAGCGGCCGGAATTCAAGGAGGAGATCCTGGCGCGCATTCCGCTCGGCCGCATCGCCGATCCGCGCGACGTGGTAGCGCCCGTGCTGTTCTTCGCTGCCCCGGCCTCGGCCTTCGTGACCGGGCAAATCCTCTACGTTGACGGTGGCATTACCGCTAGTCAGTAACGACTATTGGCTCTTCGTCACGCGATCAGCGCTTGAAACAACGAACAACAAGCAGAGCTGCGCCATTAGAGACCGCAGCAAACTTGCGCGCCTCAGGATGGTTAGCGTAGTCCGTTCGCACCTCCAGCCTGATCGTTATGAGCCGCAGCGTAAAGGCCACTGGCGTTGATTTTCCTAGTCTTCTTGCTGTCAGATCACATTCATTTTCCGGAGCGACACTGGGGCCGGTTTCACAAGAAAGGCGCGCGTCAACATCGGCAAGTTCACAGACCTGTTCCGATGGGATCGCCTACTTCTCCCGCCTTGCGCGAGAAGCCGTCTTCACCAGAATCACGAGGCCCCTCGAAGCAGCCACCGAGCCGCACCTTTGTGTTCGGCTCTGTTGATCGCCGCAGGTCGCTCAGTCAGCCGCGACCGACAGAACCATAATGTATTCAATTCTTCGGCAGCATGAAACGATCGAAGAAAGCTGAAAGATCAGCGTGGGCATCGAGTGGGAGAACGTGTGCAACATACTGGTCAGGTCGCACGACGATCATGCAGCCCCGCTCCCGATCAATGCCACGCATGTCGAAGATGTCGCTGCCGCTTTTAAGATCGGGGCAGAAAATTTTTTCATAGTCCAGAAGCCCGTAACGACCTTTCCGGGGCAGAAGAAACGCGGGCATCTTTTCGACATTGAGGTCTCGATGACCCTGCTGGAAGATGGCGCGCACATCGATCACCGAGTCAACATCGGCCTGTGCCGGAGTGTATCGCCGCACTGGAGACTGCGGGGATTCCGAGAGAAAGTCGCACAGAGCTCCGATGCGGCAGGACAAGGCCGCCGGCTCTTCGCGGCCGCAGAAGGCGAGAACACGCCAGCGGCCGTCCGCCTCTATAATGTGGCCCAGCTGAACTCGTTTGGCGTCTGCCAGGCGAACAACAGGCGCCGAATGAAAGCGCGCGCCGATTAGAAAGCCCTGGGCCAAATGCTGATGGTCCGGCTTGCCCGATATGAGCGACGGTTTATATCGCGTCGCGGTGCCCGCAGTATAACGGCCGTGCCTGACAAAATAGCTCTTGACCTCTTCAGGATCGACGCCGTCTGTGTCGGTCGACGATTTCAGGGGGGCGCTGATCATCTTGGCCCATTCACGGTCGAAATCGATCAGCTCCTTGGCGATGGCCTGGCGTTCCGCGGAATAGGTGTGAAGAAATTCCGGAGCGCATTGTCCGCGCAACACGGCTGCAAGTTTCCAGCCAAGATTAAAGGCGTCCTGCATTGACACGTTCATGCCCTGCCCCGCCTTGGGGCTGTGGGTGTGGCAGGCGTCACCAGCGATGAACACGCGGGGCGAGCGCTTTGCGATCTGCTCCTCGGGCACGTCATCAAACTTGTCGCAGAGCCGCTGGCCGATGTCGTAAACCGACCACCATGCGACTTCCTTTACCTCGAACATATACGGACGCAGTATTCGCTGAGTTGCCGCGATCAAATGATCGACAGTGATGTTTCGGCTCGCGACCCGTTCGTTTTCACTCAGCTGGTCCAGCTCGACATAGATGCGCACCAGATAACCGCCTTCCCGCGGGATGAGGACGATGTTGCCCTCCCTGGCGGACTGTATTAGCGACTTGAATCGGATATCGGGGAAGTTCGTGACCGCCAGGACGTCCATCACGCCCCAGGCCTGATTGGCCGAGTCGCCGCGAAGAGGACGCCCGAGGGACTGACGCACAGCACTGCGCGCTCCGTCGCAACCGACCACGTACCGGGCCTTGACCGTTTCGATATGTCCTTTGTGCTCAGGGTCGAGTTGTTCGAGCTGCACCGTCACCGGGTGAGTCAAGGCTGTCCCGGAAAGCGCTCCGGTGTCGATTTGAAGATTGGTCAGACGACGCGAGTAATTTGGTTCCAATCGGCTTGGCGAGTTACGCATAACGGTCAGGTAAAACTCATGCACGCGCGCCTGATTGAGGATGACATGCGGGAATTCTGACAATCCATCTTCGACATCCTGAATCCTGCCGTAGCGCATGATGCTTCCCGCATCGGTGTCGTCAGGTTTCCAGAAGGTTGTTTCGTTGACCCAATAGCCCTCCTTCTCAACGCGCTCGCTGAAGCCGAACGCCTGGAACATCTCCATCGTCCGGCAGGCGATGCCGTCGGCCTGCCCCAGAAGAAGAGGCCCAGACTTCTGCTCGACGATCCGCGTTTTGATGTCGGGAAAGGCGGCCATTTGGGCCGCCAAAGTGAGGCCGGCGGGTCCGCATCCGACGATCAATACATCGACCTGGTCCGGAAGAGAATCCGACCATGTCTTATAAGCATCGACTGGCTCTGACACTGCCGGATCTCCGGTCCGAAAGCCGTTGAGATGGAATTGCATATCGTCGTTACTCCAGCCTTTCTCTTGGCGTGACGGCGGCCAGCCAGAGCATGCTTTGCGCGCTTCCTAGGAGGGCTCACCTGCACCGCTCAGTGCCAGACCAATTCCGCAACCTCGACGACACGCGCGAGCTTCCTGCGTTCGTCATCGATCGTCAGAGGATTACCGCCGACGCTGCTCGCAAAGCCGCATTGGGGGCTTATTCCGAGACGCTCCAGCGCCACAAAGCGGCTCGCCTCATCGAGGCGCCTCCTGAGAACGTCCACTGCTTCCAGTTTCGGCGTCTTCGAACTGATGAGGCCCAGCACAACGCCTTTGTCGCTTGGCACGAAGCGGAGGGGATCAAAGCCGCCTGCCCGTTCGGAATCATACTCGAGGAAGAAGGTATCGACCTTGACAGCGCCAAAGAGACGTTCGGCCACAGGATCGTAGCCCCCTTCCGCCATCCATCGACCCTTATAGTTGCCGCGGCATAGGTGCATCGCGATTGTCATGCCGGCCGGCCGGGTCGCCATGATCTCGTTGACCGCCCAGACATATGTTTCCAGCAATTTGTCTGGATTCATGCCATTCGCAGCGACGATCGCCCGCACATTCGGATCGCACAGCATGGCGCAGGGAACTTCATCGAGCTGCACATAGGTGCAGCCGATTTCCGACAGCGCCTCGATCTCTTGCCGGTATACATCGATCAGATCCTGCCAAAACTCGTCCATATCATCGTATGCTTGGGCGCTGACCGTTTCATTCCCACGGAAGAAATGGACGAGGCTCGGAGCCGGCATCGTCACCTTGGGTGTGCGGCGCGTGATGCTTCGCACAAACGCGAATTCATCGGTTGCGATGCCTTGGGTCCGCTTGAGTTTCTTGTCGACAAACGCCGTCTGAAACTTTGCACGCCCCCCTTCGGCATCGTGGAAATCGAACAGTGCGTCCTTGGTGGTCAATCCGTCGACTGCCTCGACGAAACCTAGGAACCAGGATCCACGCCTGAATTCCCCGTCCGTGATAGACTGCAGCCCGACTTCTTCCTGAAGCGCGACCGCGCTGCGTATCGCGCGATCCTGGATTTCCCGAAAGGCCGCCCGGTCAATTTTCCCGCTATAGAAGTCGCGAAACGCGTCCTTCAGCTCCTGCGGCCGCAACAGGCTGCCGACGTGATCGGCGTGGAATCGGGGTCGCGATACTGGCTCCTGCATATGGTTTCCTTGTTCTGTCTGTACCCAGGAAGGTCATCCGCGCCGGTCGATGAAACGCGGCGCCTTCACGCTCGCTTCGAATTCGCGACCGAGCGTGCCTCGCTCAAGGACGGTGATCTTGGGTGTGATCGAGAACTTTGTTTGCACGTCCTGCATAATCAGCGGGTTCGCGGCTTGCGGTTCCCGGCCCTGTTTCAGTTCGACAAAAATATGAAGAACGTCGAGCCCCTCGTCTGAGGTGCGGGCTTCCGCCTTGAATTCACTCACATCGTGGTTCCGGAACATCAGGTCTTCCAGCTCGGAGTGGTTGATATTGACTCCGCGCACCTTGAAGAAGCCGACTGTGCGGCGTGCATGCTTCATCACCGGAAAGACAGACCACTTTCCTGTGCCGGCGCCTTGCGACCGGACACTGACGAGATCGCCGGAGCTCCAGCGCAGGAATGGGGTCACCGTGTTGTTGAAAAGCGGCGTTAGAACCAGCGAACCGACCTCGCCCTCCGGAACAGGTATTCCCGTCGTCTCATCGACGACCTCGAGATAGAACAGGTCGGACCAGACATGGAGTCCCTCGTGATCTCCACCCTCACCTGCGACAAACGCTCCTTCGGTCATGCCGAAATGATCGAAAACCTCGGCGCCCCACATTCTTTCGAGCTTTTCACGTTTGGCAGGGGAAAGCGGCTCGGCTGCTACGATGATTTTTTTGACCGAACTCGCCGCCAGGTCGATGCCTTTGGATTCGGCGACATTGGCCAAGTGCAGGCCGTAACTCGCCATCCCCGCCCATATCGTCGGCTTCAGCTCCTGAATGAGTTCGATCTGCATATCCGTCGGCGTTCCGCTACCCGAGCCACACCACACCGTTGCGATCCCCAGTTGCTCCGCCGAACGCGCGAAGAGATGACCCACCGGGTGAATGCCTAGGGGAAACGAGATATGCGCACAGTCGCCCGGCCTCGCGCCGATCAAAGCCCAAGCCCGCGCAAAGGACAGCAAGGCGCATTCCATGTCGGCGGCTGAACGCGGATAGAAAAGGGGACGGCCGGTAACGCCTCCCGAGCGCCAGTATTCTACGACTGCCGATCTCGGCTGGATGCAGAACATGCTCTCGAACGAGTCCGGCGGAATCTGGCGAAGTTCGTCCTTCGACAGGAGCGGGATTCTCCGCCATTCCGCCTCATCGTCCAGCCGATCGAGATTGATGTGCCTAAGCCGCTCCCGATAGAACGGTGCGCGTAATGCCGCGTCCACCGCCGCTCGCTTCCGCACCCGCTGTATCTCGGCCACCTCGGCGCGCGACGCCGGCCACTTCAGATCCATGAGCGCGTTTCCCACCGGTGGAGCCGCTTGTATCTGCCGCTCCTAATTGTTCAGTATACAGAACATTTGGAACACGTCAACGAATCCTCCCGCCAGGCGTCTATTGACGCCCGCGCGCGTTCTTCGGCCGCACCGGAGCCCGGCTGTGCGAATTGTTGATATTCACGAGCTTGCTCATCAGCCGCATGAATTGAACCTTCTCGCGCGCCGACAGCGGGGCTAGGATCAACTCTTGGGCGGAAATCACCGCTTTTTCGATCTCGTCCAGGAGCTTCCTTCCAGCGGAAGTGATGTCGAGAACCTTCGACCGGCGATCGAGCACTCCAGGCATCCGCTTGATCAGTTTCTTTTCCTGAAGCCTGTTCAGCACGTCACCAATCGTGGAGCGATCGAACGCAATTATATTGACCAAAGCCGTCTGGTCGATGCCGCGATGCAGCTTGATGGCCAGGAGAGCCGCGTACTGAACCGGCGTGATGTGAAATGGCTTCGTTTCCGCCATGAATATAGCGACGGCAATCTGCTGCAGCCTGCGAATGAGGTGCCCCGGTTTTCCGTAAATCTGAATATCATCGTCATGCATTGACGCGCTTCCGCCGGTTGCCGCGACCGAATTCTGCCCACGGCGCGTCCCACGCTTTACCCCAGATTCTTCTGATTTGCCGTTCTCGCTCCGCTTCATGGTAGGTTTGTTGCTTTGATGTGATTTGGTCAGTATGCTGCACAAAAATACTTATCAGGGAGGATGGAATATGCGCAAGTTGTATGCCCTGCCGGTTCTTGTCGCGGCATCGATCATAGGGACGTCGTCCTTGTCGGCGCAGCAAACGGTCAAGATCGGACTGATCTTAACCTATTCCGGTCAATTCGCAGATCCAGCCGCTCAAATCGACAATGGCATCAAGCTGTATATGAAGCAGCACGGCGACACCGTGGCCGGGAAGAAAATTGAGATCATCCGCAAGGATGTGGGTGGCCCTGCCCCGGATGTCGCAAAACGCCTGGCGCAGGAACTCGTGGTCCGCGACAACGTCGATATCATCGCAGGCTTTGCGCTGACTCCGAACGCCCTTGCCGCAGGCGACATTTCTGCTGAAGCGAAGAAGTTCATGGTGGTCATGAACGCCGCCACCTCCATCATCACGACAAAGTCGCCATACATGGCCCGTGTGTCTCTTACGCTGCCGCAGAACTGCGAACCACTTGGAGCCTGGGCGGCCAAGAATGGAGTCAAGAAGCTCTATACGATGGTCTCGGATTATGGGCCCGGTCACGACGCTGAAGGTGCGATGCTGCGTTCCTTCAAGGAAGCCGGGGGAGAAGTGGTGGGTTCGGTGCGGATGCCGGTGGCCAATCCCGATTTCTCCGCATTCGTGCAGCGCGCCAAGGACCTCAATCCGGACGGGATTTTCGTGTTCGTCCCCGGAGGCGCTCAGCCGCCGGCCCTCGCCAAGGCCATGGTCGAGCGCGGCCTCGATCCGAAGAAGATCAAGATCATGGGACAAGGCGAGATCGCCGATGAAATCGCGTTGAAGGGCATGGGTGAAGCCGGCCTCGGCATCATCACGGCCTTCCATTACGACTACAATCACGGCTCAAAGAAGAACAAGGAATTCGTGCAGGCCTACAATGCCGAGTTCAAGCGCAACCCCGACTTCTTTTCGGTCGGCGGTTATGACGGCATGCATTTGATCTACGAAGCCATCAAGAAGACCGGAGGAAAGACCGATGGCGAGAGCCTGATCGCCGCCGCAAAAGGCATGGCCTGGGAAAGCCCGCGTGGTCCTGTCTCTATCGACCCCGAAACCCGCGACGTCATTCAGACCGTCTATATTCGCCGTGTGGAGAAGGTGGATGGCCAGGTCCGGAATGTCGAAATCGAAAAGTTCGAGAACGTCAGAGATCCGGTGAAGGCAAGAATGAAGTAGACGGCGCGCTCATCCGTGGGTGGACATTACCAAGTATCGCGTCTAGGTGGTTTGTAGCTCCGGGACCAAAGCCGCCGCAGTGGCTGGCTGGGGCGCCTGGATTCGAACCAGGGAATGGCGGAATCAAAATCCGCTGCCTTACCACTTGGCTACGCCCCAACGCTGTCAGGAGGCCGGCCGGCCTGCGCCGGATCGGCGGGCTTAAGTCGGCGCGGCGGACACTAGCTATCTCCGCTCCTGCAATCAACTTTTCCGCGCTGTCGGGCGGATGATTGACGCCCCGACGGCGCTGGACTAGCCCTGAAACAGAGCAAAATTGGCGGTTCCGGGAGAAAACGCATGAGCTATCGCGCGCCGGTGGACGACATCGCCTTCGCCCTCGCCCACTCAGCGGGCATGGGTCGCGCCCTCGCCGACGGTCTCTATGGCGAGCTCGGGCCGGACGATGTCCGGGCGGTGCTGGAGGAGGCCGGCCGCTTCGCCACCGGCATCCTCGCCCCGCTCAACCGCCTTGGCGACCAACAGGGCGCCATATTGAAGGACGGCCAGGTCATCCTGCCGCCCGGCTGGAAGGAGGCCTACACCGCCTGGGCCGCGGCCGGCTGGAACGGCCTCGCCTCGCCGGAGCAATGGGGTGGTCAGGGCCTGCCGCGCGCGCTCAACGCCGCCTGCATCGAGATGTGGAATTCGGCGGCGATGGCCTTCGGTCTCGGCCCGATCCTGACCATGGCCGGCATCGACGCGCTGGCGCAGCACGGGTCCGACGACCTCAAGCAGAAATATCTCGCAAAGCTGATCAGCGGCGAATGGATGGGCACCATGCAGCTCACCGAGCCGCAGGCCGGCTCCGATGTCGGCGCGCTGCGCACCAAGGCCGAGCGCAATGCCGACGGCACCTACAGGATCACGGGGCAGAAAATCTTCATCACCTATGGCGAGCACGATCTCACCGACAACATCATTCATTTCGTGCTCGCCCGCCTGCCCGACGCGCCGCCCGGCACCAAGGGCATCTCGCTGTTCCTCGTTCCGAAATTCCTGCTGAATGCGGACGGCACACCGGGCGCGCGCAACGACGTGCGCGTGCATTCGCTGGAGCACAAGCTCGGCATTCACGCCTCCCCCACCTGCACCATGGTCTATGGCGATCATGGCGGCGCCACCGCCTGGCTGATCGGCGAAGAGAATGCCGGCATGGCCTGCATGTTCACCATGATGAACGAGGCCCGGCTCGCCGTCGGCCTGCAGGGCGTGGCGATCGCCGAGCGCGCGCTGCAGCAGGCCGTGCAATATGCACATGAGCGCAAACAGGGCCGCGCGCCCGGCATGAAGGCCGACCAGTCTGTCGCCATCATCGACCATATCGACGTGCGCCGCATGCTGCTGACCATGCAGGCGATGACGCGCGCCTCGCGCGCGATCTGCTACGCCACCGCGGTCGCACTCGACATCGCCCATCGCGGCAAGGACGACGCGGCGCGCAAGGCCGGCGCCGACCGCGCCGCCCTGCTCACCCCGATCTCCAAGGCATTCTCGACCGACATGGGCATCGAGGTCGCCTCGCTCGGCGTCCAGGTGCATGGCGGCATGGGCTTCATCGAGGAAACAGGAGCTGCGCAATATCTGCGCGACGCCCGCATCACCGCGATCTATGAGGGCACCAACGGCATCCAGGCCATCGATCTCGTCACCCGCAAGCTGCCGCTGAATGGCGGCGCCACGGTGAAAGCCTACATCAATGAATTGCGCGACATCGCCGCGCGCGTGCAGGCGACTAACGACCCCGCCTTCGGCGCGACCGGCGCAAAGCTCAATGCCGCGCTCGACGATCTCGGCCGCGCCACCGACTGGCTGCTGGCGCAGCTCAAGAGCGCACCACAGAACGCGCTCGCCGGCGCGACGCCGTACTTGCGCCTGTTCGGCAACACCGCCGGCGGATGCATGCTCGCCGACGAGGCACTCGCCGCGCTGCGTCTCGGCGACGGCGCGGCGCGCAGCGCTGAGCGCATCGCGCTGGCCCGTTTCTGCGCCGAGAATATTGTGGTGCAGTCGGGCGGCCTCGCCGCTTCCGTCACCGAGGGCGCCGACAGCGTCACCACCGCGCCCGTGCCGGAGGCCGCAGCGTGAGCGCCACCATGACGCCGCACGTTGTGGTGCAGGACGACGGCGCGGTTCGCGTCGTGCGCATGAACCGCCCCGACAAGAAGAACGCGCTTACCGGCGACATGTATGCCGCGATGGCGGACGCGCTGGCCGCCGCCAACAAGTCTCCCGCCATCCGCTGCTTGCTCATCGCCGGCGCCCCGGGCGTGTTCTGCGCCGGCAACGACCTGCAGGATTTTCAGCGCGCCGCAGAGGACGAGGAAGGGCTGAGCGAGCCAATCCTGCGCTTCCTGCATGCGCTGGCGGGCTTGCGCAAGCCGCTGGTCGCCGCGGTGCAGGGCAACGCGGTCGGCATCGGCACGACGATGCTCCTGCATTGCGACTACGTCGTCGCCGCGAGCGACGCGCGTTTCATCACGCCCTTCGTCAGTCTCGGTCTTGTCCCGGAAGCGGCCTCCAGCCTGCTCGCGACGCGCCTGATGGGGCAGCGGCACGCCTTCGCGCTGCTCGCCATGGGCGAGCCGCTGGACGCGCAGACCGCGCAGGCGTGCGGGCTCATCAACAGGATCGTCGACGCCGCGGAGGTCGATGCGCAGGCGATGCAGGCGGCGCGGAAGATCGCCGCGCTCCCGCCGGAAGCGGTCGCCGCCACGCGCCAGCTCATGCGCGGCTCGCCCGAGGAGATCATGGCGCGCATCGACGAGGAGGCCGACTATTTCAAGGTGCGGCTGCAATCGGAGGAAGCGCAGGCGGCGTTCAGGGCGTTTTTTGCCAGAAAGAAGTAACTCTCCGTCGTCATGGCCGGGCTTGACCCGGCCATCCCGCTCAGGAAGGCACTGCGTCCCTAAGCGGGATGCCCGGCACAAGGCCGGGCATGACGAATGGAGATTCTTAAACAGGCTTCAACCCCGCCTCGATTTCCTTGCGCCGCGCTTCCAGAAACGGCGGCAGCGCCAGCTTCTCGCCCAGCTTGTCCAGCGGCTCGTCGGTGGCAAAGCCCGGCCCGTCGGTCGCGATCTCGAACAGGATGCCGCTCGGCTCGCGGAAATAGAGCGAGCGGAAATAGAAGCGGTCGACCTTGCCGCTGTTGGGAATGCGCAACAGGCGCAGCCGCTCCGCCCAGGCGTCGTATTCGTCGTTGTTCGGCGTGCGGAACGCGACGTGATGCACCCCGCCCGCGCCGGGATGCGCCGGCGGCAGATCGGGCCGCACCGCGACATGCAATTCCGCCGCCGGCCCGCCCTCGCCCATCTCGTAGACATGCACGACGTCGCTGTCGGACTCCGGATGGATGTAATCGCGCACATGCCGCATCAGCATCAATTCGCGCAGCACCACGTCGGTGTATTTGAGCTCCGGCACCGTCATGGTGATCGGCCCGAGCCCGCGGATCTGATGCTCGGCCGGCACCGGGCTCTTCGCCCAAGGGTGCGCCTCGCCGTGCCCGCCGTCGTCGAGCAGCGTCAGCCGCTGCCCCTCGTGATCCTCGAGGTCGAGAACCTTGCGCCCGTCCCGTTCGGTAATCTCGCCGACCTTCACCTTGCGGGACGCGAGATGATCGCGCCACCAAAGGAGGCTCTTCTCCCCGTTCACGCGCAGCGCCGTGTTGGTGATCGTGTGGTTGCCGCGCTTCTCCGGACCGGTGCGGAAATCGAAAAAGGTCAGGTCGCTGCCCGGCGAGGCGATGCCGTCGCCATAGAAGAAGTGATAGGCGGAGACGTCGTCCTGGTTCACGGTCTTCTTGATCAGCCGCATTCCCATGACGCCGGTATAGAAGGCGACATTGCCGGGCGCGTCGGCGGAGACCGCGGTGAGATGATGGATGCCGGTGAGTTGCATGCGCAGTCCTTGCCCTGGTTTTCGCCTATTTAAGGATGGAACCCGGACAATGCGAGGATTTCTGTCGGTGCGATGGACATGCTGAGGGCGGGTTAGCCGGAATGCGCGTCGCTCGCCATGTGAGAAGTCTGCAGATTGGCGCCCGCATGCTAGAAGAATGTCTTATCATCCCCGACAAGCATGTCACGAAGGTTGCTGGTCACTGGAAAGCCATAGCCGCGTCCGGGCGCTTCCCACATCAAGTTGCCCGAGGCGTGGTGATCGCTCGCATAAATACTCGCCCCGATCATTCTCAACGCGAGGTCAAGCGCCTGCACCGCATCGACTCCGCCAGCCGCCATGGCCAGCGTTCCGTCCGGCCAATCAATCTCGAACTTGCACGACCATGACGGGGGATCGTGTTCGGGTGCGAAAATACGAATTGGAATCTCGATGTCGCCAGTCTCAAGGCGCAGTTTCAACACACGAGTTGCGATCAGCATGGCAGCCTCAATAGTTCAGAGGTGGAATCGGCCGACCAGATAGACAGGCAGCAAGGCGCTCCGCCGCCTGCGCCCAACACGCTCTTCTTTGTGATTGTTCAATCGAATTGCAAAGCAGACTGTCAACGGCATACTGCGCCATACAATACGCCACCGACCTTCCTCGGCGACGCGCAGCAGAGAAACTTTCCAGTGAACCATCCGTGGGACCTTCATCTTCCGTTACGTCGGTCCACTGCCCGCCATCGGGATTACCGGCCGGCACTCGTGGCTGACTCGGATTGAAACTGGCTTTGCGCAACATGTCATCATGCGCATCTAGCGCTGCCTTGAAACGCAAGGCTGCGAATTCGTATTCGAGAGCAAGGCGTTTTCGCTCATAGCGCCTCTTCGCAAGCATCCGCTCTGCGTCCAGCAGGACATCGCGGACATTGTCTAACTCACTTCTCATTCTGCAAATTTCAGTATGTTCGGGAAAAAATGGGCGCATCAAATCAAATTCCTGAATCTAATGTGTATTTAGTCCTATCTTTTTATTCCTGCAATGTCAACATTTTTGGCTGACGACGCCGGAAAAATCCGCTTCGTCTCTTGACTTAATTCCTATATGACTTTATACCCATCGCCGTCCCGCCTCCCGAGGGGCGTCAACCGGTGACGCCGTTTGATGGGGCGGGATGCGGCGCCCTGCGGGCGCGGCCTCGTCAGCCGCGCTCCCGGGTGGCCCCGGGGCTCCGCCCCTCCGGCATTACGACCGG
>Ga0073934_10004225_pt1 | contig 24405 bp, 20 predicted proteins | sample LarsenN4metaG_FD_76834 | JGI IMG/M metagenome (GOLD analysis project Ga0073934, IMG submission 76834) | Hot spring sediment bacterial and archeal communities from British Columbia, Canada, to study Microbial Dark Matter (Phase II) - Larsen... ... | reverse complement strand
CTCCCGCTCGCGCCGGGCGCTTCCTGAGCGGCCCGCCAGCCGATCCTCCCTTTGACTGTTTGAGTCGAGCGATCAGCCCGTGGTGGGCACGGGCGCTTCTGCGGCCGGAGCCGCGGGGTGCGGCGCCAGCTCCTGAAGCTTCTGCCGTTGCAGGAAGGCTAAAAAGCCGGCCACTAGTACCTGGCACAACAGAGCCAGAATCCACAGGCTGCGCTGATCCGTCCAATCCTTGGCAGTCAACACAAAAGCCGGTGCCGGCGCAAAGATGGCTGTGACGGCTTGCCCCCGCGGCGTGTCGTAGAGATCGAAGGTGACAAATAGGATCGTCGTGCTCACGTAGAAGACGAGCAGGTAGAGAAAGCCCATGGTCAGAGGCCGGCGGATGCGCGTCAGGTTGATCCACTGGAAGTAGAGCAGGTCGCGCACCAGCCAGAGCGTCATCACCAGCAGCCGGAAGGCGGCCAGCTTGACGTCCCACTCCGCCCCGGCTGGGCGCATCCACTGCACCAACCCCATGGTAGCCGCGCCGAGCAGGAGCATCCCGCCGAGCAGATAGGGAGAAGGCCACGTAGCGGCGAGCCGGCTTGAGGCGGCATCGCCCAGTTCGCGCAAGCGGCGGCGCAACTGGTCGCGGTTGCGCAGCAGCAGCATGCCCAACACCAGGAACAGCCCGAGATTGATGCTCAGGAACATCGTCTGCGCCTGGTGGGGCGTCAGGAATTCTGCGCCCTTTGCGCCCAGGTTCCGCCAGCGGAAAAAGCCGAGCATGAGCAGATTGATGTAGAAAACCAGTCCCAACGCCTGCGCCGGCGTGTACAGCTCATACACTGATGGGTCGCGCTTGATATTGCGAACCACGGGGAGCAACAGCCACGCCGTGAAACTGAGGTAGAGGATTAGCAGAACCACAATGTGGTGCAGCGGCAGGCCGAAAAAGACGTCGGCATGCACGATCTCGTCGCGCGGAAGGCTGACCCCGCTCGGGGGCGGGACCATCTGCCAAGTCGTGTTGTCCACTATGTGCACGGCAATGAACGGGCTGGTGCTGCCCAGCTCAAACAGGTAGCGCGCGCTGAATTCGGGTGACGACCCGGCCACGATAATCATCCACGCCAGAATAATCACCACCAGGCTCGTGCCCGTGGTGGAGCCGCGCTGATGTAGCAGGCTGAGCACCAGTGACAGCGCATGCAGGGCAATCGAGCCGAGCAGCAGCACCACGTAAGCCGCCAGCACAAACGTCGGCCGCGCCCCGCCCGCCACTGCGCCCACCAGCGCCGCCGGCATCAGGCAAAGCACAACGAAATAGACCAGCACCGGCGCGCCGAACAGCTTGCCCAGCGTTAGTTCGAGCGGCGTCAGCCGCGTCACTCGCTGGAAATCAAATGTGTTCATCTCCTTTTCGCGGTGGATGGCGTTAACGCAAGCCACGCAGCCACCGAACAGCAGCACCACCGCCTGCGCGCCCAGCGCAATCTGCAGCAGTTGCATCCCCCACGCGCCATCGCGGCCGGGGATCGCCTCGTGCGCCAGCGAATAGCCGGTAACGAACGACAGCACGGCGCACATCGCGGCCACGGCCATCAGGCGTCCCCAGCGGAGCTGTGACCGCGCGTTACGCATCAGTTCGGGATTGGAAAAGAGGCCCATCGTTTTCGTCCCCGTAGGACAGGCGTCCACCCCTGTCCATGTCTTGCATGCGGACAGGCCGGCAGGCCTGTCCTACATCACCTCCCCGGTGGAGAGCCGGGAGAAGATTTGCTCGAGTGTTTCGCTCACTTCCTCCACCCCGCAAAGCGGGGCGCCCGCGGCCACCAGCTTGCTGACTAGGTCGGCGAGTTCCGTGTCGCCCCCGGAAAAGGCGAATATGGCGCTCGTGAAATTTCCTTCCGGCACAACCGTGCTGACCTCCGGCCGCGTCGTCAGCCAGTCCGCCAGCGGGAACGACGGCATGGCCAGCTTGATGCGCACGCGGCGCCCGGGTGTATCGGCGCGCATCACGCTCTCGATGCGGCCCACGCGGACCAGTTTGCCTTTCTCGAGGATGCCGATGAAGGTGCACATCTCTTCCAGGTCGGACAGCACGTGCGAGGTGATGAAGATAGTCTTGCCGCCGCGGTTCAGTTCGCGCAGCAGCTCTTTCAACTCGTGGCGGGCCTTGGGGTCGAGCCCCGCCGCGGGCTCGTCCAGCACCAGCACCGGTGGATCGTGGATGATGGCGCGGGCGATGCCCACGCGCTGCTTCATCCCGCGGGAAAGTCCGGCAATAAAGCTCTCGCGCTTCGGCTCCAAGCCCATCTTGCTGATGGCGTATTCAATGCGGCCGGGGATGGAAGATTCCTCCATCTTGTAGGCGCGGGCGAAGTAGTCGAGGTACTCCCACACCTTCAGGTCGTCGTAGAGCGCGAAGAAGTCGGCCAGGTAGCCCATGTGCCGCTGGGCATCCTCGGGCTGGCGCTCCACGTCTATGCCGTTCACGGTCACGCGCCCCGCGGTGGGCACCAGCAGCCCGCAAACCATTTTCAGCGTGGTCGTCTTGCCGGCGCCGTTCGGGCCCACCAGTCCGAAGATTTCACTCTCTCCGATTTCGAGGTTCAGCCGGTCGGCGGCCACCACCTGGCCGGGCTTCCCGGCCGAGGCCATCACGTCATATTCCTTGGTCAGATTTTCCAGGCGTATCATGGCACGTCCTAAGACTCGCATGCGGCCGTGAACTGGCGCGGATTTTCCCGCGCCATTCCCCTTGAGTCAACACCCAAAGCATAAAACGCCGTTCCCCCAAAGAAGTTCCCATCTCGCTCCCGCTCATCCCTGCTCCCCACTCCCTGTCTCCTATTTCCTGTTTCCTGCTTCCTGTTTCCTGCGTGCTGCTCACTTCTCCCTGTGCCCTAACTCCTGATTCCTGACCCGCTGTTTTGCCCGCTTGCGCCACGTTCACCAGACGGACTATGCTTCGCGCACCCTCCCGCGACACGCGGGAGCCAGCACTTTCGGAAATGTTTACGACCGCGCACTTCGCGGTCAAAGGCGGACGTATGGACAACTGGACAAGACGCAAGTTTTTTTTCGCGACGCTGGCAGGCAGCGTGGCCGCAAGCGCGCGCAAGCTGTTCGGCACGGAACTGCCGACGGAACAGGCCGCCGCGGCAGCCAAGGGCACGCGGCCGCTGATTATCTCCAGCGCCAACGGCCTGCGCGCGCTGCAAAATGGCATGGACATCCTGAAGAAGGGCGGGGATACGCTTGACGCCGTGGTGGCCGCTGTGAACATCGTGGAGGACGACCCCAACGACAACTCGGTGGGCTACGGCGGCCTGCCCAACGAGGAAGGCGACGTCGAACTCGACGCCAGCGTCATGCACGGCCCCACGCGCCGCGCCGGCGCTGTGGCTTCCATCCGCCACCTCAAGAACCCTTCCAAGGTGGCCAAACTGGTGATGGAGCGCACCGACCACCTTCTGCTGGTGGGGCCGGGCGCGCTGCGCTTTGCCGAAGCACACGGCTTCGAGCGCGTGAACCTGCTCACGGAGAGATCGCGCCTGGCGTGGCTGGCCTGGAAGGAATCCGTGAGCGACCGCGACGCGTGGGGACCCGGGCTGGCCAGCCCCGACTGGAAGCCGCCCGAGGAGCGCACCCGCGAACGCATCTCGCAATTGCTGGACACGCCCGAAAAGCTGGCTTGGGCAGAGTGGATCGAAGACGTCGTCCTGCACCCCCCCACCGGAACCATCAATTGCCTGGCGGTGAACGAGAAGGGCGACATCTCCGGCGTGACCACCACCTCGGGCCTGGCGTGGAAAATCCCCGGCCGCGTGGGCGATTCGCCCATCATCGGCGCAGGCCTATTCGTGGATAACGAGGTCGGCGCCGCAGGCTCCACCGGCCGCGGCGAGGAAAACATCAAGGTCAGCGGCGCGCACACCATTGTGGAGATGATGCGCAAGGGCATGTCCCCCACCGAGGCCTGCCTGGAGGCTTGCCGCCGTGTGGCCAAGAGCTACATTAACGACAGGACGCGCCTGCGCCGCTTCGGCATCAACTTCTACGCGCTGAACAAGGACGGCGTGCACGGCGGCGCAACGCTGTGGGGCCCGCGTCCCGGCGGGCGCGCGCCCAGCTACGCCGTCCACGACGGCACCGAGGCCAAGCTGGTCCCGCTTGCGCCGCTGTTGGAAAGCACCGCGAGTTGAGAACCGTTGGAAAGTTGGAGGGTTGAAAGGTTGCCAGGTTCAACCTTTCAACTTTCCAACCTTCAAACCTTCCAAGATTCTTCTCTCCCGCCTCTGTCCCCTGTATCCTTCTCCCGTGGACCGAGCCAACGTAGTGATCGTCGGTGGCGGCGTGGTGGGCTGCGCGGTCGCCTGTGCGGTGTCGAAAGAATGCGCCGATGTGTTCGTACTGGAAGCGCTGCCCAAAGTGGGCATGGGCGCCAGCACGCGCAACAGCGGCGTGATCCACTCCGGGCTTTACTACTCGGAAGGGTCGCTCAAGGCGCGGCACTGCGTCCGCGGCAATCAGCTCACTTACGAGTTCTGCGCGGCGCACAGCGTGCCTCACCGGCGCACAGGCAAGCTCGTGGTGGCCGGCACAGAGCAGGAGGCCGAGGAATTACCCGCGCTGATCGAGAAAGGCCGTACCAACGGGGTGGAGGGCCTGCGCATCGTGGACGCCGCGGCCATCCGCGCGCGCGAGCCGCACATCGTGGGCCGCGCAGCCATCGAGGTGCCTTCGACGGGGATTGTCCTGAGCGAGGACCTGGTGAAAGCCTACGCCCGCGTGGCCGCCGCACAGGGCGCCCACTTGGTCACGCACGCGAAAGTCACGCGCCTCAAACCGGCCGACGACGGCGTGCGCGTCACAAGCGATGCCGGCGAGATCGAAGCCCGCTGCCTGGTCAACAGCGCCGGTTTGTTCGCGGATGAAGTCGCCGCTTTGTTGCCGCGCCGCAGTTCTGCCGCCGCGCGACGCCCCTACACCATCTATCCCGTGCGTGGCGATTACTGCGAGGTGGTGCGGGCCAAGTCGCACCTGGTGAACGGGCTGGTCTATCCGCTGCCGCATCCCGACCACTTGAGCCTGGGCGTGCACTTCACGAAAACGCTGTGGGGCACGTTCCTAGTGGGCCCCACGGCGCGCTACATCGAGGACAAGAACGACTACGAGAGCGACCCGGAACCCGTCGAGGAATTCGCCCGCCGCGCCCGGCTGATGCTGCCGGAGCTCGAAGCGGCAGACCTGCGGCCCACCTACTCCGGCATCCGCGCCAAGCTCGTCCCGCCCGGCGGCAAAGGCCCCGCCGATTTCATCATCGAGCGCGACACGGAATTCCCATGTGTGATTCATCTGGTGGGCATCGAATCCCCCGGGCTGACCTCGGCGCCCTCCATCGCCGAACAGGTCCGCGCAATGATCTCCGATACCTTGGGTTGAGACGTATCAGGCGCTCGAGAGCAACGCAAAACAGATGTAGGGGCCCAGCATGCTGCGCCCCTACAAAAGTAATTGGCCGATGGTTCCGGAAAAGGACTACGCGGCTTTGGGCAACGCGCGCGCCTTCAATGAGACAGTTTTCTTTTCCGCCTTGGTCGGCGCGGCAGGTGCCAGGAACAGCTCGATGGCTTTCTTCAGGATGCTGTCCTCGCGCGGCGCATTCGGCTCAGCCTGCGGGGCGGCGGGCGATTCCTCATCCTCATCGCGGACAGCGAATTCAGCGACGCTGCGGCGGACTTCCACGGTGGGCGTTACACCTTCGTCAGTAATGGACTTTCCGTCCGGGCGGAAGTAATTGGCCACTGTCAGAAACAGTGCCGCGCCATCCTCAAGTTCAATCAATTTCTGCTCCGAGGCCGTGCCGAAAGTACGCTCGCCGATGGCCTCGCCACGTCCCGCGGCAATCGCCGCGGCCAGAATCTCCGCGGCACCAGAAGTGCTGTTGGAGATCAACACGCTGACTGGGTGTTTCCAGACCACCTTAGCGGGCTCGGCCACGAAGCTCTGGGTCGGCACGGTCTGCCCGCGCAGCGAGCCGATACTCCCGGAGGGAACAAACAGCTTGGCGGCGGCGATGCCTTCGCCGTTGTCGCCCAAGGCGCAGTCGCGCACGTCGAGGATCAGCTTCCGCGCGCCCTGCCTTTCAAGCTGCTGGAGCTTGGTCTTAAGTTCCTCGGCGCGACCCGCATTGAGCGCCAGCACGCGGACGTGTGCAATGCCGGCCGACGCGGGGGCATCGGGGTCGCTCAGCATGTTGGCCGGCATTTTGGTCGGCAGAAGTTCCGCGCGCACAATGTCCACGTCCTGCGGCTCGGTGCGGGGCCGGCGCACCACAGATACAGTGACGCCGGTGCCCGGCTCACCGGCGAGCAGGTTCTGCGCCTGGCCGATGGACATTTCCCGCGTGGTGAATTTGGAAATGGCTTCCAGGATGTCGCCGCTTCGCAGGCCGGCTTTCTCCGCCGGGCTGTCGGGCAGCACCGCCACCACGATGATGTAGCCGAAGCGCTTGGAAAGCGCCGCACCCACTTCGCCCCGGGCCTTGCGCGCGGTTTTCTGCTTGTACTCCGCGTACTCGCGCGGGCTCATGTAGCTGGAGCGCGGGTCGAGGGACTCCAGCAGGCCGTGCAGCGCGCCGGAGGTCACCAGTTGCAGGTTGGGCTCTTCCACGTAGTCCCGTTGGACGTGCTTGAGCACTTCGGTGAAGACGCCGAGCGCGCGGTAGGTTTTGTCCTCTTGCGTCACGCCCAGCACGTAGCCCAGGGCCACGTAGGCGAAAACCCCCATCGAAAGGGCCAGAACAATGGTTCTTGTCCAACGGTTCATTCCGTGTCTCCTGAAATCCCTGCGCCACTCGCCCGGAAACTGCAGTATAACATCTACTGGCTCGTCGAGAAGTCAGGATCTCTGGAGATCCAGGAGTCTCGAACACACCGCACCATTCGCTTTTGCGCGCCGGTGTTCCTGACCTCGTGACCTCCCGACTTTCCTACTTCTTTTCCTTTTGCCGTTCCGCGGCACGAGCCATTTCAATCTTGACCCGCTGCAACTCCGCCTTCCGGCTCATCCGTTTTCCGAGCTTCTGATTGAGGAAACGCTGTTTCACAGCCTCGCCCCCTCCGCCGTCTAGCTACAAGATGCCACGGAGTGCGGCTTGGTTGCGAGCGGAACAGATCGGCATCGTGTTCAGCCCGTTGAACAACACAACACAGTACTCGTGCTTCCTGTTCGGGAATTGGGCGATATCCCCCAACTCCCGCATTTCGCAGGCGCGCATGGAAGTACGCCCCAAGTGGCAACGTCTTTACCCTCTATGAGATACGTTAAGCAACTTCGCTTCTTGTCGGTGGTAGAGGAATTGCTCCCTCCAACCAAATGAGGAGTTGTGTTGATGCCTGAGCCCAACGTCGGCGAGACAAAACCTCCCCACGGGCCGCCTCCGCCGCAGAAGAAATCCCGCGGCACCATCGTCGTCAACCCCAACCGCTGCAAGGGCTGCGGCTTCTGCATCGCCTTCTGTCCGCCCAAGGTCCTGGAGTTCTCGGAAGACTTCAACCCGCAGGGCTACCACTTCCCGCACCTGAAAAACCCGGACGGCTGCACCGGCTGCGACCTCTGCGGCCTCTACTGCCCGGACTTTGCTATCTACGGTGTGATGACCAAGTACAAAGCGAAGCAGGAAGAAAAGCCCGGAGGCAACGCATGAAGATGGTCCACGCCGATCCGTCCGGCGTGCTCACCGGCACGCACTTCCTCGACGGCGACCAGGCCTGCTGCGAGGGCGCGCTGGCCGCCGGCTGCCGCTTCGCCGCGGGCTACCCCATCACGCCCTCTACAGAAATCGTCGAGCGCTTTGCGCAGCGCGTGCCGCTGGTCGGTGGGATGTTCTTGCAGATGGAAGATGAGCTGGCCGCATCCATCGCCATTCAGGGTGCCGTGTGGGCCGGGGCCAAGGCCTTCACCGTCACCAGTGGCCCGGGCTTTTCCCTCATGATGGAGCACATCGGTTACGCGGCCATGACGGAGACCCCGTGCGTCTTCGTGGACGTGCAGCGCGGCGGGCCCTCCACCGGCCTGCCCACGCTCCCCGCGCAGGCGGACATGATGCAGGCCCGCTGGGGCTCCCATGGCGACTACCAGATCATCGCGCTCTGCCCGAGTTCCCCGCAGGAATGCTTCGACCTCACCGTGGACGCCTTCAACTTCTCCGAGCAGTACCGTGTGCCGGTCCTGGTGATGATGGACGAAGTCGTCGGGCACATGACGGAAAAAGTGGTCATCCCGCGGGCCGAAGAGATTGAGATTTATCCGCGGCGCTACACCTCGCAGCCACCAGCCGAATTCCAGGCCTTCAAGGCGGAGGCCGACCTGGTGCCGCAATTCGCGCGCGCGGGCGAGGGCTACCACTTCCACGTCACCGGCCTGACGCACGACGAGCACGGCTACCCGGCCATGGGCGTGGAAGCGCAGCGGCGGCTGGTCACCCGTCTGCTGGACAAGATCCGCCTGAGCGCGGAGAAGATCTGGCGCAATGCTGAGTACATGGCAGACGACGCCCAGGTGATCGTCATCGCCTACGGCATTACCGCGCGCGTGGCCATGCGCGCGGTACAGATGGCGCGCGAGCGCGGCGCCCGCGTCGGCTTGCTGCGCCCGCTGGTCGTCTGGCCCTTCCCCGAAAAGCGCATTCGCGAACTTGCCGCGCGCGAGGGCCTGGCCGGCTTCGTCGTCGCGGAGATGAACTGCGGGCAAATCTTCCACGAAGTTGAGCGCTGCGTCGCCGGTCGCGTGCCTGTGCTGCTCGAGCCGCACACCGGTGGCACGGTCCACAAGCCCGAGCAAATTTTGGAAGCAATCCTTCGTTGTGCCGATGTAGGGGCGTCCCGATGCGTCGGGACTGCACCCGTCCCTGAGGCCGTCCGATGAGCGCCAGCGAACCCCTGCAGCCCGGCGCAATCGGCGGCGCGGAATGCATGCCGCCGAATCCCGTTGAGCAATTCCTGCGCAGCGAGCGCATGCCGCACATCTGGTGCCCCGGCTGCGGCATCGGCACCACCGTAAACTGTTTCGCCCGCGCGCTGCTGCAATCCAAGCTCGACCTCAACAAAGTGGCGGTGGTCAGCGGCATCGGCTGCACCGGCCGCGTGGCGGGCTACGTCAGCCTCGACTCCTTCCACACCACGCATGGCCGCGCCATCCCGTTCGCCACTGGATTGAAGCTCGCCAATCCGGATCTGACCGTGGTGGTCTATAGCGGCGATGGCGACCTGATTGCCATCGGCGGCAACCACTTCATCCACGCCGCGCGGCGCAACGTGGATATCAAGGTGATCTGCATCAATAATTTCACCTACGGCATGACCGGCGGGCAGCTCGCGCCCACCACCCCGGTCACGGCCATTTCTTCGACCACACCCTACGGCTGCTACGAGCAGCCCTTCAATCTGCCCAATCTGGCGGAATCGGCCGGCGCGGTGTACGTGGCACGCTGGACCACGTATCACGTCCGCCAGCTCACCCACGCCATGGGCGAGGCCCTGCGCAAGAAGGGATTTTCTTTCATTGAGATCGTCAGCCAGTGCCCCACGCTCTACGAGCGGCGCAACAAGCTCGGCGATGGCCTGGACATGATGGAGTACTTCAAGCAGCAGAGCGTGGTGAAGCACGGCGCGCCGACCCGAGATGTGCCCATCCCTTTCCAAGGGCCGATCACGGTGGGCAAGTTCGTGGATACCGAGCGGCCCACCTTCTTGGACCTGATGAACCAGCAGATGGAGCGCACGCTCGACGCACACTACACGGGAAGCATCATCGAAGACCATGTCCGCGGTTGAACGCTGTAGCACGGGCACTCTTGCCTGTGCTCCTTGCCTGCAATAGACGAACGATGGGGAACCGTGAATGCCATGAGCACGATTGAAATCCAGTTCGGCGGGTTCGGCGGCCAGGGCGTAATCCTGGCGGGGATGACCATCGGGCGCGGGCTGGTGCTGTACGAGAACTACCACGTCTCGCTGACGCAGAGCTTCGGCCCGGAGGCCCGCGGCAGCGCGTGCAGTTGCCAGATGATCGTCTCGCGCGAGCCGGTGCTCTACCCCTACATGACCAACCCGCACGTTCTCGTCACGCTTTCGCAGGAAGCCTTTCGTAAGTTCACGCCCAAGTTGCGCCCCGGCGGTACGCTGATCATCGAGGAGGAATTGGTGCGACCGGAAGGCCTGAGCGCGGACGTGCAGCTCTACAAAGTGCCGGCCATGCGCCTGGCCGAAGAGCTGGGCCGCAAGCTGGTGTTGAACATGGTGCTGGTCGGCTTCTTTACCGCCATCACCGGCCTGCTCCAACCTGAATCCGCCCGCCGCGCTGTTTCGGAGTCGGTGCCCCGCGGCACAGAGGCCCTCAACCTGGCCGCCTTCGAGAAGGGCTACTCCTGCGGCCTCGCGCAACTCACCGTACCCTCCAACGTGTAATTCAAAGCGGCCTGTAGGGGCGGCCTTATGTGGCCGCCTTTTTCATTTCGGGCAGGACAGGCCTCCAGGCCTGTCCCGCAATCACACGCGGTGAACGACAATGGACAGGGATGGAGGCCTGTCCTACGTTGCGTCGGGAAGCGTGGAATCGTCCGGCGAGGAGGAGAACGGCGCGGGCTCTTCGCCGTCCAGGTCGTGCCACATCGGCGAAGGCGCGTTGGTGAGATAGGTCTGCGAGACGCGGTCCTGCCAGGTGAGGTGGTCTTCATCCCACAGCGACCACACGAAACCCAGCATCAGCGTGCCGCCGCTCAGCACGTAGCCGAAGCTGCGCCACATCAGTTGCCGCTGGCCCGGCGTGGTGCCGTCGAAGCTCACCACCGTCAACCCGCGGAAGTACATCCCCGGCGTGGTGCCGCCCAGCGCGGTGAACAGGCCGAAATAAACCGCATAAAACAGGAAGAACGTCGTCAGGTAAATGACCGCTTCCGACTTGCCCAGCGAGAACCGCCCGCCCAACGCGCGGAACAGTATCAGGAACGCGACGTAAGCCATGCCCAGGAACATCGCGTCCAGCATCCCCGCGCGGCTGCGCTCGCGCACCTCCGCCACCGGGACCAGCGGTGCGTGGGGGTGCATCATTTCTTCGTCGTCGCTCGGCGCCAGCACGAAGTCGAACTCCGGTTGCATCACCGGGATCTCGATCCGCTCCGAAGCCGCCCTGCGCCGGCGCGTGGAGGCCGGCTCTTCCGGTGTCTCCGCCGGCGCGGAACGCGAGACGCTGCGCAGCGAAGGGCGGTACTTGCCATCAGCGTGGCTTTTCTCATCGTGGCCGTTGTCGCCCCGGAAGGGCAGCTCGGCCTGCGAGCCGGAGGTACCATTGCGGCGGCGCCGCGCCCGGTACGCCTCCAGGCGGTGCACCACCTCGCGGCGCCATTCCGGCTGGAACGCCGTGGCGAGCTCGCTCGCGGACTCCGCAGACGACGTGGCAGACACTTCCGCATCCGCCGGGCAAGGCGCGACGGGTTCGCTCAACTTGATGGGCATAAATTCAGGCACCGGCGCGGGCTCCGCTTCGGGCACAGCTTCGCTCACCGCGACGCTCTCCGCTTCCGGCTCCGCCGCGGTATCCACGCTCCGCTGGATGGCTTCTTCCTCGGGATGATCATAGGGCGCGTCGCACACGTAGCACGCCTGAGCGTGCTCGTCATTGGCCGCGCCGCATTTTGCACACGCGATTAACACCGGCCGTTTTTGCGCTGCGGACGGTTCCCGGCTCCCGCTGCTTCGGGAGGGACGCCTGCATCCTAACAAGGGGTCATGCGCATCGCACCGGTGATTGCAAGCCGGTGTCGCGTAACAGGTACCTGGAGGACAGACCTCCAGGTCTGCCCGGCACCCAATCAGAGTGTGTCCGGCGCCCAACCCGAGATCTGAGAGGACAGGCCAGGAGGCCTGTCCTACCCGCGCAATTGCAGGGGTTCGGAGCGCATGTTAGTCTTCTGCGTTTTCAGCGGCAGGAACGGTTCGCCTTGAGCGCACTCGTCCGGCAACGTCATCGCTTCGTCATTCTTTTTCTTGCCAGCGTGGTGTATTTCGCGGGCGGCGCCGCGGCGCAGGTCCGCCTGCCGGCGGGCCGTGGCATCGTCGAACTCGAGTCCAAGTATCTCCGCCGCGAGGGCAGTGTCATCTTGGCCGACGGCGACGTGGAAATACGCTACCAGAACCTCCGCCTCCGCGCTGACCATGTCGAGTACAACACCGCCTCCGGCGACGCCGCCGCCCGCGGCCGCCTCCAGCTCGACGTCGAAACCCAGCACATCGAAGCCGACGAAGCGCACTACAACATCCGCACCGGCCGCGGCAGCTTCCAAAACGTTCGCGGACGCATCCATGTCCGCCGCAAGCCCAACCCCGGCGTGCTGCTTAGCCCCAACCCGTTTTCTTTCGCAGCCCGCGAAGTCGAGCGACTCGACGCGCGCACCTACGTCATTCACCGAGCCTGGGTCACGGTGTGCGACCCCGACAAGCCCGTCTGGCGCTTCTACGCGGCGAGCGCCACCATCAAGCTGGAAAGCAAGGTCGAATTGCGCGGCGCGGCCTTCAGCTTCTTTGATGTTCCCGTCATCTATCTGCCTTATGCCACCGCCCCCGCGGGGCGCAAGCAACGCGGCTCAGGCTTCCTGGTGCCGCAGCTCGGCACCAGCTCCCGCAAAGGCTTCACCATCGGCGAGGCCTTCTACTGGGCCCCGGCGGAGTGGATGGACATGACGCTCGCCGCCGAATACCTCAGCCGCCGCGGCGTGGCCCAGACGGCCGAGCTGCGGGCGCGCCCGCTGGAAAACGTGCGCGTCAGCGCCACCTACTTCGCGGTGAACGACCGCGGGCTGCCCGGGCCCGGCGGCGTGCGCCAGCCGCAGGCCGGGCATCAGACCAACGTCACCCTGGACGGTGTCTTCCCGGGCGGCTGGCGCGGCGTGATTGACCTGAACCAGCTCACCTCGCTCAAGTTCCGCCTGGGTTTCGCGGAGACCTTCGCCGAAGCCGTGAACTCCGAAGTGCGTACCTCCATTTTCCTTACCAATAATTTCCGCGGCTTCAGCGTGAATTTCTCCGCGGAGAACTACAAGAACTTCCTGAGTGTTGCGCCGGAAACGGCCGTGGTGCTGCGCGCGGCGCCCGGCGCGCGCTTCAGCTCCATCGAGCGCGCGCCGTGGAAGCGCGTGCCCCTCTATTTCGGCTTCCACGCCGCCGCCGAAGCGCTGCACCGCAGCCAGCCCGGGATGACCACGCCCGCCGCGGTGCAGCGCGCGGAGTTTGCCCCGCGCGTCAGCCTCCCGCTGCGCTGGGGCCCGTGGCTCGGCCTCATGCCCGCTTTCGTGATCCGCACCACGCACTACGGCTCGCAGCTCCGTAGCGGCGCTGTCGTCGGCGAGGGCCTGCGGCGCACCACCGGCGAACTGACCGTGGACCTCCGCCCGCCGGCACTCGCAAAAATCTGGCCGGGGAAAACCGCCCGATGGAAGCACGCCGTCGAGCCGCAGGTCGTGTACCGCTACGTCCGCGGCGTGAACGACTTCGGGCGCTTCCTGCGCTTCGACGAGAACGACACGCTCACGGATACGAACGAGCTGGAATACGGCGTCACGCAGCGTTTTCTCCGCCGCAATCCGGCCGGCGCCGACGAAGTAGTGAGCTGGCGCGTGGCCCAGAAATACTATTTTGACCCCACCTTCAATGGCGCCATCGTGCCGCGGCGGCGCAACGTTTTCCAGGCGCTCTACTCCATCACGCCGTACGCCTTCGCCGATGGGCCGCGGCGCTTTTCGCCGCTGGTCAGCGACCTGCGCGTCACTCCCGGCGGGCGCTACGATGCCCAGCTCCGCATGGACATTGATCCGCTCCGCAAGCAGATTACCGCCGTCAGCACGCTCATCAAGATGCGCCCCTACGGCGAGACGTTCATCACCCTGGCCCACTTCGCCACCGAGGCTGTCGCCACCCTCCAGCCGCGCTCCAACCAGCTCCGCGCTCTGGTCGGTTACGGCGACCTGAACCGCCCCGGCTGGAACGGTGCGGTGGGCTTCAGCTACGATGTCCGCCGCAGCTTCCTCCAGAACCAGATCATCCAGGTGAGCTACAACGGGCGCTGTTGCGGCATCGGTTTCGAGTACCGCCGCCTGGCGCTGGGCCCGGTACGCAGCGAGAACCAGTTCCGCGTGGCCATCCTGATCGCCAACATCGGCACGTTCGGCAGCCTGCGCCGCCAGGAGAAGATCTTCGAGTAACCGGAGCGCTCTGTGGGGGCCCAGCATGCTGCGCCCGCTATTCAGTCAATCCCATGGACCCGACGTTTCTGAGCATTGAAGAATTGGCGCCGCTGATCCGGCGAAGAAAAGTCTCGCCGGTCGAGCTGCTCAACGCCGTCCTCGCGCGCATCGAGGCGCTCAACCCTCGGCTGAACGCCTACCTCACCGTCTGCGCGGAATCGGCGCGCGCCGAGGCCGCCCGCGCAGAGCGCGAAATCATGCGCGGGCGCTCCCGCGGGCCGCTGCACGGCATCCCCGTCTCCCTCAAGGACAACATCTCGACCCGCGGCATTCGCACCACCGCCGGCTCGAAGATTCTCACGGAGCACATCCCCGAGGAAGATGCCGCCGCTGTGCGGCGCCTGCGCCGCGCCGGTGCGGTCATCGTCGGCAAGACGAACCTGCACGAGTTCGCCTACGGTGTCACCACAGAAAATCCGCACTACGGCCCCACTCGCAATCCGTGGGATACGGAACGCATCGCCGGCGGCTCCAGCGGTGGCTCCGCAGCAGCGCTCGCCGCGGGACTGTGCTACGCCTCGGTGGGCACCGACACCGGCGGCTCCATCCGCATTCCCGCGTCGCTGTGCGGCATCGTCGGCCTGAAGCCCACCTACGGCCGCGTGAGCTGTTCCGGCGTTGTCCCGCTCGCGCCCACGCTCGACCACGTGGGCCCGCTCGCGCGCTGCGTGGCGGATGCCGCGATCGTGCTGCGCGCCATCGCCGGGCGCGACCCGCGCGACGCAACCACGCTCGGCTTGCCGCCGCTCGAGCTTCCCCCACGGCTCGGCCGGCCGCCGAAGCGCCTGCGCCTCGGCGTGGCACGCGACGCGCTCTGGCAGCGCGTGGATGAGGGAGTCCGCCGCGCTGCGGAAACCGCTGCCGGATTCTTCAAGCAGCGCGGCGCGGAGATCATCGAAATTTCGCTGCCAGCTGTGGCCACCTCCGCCGAGCCCAGTAACCACATCGCGCTCGCCGAAGCGACACACTACCACCAGCGCATGGGATACTTTCCGGCGCGCGCTGCGGACTACGGCAATGATGTTCGCAAGCGGCTGGAGATGGGCATGAAGGTCCACGCCGTGGGCTACCTACGTGCCTTTGTATCGCGCCTGCGCGCCCGCGCAGAGTTCGAGGCCGCCTTCGCGCAGGTGGACGCCATGCTCGCGCCCACCGTGCCCCTGCCCGCCCCGCGCATCGGCGAGGCGGTGGTGAAGATCGAAGGCCAAGAAGAAACCACGCGCGCGGCGCTGCTCCGGCTGTGCCGCCCGGCCAACTTCGCTGGGCTGCCGGCGATCTCTCTGCCATGCGGGTTCACGCGTGCCGGACTCCCGCTCGGGCTGCAGGTCATCGGCCCGCCGTGCGGTGAGGAGATGGTGCTGCGCATTGCACTGGCCTACGAGCAGGTGCACGCGTGGCACCGCAAGCATCCGCCGAACCTCTAGCGGCACGCTTTGATTTCGCGATGTAGGGGCGTCCCCATGCATCGGGACTGCGCCCGAGCTCTCAATCAGGATGTTCCATTCAAGGAGCTTGCCATGCACAAACGCTCGAGACCCATTCTCTTTGCGGTTTTCTTCTTTCTGGTTGTGTTCCCCGCTGCCGCACAGCAGGCGCCGGCATCGAGCGCCTTCACCATCCTGCTGACCAACGACGACGGCTACGACGCCCCCGGTCTGAAGGCGCTGATCGAAGCCTTCCGCACGCTGGGCGACCTGTACGTCTCCGCGCCCGCGGTCGAGCAGAGCGGCAAGGGACACAGCATCCTTACCACCCGCGATCCCATCTTCGTCCAGGAACGCAAGCAGCCCGACGGAAAGACCTGGTACGCTGTCGAAGGCCCGCCGGCCACTTGCGTGCGCCTCGCTGTCGAAGCGCTACTGCCCCAGCGCCCGGACATCGTCATCAGCGGCATCAATCGCGGCCACAACCTGGGTCTCGCCAGCGTCTATCTTTCCGGCACGCTCGGTGCTGCGCGCGAAGCGGCCATCGTCGGCATTCCCGCCATCGCCGTCTCCATGGACGGCAACCGCGACGCAGACTACGCCGCCACCGCCGCCTATATCCGCCAGTTGGTCGAGCAGCTCCGCACAATGAAGCGGTTGCAGCCGGGACTTTTCCTCACCGTGAATGCGCCCGCGGGCGAGCGTAAAGGCGTGATGCTCACCCGGCTGAGCGCAAAGCCCAGCCAGGAAAAATTCGAGCCCCGCACCAGCCCGCGCGGGCGCCTCTATTTCTGGTCCGCCTATCGCCCGGCCGATGACCAGGAAGAAGGCACGGACATCACCGCCTTCCAGCGCGGCTACATCACCATCACGCCCATGGTTCTGGATGTGACCGACGCAAAATCCTTCGAGGCTCTGCGCAAGCTGGAGACAAGAGTGGCCGCGGCGGCGCCGAAATAGACAGGAAATACAAAAGCTTTGGACGTAGAGGAGCTAGCGGAAAAGACGGCGGCGCGATGCGGCCGCCGCTTCCGAATCCTCTACCTCATCTACCTCCTCAACTTCCTCTGCCTCCCTCGCCTCCCATCTCCGCCCCAGCAGCCAGCCCATTCCGCCGATAATCAACCCGCCAAAGATGTCCGCAACATAGTGGTACCGCCCGTACACCGTGGAAACGCACATGGCCATGAACAGCGGCAGGAAGACCCAGAACATCCGCCGCGCGTAGCGCCACGCGCCCAGCACCGCCACGAACGCGCCGGCCACGTGCAGCGAAGGGAACGCCGCGCCGTGCACCCGCCCAAAGCGCTGGATCACGTTCATCAGCGCCGTGGCCGGGCCACCTTCCAGCCCGCCGCGCTGCATCGCCGCCAGCGTGTGGTACGGGCCTTCCACCGGAAAGAGGATGGCGATTACGTAGCCCATGGCATAGGCCACCGCGGTCGCGGTCATCAGCACCCAGAACGCCCGCCATTGCCTTTTCCCGTAGAGCAGGCCCGCCAGGACCACCGTGTAGAAGTAGTAGGTCAGGTAGAAGAAAGCCATCAGGTCGTTCCGGGCGGGCGTGGCGAACTGCTCGAGCCACACCGTGGGGTGCGCCCTGAACAGCGCGAAATCAAACTCGATCAGCCACGCGTCGAACCACTGCGCAAAGATCAAGTGGCAGAGGTAGTGCAGCTCTTCAAAGAAAAAAATGAAGAGCGCCAAGGGATACCAGTGCCGCGCAAAACGCAAACCCGCGCTCGGCCAACGCCATGCCGCCCACACCAGCGCGAAGATTGCCCCGGCAATTCCGCAACGGATGAGGAAGTGTATCCACGCGCCGGGCAGGTTGCCGTGGAAGATTGCCAGAAACAGGCCCGAAAGCCCGAGGTAGGCAAGCGTCACCCACTCGTACGGCCTGCATAGGTCCAGCCCCGTGCGCCACCACGCGCCGCGCGCTGCTGCTCGCGAGGAATTTTCCGCGCCTGGAACAGAACTCATCGGCCTGCTGCCGTTGCGGTGGAATTGTAACGCATTTGTCCGGCTCATACTTTTCTCCCGGGTCGTGCCTCACGCCACTCGCAGCTTGCTCTTCTCCTCGCCCTCCGCGTTCTCTGCGTCTCCGCGTTTGATTTTTCCCACTTCTCGCTCCTGGCCCCAGCGTAGAATCGCCCAGCGCGCTTCTGCGCCAGCCGCGCCAGCCGCCGGGAGCCCCGCTCGGGCGTCTGCACCGCCGCAGGGTTGCCGACGCTCGCGAGCATCCAGCGGTCGGCGTAGCTATCGCCGTAGGCGAAGCTCCGGGCGAGGTCAAGGCCGCGCTCCGCGGCGAGACGCCTGATCGCGCACGCCTTCCCCGCACCGCAGATGGCTTCCCCGCGCACCTCGCCAGTCCAGCGGCCCCTGGAGCTATCCAGTTCCGTGGCGCAAACTTCCACCGGCACCGGGAACAGCCGCGCCGCCCAGCCGTCCACGGCGTCCAGGACGATGGCGGCCAGTGTCAACCCCACTGCGGCCAGGTTCCCGCAGGTACCTCTGCCAAAGAGCGCCACCGCGGCAAATGCCGCGAGAACACGGATCGCAGTGATCTGGTTTGGCGTCATGGCAGCCTCCCTTGGCCCTGCGGGCCGCGGCGGACACCGGCCGCATGCCTCCAGGAAGCACGCCCACAGCCATCCGCTAACGTGGTGCAACTCCCCGCATCTTCAACAAGTTGGAGTTTTGAGCAGAAAATCCCGACGCCGGCTTTCCCGGACAAGTGCATGCCGGCGCTTGCTACGCCCGACGCGCAGTGAGTAGTAAGTCACATTCCGTATTCAGGGGGTCGGAGCTTCAGCTCCGACATTGTCGGTGGGCGTTTGCTTGCTCTTTTCTCTGCCGCAGAGATTTAAGCCCCTGCGGGGAGAGGAATTCGAGGTGGTGAGCTTGTGGCGGAGCCAAAGCTCCGCCCCCCTATGAGGCGAAATCAACATCATTTTGACCCACGGTCGCGCCGTGAATTCGGAAGAATCACCCGCGCCGATATGCGACAATATCGGGTTGTTCCGAAGCGGATGGCGCGTTTAGCGCATCGAAGGTAGGGGCGGATCTCTAGCCTGTAGCTCGCGTCCCGCTTGCCCTGAGGAAAGCCAAAGGGCCCCGACGCTTTGTGTCGGGGCTGACGTGAGGCCTTGCGCAAGGAAGAAGGAAGATGTAGAGGCGGGTTCTTAGACCCGCCCGTTTGGCGGAGGCCACCAAGATATGGAGGTCGGCATCGTTGCAGCGTTCGTGGCGGGGCTGGTGTCGTTTCTCTCGCCGTGCGTGCTGCCTCTGGTGCCGGGCTACATTTCCATGCTCTCCGGTATCGGCGTCGAGCAATTGAAGCAGGGCCAAGCGCCGCGCGGCGGCCTGCTTATTTCCGCCCTCGCCTTCGTCATCGGCTTCTCGGTGGTCTTCATCGCCTTTGGCGCCTCGGCGAGCGCCGTGGGCGCTTTCCTGCTGAAGAACAAAACGTTGCTTGCGCCTGTAGCTGGCGCGGTGATCATCCTCTTCGGCCTGCATTTGCTCGACTGGCTGCGGCGGGTGCCTATCGCCACCGGCTTGGTGATCGGCGGCGTGCTCGTGGCTGTTGGTGCGGCACTACATTGGAGCGCGGCAGGCAGTGCCCCCGCGCAGGCGTCACGCGCGGCCATCCAGCCGATCCATCTGTACTCGCTCGCGCTCATTTTTCTTGCCGGGCCGTCCCTCTCCAGGTGGTGAACCGCGACGTCCGCCTGCGCAACGTCGGCGGGCAGCCCGGCATTGTGAGCGGCTTCCTGATGGGCTTCGCCTTCGCCTTTGGCTGGACGCCGTGCATCGGCCCCATCCTGGCCGGCGTGTTGGCCATCGCCGCCACGCAGGAGACCATCGGCCAGGGCGTGTTTCTGCTGGCGGTGTATTCCGCGGGACTGGCGTTGCCGTTCCTGCTCACCGCCCTGGGCATCAGCCGCTTCCTGCGCTTCTACCAGACCTTCCGCAAGCACCTGCACGCGGTGGAGGTGTTCAGCGGTGTGCTGCTGCTGTTCATCGGCGGACTGATCTACCTGGACCGCCTCACTTGGCTTTCCAGTAAGTTTGCGTTCCTGAACGATTTTGTGATTTTTCTGGAAACGAAAATCTTGCACTGATCACGGGGGGCTTGCATTGAAGACGAAGAATCTGCTCTTGGTTCTGGCCGCGGCGGTCCTGATTGTGGGCGCCGTGGTGGCGGACAGACAATGGATGAAGAAGGGCACCAAAGCCGCCAACCTGCCACCCGCGCCGAACTTCACGCTGAAAGACCTTCAGGGCCACGACGTCAGCCTGGAGCAATATCGCGGCAAGGTGGTGCTGGTGAACTTCTGGGCCACCTGGTGCGGCCCCTGCGAGGTCGAAATCCCCTGGTTCATCGAGTTCCAGCGGAAGTACGGCCCGCAGGGGTTCACCGTGCTGGGCCTTTCCATGGACGAGGAGGGCGAGAGCGTGGTCGCCCCGTGGATTGAAAAAATGAAATTCGACGTGAACGGCACGCCCACCGCGCTGAACTATCCCATCCTGCTGGCCAATGACGAGACTGCCGGAAAATTCGGCGGCCTCATCGGCCTGCCCACCAGTATCCTGATCTCCCGCGACGGCAAGATCATCAAGCGCTTCATCGGCCTGGTTAGCCACGAAAAGTACGTCAAATCCATCGAGGAAAACCTGAATTAGTAGCGGCCAAGGTTAGAAGGTCAAAAGGTGAAAAGGTTAAAAAGGTTAGAAGGTCAAAGGCCTGAAGGAAAAGGCTGAGTTGAAGATTTCTTCGCTTTACGGTTTTCCCCTCTGACTCTTCAACTCTTTACCCCTTCGACCCGTTGACGTTTCTTATCCGATCATCTTTTTCACAAACGCCGTCACTTCCGCCCATGCCGCTTTGGCTTGTTCCTCGTTGTAGCGCTGCGGCGAAGTGAAGTTCATGAACGCGTGCTGCGTTCCAGGGAACATCCGCCGCGTGAAATTCTTCCCCAGCTCTTTCAACTTGGCTTCCACCGCGTCCAGGTTCTGGTTCACGAACTGGTCGCTTTCGGCAAATACCCCGAACACCGGGCAGGAAATCTTTTCCAGCCTCTCCAGCGGCGGTGGCGGCCCGTAGAACGGCACGGCGAAGGCCAGTTCGCCCGATTCCGTGGCAAAGTTCCACGTTTGCCCGCCGCCCCAGCAGAAGCCGCACATGCCGATTCTGTTTTTGCGCACGTCGTCGCGTGTCTTGAGATACGCGACACTGGCGTGCAGGTCGGCCACCACATCCGCGCGCACCAACCTCCCGATGCCCTGTCGCGCCGCGTCCATGCTCTCGAAATTCGCTGTGCCGCCCAGGCGCGAGAGACAATCCGGCGCGACGGCCAGCAGGCCCACGCCGGCCCAGCGCTGCGCGATATCCAGCACAAACTCCGTCAGCCCGCGATTCTCGTGGATGACGATGATCGCCGCAAACGGCGCGCCCGTCTTCGGCCGCGCCAGGTACGCGCCCACCTCCGCCTCGCCGCTCTTGTACTTCACCCATTCGGCCCTCGCCGCGCCGGGCAGTCGCTTTTCCCCTGCGGCGATGGACTCCTTCGGCGTGGGCTGCTGCGGCGCTTGTCCGGGAGCCTGCGCAGGCGCCAGCGCGGGGGAGACTTCCGTCCAGTCGTAAGCCTCGTACTCGCGCGCGAAGCCTTCCACGACCATGATTTCTTTGGCCGCCACTACACTGCCGGTCAGAAACGCCAGCCGCTGGAAGAAGCCCCGGCGGGAAAGACTTCCTTCGCGGTAGCTCTGCACCAGACGCTCAAGGGCCGTTTGCACGGCGGTGTTCATGGTTTCCCCCTCCAGATTTTGCGCGATGCTGACTACATCCGACGCGCCAACCGCCCGGCCGGTTTCCACCTTTTGCACCCCGGAGAAACTTCGCCTGCCGCCCATTCGTAACAGTAGAATAGAGGTGGAATGAAGCACAGGGTGCTCTTTGCCGAACCGGCCGTGGTGGCCATGCAGGCCATCCGCGCGCACACGCTGCGCACCTTTCTGACGCTGCTGGGCGTGATTCTTTCCGTCTTCTCTCTGATCATCGTCGTCGGCCTGATCGAAGGCACCAACCGCTACATCGCCGACCGCGTCGCCAACATGGGCGCCAACGTCTTCCTGGTCATCCGCTTCCCCATCATCACCGACGCCCGGGAGTTCGTGAAGGCGCTGCGCCGCAACAAGAACATCACCTGGGACGATTACGTCGCCCTGCGCGACAATCTGAAACTCCCGAAAAACGTCGGCGTGGAAGCACGCTGGATGGGCAAAGTGCGCGCCGGCACGCAGAACCTCGAGGACGTCAGCATCCGCGGCGTCACCGCCAGCATCGGCGCGATGGACGTCGAGGAGCCCGCCTACGGCCGCTATATCGTCGAAGGCGACAGCCAGCACCGCGCCATGGTCACCTTCATCGGCTCGGAAGTGGCCAACCGGCTCTTCCCAGGGGTGGATCCGCTGGGTCACACGCTGGAGATCGCCGGGCTGCCTTTCGAAATTGTGGGTGTAGCCAAGCCCATCGGGACGGTCCTCGGGCAATCGCAGGATAGTTTCGCCTACATGCCCATCGAAACCTTTTTGAAGATTTACGGCTCGAACCGCAGCTTGAGCATCAACATCCAGGCCCACAGCACCGAGTGGATGGCCCGCACGCAGGAGGAAGCGCGCGTGCTCATGCGTGCCCGGCGCCACCTGCGCCCCAACGAGGAGGACAGTTTCGGCATCATCGGCTCAGAAACGCTGATGAGCCTGTGGAAGCAGATCACCGGGGCCATCGCCGCCAGCATGGTGGGCATTGTCTCCGTCTTCCTGGTGATCGGCGGCGTGGTCATCATGAACGTCATGCTGGCCAGCGTCACCGAGCGCACGCGCGAAATCGGCATCCGCAAATCGGTGGGCGCGCGCCGGCGCGATATCCTCATGCAGTTCCTGGTGGAGGCCTCGGTGTTGAGCGGCATCGGCGGGGCCCTCGGTATCCTGATCGCCTGGCTGATTGCGCTGCTGGTGGACGCCACCACGTCGGTGCCCATGAAGGTGCCGCTTTCCGCGGTGATCATCGCCCTGAGCGTGTCCACCGCGGTCGGCCTCTTTTTCGGGATCTATCCGGCCACCAAGGCGGCCAAGCTCGACCCCATTGAGGCTCTGCGCTTCGAAACGTAGGGGCGACCGCAAGGTCGCCAGATTCGAAACCTGGGGGCGTATGGCATCCCGAGGCATCGGGACGCCCCGGTGGAGGATGGAAGGACGCACCATGCGCTTTGAACTCGGCGAAAACGCGCGCATGGCCTTTGACACCCTGGTCACGCACAAGGTGCGCTCCTTCCTCACCGTGCTTGGCGTGGTCATCGGCATCACCGCCATCATCGCCGTCGCCTCGGTGCTGGTCGGCTTGGACCGGGATATCCGCGCCTTCCTGAACGACTTTGGCACCGACACGCTCTTCGCCTTCAAGCTCCAGATGGGTTTCCGCGTCGGCCGCCTCACCCCCGAAGAGCGCATGCGCAAGCCGCTGACGCTCGAGGACGCGCTGGCCATTCAGGAGCTTTGTCCCTCGGTGAAGAACGTCACCGTGGAGGTCTTTCCGAGAATCGGCATGGGGCCCCGGCGCGTGCCGCCCAGCGCGCGCTACAAGAGCCACGAGGTCTTCCAGATCGAGCACACCGGCGCGCTCCCCAGCTACGAGCAGGTGTACAACGCGCGCCTCTTCAAGGGTCGCTTCTTCAACGCGGCGGAAAATCTGCACCGCGCCGACATCGCCGTCCTCGGCTACGACCTGGCTGACGGCCTCTTCGGTGCCGAAGATCCTATCGGCAAACAGATCCTCGTCGGCGGGGCCAACTACGAAGTGATCGGGGTGCTCGAAAAGCGCAAAGGACAATTCTTCCGCGACGAGGGCGCGGACAAGGTCGTCGTCGTGCCCTACCGAACCTACAAGAAAAACAATCCCCTGGACGACGAGCACTTCATCGGCGCCCAGGCCTTTCCGGGCAAAAAAGCCGCCGCCGAAGACGAAATCCGCAGCCTCCTCCGCCGCCGCCGCAACGTCCCCTTCAACAAGCCGGACAACTTCGGCCTCTCCAGCAGCGAGCAGTTGGCCTCCGAGTTTCGCCAGATCATGTCCTCTGTGGCCCTGCTTATCACCGTGATCAGCTCCATCGGGCTGCTGGTGGGCGGCGTGGGCGTGATGAACATCATGCTCATGTCCGTCACCGAGCGCACCCGCGAGATCGGCGTGCGCAAGGCCATCGGCGCGCGCCGGCGGGACATCATCTGGCAGTTCCTCACCGAGGCCATCACGCTGACCGGCGCCGGCGGCGTGATCGGCGTGCTCCTCGGCGTGGGCATCAGCGCTCTCATCAACGCCACGCTGCCGTCGCTGCCCTCCGCCGTCCCGCTGTGGGCCATCATCGCCGGCGTGCTGATGGCCATGAGCGTCGGCCTCTTTTTCGGCATGTATCCGGCCGTCAAGGCCGCACGCCTCGACCCCGTCGAAGCCCTCCGCTACGAGTAGCGTATGTAGGGGCCACCGGCAGGTCGCCCGCGTGGCCCGGCAAAGAGTGTCTCCCCATGCTAACGACTCTCACATAATACAGTCACATATCTCGCACGAGTGTGGTATGCTTTGCGCATGGACACTCCAGTGCGACCGCGTCGGGATTTTGCTGCGCTCGAGGCTCG
>Ga0073934_10004224_pt1 | contig 24411 bp, 20 predicted proteins | sample LarsenN4metaG_FD_76834 | JGI IMG/M metagenome (GOLD analysis project Ga0073934, IMG submission 76834) | Hot spring sediment bacterial and archeal communities from British Columbia, Canada, to study Microbial Dark Matter (Phase II) - Larsen... ... | reverse complement strand
CCTGAAGGATCGCCTGCTGCCCGAGTTCGACCGGCCCTTTGCCGCATTGCTGGACGATCTTCACCAGCGCGGCTTGCTGGATTCGACACTCGTCCTTGTTTCGAGCGAGATGGGCCGCAAGCCCAAGATCGGCGATCCACGTTCCGGCGGCGTCGGCGGCGCGGGACGCGACCACTGGACGGCGTGCCAGTCGGTGCTGCTAGCCGGCGGGGGCATCCGCGGCGGACAGGTGTTCGGCGCCAGCGACAAGCGGGCCGAGTATCCGCACGATAATCCCGTCGCGCCGGAACATATCGCTCGCACCGTTTTTCACGCGATGGGCATCGACGACTTGCACGCCGTCGATCGCGAGGGCCGGCCTTTCCATTTGATGGAGGATGGCCGGCCGCTGACGGAACTGTTCTGAGTCTCAAAATGGCAACGGTTCGCCATCCGGTTCGACCCAGGCAATTCGAGCCTGTGGCGACCAAAGCAGTTCGGCGGAGTAAAACCGCGACAAAAAGCTCATCGGGAAGCTCGCCGCAGTTTGATTGACAAAATCGGCGATGTCCGTCCCTTCTGTGACCATGGTGAGTTGCTGCCACAATAACCGCATGTAGAAGATGGTAATCGTTTCGTGATAGCCGTCGGGGTCGCCGCACGTTTTGTTGTAGGCCTGAATGTAGTGTCGAACCCGCGAGACTGCTTCATCAAACGAGAAGCGAAGCAAGTAGCACGCTGCCACGGCAATATGCGCCCGATGCGTCCAGCGAGAGTAAGGCCAAATGCAGCCTTCGAATTGGGCGACCATCGCGGCGATTTCTTCGCCGTTCTGAAATGGGATATCGCACTTGGTTGGTGGACGAGACATACGCTTCCGGTCGCCGCTGGCGGTCGTTATGACATCGACAACTTCGTGTGATCGCAGGTTCGGCGCCGGTGAAAACGACCGAGCCGACTTTAGCCGAATTTCAAAATTGTGGACGAAACATGCACAAGAACGTGCAGTTCGTTTGAGTTACGAAACGCATTTTGCCTTCGGGGACTTGACGGCATTGGGAAGATGCTCGTTCTTTCACGGCAAGTCCGCAATCGCGTTCGAAGTTTCGCAAGGCAAATCGGGAATTTGTCTGGCGGACGATGCAGGCGTGAGGAATCCTTGGGAAAACCCGGGCATGGACGCATTCTCCGCGAGGAGTGCGGTCCGGGAGGATGCACCCGTGGATGATCCACTATGCGACGCTTCGTTCTGCTCGGTTTGCTCACCTTAGGCGGGCTGGCACTGGCTGTTTCGGATTTGCATGCGTGGGGCGCGATGCCGCCCGGCGTCGGCGGCAGCAACCGACGCATCGGCCGCGTTCACGGCTTCTGGCTCAATCCATCCACCGGCCGGCTCAAAGACTACAGCTCCTACTTCGCGCACAAATATCCCTGGCTGCCCGGCGCGCCGGAATATCAATACAACCCGTACGGCCATCCTCCTTACGGCGTCGCCCCCGGCGCGCAACCGGCGGCGCTTCCGCCGGGCGCACGTGTCTTGAGCGTCACCCCGGTCAAGCCGGTTGAAACTGCCGAACCACCGAAATCGAACTGATCGATGTCCGGACGCGACCGGTCCAATGCACGGCCGAGAGCGCCAACCTCAAAGGGAGATTAGCAGCATGATGCGTATCAAATACGTTCTGTTGGCCGGCGCTTTGGTGCTGGCACTGCCGCTGGCGGCACAAGCGCAAATCCTTCGTCCGCGTTGCGGCGGCCTGCTCGGCGGCGGCAGGATCGGCGGCGGTCTTGGCGGCGGCTTTGGCGGCGGAAGCGGCTACCCCGTCGGCGGCAAAGTCAACGCCTTCTTCGGCGCGATCGGCGATGCCATTGCCAGCTCGCCCGGACCGGTCTGGCCGGAAAAGAAAGACAAGCAGGGCCTCGGCTTCTTCCAGCCGCCGTTCCAGGCTTCGCCCTGGTACGTCTATTGGCCGTACGACCAGCACTTCCAGTTGCCGGCGCCGATCAATGCCCCGTACTTCGCGCCGCAGATGTACGGCCATCCGTCGATGAATCAGTACTTCCCGGGCGGACATGGCGCGGGCGCGCCGGCTGGAGTGCTGCCCCCGCCTCACGCAGCCCCGCCCGGCGTTGCGGCTCCGCCGAAGCAGTAATTGTCTGGAACTCCATCCCTGCCGCCGTTCGCGTTGCGATTGCTGCATCGTAGCGCGGACGGTTGCTCTATTTGGTCCGCGGCCGATCCCACAAAGGCTGAAACACCTCCGGCTTGTTTCGCGGCGCGTTGTACGATTTGGCCAGCGCATACATCGCACGGCAAAACTCGCGAAATGCCTCGGGCAGATCCTCTTTGCGCAATAGTTCCTCGCCGCGCGCATGATGTTTTTGAACCGAATCCGGCACCAACTCCGGCGCCGACTCGCGGATCCTGGTCGCCAGCGACATGCACGCCTTGGCCAGTTTCTCGACGATTGGCCGGTTGACCGCACACTCTTCCTGCCGGTAGATGTTGATATTGGGCGGGCCCGGGTCCTGTTCCTCGCGGCGTTTCTCGGCCTGAGCGTGCTGCACCAGGCCGATGATCCCGGCAATAATGGTCGGCGCCGCGAGCAAAAAGAACAAGTAGGCCGCAATTCGCGATTCAAACGCGATGCCGATGGCGGCGATGACCAGGACCACGCCGAGCGCCAGGACGGGCAACGACCAGTGCATCCGCTGCCAGATCGATTTGCTTTTCAGCTTCGGATGCGTCGTCGAGCTATCGAGCCCGCGGACGCGAACGATTTGCACCGTGATGTTGTCGGCGCCGCCCCGAAGGTTGGCCAACTGCACGAGAAACTCACATGCCTCTTCCGGCGGCAGCATCGAGGCGATGGCGCCGATTTCGCCGTCGCTGACCGGCCCGCTCAGCCCATCGCTGCACAACACAAATATGTCGCCCGCCTCCACCGGATGCGGGCCTTCGATGTCGACTTGCACGAGGGCATCCGGGCCCAACGAGCGAATGATCACGTTGCTTTTCAATCCTTGCAGTTCTTCCGGCTCGACGTGCTGCCGGCGCGCCATTTCCCAAACCAGGCTGTGGTCGAAGGTAAGTTGCTGAATGACGCCTTTGCGGATGCGATAGGCTCGACTGTCGCCGACGTGCGCCATCCAGGCGCCTTCGGGCCGCAGGATTAACGCCGTGGCGGTGGTGCCGAGGCCCTTGAATTCCGGATTCTTCTGGCCGATCGCGTAAATGCTGGCGTTCGTCTCGATGAAAGCGCGGCGAAGCGCGTTGGCCACGCCTTCGCCGGCATGCTTGATGTACGTCAGCGGAATCTCGCGCACGGCCTTTGCCGCAGCTTTTTCACCCACCGCATGGCCGCCCATCCCGTCGGCGACAATAAAGACGTGCCCGTGTTCCTGCCACTTGTCGGCGTTGGCTGCGATGATGCTGGCGTGGGCGTCCTGGTTGTGACTGCGGCGAATACCGACGTCGCTTTGTGTATGGTGCTGAATCGGTTCAAAGCCGGTCACGGTTGGCTGCCCTGGACGCAGTAACAATTTCACGGTTTTCATCTTACTGCGCCCCGAAATACGAACCTAGCCTGCCCTCATTCCGTATTCCGACCGCTCTTGACTCCACGGATCGATTTGGCTAACTGGGCCGGTTCGGACCTCGCTCCTTGGCCGAATGGGCCGGAGACGCCATGCGTCGATTCCTGATCGCGTTCGCCGGTTTCGCGGCACTCGGCCTCAGCGGGTGCGTCGAGCGGCGCTTCCTGATCGAATCGAACCCGCCGGGCGCCATGGTCTATCAAAACGGCCAGGTTCTCGGTCCAACCCCGCTCGATCTGCCTTTCACATATTACGGAAATTACGAATTTACGCTCGTCCGCGACGGCTACGAACCCACGACCGTGTCGGCGCGCATCCGTCCGCCATGGTTTCAATACTTCCCGCTCGATTTCATCAGCGAGAACCTTTACCCGTTTCATGTGCAGGACAATCGCCGGCTGCGATTTGACATGCTTCCGCTGCAACAACCCAGCACCTCAGACCTTTTGAACCAGGCTGCCACGCTCCGCGATCGCGGCCGAGCCATTCCGACGCCGCCGGAGAATTGAAGCTGAAAGACAACTTGCCGTCGCGAATTCACCGGATGCAACAGTAACCGCAAAACCGAGAACGGCTGCCGTTCTCGGTTCCTCCGTTGAGTTCCAGCCGGGTTCGCGAATACTGGCAAGGATCACAAGTCGAACGCCAGGTGGATCGCGCGCCAGGCCCACCAGCCGCCGGAGCGCCAGCGGCAATGGATCTTGGCGCTTGGCAGCGTGCCGGGCTGGATCGAGCCGTCGGCGTCGGTGATGTCGATGGTGACGAGGTACACCTGGCTTTGCGGTTCGTGCACGTTGGGATTGGCGCCGGGCTTGGTTGCGAGCGAGCCGCCGCCTTTGTACGTGAGTTGCACGGGAACCGTCTTGGCATCCGAGGTGGGAAGCTCCGTCAGCCGGCCGTGATAGTAGTGCATGCCCTGACCGGGGACACGAACGGTGACCGGCAACTCGGCGCCTTCGCCGAGCGAATCCATGTCGCGCTGCAACAGCTGGTAGTCGGCCGGGATCACCGGAATGATCACCTGCAGTTTGCGCGTATCGCCGATCTGGCAAACGTCGCGGCCTTCCTGATCGTTCCACGACTTGCCGATCTCTTCGCGTTTGGGCAGGCCCATGACGTAGCCGGCCCGAGGGGCGCGGATCGTCAAGTCGCGCAATTGCTTTTCGAGTTCGCGCTCGCGCGCTTCTTCGGTCGCAATGGCGCTGCGCTCCTGCGTCAACTGGGTCTCGATGGGCCCACGCTGCGATCCCGCCAGGCCCTTGAGTTGCCGAAGCAGTCCATCAACGAGTTCCTGGTGCTTGCGCTTCTCGTTGCCGGCCTGGGCATAGGCCAGTTCCAGATCGGGCCTGCGAAAAACGGCGATTTCCTGGCCCGGCTCGACATAATCGCCTTCGCGGACCGAAATGCGGATGAGTTGAGCGCTGCCCACCCGCGGGACGTAGACTCTTTGTGCATCCGTCGGCGCGACCACGACGAGCCCTTTTTCCCGGACTCGGCTGATCGGCAGCGGCAGAAACAGGAATGCCGCCACCAAAAGGGCGATCACCGCGCCGGTGATCATGACACGATTCTTTTTCATATCGGGCAATCTCCCGCGCTGCATGTAGGCCTTGATCCCGCGATACGCAGGCCAGCCGACCAGCGACGCCAGCGCCGCCAGGGCGAGCAAGTTGCTCAAGGCCCCAAGTTTGTACGGTTTGAGGAAATTCGACAGCGTGTAGATAATGCTGAACGTCACGACCCAGCGATAAACGTAACTCACGACCGCGTAGCTGATGAAGAGGATCTTGCGGCTCAGCATCATGTACGGTTCGGGCTGCACTTCCATGCCCAGGCAGTGCTCTTTGAAAAGGCTCGTGAGGTAGCGGTTGGCCCGGTCGCGCAGGTTCGGAATCTCCAGCCAGTCGGCCAGCATGTAGTAGCCGTCGAAGCGCATCAGCGGGTTGGCGTTGAACACGATCGTGCTGATCGAGCACAAGGTCATCAGGCACAGCGCAATGTTGTTGATGAACGGCCGGCCCGGCGTGTACCACCACACGAATGTCGCGATCGACGCGATGATCAACTCGACGTAGATGCCGGCAAAGCTGATGATGATCCGCTTCCACTTGTTCGGCAAAGTCCACGAGTCGGAGACGTTGCAGTACATCGCCGGCGAAAAACACATCAAGAGGAAGCCCATTTCGTGGCATTCGCCGCCGAACGCCTTGCAACTCAGGCCGTGCCCGAATTCGTGAATGACCTTCACGATGCCCAGCGAAATCCACATGTAGAGCACGGTCTGGAACGCGAAGAACTCGTGGTAGTACGGCAGCTTTTCGTAAAAGGTGTTGAAGTGCGTCGCCACGAGCGCCACGGCCGCGAGCATCAACGCGAGGCTCAGGCCGAAGAACCAGCGCGTAAAAATCCAGAACAAATACTTGTGCATCCAGGTCAGGATGCGGTCCGGGTCGATGACCGGGATCTTGATGTAAAGGATGTTCGTCAGCGTCGCGATGCGCTGCATGCGCCTTTGCTTCTTGCGGCTTTCGAGCAGTTCCTCGGCCGCTCGCGACGATTCATGCTGCACCAGACCGGCGTTAAGCAACTGGCGGGCAAACGCTTCCAGGTCCTCGTGCGTCAGCCGCTGTGGCCGGAACCTGGCCTCGAACTCCTTTTGGATCTCTTCCATCGTGTGCTTGCCGTCGAAAAGCTGCACGACGAAATGTTCCTGCTCATTGAAACGGTAGTAACGCAGGCTGACCGGATCCTTGACTACGTAGTGCGTGCGGCCTTCGTACTTCTGCGGCTTGATGTCGAGATCGACGCGCAGGCGCAACCGCACCTGTTTGCGACGTTCAACGGGAGCAGCAAGGGCCAGGTCCATTGTTCAGGAGTCAGGAGTCAGAGGTCAGAAGGCAGTATCCTCGTTCCCAAACTCCAGTTTGGGAACGTGTCCTCGCGGTTTACTTCGGTTCAATCGGGCGGCGATTGGTGCGGGTCAGTTGACCCATTTTGATGACCATGGTCGCGGTCTTGCCGGGCATGAGCAGTTCTTCGCCGTTGGCGTCGCGCGGGTTGTCGAGCTCCGCCCAGACGCGAATTTGCCGCGAACTGGTGTCGGTCGAATGATCGACGAACGTGACCTTTGCGGACAGCGGTTTCACGTCGTTTTTGTCGGGCATGCGCCAAACGTACAGATCGCCGCTGCGCGTGCCGGTGACGGCGAACGATGCCTGGGCGTGCGGCGAGAAGACGGCGCAGGTGAACTGGGCCAGGCGGTTTTCGGGCCGGAACTGGCGAACTTCGGCGGCACGGAAGTTATCGGCCGACGGTGCTCGATACAATGAGAGCCGGCCTTCGATGTGCGAGCCGGTCAGGATGTAAGCGTCGTCGGGCGAAAAGAGCGCGAAGGTGGCGAACCGGCCGGATTCGACGCCGGGCTGGACCAGGCCTTCGACCTTCTTGTCTTTGAGGCCGAGCACGCTCAGGCTTTGCTGGAAGTCGAAAAGTACGCGTTCGCCGGTCCCGCTGACGCCCAGAACGGCGACGTCGCCGCTGCGGCCTTCCTGGCGATATTCCTCTTGAGCGCCGGCGGTGCCGAGCCGCCAGACACGCAGGGTGTTGTCGCGGCCGGCCGAGATCAGCTTGCACTGCGGCGTAAAAGCCAGGGTCGAAATGGCCCCGCGATGCACGCTCGGAAAGCGATACTTCAATTGCCCGTCGTTGACCTGCCAGAGGCAAATGTCCTGATCGTCGGCGCTGACTGCATAGCTGCCGTTCGGCGAAAACGCCAGGGCGGTGATTTGCCCGCGATGCTGGAAGCCGTTTTCTTCGGCAGCCGATTTGAATTCACGGATCATTTTTCCGGTCGCCAGATCCCATAGCCGCAGCTTGCCGTCGTCGGCGCCGGTGAGGCAGTAGTTGAACGACACGCCCGGCGGAGTACACACCACCGAGCGGACGGCCGACGGATGCGGCAGCATGGCGATCTGCTTCAAGCCTTGCCAGACGCGAACCGACTTGTCTTCGCTGGCGGAAATGTAATACGGATCCTGGGCCGGAGCGTTGGCAACCGCGACCGAGGTAATCGGCAAGAAGTGCGCCTGTACCGACTGCTGGTTGATCTCAATCGCCGGTTCGACCATAACCTGCATGCCTTCTCGCAGTATCGCGCGATAACCGGGATCGATAAGGCCTTCGAGCCGCAGTTTTTCGACGTTTTGAATTTGCACGACAGTTTCGGATGCCCTTACTGCCTCGCCTGACTTGCGATTGGTCGGGATCATGATTCCATCGAGAGGCGCACGAAGGTAATGGAATTCATGAAGCACCTTGACGCTTGCAAGCTCCTGTTCAGCTTTTTGAACACCCGCATTCTTAACCGCCACACCTTCAACGGATCGGTCCCACTGAAGTTTAGCGCGGTTCAATTCAAATTCGTTTGCGGCGCCCTTCTTATAGGCATCCGAAACACGGTCATATTCGACCTTGGACAACTTGGCAATTGCCTCTGCTTCTTTTGCTTCGGCCTTTGCCGCGTCAACACCGGCCTCGGCTTTCTTGACTTCCTGGTAGGCCTGGCGATCATCCAGAACGGCTACAAGCTGATCGCGACGCACTCGCTCCGAATCGCGAAACTGCCTAAAGAATTTTGTCTTGTCGAATGGATGAGGAAATACTTCCTTCGAGTCCTTTTGGCCGGCATCGGCCTCGGTTCCGATGACGTAGATCTTGCCATCGCGTTGGCTTGGAACATCTGCCTTGAGAAACACGGTCAGGTGCCCGGGTATGAGGAGGTCGGGCGGCGCTACTGCCAAGCCCTTGTACTCCTCCGCCTTGTACAGGTTGCCGCCGATGTCCTTGGCCGGCGTTTTTTCGCCGTTACCATTCGACTTTCCCGAGCGCGGAATCATGTCGGAGCAGCCGGCAAGGACCGCGAGCGTGAATAACGGCAACGATAAAAAGATAACGCGACGACTCATGGTCGAACCCTCAAACGGCCCCGATTCACGAGGCGATCAGAATATCTTGAACCACTGTTCGCAGATCCAGTCGTAAACGCCGTAGAAGAGCGAGTACCCGGACGAATGCAAACCGCAACGGATGCGGGCAGTCACCTCGACGCCGGCAAGCAGATACTCCCGTGGAATCTGCATTTCCGCCGGGACCCCCTCGGTGAGCTGGACATAGGCGACGACGATCGGTTCGGTCTCATTGTGCGAATCACGATTCGGAATCGCTTCCATCGCGATGTCGCGCCACCGCAAAATGCCCTTGTACGATTCCTCGGGGCGGTTTTTCGGCTTCAAATCGACTTCGAGGTAATCATCCGGGGAGGGATCCTTGCCGAAGGCGCGGCGGAGTTGGCCCACGTGCTTTTGCGGGATCTTCATGTGAAGTTCCCAGTGATTGTTGACTTCGCCGATCTGCAGGATCGGATCGCTCGGTTTCACGGTGGCGCCGCGCTTCTCGCGAAAATCATGACCGGTCAGCACCTGCCATTGCGGTTCGCGTTCGCGGGTCCGCGATTCGAGTTGCGGCGTGACCAACGCAAACCTGCCCGGGCGCGTGATGTCCGCGTTGTGGTGTTTTCGAATCGATTCGAGTTCCCGAAGGTAGCCGTTGATGTCGGCTCGATATTGGTTCAACTGCAATTCAAATCGAGGAGTTTCCGCCGGATTCTGGTTCTGCTTGATCACGTTCTCCAGGCTGATCACCTGTGTCTGGGCCGCGTTGAGCTTGCTCAAAAGTTCATTGAGCTTGCGTTCCAGCACCGTGTCATACATCTCCACCAACGGCTGGTTCTTCGTCACTTTCGAGCGAGGCTCGACGCTAAAAGATTGAATGGTCGCCTCGCTGGGCGAATAAATCAGGTGATACTCGGCCGGCATCATGGTGCCCGAGGCATCCAGTTTCAGCGGGTACGGCACGACGATGAGACCCAGCACGATCGTGGTCACAATAAACACGGTCAGCAGCGTCCAGAATCGCGCCTTGCCGCCGAGGCCCTCTTGCAGCGCAAGGATCGGCTTCCAGATCCACGAGCCGGGAATGCGGTTCATTTCCGCGGCGTTGTACAGCGCGCTGGACGCGTGCCGCGAGATCACTTCGAGCCGGGCGAAGAGCGGTTCGGGCTGGGCGGGCGGGTCGAACGATTCCATGACCAGCACCGAGCGCGATTTGCCCGGCCGGTATTCCTTCGTGTCCTTGTCGCGCTCGCGCGGATCGCGCAGCGGCTGCACGACGAGCAATTTCGCCTGGCCTTCCGCGAGGTATGCATCGAGCGCCTCGTGCACCTTGGGCGGCAAGCCCTCGTCCTTGACGCCGCGATAGACGAGTTTTTCATCCCACTGGAAGACTGCTTCGCAAAGGCTCCGCATCAGCTTGATCTGAGTGGAACGTTTTTCGACGACGTCGGAGCCGCTCACCGCCTCGATTCGAGCCTTCTTGCCTTCGCGAATCGCGACGCTGACGCGATCGCAGCCGATCAGCCGCCGTCCTTCGTTGGCGACGTGGTAGGCGGCGATGGTCGGATCGAGCGTCGAGTGGATCGTGACCGCGAACGCTTCGAGTTGGGTCCAGAGTTGTTCCTGGTTGAGCGTCTGCCGGCTCTGTTGATTGCGGACGTACGTGGAGGCGTAGCCGGCCATCTGAACGACGTATTGGAGGAAGACGCGCTTCATGCGCGCGTCCCAGCGCGGCTCCTGCCAGACTTCGAGCAGGCCGACCGCGGTTTTCTCGTCGAGCAGAATCGGCGCGAGGAAGCAGACGAAGTCGGTCGGGTTGCCGGCCGGAATGCCTTCGAGGATGCCGGTGCTGCCGAACGGTTCGAGCAGGATCGGCTTGGCGGTCTGGAACGCCTGGCGCAAAAGTTCGTTGTGGCTTTGCCGGCCGTTCTTGTGCCGGTCGAGGCCGACGTCGTCGATGCGTTCCTGGCACTGGAGCTGGAGGAAACCCTGCGGATTGCGGAGCCAGACGGCGCCGGCGGGCGCTTCGATGCCGGCCAAAGCGATCTTCAAAAAATCTTGAAAGAACTGTGCCGGTGGGATGTCGAGTCCGGACAGCTTGGCGACTTCCTCAAACGCCTGATCAATCTTGCGGTTGGGACGGCGTTCGGGATCGTCGGCATTACCGGTGGGATTGTCATTATTCACCGGTCCACCTCGCGTTGGGAAGAAGCGGGAAGAAATCGATTAAAGTTCCACAAGGGAAGCATATCTGCTTAAAAGAAACGAAGCAAGGAACGCGAGCGGTCTGAACGGCGCTTTCGGCAAGGTTTTGCGAAAGCGACGCCAAGCCGTTTGGACGATGCCCATTATTCCGCGCAGGTAAAGCGCGTAAGGTGGGGAAGATAAGCCGCGTGATATTGGACAGGTGGTTTTCGCCTTGGCAGTGAAGTGCTTATGCGGTCTGCCTCAGGCCGCACACCTGGCTGGGATGGTTCGCCGTTCTCCGAGCGATCGTTCTTCCCACAGAACGATCTCCTGCATCAGTTCCCAGGGATCGGCTTCGGATTCGGGCAACGGCCAGGTGAAACGCTCCGACGAAGCGAGTTGAATGGCGGCTGCTTCGTCGCGTTCGTGGCACCAGAGCGTTACAAATTGGCGGATGGCCCGGCCACGGCGGCGAAGACGTTCGATGCGTTGCAGCGCGTCGGGTTCGTGAGTCGCGGTTTCGGCGTAGTATTCCGCCCAATCCGCCAGCCATTCGATGAGCACGCGCGCCTCGGCCTCTTCCAGGCCGCGCGACAGCGCGTCGTCGTTCAGGATCATGTTGAGCAGCAATCGCGTCCGCATGGTCCGGTTCCCCCGCGGCGCCGGAGGCGGTCCGGCAGCTCGTTCCGAATTGGGCACGCGAGAAGGCGGGCATATAGCCGAGAGATTACGTCGAGGCAATGCGAAGTTGGCTGCCGCAAGATGTTGCTCGGTATTGACCGAGGTACGGTAGTGCCGATAGTGTGCGAATGAAGGGTTGCGGGCCCAATTTCTTTGCGATCGGAGTTCCGAGTGAATGCGCCCTTGCTAGCGTTGGTCACCGGCAAGCCGTATTGGGAGATCCTGGATAACTTCGTCATTCCGACGTTCCTGGTCATTTACCTCAGTTTTTCGTGGAAATGGCCGCGGCTGCTGCATCCGTTCTTCTGGATCGCCACGCACCTGTTTTGGCGGATGCACGTGGTCGGCCGCGAGAACGTTCCGAAAAAGGGCGGCGCCATCCTGGTGAGCCAGCATGTCAGTTACATCGATTGGCTCCTGATCTTCGCGGCCGCGCCGCGCGCCGTGCGAGTGCTCGTTTGGTCCGGGTACCGCAAGAATCCCATCGCGCGATTCTTCTTGTCCTGGGTCAAGTCGATTCCGATCGATAACCGCAACCCGACATTGAACGGCATCGAAGAAGCGTTCCACCATGCGACCGAAGCGCTTGAACGCGGCGAATTGATCCTGATCTTTGCCGAAGGCAGGCTGTCGCGCAGCGGCTTCATGCGGCCGTTTCAGCGCGGTCTGGAGATGCTCTCCAAGCGCGTGCCGGTGCCGATCATTCCGATCGCATTGATGAATGTCTGGGGATCGGTGTTCAGTTACAGCGGAGGAAAGCCGCCGTTCAAGTGGCCCAAGAAGTTTCCGCGCCGACTGACGGTGGGCTTCGGCAAGCCGCTGCCGCCCGAAACACCGGCCGCGGTGGTGCGACAACATATCGTCCGCGTGGCGGCTTACTGCCACCGTCACGGCAATGTCTGGAGCAAACCGGCGCATCGGCAGTTCGTACGCAATGCGGCGCGATTTCCATTCCGCAGTTGCATGATCGACGCCACGCTTCGCCGCGAACTCAACTACGGCAAAACGCTCGCCGGCGCCATGTGCCTGCGCAACTGGCTCAAGCCGCGGCTGGGGCCGGAGCCGATGGTCGGCCTCTGGCTGCCGTCCAGCGTCGGCGGCGCCCTGGCCAATATCGTGCTCGCCTTTCTCGGCAAAACGTCGGTCAACCTGAACTACACCGCGCCGTTGGAGTCGATCCAATCGTCGATCCGCCAAACGGGTCTCAAACAGGTGCTGACGTCGCGAAAGTTCCTCGAAAAAATGCCGTTCGAATCCTCGGCGCACGAGGGGCCGCCCGAAGGCGACAAGGTGCAGTTGATCTACCTGGAAGACGCGCTGGCCTCGATCCAGAAATGGCAGCAGCTTCTGGCGTTCGCTCAGATCCTGCTTTTGCCCGGCTGGTTTCTCGAATATGTCGTTCTCGGCCTCGGCAAGCACCGGCTCGATGAGCTGTTGACCATTATCTTTTCCAGCGGCACCACCGGCGAGCCGAAAGGCATCATGCTCAGTCAGTTGAACATCGCCGCGAACATCGATTCGATTACGTACGCCGTGGACTTGATGCCGACCGACCGGCTGCTCGGCATCCTGCCGTTCTTTCACAGTTTTGGTTACACGGTGACGCTCTGGGCGCCGCTGGTCGTCGGTGCATCGACGGTGTACTACGCCGACCCGCGTCAGGCGAAGGAGATCGGCGAACTGTGCCGGAAGTACGGCTGCACGATCATGCTGACAACGCCGACCTTTTTGCGCTTTTACTTGAAGCGCTCCGAACCGGGCGACTTCAAGTCGCTGCGCTATCTCATTTGCGGTGCGGAGAAACTTCCGCCGAGCCTGGCCCAGGCGTTCGAACAAAAGTTCGGCATTCTGCCGCTCGAAGGCTACGGCTGCACCGAGACCGCTCCGGTCATCAGCGCCAATGTGCCGAGCCGCGAAATCAAGGGAGTGCTGCAGATCGGCAGCAAGATCGGCACGATCGGCCAGACCCTGCCCGGCATCGCCGCCAAAATTGTCAATCCCGAGACGTTCCAGGAGTTGCCCTTCGGTGAAGAAGGCATGGTGATGGTGACCGGCGCCAACATCATGATGGGCTACCTCAACAAGCCCGAAAAAACCGCCGAGGTAATCCGCGACGGCTGGTACGTCACCGGCGACGTCGGTCACATGGACTCCGACGGCTTCATCACCCTGACGGGCCGCGAATCGCGCTTCGCCAAGATCGGCGGCGAGATGGTCCCGCTGGAGCGCGTCGAAGATGAACTCCATGCGGCCATGGGCGCGACCGACCGCTATCTCGCCGTCACCGCCGTGCCCGACGAGGCGAAAGGCGAGCGGCTGATTATCCTGCACACGGCGTTGCCGGGCACCGATCCACGGCAACTCTGCCAAAAGCTAAGCGAGCGCAACCTGCCGAACCTGTGGATTCCCAAGGAGCGCGACTTCTACCCACTGGAGGAACTGCCGGTGCTGGGCAGCGGCAAGCTCGATTTGAAGCGCCTGAAAAAAGTCGCGTTGGATCTGACCAGCCAGGTCAAAAGCGGCGCAGCAGGATAAGTCCATGGCCTGGAGCGATACCCGCGTCGTCCTGGTCCGGCCGCACTATGCCGGCAACCTGGGCGCTGCCGCCCGCGTGATGCACAACTTCGGCCTTTCCCGAATGATCCTGGTCGAACCGGTCGCCGATCTCAACGACCGCGAAGCACGCCGACTCTCCACGCACGGCGAGTTCATCCTCGATCAGGCGAAAATCGTTTCGGACTTGAACTCGGCCGTTGCGGACTGCGCGTTCGTCGCCGCCACCGCGGGCAACGTCGATGGCCTTTTTCGCCAAACCGCGTCCGCCACGCTTCGCGACGGCGCCGCGCGGTTCGTCCAGGCGTCCCGATCCACCACCGCGGCCATCGTCTTCGGCCCGGAACCGAGCGGGCTGACCAACGAAGAGATCGGCCATTGTCACGTCGTCTGGCAGATTCCGACGGCCCCAGCGTACAACTCGCTCAACCTGGCGCAGGCGGTCGCCATCACCTTGTACGAACTGTTCGCGGCAAACGCCCTGGACTCCGCGGATGCGAATGTCGAACCGGCTGCCTCCCATGAAGATCAGGAGCGCTTGTTCGCCCATTTGCGCGAGGCGCTCGAAGCGATTCACTTTCTTTACGGTCCCAAAGCCGATCCGTTGATGCACGCGCTGCGGCAAATGTTGAGCCGGGCCAACTTGACCTCGCAAGACGTGAAAATCCTGCACGGACTCGCGAGGCAAATACGATGGGCATCCCAGTAACAAAAGTTGGTTGCATGCGGCGCGGCGCACGAAGCGAAGCGGCATTTGGAGCCGCGCACGAAGCGAAGCGGCATTTGGAGCCGCGCACGAAGCGAAGCGGCATTTGGAGCCGCGCACGAAGCGAAGCGGAGTAAGCGGCCGATCGATCGACGCCGAAGCCGCTTACTCCGCTCGAAGACTCGCTGCGTGCGCGGCTCCAAATGCGCACGAATGCGCGGCTCCAAATGCGCACGCGTGCGCGGCTCCAATGCATGCGCGTGCGCGGCTCAAAATGCGCACGCGTGCGCGGCGGCGGAAATGCACTACCCTATTCTCGCTTGACAATTAGATCGATTAGTCTATAACTAGGTCGTTCGGTCTATTCCGGATTCTCCCGTGTCGATCCGCCCGCAACCTTCGACGACGCATTCCGTGCAGCGCAACGGCCGGGCCCGCATTTCCATCGGCACGATTCGCCGGCAAGAGATCATCGATGCCGCCATTGCCGTCATCGCCGAAGAAGGCATCGCCAACCTGTCGCTGTCGGCCATCGAAAATCGCACCGGCATGAGCCGGGGGCAACTGACCTACTACTTCCGAACCAAAGAACAGATATTGCTGTCTGTCTTCGACCAGGTGCTCGAATTGATGTATGCCCAGCTGGGCAGGCCGCGTGAATCGGCTGGTCCGATCGGCGGCTGGGAATTGACGCAATACTTGTTGGACGCGCTGTTGGCCCGGAAGCCGCTCAGCCCCGAGTTCTACGCATTGCAGTACACATTCCTGTCGCAAATCGGGCATCGCGAAGACTTCCGCCGACGACTGGCCGGGCTTTATGATGAATGGCGGAGCAATTTGGCGAAAGCGCTACAGACGGATATGCGCAAAGACAACCAGCACGCGTCGCCCAAAGCGCTCGCGTCGTTCGTGCAGGCGCTTTTGCATGGATTGACGATGCAACTGGCGGCAGACCCGCGTGCCTTCGACCGCCGGGAAATGCTGGAACTTTGCCGCGAAATACTGGGTAGCTACCTGCACCGCGACCGAAAGCCGCGTGCTTCCATGGCGAAGCGCCGGCCGTCGTCGCGGAAAAGAAACGGGAAGTGAACCATGGCCCACGTCGCTCCGAATGTCGCCGAGCGCTTCGACGGCTCGGCTCGCACTCCGCGCTCGCTCGAAGAACGCGTTCGCGAACTGCAAATCAAGGACAAGATTGAAGCTAAAAAATCCGGCGGCGCCGCCCTCTGGCTGCCCTGGATCCTCTGCGGCATGATGCTGTTCGTCACCCTCAGCGTCGGCTGGCAGGCGTATCTCAATCCCGGCGCCGCCAAGGCACGCAGCCCCGGCGCTGCCAACGGCGACAAGAAGAGCAACGCCGCGAGCAACAGCACCGCGGCAGACACCGGCTCCGAACCAGTCGCGTCCGGCACTCTGGTGCTCGAAACCCGCGGCTACATCGTCCCGGCCCATCAAATTCAGGTCAGCCCGATCGAAGTTGCCGGCCGGATCAAGGAAATCAAGTTCGAAGAAGGCCAGTGGTTCGAACAGGGTCAGGAACTGGCCAAAATCGACGACGTGCTTTTCGCCGCCGAGGTGCGCGAAGCGAAGGCGATGGTCGCGTTGATGAAGGCGAAACGCGACGAAATCATCAAAGGCTTCCGCGACGAGGAGAAAGCGCAATCGAGAGCGGAACTTGAAGAGGCCAAGGCGATGCTCGTCAATTTCGGGAACGAACTGAAGCGCTTGAAGGCCGGCAGAGAACGCGGGGCCGCCAATGAGAAGGAACTCGATCTTGCGATCGCCAATGAAGGCGCTCAAAGCCAGCGCGTCAAGCGGCTGCAAGCCGCTTACGACATGATGATGATCGGCCACCGCGACGAACGCAAGGAAGCGGCCGAGGCCGAACTGCAGCAGGCCGAGGCGCGGCTGCGCCGGGCCGAGTGGCGGCTCGAAAACTGCATCATCCGCGCGCCGGTCAGCGGCAACATCCTGACCAAGAAAGCCGAAGTCGGCAACCTCGTCAGCCCGATGTCGTTCAACGTCTCCTCGAGCCTTTGCGAAATGGCCGACCTGACCAAGCTCGAAGTCGATCTCGAAGTCCAGGAGCGCGAGATCGGCAAAGTCGAGCTCGGCCAGAAGTGCAAGGTCCGCTGCGACGCGTATCCGAAACGCACCTGGGACGGCGAAGTCGTCCGCATCATGCCGGTCGCTCTGCGAGCAAAGAGCGCCGTGCAGGTCCGCGTGCGAGTGTTGAACATTCCGAAAGAAGAAGCCGGTAAATTCCTCCGGCCCGACATGAATTCCGGCGTGACCTTTTATGCCAAGTGAGCGAGGTGCCACCGCAATGGGCTCTCCGATTGTCCGCGTCCGAAACGTTTGCAAGTCGTTTCAACGCGGCAGCGAAACGATTGAAGTGCTTGACCATCTCAGCCTCGACGTCGAGAAGGGCGAATTCCTCGCGCTCATGGGGCCCAGCGGTTCCGGCAAAACGACGCTTTTGAACCTGATCGCCGGCCTGGATCAGCCGACATCCGGCGACATCGCCGTCGGCGACCAGTTGATATCGCAAATGACCGAAAGTCAACTCGCCCGCTGGCGGACGCGAAACGTCGGCTTCATTTTTCAGTTCTACCACCTGCTGCCGGTGCTCACGGCATACGAAAACGTCGAACTGCCGCTCTTGCTTTTGCCGATGTCGTCGGCCGAGCGCCGCAAGCAAGTGACCAACGCGCTCGACCTGGTGAATCTGTCCGACCGCATGTCGCACCGGCCGGGGCAACTCTCCGGCGGCCAGCAGCAGCGCGTCGGCATCGCTCGCGCCATCGTCACCGACCCGACGCTTCTTGTCGCCGACGAACCGACCGGCGACCTCGATTCGAAGTCCGCCAACGAGATTCTCGAATTGCTGACGATCCTGAAGAATCACCTGAACAAAACGATCATCATGGTCACGCACGACCCGCACGCCGCCGAACGAGCCGAGCGGCTGTTGCATTTGGAAAAGGGCAAGCTGGTGGGGGATACGTCGAACGGCCAGGCGATCCCGGTTGTGTCGCCGGTGGCAGCATCATCGACGGCGTTTCGCGGTTAGACGAACGAGGCAGTTTCATGGACCTGTTAATCGTCCTGGTCGCGTTGCTCATGGTGGCGTTATTGAGCCTGCCGGGGTTTTTCATTTTTCTCTTGATCGCCGACGCCACACTGACCATAGTCAATCGATTCATCAACCTCAAGTTGTTGCAGCTTGTTTTGAAAAACCTGCAGCGGAATCTGCTGCTCAGTTCGCTCATGTACATCGCGACCTTTGTCTTCGTGCTCGTTATCGTCGGCATGAAGTCGATCGTGTCATTCATCGACCTCGTGCAAACGGAACGCGAACAGGACTTCAAGGCGATTATCACCGAGCGGTACCAGATTCCCAGCCAGATGCCGATGAAGTACGACGGTGAGATTCGCGAAGCCTTGATGAAAGAAAACCTACTCGCGAATGGTCATGACGACGTCATGACCTGGGGGTTTTACGGCGGCAGCGTCGATCCGGAGAAACGAACGCGCGAGAGCATCGTCTTCTTCTTCGTTATGGAGCCGGAAAAAGTGCTCGCCAAGCGCGGCGACAAGTACACGAGCATGATGGTCGAATCGTCGGATGAATTCTCCGAAACGGACATGAAAGAGATCCTTGAAGGCATCCAACGGATGGAGAAAAACAAGCAAGGCGTCATGATCGGACCGGAACGACTTGCGTTTCTCGTTGGGAAACCCAAGCTTACGAAGCAAGAACAAAAAGCTTTGATCGGTCACAAATTCAAAGTCACCAGTTTCAACTATCGAGGCATCGACCTCGAATGCGAAGTCGTCGGCATTCTCCCTGGAGGCCGGTTCGCTCAGGCCGGGGTCATGCATCGTGACTACCTGCTGCAGGCGATTGATGATTATCAACGCAAGAACGGCAAACCGCATGAACTGGCCGACAAGTGCTTGAATCTTGTTTGGCTGCGCTTTCCGGATAAGCAATCGTTCGAACACGCCACCGCCATTATCAACGATACGAGTCGATTTTCATCGCCGCCGCTGAAGATGGAAACATCGGCGTCGGGCGTCGCCACTTTCCTGGACGCGTATCGCGATCTCATCACCGCCATGCGCTGGGTGTCGTATTTCATGGTCGTGATCATGACGCTCATCTTTTCCGTGGGCATCGTCATCATCGTCAACGGCCGGCGAACGGAATTCGCGGTCATGAAAGTGCTGGGATTTCAGCCGCGCTCGATCGTGCTCATGATCCTCGGCGAGTCGATACTAATCGGCGTCGTCAGCGGCTTACTTAGCGCCGGATTGACATTTGTGTTGGTCAACTACGGCCTCGGCGGGCTCAAATTCCCGATTGCATTCTTTCCATCGTTTTTGATCCCCAAAGCGGCCCTTTGGTGGGGCCCGGCCGCGGGCGGTTTGTCGTCCTTTGTCGGCAGCGTGATCCCGGCATGGACCGCACGGCGCGTCAAAGCGGCTGAAGTATTTGCCAAAGTGGCGTAACTCTCAGGACACAACGGTGCTGGCCAGAATTCGACGTCTGAATTACCTGCTCGATCGGTTGCGCCAGACCGAAAACCCCTGGCTGCGTTATATCCTCGTCACGCTGGTGCTCGTGCTGCTCTTGGGCTTCGTCCCCGTGATCATCGCCCTTTCGCTGCTCCCGCTCACCCCGCTGTTGCTGATGATCCCCTCGGTGTTGCCCGAAGAAACCGTGCTAACCGAAACGAATGAACGCTCGACCGGATTCTGGAATTTCGGCAAACGTGCCATTGCGGTGACGGCGGGGAGTCTGGTGTTGATGGTCGTTGGCTTCTTCGCGGTCGAATTGCTGCGTTATACTCCGCTGCCGACCTCGAATCCGCTGATGGCGCAACTGGCCGACACCGTTTCCGGCTTGCCGGTCAGCAAGAACCTGCCCCAGCACGCCGTCAACAACTGGCCTTTGGTTTTGCTCGTCGTCTACATCCTCGATTTTCTGATCCTGGCTTTGCTGCTGCGAGTTCCGCTGGCGTACAACTATCGCAATTTGCTCGTTCGCTGGTGGGTCACGGCACTCGTGGCCACATCGTTCATGGTCGTCATTTGCCTCGTCACCATCGCCCTGTCATTCGTCAACGGCATGTACAACCTGACCGAATCCACCGGGCAGAAAGGCAACATTCTGATCCTCGCGGACGGCGCCACCGACGAACAGTTCAGCAACATGACCTACAGCGACGTGTCGAACGCTCAGGAAAAATCGACGACCGTGGACGAAAACGATCAGTCCTTGCCCCCGGATATGCCGGTGGTCAAAGTCGCATCGCGGCAGGAGGGCGAGCGCACCGTTTACTTGTGCAGCCGGGAGACGTTGATCTTCGTCAATCAACCGCGTGCCGTCGCCCAGGGCGTCAAGCGGCGGCGGTTCATCCAGATGCGCGGCATCGTCGATCCGAAGGTTGCCGAGGAAGTGCACGGCATCAGCCTGTTGCCGAATTCTCGCTGGTTCAGCGAGGCCGGCGTCAATGAATCGCGCGAGATCGAATGCGTCCTGGGCGAGGGCATCGCCGCTCAATTGGGCGAGGACGCCAACAAGCCGTCGCTCGAAGTCGGCGACACGTTCCAGATGGCCGATCGCACCTGGAAAGCCGTCGGCATCATGAAGTCGTCCGGCTCGACGTTCTCCTCCGAGATATGGGCCAAGCAGGCGCTGGTCGGACCGATGTTCAACAAGGAAGCCTACACGTCGCTGGTCATGCGCGTCGAGCCCGACAACGCCGACGCCGCCCGCATCCTGGCCTATCACTTGCGTACGCGCGTATCGCCCAAGATGAACGCCACGACGGAAATCGAGTATTACTCGAAACTGCAGGAAACGAACAAGCAGTTTCTGTGGGCGATCCTGGCGGTTGCCATCATCATGGCGATCGGCGGCGTCTTTGGCGTCATGGTCGCCATGTTTGCCGCGATCACCCGGCGGACCAAGGACATCGGCGTCATGCGCATCCTCGGCTTCAAGCGCTGGCAGCTTCTAGTATCGTTCCTGCTCGAATCGCTGGCTATCGCGGTGGTCGGCGGCATTTTCGGCGTATTGCTGGCCTGGCTTGTGGCCGACGGCAGACAGGCGTCGAGCATCGTCTCCAGCGGCCAGGGCGGCGGCAAAACCATCGCGCTCACGCTCAGCGTGGACGGTTACGTGATTCTCACCGGGCTTCTTTTCGCCATGATCATGGGCCGGCTGGGCGGACTCATCCCGGCGCTGACGACACTGCGGTTAAAGATCCTCGACGCACTCCGAACGTGATCCGCAAGTTTGCGTCAATTCCATAGCCGAAGTCCACCCGAACAGCCACAATCTACGTGAGAAGAAGTCTCGTGCTGAAGCGACGATGAACAAAACAGCGACGACGCCCGCCGACGTGACGCACTCGCCGTCCGTCCTGCGCGCCTGGCTGGCGCTGGTCCGCTTGAGCTTCGTCCGGCAAGCGCGAATGCGGCTCATGGTCTGGATCGCCCTTATTCTGATGGCGATCAACGTCGGCATCGTGCTTTCCATCACGCAATTCGGCAGCTGGACGCAGACCGACAATCGACCACGGCGGCGAGCGCCGACCTATCGCCAAAGCGTCGAACGCCTCGTGGCGCCGCGAACCGTGCTGGGCGGCAATCCGATGGCCGGGGCCGTGCAGGACGCCGTTTCGGCCAGCGTCAGTGCCGCGCTGCAGACCTCGGGGTTTCGCATCTTTACGGTCAACGTGATTTTTGCCGTATTTCAGCAGTTTCTCTTGCCGCTTTGGACGTTGAGTTTCGCAACCGACGCCTTGGGCCGCGAGCGCGAAGGGCGGACGATGATCTGGCTGTTGACGCGTCCGATGCCGCGGCCGGCGATCTACCTGGCGAAATTTGTCTCGGCGCTGCCCTGGTGCCTTGCCTTCAACCTGATCGGTTTTGCGGCAATCTGTCTGAGCGGCGGCGAACCCGGCCGGATGGCGCTTCGGCTGTACTGGCCGTCGATTATTTGGGGCACGCTGGCGCTGGCAGCGTTGTTTCACCTGTTTGCCGCCGTTTCGCGCTGGCCGGCCGTGCTCGGGCTGATCTATTCGTTTTTCTTCGAGTTACTGGTTGGATCGCTGCCGGGCGACCTGAAACGCATGAGCATCGGCTACTACGTTCGGTCGATGATGTATGATTCCATTAGCGACATGCAGGTTGCGCCCGATCAGCTGAACCTGTACGCTCCGGTAAGCACCGACACGTCGGTCGCCGTGCTGGCCGGGGCTACCTTGCTGTTTACAATCATCGGCATGACTTTCTTTTCACGGACGGAATATCGCGAGGATCAATCGACATGAGCCCGGACGTCTTACCGGCCGAGGACCTGCCCGAGTCGCCGCTGCATGGTTTTCAAGGCGATCGCGCCCCCGTGGGCACGCCGGTTCTGCCGCTCGGGCCGAGCATCGCCATCACGCGCGATGTCGGGGCACGCGGCGGTGAGATCGCCCGCCGCCTCGGACACCGGCTCGGCTGGCAGGTCTTCGACCGCGAGACGCTCGAATACAACCTGAACGATCCGGAGAACGTCGCCAGCCTGATGGCGGAACTGCCGCCGGAAGCGAACGCATGGATCGAAAGCCGCATGCAATGGCTTCGCGAACATGGCGTCATGGCGGCGAATTCGACGTTTGAATCCGTCGCCAAGCTGGTGCTGGCCATCGGCGCTCGCGGCGAAGCAGTCTTTGTCGGGCGCGGCGCCGGCTTCATCCTGCCGCGCGAAACGACATTGCACGTTCGCGTGACTGCCCCGTTGCCCGATCGCATTTCCTACATGACGCAGTTTTTGCGCATGCCTCGCGAAGAAGCTGCCGAGCAGGTGCGCAAGCGCGCCGAGCAGCGCGATCAGTTCCTCGAACGATGTTTTCATCTGCCGTCGGACGGCGTCGTTTACGACCTGGTTCTGAATTCCAGCGCCCTGGGCGAAGAGTTGTGTGCCCAGCTGCTCATCACCGCGCTGGAATCCAAGCGCCCGCGCCGGCCCTACGACAGCGGCGAAATTGTCGTCTGAACCGGGACGGCCTCCATGTCCACGCCCGCCTATGTCGCGCTGCAAAAAGCTGCTGATTCGCATCCGCCCATCGCCGCCATTGTGCTCGGTTCCGGACTGAACGAGATTACCGACGGCTGGCCCATGTTGGCCTCGGCTTCTTTTCAAGACCTGCCGGGCATGCCGAAAGCGACTGTTGCCGGTCATCGCGGACGTCTGCTTCTGCAAACCCACGAGGATCGGCCGGTGCTGGTGTTCCAGGGACGCATTCACTTTTACGAAGGCCATTGTTGGGAGATGGTGTCGCGACCGGTGCAGATCGCTGCCGAACTCGGCGCTCGAAAATTGTTGCTGACGAACGCGTCCGGCGGAATCGGCGCCGAGCAAACGCCGGGGAGCCTGATGCTCGTCCGCGATCACATCGCCGCGATGGTTCCAAATTGGTGGAAGTCGCCGTCGCCGATCGACCCGTATGCGCCGGAGCTAAAGAAGCTCGTGTGCGATGCCGCAGACAGCATCGATCAACCGGTCACGGCGGGCACGTATGCTTGCGTGACGGGGCCGAATTATGAGACACCGGCAGAGATTCGAGCGTTGAAAAGCATCGGCGCCGATGCGGTGGGAATGTCCACGGTCCACGAAGCGACGATCGCGGTCGGGATGGGGCTCCGAGTGGCCGCTGTCTCGTGTGTCGCCAACTGGGCGGCAGGCATCTCGCCGACTCCGCTGTCGCACCGCGAAGTTCTCGAATCCGTCCGCAGCGTGGCCGCCAAACTCGGCCGAATCCTGTCGCAGGTCATCGCACGTCTGGCTTCGTAACCCGAATTTGATGGGCGGCAACTCCTGTCCCCCCCCGAATTCCGTACTCATGCCCTGCATCGAATCGCATCGCATTTCATTTCGGCAGCCCACATGCCGATGGCTGTTCCTTGACGCTCTCAAGCGGACGCCTATACTAACCAAGACTTCGTGAACTTTTTCACAAAGTCGCGCCCACGTTTGCCGTCCTGGATTTCCCGCGCCAGGAGATGAAATGTTGTTCGCCAGTGCCGCGGCTCCTGTGACCACATCTGCGGGAATCGAACCGGCCTTTGACCTGGCCGCGTACTACCCGATTTTCATTTACCTGGCGATTTGCATCCTGATCCCGGTCGCAGCGATTACCGGGTCGCACCTGATTGGTCCGCGCAAAAGGACCGCGGTCAAGCTGATGCCGTACGAGTCCGGCATGGACCCGATCGGGCCTGCTCAACACAAGTTCGACCTCAAGTTCTACCTGATCGCCATCTTGTTTCTGGTGTTTGACGTCGAATTGCTGTTCCTTTACCCCTGGGCGGTCATGGCCTATAGCGGGACAGACCCGATGTGGAAAGAATCGCTGGGCCGGGTCGTATTTATTGAAGTGCTCGTCTTCCTCGCCACTCTCGGCGTCGCCTACGTGTACGCCTGGCGGAAGGGGGTCTTCAAATGGCGGTAAGGCCAAACGAAAACTTCCTGGTCACACAGCTCGATTGGGTCGCGAACATCTGCCGGGCCCACAGCCTGTGGCCGATGCCGTTTGCGACCGCGTGCTGCGGCATCGAGCTGATGGCGACGGCGTCATCCCGGTTCGATCTCGCGCGATTCGGGGCCGAGGTAATGCGTTTCAGCCCGCGGCAATGCGACCTCATGATCGTTGCCGGCCGGGTCGTGATGAAGATGGTGCCCGTAATGCAGCGCATCTG
>Ga0073934_10004223_pt1 | contig 24412 bp, 19 predicted proteins | sample LarsenN4metaG_FD_76834 | JGI IMG/M metagenome (GOLD analysis project Ga0073934, IMG submission 76834) | Hot spring sediment bacterial and archeal communities from British Columbia, Canada, to study Microbial Dark Matter (Phase II) - Larsen... ... | reverse complement strand
CTCATGCACCACCAGGATAGGAAGAGCCGACGTCGAAGTAGCAAGCCTCCGGGTCGATAGGAACTCTAGCCGGAGACGACTCAGTTATCCCCGGGGTAACTTTTCTGACATCCATGGCCCCCACAGAGGAGGCTCATGGGTTCGCTAGGCCCCACTTTCGTGTCGTGGACTCTCGTTGGGCAAGTCCACGTCAGGCTGGCTTTTCCCCTTACAGTTCACGGAGGATTTCTGACCCTCCTAAGCCAACCTTTGGGCGCCCTTGTTATCTTTTTGAGGGCGTGGCGCCCCACCCAAACTGCCCACCTACCGTTGTTCCCCCGGAGGGGTTAGCCGTACGAACCCAGAAGGGCGGTGTTTCATCGTCCCCTCGGTTGCGGCCTAGCGGCCGCCCCTTTGTAACGGGTCCCGCCTACACTACACATCCAAACTCATACGGCAGCGGCAGACTGCAGTAAAGCTCCACGGGGTCTTCGCTTTCGGGTGGAAGATGCTGGACTGTGCGCCAGCACGTCAGTTTCACCGGCCTCCACGCGGGGACAGTAGAGCTCTCGTTGGGCCTTCATGCAAGTCGCCAATTAAGCGACAAGGTATTACGCTCACATCTGTTGCTTTCGCGACCTCTCCGCCAGGAGAGGCGGGTCGCGATTTCTCGCGGCCTCCTCACGTCGCCGTGAGGGTCGGACTGTATCTTCACCGCCGGAATGCGGTGATCGGCGTACAGTCTCTGAGGGTTCCGATCTCTCGATCGGTCTTCCCTGCGGATTGTCCGCACCCTGCGATTGTTACCGCGAACGCGGTACGCAGGGATCCTCGGAGTTTCCCGCAAATAGCCGATTTTTGCTAAGGCTCGCGAATGGAACCTTAAGAGGGTCATAGTTACCCCCGCCGTTTACTGGTCCTTCGTCCCGTTGAAACGAGCTTTCAGATACCAGCACTGGGCAGGCTTCAGCGGCCGTACACAACCTTTCGATCTGGCGGCCACCTGTGTTTTGGTTAAACAGTCGGGGCTCCCCTGTCACTGCGACCAGCCGCTCGCGCGGCTGGCACCCCTTGTACCGAAGGTACGGGGCTAATTTGCCGAATTCCCTCGCGTGGATTTTCGCCGACACGCCTTGGGCTTCTCACCCAGGGGCACCTGTGTCAGATCTAGGTACGGACGCACGGATTGGCCCTGACGCCCTTTTCATGGGCACCGCGGCTCAGCGGAAGGGCTTGCGCCCCTACTCCCGCTTTCATCCCCTTCTCGCCATGACGGCCCTCCGGGGACTTCCACGGTTGAGTCGCTAGGCATGGTGACTCCACCTACCGCGATGCGTCAAGCGCCAGGCAGGGATCCGCGCGGTGCAGGAATATTGACCTGCTTCCCTTTCGCGTTCCTCGGTTAGGGGAACACTTAGGACCGACTAACCCTCGGCTGACGAACATTGCCGAGGAACCCTGGCCCCTTCGGCGGTGCGGATTCTCACCGCACTTGGCTGCTACTCCTCCCAGGATTCGCAATCGAACGCGGTCCACCGGACCTCACGGCCCGGCTTCGACCCGCGCACGACGCCCCCCTACAAGATCACCTTTCGGTGCTCTGCAGTATCGGTGGCCGACTTGAGCCCCGTCCCTTTTCGGGGCCCATGATCTCGGCTGGTGAGCTGTTACGCTATCTTTGAATGATGGCTGCTTCTAAGCCCACATCCCAGCTGTCTGAGACCACGGACTCCCTTCAGTATTCGCACTGAGTCGGCACTTAGGGACCTTAACTGCAGGCTGGGCGGTTTCCCTTACGGATGCCAAGATTACCCCGGGCACCCGACTCCCGGCTTCTACGGCGACCACGGATTCGGAGTTTGACAGGGCACCGACGGATTTCTCCGCCTAAGTGCCCAATCCGTCGCTCTACCCCATGGTCGGCCTCCACCGAGGTCCAGCTGCGACTGATTTCGGGGGGAACCAGCTATTCCCGGCCTAGATTGGCCTTTCACCCCTATGCCCAGCTCATCCGAGTGATTTGCACATCAACATCGGTTCGGTCCTCCACCCTCCTTTCGAAGGGCTTCAACCTAGCCAGGCATAGATCGACCGGCTTCGGGTCTCGCACCCACGACTCCTCGCGAGCCCACGACGCGCCTCGCCCCTTGCGGAGTTGCGCGCATGTTGCTTTCGCTTCGGCTTCCCGCGTCAAGCGGTTAACCTCGCCGTGGATCAGAACTCCCTGGCCCGTTATTCACAACGGATACCACGACGCCGCTCCACCCTTTCGGGCTTCGTCGCTTTCGCGCCGTGGATGTCTGTAACTGTCTGGTTTCAGGCACTTTTCACCTCCCGTCAAGGGCACTTTTCAGCTCTCACTCACGCTACGAGTGCGCTATCGGTCTCGGGTCGTGTTTAGAGTTGGATGTCTATGCCACCCACCTTCGCGCGCGATATCCGACGCACGCTACTCTGGATCCTCCGAATCATCTTCCCCGCGTACCTCTACGGGGCTGTCACCCTCTTTGGCCTTGGCGTTCCACCGGAGCTCGAGTTGACAGGGTAAGATGTGCCGGAGTCCGAACACCACACGGCCGCCGCCTCTCGGCGGAGGCTTCGGTTTGCTCTACGCCCTTTTCGATCGCCTTTACTCAGGGCATCTCGATTGGTTTCTTTTCCTCCCCGTACTAGGATGCTTCGATTCCGGGGGTTCCCATTCCTCGCGGAACGACCTCGCGGTCAGGAGGTCCCATTCGGAGATCGTCGGATCACAGGTTCCCTGCGCCTACCCGACGCATATCGCAGCTTGGCACGTCCTTCGTCGGCGCCCGAGCCGAGCCATTCCCCAGACAGATCGTTAGCCACGGACCTGTCGGCTTAGCACACGTCCAGACTGCATATGATCGGTTTCAGTGGACCGCTGTCGTGTCGGAGCACGGGGCTCCTCCAGCGGCCTCCGCCCCTTCCCCCGCGAACGTCCCGCGCGTCCGGGGTGCACGTCCGCCTCCAAGTCGAAAACGGGATGCCACGCAATGCAGAGCCCAAGGATCTCGAAGGCTCCCTAAGCTATGCTACCGGGATATATAATTCTTGCCTCCTTGCCATGCCGCGAGGGAATTCAGGCAGAGGACGCCGGCATCGGGACGATCCGCGCCTTGCCTCGGTCCACGAGGACCTGAGCGATCGTCCGCGGCAACGTGACGACATCTTCCTTCCTGAGGCGGTACGTTGTGTCGATCCCGGCGAAGGGCGGGATGTCCTCGAGGACGTGCACGACGACGTGGTCCTTCAGGCTCGGCACCGCGGGCGGCCGTCGGGTCTCCTCGGGGCGCACGATTTTCATGGGCTCCGCGGGCTTGCGTTCAGGAGCGAGTGCGGCAGCAGGTGCCGCCGGCGGCGCGGCAGGCGCCAGCGCTGAGCCGGAGGGCGAGCCGCCGAACGCCTCCTCCCGCGCGCGCTTGAGGAGACTCACGAGGCCATCGAACAGGGCTTTCTCCTGGTGCGGGAGGTTCGGGAGATCCACATCGGCGCCGCTCGCGCGGCTCGATGCGAGGAGGGCGAGCTTGCGCTCGCGGTACGTGAAAATCTGATCCCGTTTCTTGCGGATCTTCCGAAGCTCGTCCTGCAATAGGAGGGCCTTCGGCGAGTTGGGGTTCGAGTGCGCTTCCTGCTGCGCTGCCTCCTCGAGGCGGTGGAGGTACGCCGCGAGTTTGTCGTAGAAGTCCGCTTCGAGGCTCGTCAAGGTCTTGCGGCCGCTCTCCTCCCGGTAGACCTTCGTGACCCTCTCGAAGGTAAGGTCCTCCTCCGCCACAAGGAGCGTAACAAGCCCGGGGTATTTCTTGACGTCGGCCGGCCGTGAACCGCGTCTGGGCTCCGGACCCGCGGACATCGGAGCTCGCGGTCTTGAGGCGAACGCATATACGCCGCAGGATCATTCGGCACGGGGAGCGGTCATTGTCGGGCACGTCTCCGTTCGCCGGGAGAACCCGCTGGATCGAGGGGTTGTCCCGCGAGGCCCAGAAGCGCGTGGCCATCGGCGCGAACCTCGGGCCCGCGCTCGGGTTCCTCGCCGTCTTCTTCTTCATCCCCCTCGCGATCGTCGTCTTGTACAGTTTCGGAGTCTGGTCGACCCCCGGTAAGACCGCGGTGCTCGGCTTCGAATACTACGTCGAGCTTTGGAGCAACACCGTCTATTCCCGCGTGATCCTTCGCTCCCTGGTTTTCGCGCTCATCGCCACGGTGGCATCCCTCCTCCTAGGGTACCCCGTCGCCTACTTCATCGCGCTTCGCGCGGGGCGGTATCGGAACATGCTGATTCTCGCCATCCTGGTTCCGTTCTGGGTTAGCTTCGTGATACGAACGTATGCGTTACGGCAGGTCTTCGCGGAGGGCGGTCCGATCTACCCGCTCCTCGTCGCGCTCGGCTTCGTCGAACCCGGCCAGCCTTTCCTGCAGACGGACGCCGCCGTGATCCTTGGGCTTGTATACAACTACGTGCCGTTCATGATTCTCCCGCTCTACGCGAACATGGTCGGTTTCGATGTATCCCTCCTTGAGGCCTCAGAGAGTCTAGGTGCCGGACGCCTTCGGACCCTTTTCGTTGTGACCATCCCCCTCACCCTAGGGGGGATCGTCGCGGGCTCACTCCTCGTGTTCATCCCGAGCACGGGCGAGCTGTTGGTCCCCGAATTCCTCGGCGGTCCGGCACAGACGATGAACGGGCAGCTCCTGTATACTCTGTTCTTTCAAATCAAGGAATGGAACGTCGGATCCGCACTCTCGATTCTTCTCGTTGCCATCACCCTCGTCCTCGTCTTCATCTACTTCCGGCTTCTGGGCCGAAAGCAGCCGGTGGGGTTCCTTTGATCATCGAACGGATTCGACGGACGGGGGTCGGCCGGGCCGGGCTGCTCGTCTACACTGTCTCCTTCTTCGTCGTTCTATACGTTCCGATCGCGATCGTCGTCATCTTTTCCTTCAATGATTCGCGACTCCTGGCTCAGTGGGAAGGGTTCACCCTCAAATGGTACGCGGCGCTCATGAACGCCCCCGAGATCTGGATTGCGCTGGCCAACTCCACGGTCGTCGCCGCCGCGACGGCGGCCCTCTCCGTCGGCCTCGGTGTCTTCGCGGCCTACGCGCTCGTGAAGTTCCGTTTCCGGGCCCGCCCCGTGGTCGACGCGCTGATCTTCGTGCCGATCGTCATTGCAGAGATCCCCGAGGCGGTATCCATCTTCCTCTTCCTGGGCGCCCGGACCCTGGACTGGGGCCTTGTCGCGATCATCGTCGGGCACGCCTCCTTCGCCGTCGCCTTCGCGGTCCTCGTCATGCGGGCACGCCTCGCCCGGTACGACTTCAGCCTCGAGGACGCCGCCCAATCCCTCGGCGCGACCCCCGTGGAGGCCCTCTTCCGCATCACCCTTCCTCTGAACTACCCGGCCCTGTTCGCCGCCGGTCTCCTCGCGTTCCTGCTATCTTTCGACGATTTCTACATGACGTTCTTCCTGGCTCCTCCAGGGATCGAGACGCTGCCCCTCCTCATTTTCAGCATGGCCGCACGCGGAGGCGTGCCGCCGCTCATCAACGCCATCAGCGTGATCATGCTGGTGGTTTCGATCCCCCTCTCCTTCTTCTTCGCTCGGGCGACGAGAGGCGACGAGTGAGAGCCGGAGGTCCCGCTTGACGCGCGGACCGAATCTGTTGGTCTGGAGCGCTCATTTCTGGAGGGAGACGACGTCCTGCGGTCTCCAGGAAACGCGAATCCGATCTCCGACGCGGCCGCGGAACGAGTCGGCCACGACGGTTATCCGCAAGTCATTGATCGCGAGACCGATGATGAAATGGGAGCCCTGATAGACCACGTCGCTCACGACTCCCTCTGCGACGTTGTCCCCATCGGAGACGATGCCAACGCGTAGCCGCTCCGGTTTGATGGAGACCCAGCCCTCGCCGGCTTTGCCACCGTCGCTCACGCGGAAGGTAAGGCCGTGGGTCTCAAACAGCCCATCCTCGGTGAACCGACCGTGGAGGATGTTCGCGTTCCCGATGAAGTCCGCCACAAATCGCGTGCGAGGTTTCGCGTAGATTTCCTCCGGCGTCCCGATTTGGACGATCTCGCCGCGATGGAGGACCGCCATCCGCTCTGAAATGCCCAGCGCGCTCGTCTGGTCGTGGGTCACGTAGACGAACGTGGTCCCCGTTTCGGAGTGGATCCGCTTGAACTCGTTCTTCATCTCGATGGAGAGCTTGTAGTCCAAACCCGTCAGAGGTTCGTCGAGCAGGAGGACCGTTGGCTCCGTGACGAGGGCTCGCGCGAGGGCGACTCTCTGTCGCTGTCCGCCGCTCAGCTGGGTGATCCGGCGGGACTCGTACCCGGCGAGCCGCATGAGAGCGAGGACGTCTGCGATGCGCGTTGCGATCTCTCCGGCAGGGAGGCGCTTCACGCGGAGCCCGAAGCCGATGTTCTGGCCCACGGTGAGATGCGGGAAGAGGGCGAGGTGTTGGAAGACGAGGCCGACGCCCCGCTTGTGGGGCGGGATGTCGTTCGCGACCTGACCCCGCAGGAGGAGTTTCCCGCCCGTGATCTCCTCGAACCCCGCGATCATCCGGAGGATAGTAGACTTCCCACTACCGCTCGGGCCCAGGAGGGAGAAAAACTCGCCTTTGCCTACCTGGAGATTCAGGTGGTCGATGACGACGTCGCGTCCGTAGGCCTTCGTGATGTCGCGGCACTCAATGTCGGGCTCCAGGAGGTGGCCCCCTCATGGACGGATCCATCGCCCTCGTCGCGCTCCTAGGTTATTACCTCGAGCCAGATCGCGTTGTACAGATCTTCAGCGGTGGGAGACAGGGCGCCCAGGATCTCGCACTTCGCGAGGACATCGGCGGGCGGATAAATTGCGGGGTCCGCCTTGAAGTCGGCTGGGAGGTAGTCGGTCGCCACCTGGCTCGGACTCGGGTATCCGGCGGCGAGGGCGTTGTCGATCTGGTTTGCGGGTTCCATCATAAAATCGATGAACCGTAGAGCGCCATCGACATTTCGGGCTCCCCTCGGAATCGTCATGTTGTCGACCCACAGGATCGCGCCCTCCTTCGGCACGACGTACGCGATGTCTGGATTGGACTCCTGGGCTACCACGATATCGCCATTCCAGGCATGGGAGACGTCCCACGAGCCGTCGACGAGGCTCACCATGTAGTCCGCGGCGCCGCCGTACTTCGCGAGGAACGGTTTCTGCGCGAGGAGGACGTCCCGCGCTTCGTTCAGCTCCGTTGGATTCTCCGTGTTCGGACTGTAGCCAAGGTAGAAGAGGGCGGCGCCGATCGTCTCTCGACTGTCATCGATCATCGAGACCTTTTGGTCGTGGGCCGGGAGGAAGTTGCTGACGTCAAACATTTCTTCCCAACCGGTGACGGTGCCCCTGGTCGTGTTGAATCCGATTCCCGTCGTGCCCCAGAAGTATGGTCGGCTGTACGCCAACGTCGGATCGTAGCCGGGCGCGGTGAATTGTTCAATCAGGAACTCGGTGTTCGGGAGTCTGGCGGCGTCGAGCGGGAGAAGGAGGTTGGCCGCGATCGCCTCGCCTACCCGATAGTCGACGAGTACCACCATGTCGTAGCCGCTTGCCCCGGTCGAAATCTTCGTCCAGACCTCGTCCTCGGATTCGAAAGTGTCATATTGGACTCGAATCCCCGTCTCGGCCGTGAACTTCGGCAACAGGTTCTCATCGATGTAGTAGGACCAGTTGTATGCATTCACAACCGAGGTCGGCGTCGCCTGTCTGCCGACACTCGTGCCCAAGAAGTAGCCACCGAGGACCCCCGCAGCGGCTCCTCCCGCGGCCGCCCCGGCGATTTTCAAGAAGTCCCTTCGCGTGCTCCCCTGACTCGCCACCGTTCCACCCTCAGTCGGTCGCCTCGGTGGGCGTCACCCATCCGACCGGAGATGCGAACGGCGCTCGGCCGTTTAATCGTTACGGTGCGCGGTCGACGTGCCGCGCCTACCCGAGCTCGTCGGGCGTAGAGGAACCATTGCCAATACCGTCGCGAATTGCGGTGTTGGGCTTCGATGTCCACCGTTTCGTCCCTTTGGCACGAGGCGCCGGTCGGGCGCAATTGCGATGGGAGCCTCTCGGGAACGCAAGTGTTTATCGCAGTCCGCCCACTTGACACCCCGCGATGGACTACGAGGCTTTGTACGAGGACCTGCAACGCGTCCTGGAAGACCTCGTGGAGCAGAACCAGGACGCCCCGATCATCGTGGAGGGCGACCGGGACCGAAAGTCCCTTCGCGCCCTCGGAGTCCATGGGGAGATCCTCTCCCTGAACCGCGGGATCTCCGTCTTCGCCCTCTGCGAGTCCATCGCCGAACGCTCTCGGGGGGCCGTCATCCTGACGGATTGGGACGCGCGGGGAGGCCGCCTCGCCCGGCAGCTCCGGCAGGGGCTGGCCGCGAATGGCGTCCGGTACGATGACGAGCTGCGCGCGCGCCTCACGCATCTGTGTCGAAAGGACATCAAAGACGTCGAGTCGCTCCACGCCTTCGTCCTGGCGATTCAGGAAAAGGCTCAATCACGGGACCACTCAAAGCCATCCAAACGGTGGTATGCGACCCGGCCGCGATCGTAGCTTGGACCGTTTCCCAGCGTGAGAATCAACTGCAAGAATATTTAAATAGCGCCGGCTCCAGTGAAGACCCGGGATACGGCCAGACTGCGAATCCCGATCCCACTCATCCGAATCCTCCTTTCCTCCTTCCGGCGCTGCAAGCCGGTGTGGCCCCTGGATGCTAGGGGCGGTCCGGATAGGCGGGTCGAGACCGTGGCCGGCCGATCCCGGACGCGTGCAACATGAACATCGATCCGAGTACAACGAAGTACCTCATCCAGGCACGCCTCGAGGCGGAAGGCATCGTCGACAAGCCTGACGTCGTCGGGGCGGTCTTCGGCCAGACCGAAGGCCTCCTGGGCGAGGAGCTCGATCTGCGGGACCTCCAGAAAGGCGGCCGTATCGGGCGCATTGAAGTCGACGTGCAGAGCAAGAAGGGCCGAAGCGAGGGCGCGATTCTCATCCCGTCCTCCCTGGACCAGGTCGAGACCTCGATCCTCGCGGCGGCCCTGGAGACGATCGACCGCGTGGGTCCATGCAAGGCGACGATTCGCGTGGACAAGGTCGAGGACGTGCGGGTGACGAAACGGAACAAGATCGTTGAGCGGGCGCGACAGATCCTGTCGCACATGGTCGAGGATTCGACGTCTTCCGGGACGGACCTCCTCGACGAGGTGCGGAAGAGCGTCCAGGTCTCCGAGATCGTCACCTTCGGACCCGAGCGCTTGCCTGCGGGCCCGAACGTCGCGGACAGCGACGCGATCATCGTCGTCGAGGGACGCCAAGATGTCCTTAACCTGCTGCGGTCGGGCATCAAGAACGCGATCGCCGTCGAAGGGACGAACATCCCGAAGACGATCCAAGAGCTCTCGAAGGAGCGGGCCCTGACGGCGTTCGTGGACGGAGACCGCGGCGGGGATCTCATCCTCCGAGAATTGCTCCAGGTCGCGGAGGTGGACTTCATCGCCCGGGCGCCGCGCGGCAAGGAGGTCGAGGAGCTCACGCAGAAGCAGATCACGAAGTCGCTACGGAATAAGGTCCCTGCGGACCAATACGCGGAGATGTCCGGCCTGCAGGGTCGCGTCTTCAAGCCGGAGGAGGAGCGCCCCGAGCTCGCGGAGCCCCTCCCTGCGCCCCAGCCGCGCCCCGTCCCCGCGGAGGATCGAGCCAGCTCGGGCCCCGTGGTGCCGAGCCCGCGGACCCTGAGCCCGCAGCTCGCGAAGTATCGAGAGGAACTGCTCCAGCTCCAAGGGACATCGAAGGCGCGGATGTTTGCCGAGGATGACAGCCTCGTCGCGGAGGTCTCCGTGCGGGACCTCGTCGAGACCCTGAAGGCGAAGCCCCAGACCCGGGTCGTCGTCTTCGACGGCATCATCACGCAGCGGATCCTCGACATCGCGGCGGACCTGAAGATGCACACGATCGTCAGCACGAAGATGGGAACCATCGGGAAGCAGCCCGCGGGCATCGAGGTTTGGACGCGGAGCGATTTCGCGTAAGCGGGGTGGCGGCGATCGGATCCCAGAGGCAGCTCTCTGCGGATGGGGCGTTCTCCCTCGAGGACTTCGACACGACGGCAGAGATCCTGATCCCGGATGATCCGCTGAAACGGGTCATCGGCCAGCAGGAGGCCGTGGCCCTCGCGAGGCTCGCGGCCCGCCAGCGGCGGCACTTCCTCCTCGTCGGTCCGCCCGGGACGGGCAAATCGATGATCGCCCAAGCCCTGTCTCTCCATCTCCCTGGAGTCACCGAAGAGGTCCGCGTCGTCCACAATCCCGAGAATCCGGAGCGACCCCTCGTCGAGGTGAAGCGACGCGAGGATGTCCTGGCCGAGCAAAACCGCCTCGCGGGCGCGGAGGGAGACCTCGTGGACCCGCGGGAAGCGCCGATCAACGTCGCCGAGCGCCTCGGGTATAAGTGCGTCCACTGCGGCACGTATAGCTCGCCCTCGGACCGGATGTGCCCGAAGTGCGGGCGGCCGAAGGCGGTCACGCAGCCGAGCCCCGGGAACCCCTTTGGGGATCTCCTCGGCCCCATCTTTGAGGTCACCCTCGCCCAGATGGGCGGGAGGGATCGTGTGACGACGACGCGGCAGCAGTTCGGCAAGGAAGAGGTCGTTGTGTACGAGCGCGCGGGGGACATGGTCCGCGTGCTGGATCAGAAGGCCCTCGAGCGGCGGCGGGAGATGGAGAAGGAGAGCCCGCGGAAGGTCCTCATCCCCATCACGCGGCGCCCCTTCGTCCTCGCCACGGGCGCGAGCGAGACGGAGCTCCTCGGGGACGTCCGCCACGATCCCTATGGCGGTCACCCCCAGCTCGGGACCCAGCCCTACGACCGGGTCGTCCCCGGGTCGATCCATGAGGCCCACGAGGGTGTCTTGTTCATCGATGAGCTGCCTCAGCTCGGCCCACTGCAGCGGTTCATCCTTACCGCGATGCAGGAGAAGCGCTTTCCCATCTCCGGACGGAATCCCCAGAGTGCCGGGGCGAGCGTGAAGGTCGACGGCGTCCCCTGCGACTTCATCTTCGTAGGCGCCTGCAACATCCAGGACCTTCCCCACATCCTTTCGCCCCTCCGCTCGCGCATCGCCGGAGGCGGCTACGAGGTGCTCGTCGAGACGGCGATGGACGACAACGAAACAAACCGGGCAAAGATGGCCCAGTTCGTCGCGCAGGAGATCGCCATGGACAAGCGGATCCCACCTGCGTCGCGGGCCGCGGTCCTGGCGGTCATCGAGGAGGCTCGACGCCGGGCCCGGGAGATCGACAAGAAGGAAAAGGGCCTCACCCTGCGCCTTCGAGAGCTCGGTGGCCTCGTGCGATCCGCGGGAGACCTCGCGGTAACGGAGAGCAGCGACGTGATCGACGCGGGGCACGTGCGGCGTGCGATCAAGGTCGCGCGCACGATCGAAGAGCAGATCCGCGAGCGATACGGGTCGTACTTCGCCGGCGTCGGCACGGACATCTCGCAGGCCCAGAAGGAGACTTCTCCCTATCACTATTGGAACGTCCACGACCACGAGGTCCAGGGATACCAGTAGCGGGCGAGCCGCTCGATGCGCGACGTGGCGGAAGACCTCACAGATGCCGAACCATCTTATAGCCGTCTTCCCCGTCCGTGTAGAATTTCGGCAGGACATTCAGGGTCTCGAAGCCGAAGCGCCGGTAGAACCGCTGTGCAGCGGCGTTTGAGACCCGGACCTCGAGTTCGATTCGGCGGAGGCCGCGGGTCCCACACGTCTGGACGAAGTGATTCATCAGAAGGGTCCCGATCCCGCGGGATCGAAAGCCCTCGGCGACCGCAAGCATGAGGATCCGAGCCTGCCCGTCCCCGGGCATGACCGCGGCGAGGAACCCGATCGGGTTCCCGTTCATCTCCGCGACGAGGAAGCCCTCCCGCCACCATCGATGGATCTCTAGGTAAAGGGACGTAGGATAGTTCTCGCGGAGGGCTTCCCGCGTGATCGAACTCACGGCGGGGATGTCGTTCGCGACGAAGGGCCGGATTAGCACCGGGAGGAACCGAAGGACCGGCGCTTCTTGAACGTAACGTCTCTTCGGCAGGCTCATGAACCCCCTTGGGCATCGGACGTACGTGCGGATTTTCATCGAGCTTTCCGGGGAGCACCCGACCCTCCCGCGGGCGGAGGCGCTCGCGGCCATGGAAGCGGAGCGGGTGGAGGTCCGCGCCCTCTCTTGGAACTCGAGGGTCCTCCACCTAGACGGGTCCGGCCCCGTCGAGCGGGCCGTTCGCCGGCTCGGACTCGCGCGCGCCGCATGGGAGGAACTTGCCCGGGGGGACCTCGATGCCCTTCGCGCCTACGCTCGGGAGGTCGACCTCGCGCGAAGGACGTTCCGGGTCCGGGCCCAGGATCGCGGAGGCCGCATGGATGCGCATGCGGTCGAAGAGGTGCTCGGTGCGGAGTTCGCCCGCACGGGCCGCGTGGACCTGACGTCCCCGGGCCTCGATCTCCGAGTGCTGCTGGGTGATGAGCTCGTCTTGGGGCGCTCCCTGTTCCAGGTGGAGCGATCCGCCCTCGAGGCCCGGAAAGTCGCGCGCCGACGGTTCGCCCGACCCATCTCCGTCCATCCGAAGTTCGCCCGGGCCTTGGTGAACCTTTCGAGGGCTCCGACCGGAGGGCTTCTCCTCGATCCATTTTGTGGTACCGGCGGAATCCTCCTCGAGGCCTCCCGCCTCGGGATGCGCGCCCTGGGTTCGGACATCTCGCGCGAGATGATCGAGGGAGCCCGAACCTCGCTTCGGGCCCTCGAGGCGGAGGCGCATCTCGCGACGGCCGACGCAGGCACGCCACCCTGGCGGGATGGCAGGGTACTGGCGGTCGCATCAGATTTGCCCTATGGACGCGCCACCTCGACACACGGGGAGCCGCTCACCCGTCTCTACGACCGGGCCTTCGCCGGTTTCGCGCAGGTCCTCCCTCGCGGTGGATTCGCGGCCGTCGTGGTGCCAACGGGCCGTGCGGTGGAGATCGGAGAACGCCACCTAGAACTCGTGGAGAGACACGAGTACCGGGTCCACCGATCCCTCACGCGGATCTTCTGCGCATTCCTCAAATCACATTGAGGAAGACGAGGAGCTCCGTGGTTCCATTCCCTTCGACGACGCCACGGACTAGGAATTCGAGCGTCGTCGGAGAGAGGCCGGAGGGCGCGGCGATCCGCAGGCGGACAATCGCGAGTTCACTCCGATTCAAGATAAACTGCGTCGCGTTTGCCGAGACAATCGTTGTGTTAGTGCCGATTGCGTAGTCGACGAACTCGAGGCCGAACCCGAGCGCATCGAGGTTCCTTGGATCGATGAGCAGGCTCACCTCCGCACGCACGATCCCCGTGTTGTTCACCGCGAAGGCCAGGATGGTCGTGTTCCCCGCTGTGACGTTGGCGGTAAGGTTCCCCAGGATCGTCCCATCGGACGGATCCTCGAAGGCGATGCTCGGCGTCGCGGCGGGGACCTGGACGAAGGGCTGTGGAATGAAGGTGAGGACGAGGACTGCAACGGCTGCGATCCCCACGAGCTTCCGGCCCGCGCTGAGCCGGGTAAGGTCGTTCAGGGGCGGGGGGTGGCGGACGCCGAGCACGAGGATGAGGAATCCGAAGATGATCCACCCAGGGTAGAAGACCCCGAGCGAGAACAGGATGATTACGGCCGCCCAGGAGACGTAGTGCTGCCGGTTTCCGAGCAACGCCCGAGCAACGTGGCCGCCGTCGAGCTGGCCGGCGGGGAGGAGGTTGATCGCGGTGACGAAGAACCCGACCCATCCGGCGAAGGCCGTGGGATGGAGGACCAAGGTCTCCGGGAGGGGGATGAAGAAGGAGAGGAAGTCAAAGAGGAGGGACGCTTGGAGGGCCTGCCCCGCCTGGCCCGGATCGGCAAGGACCCCGTTCTGGACGGAAAGCTGGATGCCCAGGAGGGCCACGGGGATCGCGACCGCGAGGCCGACGAGGGGTCCGGAAACCCCGATGTCCAGCAGGGCGCGGCGGCTCGGGATCGGGTCCCGCATGCTGATGAAGGCGCCGAAGGTCCCCAGGGGAGGGACGGAGGGCAGGAAGAAGGGCAGGGACGCTTGAACGCGGTAGCGCCGAGCCACGACATAGTGCCCCATTTCGTGGGAGCCGAGGATCGTGAGAAGGGGAAGCGCGAACGTGAGGGTCCCCAAGGCGATGGCCTCCCCCGAGAGGATCGGCACCTCCCGGCCCGTGGCCGACGCGTAGGCGGCCCAGTTGTACGCACCGCCGAAGAAGACCGTCGTCAGGATCGTCGCAATCAGGAACGCGAGGTTCACCCGACCGCGCGTGAAGCGCGGAGTCGGACGCCGCTGGACGTGGATGAGGGTCTCCCCACGCTCCTTCGTGATGCTCGGAATGTAGTGCCTCGGGACGAGTTCCCTCCGCAGCCCGTCAAAGGAGGCATCGAGTCTCTCTTCGGGGGCGGAGACCTGAAAGGTCAGCGCGAGGGGCGTGACGACGATGCCATACACGGGAAAGTGCCGCGCCACGGCCGCCTTGATCGACTCGATCTCGGCATTCGCCGCATCCACGGCGCGAATCAAGGTTCCCTCCTATTAAAATGTGAGCGGGCCGTTCAGACGAAGCCGAGAATCCACAGCAGGAGCGCGGTCCCCAAGCCGGCGGCGACGAACCGCAGCCCGGTGAGGTAGAACCGCTCGTGGACCAGCGCGCCGAGGTAGGATCCCATGATGAAGAGCATGACGGCCGCGATGAGGATCGCGAAGACCGTCGCGGGACCGATCTCGAAGTAGAGGAACGGGAGCACGGGGAGGATCGCGGCGATCAGAGGCGCGATCCCGTGGACGAAGGCGCTCAGGATGGCCGCGAAGCGGTAGGCCTCTCGATGCTCCTCACTCATCCGGACGAGCATCGCCCGCTCGATCGTCCACTGGTCGAGCTTCTTCTCCACCCGCTCGGCTTCGTATGCGCCGACTGCGCTGCTCACCGACAGGCCGATTCCCGCACTCAACGAGGCCGCGACGATGAGAAAGGCCGTGGCTCCCGCAACGAACGCACCAACGACGAGGCCTAGGATCGTGAGGGCCCCGTCGAAGGCGCCGATCACGAAGTAGCGGCGGACGATGGGCCAGACGTTTGTGATCTCGTTGTAGTCCTTGACCTTCTGTCGCCAGGTGCGAAGGACCATATCATTCGACCTGCGTCCTCAGCCGGGCCTCGACCTCGCGGCGTGCGGCCTCGAGGGCCTCATCGAGACGAGAGGTGTCGGGGCCCGCACCTTGGGCGAAGTCGGGTCGGCCGCCCCCCCTGCCTCCGAGGAGCGGGACGGCGTTCGCGAGGACGACACTCGCGTCGAAGGGGACCCGAGCGCCATGAGACACGATCACGGAGGCGCCCGCATCGGATGCGGCGCCGAGGATCGCGATGCCATCCGGGTCCTCGCAGATTTCCTTCGACAGCGCCATGAGGTCCTGCATCGTGCCCTCGATTCGTTGGACAACGAGCTTCCAAGGGCCGATCCGCGGCGCAGCGGTGAGGAGCCCCCTGGCCCCTGCGCCGGCCCGCTCGAGGCGGATGCGTTCGAGTTCCCGTCGCTGTTCCTTCCATTCGGCGGCGACTCGCTCGGCCGCGGTGGCGATCTGGTCGGCGGGCACCCCGAGGGCCTCCGCAGCCTTCGCGAGTTCCTGGGATTGTTTCCGGAACGCGTCCAAGGCCGATACGCCCGCGACGTATTCGAGGCGCACGACGCCGTCCTGGATCCGCGTGGACCGGAGGATCTTGATGAGTCCGACATCGCTCGTGCGGGTCACATGCGTACCTCCGCAGGCCTCTGCGTCCCACGACGGAATCTCCACGACCCGAAGTTCGCCGCCGGGAACGGATCCGCCCTGGTACAGCCGGAAGCCGAACTTGCGCTCGGCTACGTCCCGGGAGACCATCTTGGCTCGCACGGGGGTCGCACTCAGGACGCGCTCGTTCGCGAGGAGTTCAATTTTCCCGACCTCCTCGGCGGACAGGGCGTCGTAATGCGTGACGTCGAGGCGTCCCATCTCGCGTGACTTGTGCGCGCCGGCCTGCCACACGTGGTTCCCGAGGGCCTTCCGGGCCGCGCAGAGGACGATGTGCGTTGCGGTGTGGTGGCTCATGAGGGCCTTCCGGCGGGCGTCGTCAATCTCGCACGCGACGCGCTTGCCGACGAGGCCGGTCGCGTCGCCGCGGACGAAGTGGAGCACGGAAGCGCCAGCCTTCTGTACGTCGACGACCTCGAGACCGCCGATCGTGCCGTGATCAGCCTCCTGCCCGCCCCCCTCAGGATAGAAGAAGGTCTGATCGAGGATTACGGAACCGTCGTGGACCATGAGGGCCTTCGCCCGAAACCGCCGCTTGCGAGGGTCCTCGTAGACCCGAAGTCGCGTTGCGGGGAGGTTCTTCGGGAGGTCCGTACCGGCGGCGTCCGCGACAGGACGCTCGTGTCGGGACGCGACGCGGGCGTAGAAATCGTCGGGCACCTCGACGGGCAGGGTCGTGAATTCCCGAACGACATCGGGACTGAGGCCATGGCTGTCATATAGCTGGACGAGGGCCTCCGGGTCGAAGCGCTTGTCCTCGGCCCGGAGGTCCGCCTCGATCCGGCCGACGATGCTCTTCCCCTTCTCGAGGGTCTCCCGGTACCGCGCCTCCTCGACCTTCAGCAGCTTCAGTATGTCGCCTTTGTTGAAGAAGAACTCCGGGTAGTCCTCCCGCGTTTGGTCGATGAGGAAGCTGATCGTGTCCGTGAGGGTATAAGCGATGTTGAGGTTCCTCAGCGCCCGCAGGCCCCGGCGAACGAGGAGGCGCGCGAAATATCCCTCTCGGCTGTTCGACGGCACCACGCCATCGCCCAGGAGGAACATGAGGCTCCTCGCGTGGTCGCAGACGACGTAGAGGGCCTCGAGGGGCGCGATCGCCGAGATGAGTTCATCCACTGCAATCCCGAGGCGTTCCGCCGTCTGACGGCGGATCTCACGAATGTCGGCGAGGGACTCCACGCTGAACATGCCCGCGACCTTCGAGTACTCGGTCAGAATCCTCGGATCAATCTGCTTCGCGCCCGTGGCCCGTTTCAGGTAAGCGAGGGCCTCGCCGAACACAGTTTCGTAGGCGGACGTCGTGCCCTGGGAAATCCACGTGAGTCGCTCGAGTCCATAGCCCGTGTCGACGACCTTCGTCGTCATGGGGAGACGCTGGCCGTCCGCCTCGCGGTTCTCCATGAAGACGAGGGTGGCCGCCTCGGCCCCGCCGAAGGTGACCTCGAAACACGGGCCGCTGTATCCACCGCCCTTCCACCAGGACTCCTTGTAGCGAGGCAAGGCCGGGTCGGCCCCGAGCCGTTCGACGAGGAACCGGTGGCAGAGTTCCGTCGTGCGGTCCTTGTAGTACACGAACTTCCCGGGGAAGTTGAACGCGTGATGGGCCATCATCTCGAACAGCGTGAAGTGCTGACCTGTCTTGCCGACGTTGTCGATGTCCGTGAACCGGACGCAAGGCTGCGAGATCGCGAGGGGGTTTGCCGGAGGCGGAGCGACGCCGTCGATGACCCAGGGCTGGAAGGGGTACACGGAGGCCTGCGTGAAGAACACGTCGTCCCGCCATCGGGCGACGATCGGATAGCGGCGCACGCGCGCGTGGTCGTTCTGCTCGAGGAAGGAGAGGAAGTCTTCCCGCATCGCTCGGTACGTCAGCTTCTTCTTGAAGGGCGGCGAGCCGATGAAGTCGTACTCCTGGCAGGGCGTCTCGCCGCACGTCATGTGGATGCCGAGGGACCAGAAGGGCTTCCCGCACTTCGTGCAGGTCTGGCGCATGAAGCCTTGCTCATGGAAAAACTCGAGGGCGTAATCGCTCTCCGGCATTCGGGTTGAGATGAGAGGCCGCGATATAAAAGTATCAGGGCGACGCAGAATTCCCGCTTCTCGATACCATCGCGTGCGTCCCGTGCGAAGAGACGAATGAGAGCATCCACGTCGCGTCGCGAGCGCCCACGAACGAGGATCACGTTCGGAGCGCTGAATCGGCCCCGCCTAATTGGCCTCGCACAAGCCGATTCGCAATTGCAAGGAATTCCTGCTCGGAGCCGGGAGGGATCGTTGCACCTGCCGCAGCCGCGTGGCCTCCGCCTTCCCCTCCGACCTCCCGGCTCGCGGCGCGCATGATTGCGGCGAGGTCTACGCCGCGAGCGACGAGATCTCGGCTCGCCCGGGCGGACACCTTGATCCCATCCGCAGCCTGCGCGAAGGCGAAAATGGGCAGGTCCTTGGACGCGCCATCTCGGTTCAGCGCGAGGCTCGCGGCGACGCCGACCACCGTATCCCGGATCGTGTCGCCTGCATGGAAGTACTGGAGCGCTTCCATCTGGCTGATTCCCGCGGCAACGATGGCGTCCATGGAATCCTTGAGGTATTCCCGGTGTCCGCGCAGAAGACGGAGGGCCTGGGCGAGCGCCTCCTCCCGGTCTCCCCGGCACACGCGGTAGCCAACCTCGGGCGCATCGTAGCGGCCGCAGGCATTGAGCAGGGTCCCGAACTCCTTCGCGTCCCGGGTCGGGCTGCCCACCGGCTCTCGGAGGAGCGTGTATACCTCGCCTATGAGCCGGTCGACCTCGGCCGCGCCGCAGCCCCGCTCGAGCATGTGTGTGGCGATCGCGGACACGACCCGGGCTTTCTCACTTCGATCCAGATCGGACCACGCGCGCCACTTCTCTTCCGACTTGAGGTCGAGTCCCTGTTCGAGGAGGAATGCGATGCAGGCTTCCTCGTTCCCGCTGAGCCGCGGGATCCAGGGGTCGCTTGCGTATTCCAGCATCTTGTGGACGGGTCGCGTTTCGCGCCCGAAGAGACGCAGATCCACATGGGCCTCCAGGACCCCCGCTTCGATGCCATCTTGGAGGATCGTCCGGTTGTAGCCCTGAAGGCGTCGGGCTTCCTGATCCTGGACGTCGCCGACGGCGCCGACAACCGCGATCGCCGCAAGGTCGGTGTTCTTCGAATTGAGGGCTTTTGCGACGGCGTAGGCACAGCCCGCACCGCTCGCGACGTCGGAGCCCTCTCCCGCGAGGTGAGGGTTCAGCATGAGCACTCGATCCTGGGATTGGGCGAAACGCACCAGGTCCCCACGGAGGGCCTTCGGCACGTCCCGCTCCGTCGGCACATGGTGATCCGTGATCACCGCATCGAGGCCGTGCATCGCATGGAGCATCCCGGCCCCGAGGTCGACGAACCAGACAAGAGGGGACCCCTGCCGCTTGACCTCCGCGAGGATCGCCTTGTCGAGCTTCTTCGTAAACGCAACTTCATGCTCGATTCCTGCGCGCGCGAGAGCCTCCGAAGCGAGTGCACCTCCCGCGATCCCATCCGTGTCGATGTGCGTGAGGACCCTCACGAAGGAGGCGGATTGGAGACGCTCGGCAATCTCCTGGGCCACGGCCTCCATGGGATTGAGCCAGCGAGTGGCGGGCCAAGAAGCTTTCCTTGGGAGGGCCGAATGGGTGCCTCGCAGGGTTCGGCATGTGCGGTGTGTGGTTGCCGCCCCATCGGCCTGTGGACGGCGTACTTCAGGTGACTGAGGGTCGTTGGGATGCGCGAACGCTTATCGTGCTCGGCGCCCTCACGACGACGCCACGATGGTCGAGGATGAAGCCCTCCGCCGGATCTACCGGGAGGCGAAGACGATCGCCGTTGTCGGCTGCTCCCGTGACCCTGCGAAAGAAGCCCACAAGGTGCCGAAATACCTCCAGATGAACGGGTATCGGATTATCCCCGTGAATCCGACGGCCGATGTGATTCTCGAGGAGAAGGCCTATGCCTCCCTGCAAGACATCCCCGTGCCGTACGACATCGTGGACGTCTTCCGTCCCTCGGCCGACGTACCGGCGGTCATGGAGCAGGCGATTCGCGGACCCGCCAAAGTCGTCTGGATGCAACTCGGAATTCGCAATGACGGGGCGGCCCGCCGCGGCGAGGCCGCGGGCAAGATCGTCGTGCAGAACCGGTGCATCATGCGCGAGCACGCTCGCCTTTTCGGCGGCACGATCCTCGAGTGAGGGCATCACGGCGTTGGAGCCAATGGCTCAGTGGAGGACGACGGACTTGACTCCGTCAACCTGCTTGATGCGCGGCAGGAGACGCTCCGGCACGGCGGCTTCCGTCACGATGAAACCGTGGGGATCATCCACGAGTTCGGGGTCGTCCATGACGACCTGGCGGATGCTGATCCCTGCCTCGGCGATAATCGCCGCCACGCCGGCCAGGATCCCCGGTTTCGCGGCACTCGTCGGCACGATCTCGATCGCGCCCCATCCCATCAGCGGGGCGACCTCGCGGAGGTGGCTCACGGGCCGCAGCCGGTCGAAGAACGAACTCAGTTCAGGCGTAGCGCGGATTGTCGCGACCGTTGCGCTCACGACCCGGCGATCCACGCCGGCGGCTTTCGATAGCGCCGTGTCGGAGAGCTTGATCTCCCCGCAATAGACGCGACCGTCCCGCACGCGGAGGCCGAGTTGGACCATGAGCTGGGCGACCCTCTCCTGGGCAGGGAAGCCGCGGAAATAGGACCGGAAGCGGGCCCACATCGTTCCGCCGTTGTACGCAGTCGTGCGATGGGGTTTATTCCTTTCCCGGCGATAGTGTACAATAAAATACCCAGATGCTCAGAAACGTTATATAGCGCTCATTCCTTTGCAGGGACCCGAGGGGTCAAATGGCGGTGGGCCCGGACAATGGCGGCATCAACGGCGTGAAATTCCTCTTGGACGTGGAGGAGCTTCCCCGCGCCTGGTACAACATCCTTCCGGACCTGCCGACGCCCCTCCCGCCGCCCCTCCATCCTGCGACCAAGGAGCCCGTCGGACCGGACGCCCTCACTGCTATCTTCCCCCGGGAGATTGTGCGCCAAGAGGTCAGCCAGAACCCCGTCGAGCCGATCCCGGAAGAGGTCCGCGAAGCCTACGTCCGCATCGCTCGGCCCACCCCGATGTACCGCGCGAAGCGCCTCGAGGCCTACCTCCGAACCCCCGCGCGGATCTACTACAAGCGGGAGGATCTCTCCCCCGTCGGCTCGCACAAGCCGAACACCGCCGTCGCCCAAGCGTACTTCGCGAGCAAGGAGGGGGTCGCGGCGCTTGCGACGGAGACGGGCGCGGGCCAGTGGGGATCCGCCCTCGCCTTCGCGACGAACTACTTCGGCCTGCGGTGCCGGATCTTCATGGTACGCGTCTCGTACGACCAGAAGCCCTATCGGCGGTACCTCATGCAGCTCTATGGAGCTGAAGTCCATCCCTCGCCGAGCACGCTCACGCGCGTCGGGCGGAAGTTCCTGGAGAACGACGGGGACCATCCGGGCTCCCTCGGCATTGCGATTTCGGAGGCGATCGAGACCGCAGTCACGGCGGAGGGCACGAAGTACTCCCTGGGCAGCGTGCTCAACCACGTGCTGATGCACCAGACCGTCATCGGGCAAGAGGCGATTCGTCAGTTTGAGCTTGCGGACGTCACACCGGACTACATGGTGAGCTGCGTTGGTGGCGGCTCCAACTTCGCGGGATTCACGTACCCGATGATCCGACGTCGGCTGAAGGGCAAGGTCGACACCCGGTTCGTCGCGGTGGAGCCGACCGCCGCGCCTTCGATGACGAAGGGACGCTACGAATACGACTTCGGCGACACGGGGGGGATGACGCCCCTCCTCAAGATGCACACCCTCGGGCACACGTACGTGCCGCCGAGGATCCACGCGGGCGGCCTCCGGTACCACGGGACCGCACCGACCTTGAGCGTGCTCGTGGACGCCGGCCTCGTGGAGCCGCGTGCCTACGACCAGCTGAGCACCTTCCAAGCGGGCGCCATCTTCGCGAAGACGGAGGGCCTCGTGCCCGCGCCGGAGGCTTGCCACGGGATCCGGGGGGTGATCGACTTGGCCCTCGAAGCCAAGGCGAGGGGCGAGGAGCGTGTCATCGCCTTCAACTACTGCGGCCACGGGCTCCTCGACATGGAGGGATATGCCCAGTTCCTCGCGGGCACCTTGATGGACAGCGCGGCGTCGTGATGCATCAGCAAAACGCTTGACTCCAAGCCCCCATCTCCCGTCGTGTTCATCGGCGTCGACGTCGGCGGGACCTTCACGGATTTTGTCGGCTTCCGCGGCCGAGACGTTGTGACGGCGAAGCTCCCAACGAGCCGCGATCCTTCCGCCGCGGTCCTCGCGGGAATGCGCGGGCTCGGCGGGGTCGGCATGGCCCACGGCACAACCGTGGCGACGAACGCGATCCTCGAGCGGAAGGGCGCGCGCACGGCCTTCGTGACGACGGCCGGGTTTGAAGACCTCCTCGTCATCGGCCGTCAGAATCGACCGAGCCTCTACGAGTTTCGTGTCGTCAAACCGCCTCCCCCGGTGCCGCGGGAGCGGTGCTTTGGCCTCCGCGAGCGCGTTGATGCGCAGGGCCGGATCCTGCGTCCCCTCGCGAGTCGCGAGGTGCGACGCGTCGCGGCCCGCATCCGCAGGTCCGGAGCCGAGTCCGTTGCCGTGTGCTTTCTCTTCTCCTTCCTTCGGCCGTCCCATGAGCGACGCGTCGCGGCCGCCCTCCGAGGCCTCCCGGTGTCCATGAGCCACGAGGTCCTCGCCGAGTTCCGAGAGTTCGAGCGCGCGTCCACGACGGCCCTTGATGCGTACGTGAAGCCCCTGGTCACGGCCTACCTCCGGGCGCTCCGGGCCGGGCTCGGGCGGGATTTCTACGTGATGCGTTCGGCCGGAGGGGTCGGCTCCCACGCCGCCGTGGTCCGGAGGCCCGTCGACATCGTGCTCAGCGGGCCGGCAGGCGGCGTCGCGGCCGCCGCCGCCCTGGCCCGGCGCCTTCGCCGCGGGAACCTCGTGACCTTCGACATGGGCGGGACGAGCGCGGACTTCTCGGCGGTCGTGCGAGGGCATCCGCAATGGACGACGGAGGCCACGATCGACACGTTCCCCATCGCCCTCCCGGTCGTGGACATCGAGTCCGTCGGTGCGGGCGGAGGGAGCATTGCGTGGATCGATCCGGGAGGGGCCTTGCGCGTGGGACCCGAGAGTGCGGGCGCGGAACCGGGTCCGATCGCGTATGCCCGGGGCGGGAGACGGGTCACGGTGACGGACGCGGATCTTGTGGCCGGGGCCCTCGGACCCCGCCTGCTGGGCGGTCGCCTGCCCCTGGACGCGCCTCGGGCTCGCCGAGGCGTCGAGGCCCTCGCGGCCGACCTGCGGCTTTCGCCCGACAAGGCCATCGTCGGCGTTCAGCGGGTCGTGCGGGCCGTCATGGCGAAAGCGATGCGGATCGTCCTCACGAGGCGCGGCCTGGACCCGCGGTCCATGGCCCTCCTCGCGTATGGAGGCGCCGGCCCCATGCATGCGGTCCCCCTCGCCCGCGAGATCGGCGTGACCCAGGTGCTTGTGCCGTTCCTCCCCGGGGCCTTCTCCGCCTACGGGATTCTGATCTCGGACGTTCGGCTAGAATATAGCCGCAGCGTCGTGCGCCCCCTGGGGGCTGCGGCGACGACGCTCCGCGATACCCTGCAAACGTTCGCCGCGAAGGCTCGTGTCGCCCTGAGGGAGCAGGGGCTCGACCCGGCACGCGCGATCCTGGAGCCAAGCGTCGATCTCCGATTCCGCGGCCAGAGCTACGAGATCAACGTGCCGGTACGAGGGGATCTCGGCGCGGCCTTCCGCCGGGTTCATCGACGCCGCTACGGCTATGCTGCCCAGGAGGAGGCCATCGAGGCGGTCACCGTGAGGCTCGTCGCCCGGGTGCCTCGCCCGGTCCGCGTGCCGCGGCCACCCGCCGAGGGCCGCGTGCGCTCCACCTCGCGGAAGGCATTGTTCGAGGAAGGCTGGTTCGAGGTCCACGTGTACGAACGCGCGTCGCTCCCTCTGGGCTTCGAGGCCTCCGGGCCCGCGATCGTGGAGGAGGCGCACGCGACGACCGTCGTTCCCCCGGGAGCACACCTGCGAGTCGGGGACCTCGGTATCCTTGAGATCGAGGTGGGTCCATGAACCCCGTCGAGCTCGAGATCCTCCGAGCGGCCCTCGCCTTCATCCCCGAGGAGATGGGTGCGGCGCTCCGGCGCACGGCCTATTCGCCGAACATCAAGGAGCGGATGGACGCATCCTGTGCGATTTTCGACGCGGAGGGCCAGATGGTCGCCCAGGCCGAACACATCCCCGTGCACCTGGGCTCAATGCCCGTCGCCGTCGAGGCCGCCCGCGCCGATTTCCCGGCATCCCTCCGAGAGGGAGACCAGATCATCGTGAACGATCCGTACCGGGGCGGCACCCACCTCCCGGACATCACGCTCATCCGG
>Ga0073934_10004222_pt1 | contig 24415 bp, 27 predicted proteins | sample LarsenN4metaG_FD_76834 | JGI IMG/M metagenome (GOLD analysis project Ga0073934, IMG submission 76834) | Hot spring sediment bacterial and archeal communities from British Columbia, Canada, to study Microbial Dark Matter (Phase II) - Larsen... ... | reverse complement strand
TCCAAACTCTTGCGGACTACGAAGTGGATTTCATCGTGGTCGGTGGCGTTTGTGCGGTTCTGCATGGTGCACCTATTATGACCTTTGATCTAGATGTGGTCCATTCCCGTCAGCCAGACAATCTCAATCGCCTTTTGATAGCGCTACAAGCTCTGGATGCGTACTATCGGTTCCAAGGCACACGTAGACTGACCCCCAATATTTCCTACTTGGCTTCGCCAGGGCATCAACTTCTTATAACCCGAGCTGGGCCTCTTGACTTGCTCGGTACTATTGGTAGCGGGCGTGGGTATGAGGATTTATTGGAATATACAGTTGAACTGCAGATCACGGGTAATTTGCACGTATGTATTTTAGACCTCAAAGCATTAATTGAGATTAAGGAAGAAACGGCCCGTGATAAAGACAAGGCGATACTACCCATTCTACGACATACTTTAGAAGAGAAGTTAAGGGGTTAAAAACTTAAACCTCACTATGGAATTAAGCCTTGTGAGAATGTCTACTGCCTCAAGACCTGGCTCATAACACTTCCTTCCTTTATATTTATATTTGAACTGAGATCTATTACCAAAAAGAGCATACAAGCAAGAAAACCCTGTTTTAAGGTAGATAGGATTGCGATAGGACTTTAGATGTATGGGATCTGGATGCCACCAGTCCAGCAGTCTCGTTTGATGTAGCTACGAAGGGGAGAAAAGTGAAGGCGGTCGGCCACGCAGGAAAGACCGGTTGGGTTTATATCCTGGATAGGCAAACCGGAAAGCTTATTCACCGATCGGACGCCTTTGTTCCTCAAGAGAATATATTTGCACCGCCTACCGAGCAAGGAACCCGGAGGTTTCCTGGAGCAAAAGGTGGCTCGGGATGGTCTCCCATGGCTTACAACCCTAAAACCAAAGCTGTTTACGTTTCGGGGCTGCATGAGCCTACACAGTATATTGTCCAAACCGCAAGTCTTCATGAGAAAGGCAAGCCCTGGATGGGAGGTATCTTGGCTGCACCTCCCGGAGAAGAAATAGCTTCTAACGGAACCTTTACAGCCATCAAGGTTAACAATGGGAAGATTTTGTGGCAAAATAAAATGGAACAACCTATGATGGGAGGTGCTTTGGTCACTGCAGGAGGTTTGGTTTTTACCGGTGAAGGAAACGGACTCTTCGATGCTAAAACTGGAAGGCTGTTGTGGCAATTTCAATGCGGTGCAGGAGTTAATGCCGCGCCCATGTCCTTTGAGGTGGATGGACAGCAAATGATTGCTGTGGCAGTCGGTGGGAATTTCCTGCTAGGGTATCCCTATAGAGACACGTTGTTTGTCTTTGCCTTGCCTAAGTAGGAACTGGCCTGGGCTCTTTTTTGTTACAGCCGATTCGGTGAGTATCTCGTGTACTAGGTGTGCCGACTATACTCTCTCTCAAGGAGATATATGTTGAAAGTACCGTTAAATTTGGGATTTCGGGTGGGTGTAAGATCCTTCCTTAAATTCTCCCGATAGTCTTCACCTGACCACCCTTATCCAAGAAGCCCAAGATAAGAAAGACGCTTTGAATGTCCAGATGAAGGAACTCCAGGATCAAAACAAGGAAGTTCAATCTCTTCTCCAAAACTACGCTAAGCCCCTTTCCATAATCGCACTGGAGCCTAAAGACGCTGAGATATAGGCGGTTAAGTAAAGATTATGAATATTTGATCCACCGCAGTGAATGTATAATCTATGCAGCTAGGATTCGTCTGATGTTAAAACGGTTAGCTCGGAAAGAGGCTTAAAATGACTTTTTCAACACCCTCTTAGCTTTTTACCTTATCCTCGCAGGCTATGGAGTTTATAGTAACTCTCTTTCCAGAGAGCTTTCGATGAAACCAGCCTTTCCTGGGATGATAGTACCAAAATCGAGCCTTTTAGAGGCTATAAAGATTCGTTTCGTGTATGAGAAAGAAAATTAAGTGGCCGCGAGGTTGATTAGGCTGTAACCTATAAACATGGTAATTAAATTTGACATGCTTGAAATTTTAAGCAAATGTAGAGGTGGGAATCGAGGCCAAGGTCGAAAGGGATGTGAGTAGGGTTTCAGAGGTTCCAGGTTTTTTATTATTATCTGATATCATCTGCGAATCTGCCAGATGTTAACAATTAGGAAGGAAGGCCGGACTGTTCGGGCAATCAGAGTGATTCTCAGCGCTGCAAGTAGTAAAGTTAGGAGGAAAATAGTCCTAGAAATATTGGAGTCATCAGATTTGAAGTTCGCATAAATTTAACAGATAGAATTCCTGGGTGAGGCTTGAAAATGGCAAACAAAGGGGTTCTGGATACTCAGATGTTCTATCAACCCAGCTTTGGACTGGAGGAAACTGGATAAGGAATTCCCGGCCCTAAATACTTCCTCATTTTGGTAAGTATTCAGGACTAGTCGTTGTAAATTCAGAAGAGCATGTGGGTGTGATAGACTTTTTTAAAAGTAAATTAAGGAGCCTGACCAAATGAATAAGAGAATTTTGGGGATGATCATGGCCGGCGGAGAAGGAGCGAGGCTTTACCCTCTGACTCGGGATAGAGCCAAGCCTGCTGTAACGTTTGGAGGAAAGTATCGGATTATCGATTTTGTTCTGAGCAACTTTGTTAATTCGGGCATTTATTCCATGTATGTTCTGATTCAGTTTAAAGCTCAATCTCTCATTGAACACCTCCGGCACGGATGGCAATTTAGCGGCCTAATTGATGATTACTTTATAACCCCTGTTCCCGCTCAGATGAAAACAGAAGAAAAAGCTTGGTATAAAGGAACTGCGGATGCTATTTATCAAAATCTCGATTTGATTGATAACTTTAGACCTCATATTGTGGCTGTTTTTGGAGCTGATCATATTTATAGGATGGATCTGATGCAAATGGTAGCGTATCATTATGAAAAGAACTCAGAGGCTACTGTAGCTGTTCTTCCGGTACCTCTCCCGCAGGCTTCCGCTTTCGGAGTTGTACAAGTGAACGAGCAATGGAGGATTGTGGGGTTCGAAGAGAAACCGGAAGATCCCACGCCTATTCCTGGGAATCCCTCTATGGCTTTGGTCTCCTTGGGGAATTATCTGTTTAATAAGTCTCTACTGACTAAGGAACTCATTAAAGATGCGGCTTACAATAGTGAGCATGATTTCGGAAAGTCTATATTTCCAGATATTTTCAGAGAAAAGAGAGTGTATGCCTATGATCTCAAAACCAACCAAGTTCCGGGCTGGGTCAAAGAGGAGGAATTAGGTTACTGGCGGGATGTGGGTACTATTAAATCCTACTGGGAAGCTAATATGGACCTTAAAAATCCGAATCCCATCTTTCCCCTTTATAATCCAGAATGGCCCTTAAGAACCGTCAACTATAATGACCCTCCCGCTAAGTTTCTTTTTGACGAGGAAGGACGACGGGGGATAGCGGTTAACTCCATTATTTCAGAAGGGACTACTATAAGTGGAGGACGCGTGGCAGATTCCATCCTCGGTAGAAATACTTTCATCCACAGCTATAGCGAGGTAACAAACTCTATTCTGATGGATCATGTAGACGTGGGAAGAGGTGCTCGCATCCGAAGAGCTATTATTGATAAGGATGTTCAGGTCCCCTCAGAGATCGAAATCGGATACAATCTGGAAAGGGATAAGGAAAGGTTTTATGTGGATGAAGAATCTGGTATTGTGGTGATTCCTAAGGGAGCAGTTTTTTAGAAGAAACAGAGTCTAAGAAGGTCATACGGGAAGTTTATGGAGATCATTTTTGGCCGCTTTATAATTTTTGAAAAAGCCCTCAAGGTTTTAAAGATAGCCTCTGAGGGCTTTTTTATTTAGGAGAATGGATCCTGTTAACTAATTTATATGTAGGTAATCTTTCTTATCAAACCACCCTCAGTGACGTAGAGACCCTTTTTGGAGAGGTAGGGCAGGTCGCTTATCCGGGTAAAAAGAGGACCTGGACGACTTTCCTGTCTATAAACCTTTTTAAATCTGCCAACTGGTTGTGAAAGAAATTCTGGTGGATCAAGAAATTATCAAGATCAAACAGTGGTTAAATTTGGCCCAAAACCTGAGAGCTGTTTAAGCAAGTAGCGGTTTAGGCAGTTTTTTAGGAGGAGGATCGCATGGGAGGTTTAAATTTTAAAGTTATGGCTAAGGATATAAGTGAAGGGTATCGACTCCTCAATCCTCACATATTGAAAGGCTTTACGCCGAATGATTACAAGACACTTCATCATGAGTTAACTCGGGTGGAACAAAAGCAGCGCTCCGAGCAAATTCCTTTGGGGGATATTGATGCGCTGAAGACGCGAAATATGAAGCTTCAGCGGATCAGTAATGCTTTATTTATGATAAGAGCGGGGTGCAAAAAACAAAGAATAGTTCTTTAGAGCCCAGGTAGGAGCACAATGTGCTCCTACCTGAATTCCGAAAAAGATGGGTGGTAAAACTGAACAAAGATACAAAAGCCGTCATAGGATTCTGGAGAAACCCTTTAGTAAGGGTGCGTCTATCTTGAAAGCAATACGCGAGAGTTCACCCTATATTCCATATGTTATATTCATTGACAAGGAACCAAGTATGCTGTAATTTATAATTAGCTAAACTAAATATTAGCTATTAGGTATCCAGAAGTTCTGGATAAATCCCGTAGGTAGAGATCATTTTTGATCGCTTTATAATTTTTGAAAAAGCCCTCAGAGGTTATCTTTAAAACCTTGAGGGCTTTTTTATTTAGGAGAATGGATCATGTCAACTAATTTATATGTAGGTAATCTTTCTTATCAAACCACCCTCAGTGACTTAGAGACCCTTTTTGGAGAGGTAGGGACTGTTAAGGCTATTAATATTATTAGAGATCAGTACAGCGGACAATCAAGAGGGTTTGGCTTTGTGGAGATGTCCACAGAGGAGGAGGCTCAGAACGCTATTAGTGCGTTAAATGGCAAGATGTTCCAGGATAGAGACCTTGTGGTCAATGAAGCTAAACCTAAACGTCATGATAGAGGTAGTGGCAATAGGAATCAAGGTGGTCAAAGAGGGGGACGTTGGTAAGGCTTTAGAGAGTCCAATCCACTTTTCAACTGAACGATGGGATCGACCAAGAATTCATGGGATAGTCAAAATATCTCAATATTTATTACCAAGAATAGTCTATCATTGGGTTTACAAGATTAAAAGATTATGTTCGCTCCCATCAGTTCAGACAAGTACATATCCTTGAAGAAGCCATGATCATAACAAGGTTGGAAACTGCAGTTCACATAAACGGGGAATCCTAATTAAATGAACCAGAGAATTTTGAGTATGATCATGGCTAGCAGATAAGGAATGAGGCTCTACTCTCTGACTCGGGATAAAGCTAAAGCAACTGGATTGTTCAGAGGAAAGCATCAAATTATTGGGTTCCGATTCAGACGAAATAGGCTATCTTTAAAACAAGAGATTAGTCCTTATGGGTTTTTATTCCGACAGGAGAAAGAATGCTATTATCTATTATTGCTGCCTTTATCGTTTCACAATTTGCTACCTTTTGCACCACGCTATATTTACACCGATGTTTAACTCATAAGTCATTTACCCTACATCCTTCTGTTAGTCTCCTGATGCGATTCATTCTCTGGCTCACTACAGGGCTTAACAGGAAAACCTGGGCGGGAGTTCATCGGAAGCATCATGCTTATACAGACATAATAGGGGACCCTCATAGCCCTAAATTAGTTGGATTTCTTCGAGTTCAATTCGGCAATGTAGTTTATTATCGACGTGCTGCTTCTGATCGGATAACCATAGAGAAATACACCCAGGACATTAAAGAAGATAGCTGGGATAAAATATTTAATTTAGGAGGCGGTGGCATCGGTCCCATGATAGGAACTATGCTACTGTGCCTTTTGTTAGGAGTAACCTACGGTTTACTGGCCGCCATCGTACATTTAATTTTGTATGTATTTATACTATCCTCCTCTATTAATGGGTTGGGTCATTCTTATGGCTATAAGAACTTTCCCAATACAGCTACAAATATTTGGTCTCTAGCTCTCTTTACGGCTGGGGAATCTAATCATAACAATCACCATGCGGATTTAAGTTCTCCTAAATTTAGTGTGAGATGGTGGGAGGTAGATTTAGGATGGAGGATTATAAAAATTCTTTCTTACCTTAAGCTCTGTACTACGAAAAAGACCTTCTTGGTAGAGACTTCAAACTTTTTAAGGTAAATAAAATCAGAAAGAGAGCCAGAAAGGTTGCCAAATGTTCGGTTATCTCCCTAAAAACTCCTGGCAGCCCGTTATCAACTATTTCTTAGGAAGCACTTCTCATCTCTCATCAAGAGAATAGAGATTTCGTCTCAATTGCTGATGGCCACATCAATAGGATGGGGCACCTTCTTTACGTTGCCTTGCCTTTTCCGCACGCTCCTTAAGTTCTTCATCAAACATGATCAAGTTGAGAGGACACGGGGGCTTATTTTCCTCGACGTACTGACAGTCCTCTTGATTACATTGTACAAAATAACTCTTCTGACTTTCTAATCCTACTCTTCTTTTATCTCTCAGGTAAATTTGTACCGATTCGTGAACGACCTCACAGTTAAAATTCCGAATTTTTTTGTTATTCATCTTTATACCTCTTATAAGCCTAATTGGAGGGTTAGGATCAAGGTACCATAAGTACTTTTTTTCACCTACCAATTAACTCCCCTTTTGCAATAAAGCCTTGCAGACCCTCTCATGAGGTTCATCACTAGGAAAACTGTCCAAGTCTTCTTTTTACACCCAGATGAGCAACCTGTTTGAGTTGTCCGAGGGAATTTAAAACAAAGCAATCTTTTATAACTTAGCGGGTTTTTGTGTTATCTCTTGGAGCTTGAGTCGAATATGCCCATTAGATAAAAGTACAGCAGATTTTCCCACGCCCATGAGTTCGAAACCCATATTTGTAGTAAAAAACTTTACCCAGCAATCTAAATTGCCTACGTGTAGTTTAATATGATAATTGTTCAAAACTGCTTTACCTCCAGAGGAAAGCGTGTGTCTACAGTCTCTTCTTGTAGATACAAGCATGTTCATATTGGGTTTGCCTCATGATCACAAAAAGTCTAAAGGCATAAAGGATAGTCCTTCAGATATTGCCTTTAATTAGAATTTATGATCAATCTCCGTGGTTAAAAGGCTGACACAAAGGACTAGCATGCTCTATTTTCCTAAATAAAAAAGCCCTCAGAGTTTAAAGATGATCTCTGAGGGCTTTACCTTCAAAAGTTACAAAACGATCAAAAATGATCTTTATAATCTTAATTTGCCTAAAATCTCCAGCATGTAAGATTTAATTACTTATAATTATAAGCTACAGCCTAACCAACCTCATGTCCACTTAATTTTCTTTCTTTTTCATCTACAAAGCGGACCTTGATAGCCTCCCAAAGAAGTTTCAAGAGGGTTTGTCTCTCCTCCAAGAGAACGTTCATCCACGCTTTCCAACTCATTTGAGGGAAGTAAATCCCTCGGAAAGCGAGACGCGACAACAGATGAAACAAACGATGCGACAGGGGTTTGTTCTGGAGCCATGTCATCACAGCAGCAGTCCGCTTGGCATCATAAGAACGGCGCCATGCATAAGCAAGCTCTTTATGCACCTCTTGCATCTCCATTCCTTCCGGCTTGAAGGTCATCTCAAAGGGCTTAAACTCTAGCCAATGCTTGGGACGTAGCAAGCGACCCTGCTTGGCTAATTGGTCATACAAGGGAGTGGACGGATAAGGAGTAAGTTGTCCAAATACCGGAAGTCCAGGAGGCCAGGATTGAATGGCTTCAAGGGTACGCTGGGCAACCCCAGGGGTATCCCCATCCATGCCAAAGATAAACGAAGTGATAGCGTAAATATCCCGGCTCGCTAACTTTTCAAGAACTGTCGCATAGTCTTTCGGCTTATTGAAACCCTTGCTAACCCGCTTCAGGTTATCTGGATCAATGGATTCTAATCCTATGAAGATCCACTTTCCACCGCTCTCGGCAATGAGGTCAATCAGTTCATTATCTCGAAGCAGATTGATACTAATCTGGGCAACCCAGGGGACTCTAGCATCTCGCTGGATCATCTCTCTCAAAAGAGATTTGGTTCGGCGGGGGTTAATAGCAAAGTTGTCATCAATAAAGAAGACGCCGATCTTCCCTTTTTGTTTCTTTTCAAGGGACTTGAGGAGAAGAAGTTCTTGTATGATACTCTCGTTCGTTCGAAACCGAATGCTATCCCCAAAGAAACCAGTGACTGTACAGAAATCACACCCATACGGACATCCCCGACCCGATTCGATAGGGATAACATGAAGACTTTGCCAGCTCATACCAATACCTGAGAGGAGTTTTCGTAGGCTCGAAGGGATGAGATGGATAAGATTAAATTGAGTTAGATCTATTTGATCCCAAGGGATAGAAGGATAATTCTCTAAGAGAGGCTTTTGCTCATGCCCACTAGCATCAAGGGGTGCATAAACTTCCTTCAAAGTACTGTGCTCCGCATCTGCAACTATCTGGGGCCATAAGGCATCGGCCTCTCCTAATGCGACTGCATCTGCATGACGAGGACCTCCATCTCTACCAAGCGCCTCATCGGGGAGTTCGGTGACATGAGGACCGCCCATTACGACAGGAATGCCTATAGATCGAACGGTATCTGCCATTCGGTAAGCCTTAGCAATCATTCGAGTCATAGCTCCAATTCCGACTAAATCGATCTGATGGCGTTGGATATAGTGAAGAAGCTCCTCTTCATTCAGGGGCTGTGCATTTCCATCTATGAGGTAGACTTGATGGCTTGGTGGAGTAAGGGCTTGGAGAAGAAACATCCACAAGTGAGGCATAAAGTTACGGGTTATACCATTATCGGGGTTATATAAAAGAATCCGCATAGTTTCTCCTTATATTCGACTTAATAAAACGAAGGCTCTGTATCTGAACGTCAAGAAAGTATAACTGAAAAATGCCAGAATAGAAAGTAAAAAGAGAAATTATAATCATGGACCCGCTTTTTTTCGGATTCCAATACCAGATAACCACGCTTTGGGATGGCGACCCGGGGAACCAGTTTGCTGGCCCAGAGCGTGGCTCTGAATCGGCATTTCCACGAGGTGACCCTACCATATAAGATCTCACCGTGTAAAAAAATCCGTCAGAAATTTCTTTTACGGTCTAAAGTCCTTTTATTGAGTAGCTTAATCCATATATTCGTCTATTTGTGGCATTGTAGTTCTCTTAAAGGAGTATTATTTTAATCAATGAAGGACATTGCAACACAACATTGAAAGATATTAAAGGGTATTTTGCTCTGTATACCCCCTTTACTCCTATAGATCTGTAACACTCTAAAGGAACGATGTTGAAAGGGAAAGATCTTGAACGGGCATTTTGCTCCGCATACGGCCTTCACCCAAATAGATATGTGGCGCTCTGTATCACCCTCAAAGCATGCGATTGAACGGAGATTCTAAAAAAATTCAAGTGCTCTAGCGCCAGATCTCTTGGACTATGCCAATATCGGTCGCGTCAGAGGTCATGTTTTTGGCAATCTTAGAGAACGGTTCCCGCAACTCGAAATTGCTACCAGCCCCATCCGGGGAAATAACTGTTAGCATGGAGGCAGCCTACTTCTTGTGAGCGAGAATTCGTGTCAAACTCGTTGCAGGCCTTCGCACCGTGGTGGGTCTCTCATCTTCGGTCCGATGCGGCCGTGTTAGAAGCTTTTAAAATTGAAAGCCGTGAGCCAAAATCAATATGGTTAAAATGGAAACGGAAGCCAAAATTAGAATAGAAACGGATCCACGCCTTATGCTGTCCAAAGGTATGCAGTGGTTTTAAGAAGTTGATAAATGGTTATAATCAAAATTCGGAGAATAACGTGAAGCTAGATAATCCTAACCCCGGTATTCCGAGATTTAACCGTGGCGACGACTATGACTCTAACGGTGGCGAAAGCAGTGATCGTTTTAACCCATTTCCTCTCAGTTCCGACGAGATTATATATCTAAAGAATTCCCTTAACCAAGATCAACGCCGCAGAAGGTTCTACCGTCCCGGTCTCCTTCGTGTATATGTTGAAGGTTTAAAAATAATTTAAGTCTGCTTTTAAAACAAATAGAAAAGAGATGATAAGGGATGAATACACTGGCTCGAAACTGGTGGGCGTTAGCCCTACGCGGCCTTCTGACCATACTGTTTGGTTTGATGATTTTCGTCTGGCCAGGTATTACCTTGGTAGCACTAGGTTGATTATTCGGTTCTTATGCGCTGGTGGACGGCATCTTCGCAATTGTTTCTGCTGTTAGAACAGCTGGACGACAAAGGCGATGGTGGGCAATTCTGTTAGAAGGTATCGTGGATATTATGGCAGAGGCGATTGCCTTCATCTGGCCCGGTATTACCGTGCTAGCGTTGTTGTACCTTATCGCAGCCTGGTCCATTGTTACAGGTATCTTTGAGATCAGCGCAGCCGTCCAGCTACGAAAGGATATCGAAGGGGAATGGCTATTGGGCCTCAGTAGGGTTACCTCGATACTCTTCGGTGTACTCCTCGGGGTGTTTCCGGGCGCAGGGGTACTGACAGTTCTTTGGCTTATTGGGTCTTTCTCGATAGTCTTCGGAGTCCTGTTACTGGTCCTGGCCTTTCGACTACAAAGCTGGCAGACCGATCAGTTACGAAAGGTCTCCGTCTAGCTTCCTTTCCCATTCTAAAGGTCACGGGTTAAGAGGAGGTAAGCATGTTGAAATGGGAGGCTTTCTATAAGAACCTGGATCCATTACCTTCCATCAAGAACTATCTGGAAAGACAGGTCAAAAGGATAGAGCGGAAGACCTTAAAATTTCCCGAAGATCAACTATCCCTACACGTAACACTAGAGAAGCACCCAGGAAAGGAAGAGTATTCTGTCCTTTTCAATCTCTCTCTTCCTAATCGGCAGCTTCACGCCACGGAGCGAGGACTTGAAGTTGGAGGATATCCTCCCAGATGATAAGATCCCTATGCCTGAAGAGATTTTAACCCGTCAAGAAATTCAAAAGTATATCCATCAAATCTTAAGTCAGCTTCCTAAAAGTTGGCGGGAGTCTTTTATGCTCTACAGTATGGAAGGGTTCAGCCTGGGAGAGGTGGCTTGGGTGAGGAGAAAATCAGTCGATGAGGTACGAAAAGAAATTCAATCTGCCCGGGAATTTTTGCAGGCTAAGCTGGAAGAATCCGAGCTCGTCTAATAGGGAGGTAAGTAAGGGGGATGGAATGTCAATTGGTAATCAACTACCTTTCAGAATACATGGATAAAGGATTGGATCCAGATTTACTTCAAGACATCACAGAGCATATCAAAGATTGTCCGGCCTGCGAAGGTCGTTTGGCTCTTTTAAATTTGGCTGAAGAGTTCTTTACGACCCTGGAAGAAGTAGACCTCCCAGAGGGTTATTTGGAGCGCGTGAAGCCGTTGATCCAACAGGCTTTGGAAGACTGGAAGTAGCGGTAACCTCCTTGTTTCAGCGTAAATCTCTGGAAGCGAGTCGAGTGAAGATGTTCCAACAGCAAGGTGCAGCGCGCCCAGTTTCTATGCCAGGTAAATTCTAGAACTAGAAACGGACATGGGAAGGATGAAACATTTATTGTTGAGGTGGCGCTTAATCGCCGAGCAGTGGCCGGCGCTTACGTTCTACCAACGATTCGAGAGCGTGATTGCTTTTGCGCTCACGCTCATTATTTCCCTCGTCATATTAGTAGCCCTATACCGTTTGATCGTAGAGGTCGTCGGCGGACTGGTGCTTGGCGCCCTGAATCCCCTCGAGCATAAGGTCTTCCAAACGGTCTTCGGCGAAATCATGACGGTCCTCATCGCGCTGGAGTTCAACCACACCGTCCGGTACGTTGTAACCCGGGAGCAGAGCGTAATTCATACTAAAATAGTCCTGCTTATTTCTCTTTTAGCTTTGGCGCGCAAGTTCATCATCTTGGATCTAAAAGAGACGACCCCCAATGAACTGCTGGGGTTGGCAGCCGTCACCCTGGCGCTCGGGATTACCTATTGGTTAATGCGCGAGCGTGACGACCGGCTCCTGCAAATGCAGGCACAACCCCATCCCGACAGAGCATCGACAGATTAGAAAAATAGAGTACTTTTTAATGTAAAAAAACAACCCCGGCATTGAATTTTCTCCTAATGGCTGAGGGCATATTTGCCGGGTTTACCCATAAACGGCAGGGCAAGCATCCACGGCAAGGTCAGACGATGGGCATCCCGAAACTCAGGTAACCCGATGACCATGCCTTCGTGTCCGTCAGCAGGCTGATGGCGATAAGTACCCAATAAGAGGTCCCACCAGGGGAGGTTAAAGCCAAAATTTCTGTTTGTCTCACCCGCTAATACCGAATGATGGATACGGTGCATATCGGGCGTAACTACAAAGAACCGCAACACGCGATCCAGCTTTGAGGGGATTCGGATATTGCTGTGGTTAAATAGAGCGGTAGCGTTCAGGAGCACCTCAAAGGCCAGTACGGCTACAATAGGAGGACCCAGCACAGAGATAACCCCTAGCTTAATACCCATGGAAAGGATAATCTCTAGAGGATGAAAACGTATTCCGGTGGTTACGTCAAAGTCTAAGTCGGTATGGTGCACCCTATGCAAGCGCCACAAGATCGGAATAGCGTGAAACATCACATGCTGAAGATAGACGACCAGATCCAGCCCTATCACGCTAGCCCCTATGGCTAGCCCGTAGGGAATATCCAAACGGCTCAAAAGGCCCCATCCCTGTTCATGAACCAAAATGGCCAGGCTTACGGCTCCCATGGGAAGTAGCCAGCGCACGATGAGGGTATCGAGAAAGGCTATGCCCAGGTTACTCATCCATCGAGTAGCCTTGGAGGTAGTTAGGATACGACGGGGGGCTAGGAATTCCCACAGAGCCATCAGCGCAAGGATACCCAAAAAGAAGCTAAGCCGGATGAAAGCTTCATGGGTTATAGCCCAGATGTTCATTTCGAGCCTCCTTGCAAGATGGGGTTGTCAAAAAACAACTTAATACTTAATTTCTCATTAGAGAAATGAATTGTTTGGATGGTTATGATAGTTTTTCTGAATGGTAATCGTTATGGATGTCCACGACTTACAGGTTTTTCTAGCCGTCGCCACGCATTTGAACTTCACCCACGCGGGGGAGAAAATCCGTCTCAGTCAGCCCGGCGTTTCCGCACGTATCCGCCTCCTGGAAGAGGAGCTTGGCGTTAAGCTTTTCGAGCAGGTGGGCAAGAAAGTAGCCCTTACCGAGGCGGGGCGAATCCTCGAACCTTATGCACGACGGGTGGTAATGGCGCTGGAGGATGTGCGACAGGCCATTGAAGAGTATCAAGGCCTGGAGCGGGGGTCACTGAGAATCGGGGCGAGTACCACCCCCGGCATTTATCTCGTTCCCAGGCTCATTACGCAGTTCAAATCCCAATATCCAAAAATGGATATCCGCCTCAGCATAGAAAACACGCGCCGGGTCGAAGAAGGGATTGTAAAAAATGAATTCGACCTGGGTTTTGTGGGAGGTCACCTGATTAACGAGGAGGTCGAAGTCGTTCCCTGGCTCAGGGATGAAATTGTACTTATGGTCCCCCCCGGTCACCGGTTAGCCCGACGAAAGCGGATTAAATGGGCTGATTTGTCCAAAGAGCCCTTCATTTTCCGTGAGCCGGGTTCTGCGACCCGAGCGGTTGTAGAAAAGCAGTTGCAGACCAGGCATCTTCAAGTGAAGGAGGTCCTCGAGCTAGGCAATCCCGAGGCCGTCAAGCAGGCAGTGGTAAGTGGACTGGGTGTGGCTTTTCTTTCGAGGTTTACCGTAGAAGCAGAGCTCAAAGCGAAAATTCTAGTAGTCAAGAAGGTCCAGGAACTCCCGCTCGTACGTGAGTTGAGGATGATCTATCGCAAAGGGAAGCACCTGAGCCGGGCGACCGGAGTCTTCATGGAAATGGCCAGGCAGCAAAGGTTCCGATAGGTTCGGAGGGGCAATCTGGAGGTAAACTATGGAAAAATAAAGATTAACGATAATCAATGCGACCACATCTTGCAATTTCTGGCTCAAGGTTAGCAATCAAGCGACATTGCTCGTGAAGTTGGTGTAACTCTTTGCCAAGTCGCAGCGATTAAGGCGTATATAAAAATGGCATCATACGCTGAGATGCCTACCTCTGCACCTTCTACCACCCCTACTGAGGAAGGAATACCCACTGTTGAAGAGGTATTGGAAAGGTTGCAAGCTGATCTGAGTCCCACCGCTATTCTCCTGAGGGGCGTGAGGTGCTAACAAAAAAACGCGTATACTGGGACCCTGACCCTGATCATGGAAGTGCCAATCCTCACATAAGGATTATGGGGACGTAGAATTCGGTCGCCGGCACCTCCCTGATAAGGTACTCGCTAATAGGGCCCGCTTGAAGAGCTCAAGCACCTTACTACCTTGAACCCTGGATATGGATTCGTTCTGTGGAAGCTCGTTGCCAGGGAAGTCAGTCCTGAGGATATTATCAGGCTTGCTGAGAAAAAGCCTGATCGAGGCAAGAAACCATGAGGACGTGTCGTGCAGCGGCGGGTCCTTTACGGAATGGCTCTTTTATAAGCTGGAGGACATTGAGCAGATTTGCACTGCATCGATGAGGTGCAGAAATGTTCATATCAATGAGGAGAATCAATGGAGATCATCACATCAAACACCTTTTTTGCGCACTCTCCAAATAGGGATGGTGTATCTCACGACCTCGTAGAACATCTGACGTGTGTGGCTAAGCTGGCGGCGCAGTTCGCGGGGAAGTTTGGAGACGGCGATTTTGGCTATTGGGCGGGGTTGTGGCATGATTTGGGGAAGTTCCATCAAGATTTTCAAGCCTATCTGGCAAATCCGAATGCCAAGCGGGGACCTGATCATTCGAGTGCTGGAGCCGTTTTAGCAGCAAAGTGTTTTGAACCTCTCGCCTTCCTTATTTCTGGGCATCATGGCGGCCTTCCCTCGCGGGTTGATCTCAAGCTCCGGCTCTGTGAAAAATCGAAAACACCTCAGATTAGCCAAGCCCTGGGTCTTGCGCATCGAGCTATAACCACAATCGAACCTGAGAACTCTCTAGAGTCCAAGCTGCCTCAGTTTCTGCGAGTAATAAGTAAGAAAGCCAATGAACAAGGGGAGCTAATGCAGAGGCTCGAGTTGTTCTTGCGGATGGTATTCAGTACGCTCGTGGATGCTGATTTTCTCGACACAGAACGGCATTTCCATCCGGAACGGTCTGAGTTAAGAGGAAAATGGCCTGGCCTAGATAAGCTTTGGCGACGTTTCGAGGCAGACCAAGAGAAGTTCAGCAAACAAGAACAAACGCCGTTGAACGAGATCCGCCAGGAGATTTATCAGACCTGCGTGCAAGCGGCTCAGCACTCTCCGGGGATTTTCAGCCTGACGGTTCCGACTGGAGGGGGCAAGACCCGCTCTGGATTGGCCTTCGCTCTCAGGCACGCGCTGCTTCACGGATTCGATCGCGTGATCGTGGCCATTCCTTACACCAGCATTATTGAACAGACGGCTGATGTATACAGGGACATCTTCGGTGATGACTTCGTGCTTGAGCATCATAGCGCGGTCATGGCCGAACAAGACTTGACAGACCCGTTGTCACAGGAGGAGGTCTGGCCCCGGTTGGCCAGCCAAAACTGGGATGCGCGCATCGTGGTGACAACCACAGTTCAACTGTTTGAAAGTCTCTTTGCCAATAAACCCGGCCGCTGCCGCAAGCTCCACAACATTGCGCGAAGTGTTCTCATTCTAGATGAGGTTCAAACCCTGCCGCCAGAACTATTAATTCCAACGCTCGATGTACTTCAGGAATTAGTGGATCACTATCTTGTCAGCCTTATACTTTGCACGGCGACACCGCCTGCTCTCCAGGACAGTGCTTATCTCAAAGGGTTACGGAATATGCCGGTAGAAATCGTACCTGAACCAGCTCGCTACTTTGCCGCCTTGAAGCGTGTACGTTACGAATTGCTTTCAAAAGGTGAGCCTTGGACATGGGAACGGGTGGCCGTCGAGATGCAAGACACGAATCAATGCTTGACTGTTGTCAATACAAAGGTTGATGCTCTCCGGTTGCTCGATGCCCTCAACGATGTGGAAGCATTTCATCTGTCAACGCTGCTATGTGGCGCGCACCGACGGGACGTCCTCAAAGAGGTTCGACAACGATTGAAAGCGGGTGAGACTTGTCGGTTGGTTTCCACCCAAGTTGTCGAGGCAGGCGTGGACGTGGATTTCCCGATCGTGCTGCGAGCGGTTGGGCCGTTAGATCGGATTGTGCAAGCTGCCGGTCGGTGCAACCGGGAGGGGCACCTTAAAGCAGGTCGGGTCATAGTGTTCTGGCCCGCAGATGGTAGCACCCCATCAGGAACCTACAAGACAGGGATGGAGACGGCCTTAAGTTTGCTCAGCGACCCAACAGCTGACCTTCATGATCCGAATCTGTATCGAACATATTTTGAGCTCCTGTATCAGGCCGTGGATTTAGACAAGAAAGGCATTCAAAATCTGCGGCAAGCTCTGGATTATCCGGAAGTGGCACAGCGATTCCGACTCATCGAAGACGATACAGTTCCAGTCGTGGTCAGGCCAAACAAGTATCGTCACGAAGTAGACAGCTTGCTAAGCATTCTGCGGCGTGAGGCTGAGGTGCCCCGTTGGACATTGCGGCGTCTTCAGCCCTATATCGTCAATGCTCGATCACGGTTTATTTCAGATTATGATAAGCAAGGGCTCCTTCAACCGATTGCTCCCGGATTGTGGGAGTGGTTGGGGGGATATGATTCCATTCGAGGTTTAGTAGTCGCCAATCGCGACCCTGCTGAGTTAGTTATCTAATGATAGGAGGAAAAAACCCATGGCTGAACATCTACCCTTGGAAGTGAAAGTGTGGGGGGACTATGCGTGTTTCACAAGACCAGAGATGAAAGCCGAACGCGTGAGTTACCCCATCATGACGCCTTCAGCGGCGAGAGGTTTATTGGAGGCTATCTTTTGGAAGCCAGAATTTAGATGGCAAGTTCGGCAAATCGAGGTGCTCAAGCCGATCCGGTACATCTCGATCATACGCAACGAGGTCAACAGTAAGGCCAGCCTTCGTTCGGCTCAACAATGGGCAGTGTCGGGCGGTAGTTACTTTGCCGATGAGGATCGCGCCCAACGTCACACATTGGCTCTGTACGACGTCGCTTACCTCATTCGCGCCGATATAGTCCTGGCAGTTCACGCTACTGACGATGTGGCCAAGTATAGAGATCAATTCCGGCGGCGCGTCACTCGTGGTCAGTGCTATCACCGGCCCTATCTGGGTTGTCGCGAGTTTGCAGCGTCATTTAGCGACCCGGATGGAACCGAGCAACCCATTGGTCTCACCAGCGATCTCGGTCGGATGCTGTTTGATCTTGACTATGCGCCGGACCAGTCTGGCCGAGGCACGCCGCATTTCTTCAATGCCAGACTTGATGGCGGAATTCTGCGAATACCGCCGGAAGAATATCAAAGGGGGACGAGCCATGTTATTGCAAAAGCTTCGTGATTATTCTGGACGGTTAGATCTGCCACCGGAGATGTATCTTAAAAGGTCGATCAGGTGGTTGATTGACTTGAGTGCAGACGGCAACTTACAAGGGTTTGTCGCTACTGAAGGTGAAAGCGGAAAGAAAGATCGAGGTAAGGAGTTTCTCGCCCCTTATGTTGCACGTTCTTCGGGAGTTCGAGCAAAACTGTTGGCGGACACTGGCAAATACGTCCTCGGCATAGCCAGGGAGAAAAGTAAGTCGAAACGGGTCGAAAAATGCCACAAGGCGTTTGTTGATCTAGTGAAGACGTGTGCTGAGACGACGAAAGAGCCGACAGTTGCTACTGTCCTCCGCTTCCTCAAGCGCCTTGACCTGAAAACTCTCCCACTTCCGAGGGATTTCGATGCGGAACATAACCTCACTTTTCGCGTAGACGGTGTTATGCCGATTGATTTGCCATCGGTGAGGAGCTTTTGGGCGACATTTGCTACAGAGTCGGTTCTGGAACCCATGGAGTGCCTTATCTGCGGCGAGGTGCGACCACCAGTCAAGCGGCTTCCGTTTAAGATCAAACACATCCCCGGTGGACAACCGTCCGGCATGGCGATCATCTCGGCGAATGTGCCTGCGTTTGAATCATATGGACTGGAGGCGTCATTGATTGCTCCGACATGCCGGGAGTGCGGAGAGCGGTTCACTAAAGCCGCTATTGACCTCATCGAAAATGAGCGGACACATATCACGATTGGGCCTCTCGTCTATATCTTTTGGACAAAGGAAGAGCGCATCTTCTCGGTTGCATCGTTACTATCAACGCCTGAGCTGGATGAGGTTAAGGCTCTGATGAGTTCCATCTTTACCGGGGAGGAAAGGGCGACGGAGATTGACATGACACCCTTCTATGCCACCGCCTTCGCAGCTAGCGGTGCGCGTGTCGCTGTGAGGGATTGGCTGGACACCACGGTCGAAGAGGCAAAGCAGCATCTGGCTCGCTACTTCGCGCTCCAGCGCCTCGTGGAGCATAATGGCACAGAAGGCAAACCGCTCGGCTTATACGCGTTGGCTTCTTCCACGGTGCGGGATGCAACCAAAGGGCTTCCAGCTAATGTGCCAAAAGCGTTATTGCATGTTGCTCTCAAGGGGGGCCCACTGCCGATGTGGCTGCTGTTTCAAGCTATCAAACGCAATCGCGCCGAACAGGGGATCACTCGACCTCGGGCGGCGCTCATCAAGATGGTTCTTCTATCGCAACAAGAATCTTTCATGGAGGACACTATGACTGAACTCGACACCAGCCATCGAAATCCTGCTTACCTGTGTGGGCGGCTACTTGCATTGCTCGAAGCAGTGCAGCGCGCCGCCATTCCTGGAGCAAATACGACCATTACGGATCGTTTCTTCGGCACAGCTTCGTCTGCGCCCGCGTCAGTTTTTGGTCGGCTACTGCGTGGAGCCCAGGCTCATTTGGGTAAGCTACGCAGGGAGAAACCCGGTACTTATGAGGCGCTCCAACACAAATTGGAAGAGGTGCAAGTCGGACTGACAGCTTTCCCCAAAACGCTTACATTGGAGGAGCAGGGGCTTTTCGGTCTTGGCTATTACCATCAGCGGGCTGCTGATCGTGCTGCAGCCATCGCCTATAAACAAGCTCAAGGAAAGGAAACTGCTTAATCCGATATCTCAGCGAAAAGGAGGAAACAATGATGACAAACGAAATCCATACTGATCCCAATAAACGCCATGACTTTGTACTGCTGTTTGACGTTATTGATGGCAATCCCAACGGCGACCCGGATGCAGGCAACTTGCCTCGCGTAGATCCGGAAACCATGCAAGGACTGGTGACAGATGTGTGCCTCAAACGGAAAGTTCGAAACTATGTCCTCATGACGAAACGGGAAAATGGCACGCTATTGCCCGGTTACGATATTTACGTGAAGGAACGAGGGGTTTTGAACCAGGAGCATCAGCGCGCTTACAAAGCCCGCAACATCGAAGTTGGTGAGCCTGCATCAGTTGTTGTTCCCCCAGATTTGATTTCAGTATTTGCGCCAAATGGAGAGCAGGTTAATTTGCCAAATGGCTTCAGCTTAGAGGCAGAGGAGAGCGACGATACGTGGATCTTACGCTACTCGGGGTTGCTGGATGCAGGCGAGCGCAGAGAGGCAATTAAACAAATTGGCGAAAGCTTAGGTAAGAAAGCTAAAGATTTTGTTTCAAAGCTGGTTCAGGGCACTAAGAGCCGCAAACCAACCGCCGAAGAAGTAAACTCGGCCCAAAGTTGGATGTGTCAGCAATACTTTGACATTCGAGCGTTTGGTGCCGTGATGTCTACCGGGGTGAATTGTGGTCAGGTGCGAGGTCCTATCCAATTGACTTTTGCTCGTTCCATTAATCCAGTGGTACCGTTGGATCTTTCTATTACACGAGTTGCAGTGACCAGGGAAGAAGATGCCGCTAAGGAAAGGGGAATGGGGCGAAAAGCACTGGTACCCTATGGTCTCTACATTGGCTATGGCTTCGTGAATCCTCATTTCGCGGCGCAGACTGGATTATCGGAGGAAGATCTATCCCTGTTCTGGGAGGCGCTCAAGAGTATGTGGGACCTGGACCGCTCCGCAAGCCGTGGACTGATAACGTGTCGGGGACTTTATGTGTTCACTCACGAAAACGCAAAAGGTAACGCGCCAACCCACAAGCTATTTGAACGGATCAGGGTTCAGCGCAAAGATGGCGTCGAGGCTCCTCGGCAGTTCTCTGATTACATTGTCACTGTAGATGATCAAAACCTTCCCAAAGGCATGATTCTGACTCGATTAGCGGGGTAACCTCATGACGGAAACATTGGACCAAACATGGAACAATCTTGAATTAGTGAGGATCTCCGCGCTAGAGCACTACTCGTATTGCCCACGCCAGTGTGCCTTGATTCACCTGGAGCAGGCGTTCGATGAGAATCTCTACACGTTGCGAGGTCACTTGCTCCACGAACGGGTGGACGAACCCACCAGTGAGCTTCAGGTAAACATGAGAATTGAACACGCGCTTCCACTCTGGTCAAAACGGCTGGGACTCGTTGGTAAAGCGGACGTGGTTGAGTTCCACGGAGAGACTCCTTACCCCATTGAGTACAAAGCCGGTGCCCGTCGAAAATGGGGCCATGAGGAGCTTCAACTCTGCGCGCAGGCGATGTGTCTCGAAGAGATGACCAGGCAGCCTGTCCCATGCGGTGCTATCTATCATCACGGCTCGCGGAGAAGAAGAGAAGTGGTTTTTGATGAGTCATTGCGGCAGCGAGTTGTTGAGACGGTTGCAGCTATCCGTCAGTTGTTGACCACGGAGATGTTGCCGCCAGCTGTCAACGACGCTCGCTGTGAGCACTGCTCTCTGGAGGACTCTTGCCTGCCTAAGGTTGTGGGAGAGGCAGCGCGAGTGCGAGCGATTCAATCATCGCTCTTTCAGGTGAATGACTCGGAACCTCTTTCCTCAAAGTGAGCATGAGAGAACTCGGAGGGGTAATATGCATCAACTTCTGAACACACTCTTCGTAACAACAGAAGGGGCCTATCTAAAGTTGGACCATGAAACATTGAAAGTAGACGTGGACAGGACAACCAAACTCCAAGTGCCTCTACACTATTTAGGCGGAATCGTCTGCTTTGGTAACGTTCTAATCAGTCCGTTTCTCCTACATCGCTGCGCTGAAGATGGGCGGACCGTCGTGTTCTTAGATCACCATGGTCGGTTCAAAGCTCGCATCGAGGGCCCCGTGTCGGGAAATGTATTACTCCGGCGTGCCCAACATCTGGCCCTGACCAATTCAACCATGCCGCCATTGATTGCCCGGAATGTCGTAGCTGGCAAGATCCAAAACGCCCGGCAGGTTGTTCTAAGGGCTGCGCGTGAATTAGACAATCTAGAAGATGTTGCTCTCTTAGACGGGTGCGCCAGTACGTTGCGTACCTCATTAGCTAGTCTAGAAGGAAGTACAGACCTTGAACAAATCCGGGGGATCGAAGGTAATGCAGCGCGCGCTTACTTTGGGGTGCTTGACCGCATGGTGAGAGTGGATCGGGAGGCATTCCGAATGAATGGGCGGAGCCGCCGTCCACCACTTGATCGGATAAATGCGCTCCTGTCCTTCCTCTACACCCTACTGCTCAGTGATTGTGTGGCTGCCGCCGAGGGGGTGGGCTTAGACCCACAGATCGGGTTTCTGCATGCCCTGCGTCCCGGTCGCCCAGCATTGGGTCTCGATCTAACGGAAGAGCTTCGGGCCGTTTTAGCCGACCGCTTGGCACTGACTCTCATCAATCGGCAGCAAGTGACTCGAGAGGATTTTCAAGAGCGACCTGGAGGAGCTGTGCACCTGACTGATGGAGCGCGCAAAACGATCGTAGTGGCCTACCAAAAGCGAAAACAAGACGAGGTCCAGCATCCTGTCTTAAGACAAAAAGTCCCATTTGGCTTAGTGCCTCATGTCCAGGCGCAGCTCTTGGCACGTTATCTTCGTGGCGACCTGCCAGACTACCCACCATTCCTTTACCGCTGAGGACTGGTAGGCAAAGCAAGGAGAGGTAAACATGGATGTGCTCGTGACATATGATGTGGCGACAGAAACTAAAGCAGGTCAACAGCGACTGCGTCGCGTAGCTCAAATATGTAAGGACTTTGGTCAACGCGTCCAGAAATCGGTGTTTGAATGCTCGGTGAACGAGATGCAGCTTGAGCAATTGCGGCATCGGTTGCTAGCATGCATTGATAAACAGCAGGATAGTCTCCGAATCTATCGCCTCGTGGGGTCAAGGGTACGCTATGTCGAGGTGTATGGAGTTAGCACCTGTGTGGATTTTAACGATCCCCTTGTAGTCTAATGAATAGATTGTATCGTGAAGTAAGTCTGCGCGGACCTACAGTGGCGGCAGAAATCCCGGGGGGATCGCGCTGACTCGAATTGGCTGAGTTAGCTCGACAATGGAGAGTGTCTTTGATTTAGGCAGTAGGCATTCGGTGGGCTCAAAGCCAAGGTTCGCGCTGAAGCACTCTTTAGATACACGAATTCCAACACTTAAATGCTGTCCAGTAGCGCCCGGCCTTCGGGGCGGGCGAGGGTTGAAACCCTCCAAAGTCCCCCGTCACGGTCGCAGCCGCCAGGTAGCGCCCGGCCTTCGGGGCGGGCGAGGGTTGAAACTTCCCTCTCTGGGGATCTCCTAGTAGGGGGCCAGCCGTAGCGCCCGGCCTTCGGGGCGGGCGAGGGTTGAAACGTGTGTTTTGCGAAGGGGGGTAGAGAATCCCCACGTAGCGCCCGGCCTTCGGGGCGGGCGAGGGTTGAAACCTCCGCCTCAAGCTTCCTGACCAATTTCAAAAAGGAGTAGCGCCCGGCCTTCGGGGCGGGCGAGGGTTGAAACTTGTGAGCACGAGCACTACAGAGTCCGAGATGCAGGTAGCGCCCGGCCTTCGGGGCGGGCGAGGGTTGAAACCTGTCATTTTGTGGTTGGGGTTTGGGCATGGGAAAGTAGCGCCCGGCCTTCGGGGCGGGCGAGGGTTGAAACCTGACGCGACGTTGATCAATAAATTGCGGAACCAGGTAGCGCCCGGCCTTCGGGGCGGGCGAGGGTTGAAACAATGCCCTGTACCTCCCATGGACTTCTTGGGAAGAAGTAGCGCCCGGCCTTCGGGGCGGGCGAGGGTTGAAACACCTACATCGATCCCCTAGATGGGGCGCAGACGGTGGTAGCGCCCGGCCTTCGGGGCGGGCGAGGGTTGAAACCAGGGTAAACTGGATATCGAACAGGTGGCTGCCTGTAGCGCCCGGCCTTCGGGGCGGGCGAGGGTTGAAACACTGCGTATTGTCTTTGCTGCCACAACAAGTTTGCGTAGCGCCCGGCCTTCGGGGCGGGCGAGGGTTGAAACTGGGCAGGATCAAGAGCGTGTCCCCGTCTTTGACAAGTAGCGCCCGGCCTTCGGGGCGGGCGAGGGTTGAAACCATCGCTTTGAGTTTCAGAGCCAGCGTCTTCCCCGTGTAGCGCCCGGCCTTCGGGGCGGGCGAGGGTTGAAACTTTCCAATATGCGTCACCGTCCTGAGCAACTTCAGGTAGCGCCCGGCCTTCGGGGCGGGCGAGGGTTGAAACGAGAGAGAATCGATGGTGCCGCGGGTACTCTTTCGTAGCGCCCGGCCTTCGGGACGGGCGAGGGTTGAAACCCGTAAAAGCCCGCAATCTAGGACTAGCGTACCATGTAGCGCCCGGCCTTCGGGACGGGCGAGGGTTGAAACGCTTCAAGATCTTCGATTTTTTTCAAAACGGCTGGTAGCGCCCGGCCTTCGGGGCGGGCGAGGGTTGAAACCAGGGACCCCCCTCTACACCATGCGGAAAACATCAGGTAGCGCCCGGCCTTCGGGGCGGGCGAGGGTTGAAACCAGAAATCCCAGATAATTATACAGAATGTGCTCGGGTAGCGCCCGGCCTTCGGGGCGGGCGAGGGTTGAAACCTTCCAAGATGAGCAGCCGAGGACGTCTCAGCTTGGTAGCGCCCGGCCTTCGGGGCGGGCGAGGGTTGAAACCCGATGTATTCGCCCTCCAGAGGACCTTGCGCGAAGGTAGCGCCCGGCCTTCGGGGCGGGCGAGGGTTGAAACTTATGGAGACTTCCCAGAATTCCCAGAATTCCCTAGTAGCGCCCGGCCTTCGGGGCGGGCGAGGGTTGAAACACGCCTTCCAAATCCCAAGATAGCGAATGATAGGGGTAGCGCCCGGCCTTCGGGGCGGGCGAGGGTTGAAACTATTCCGCTTGCGGCTCTTTACCCGCGAGAAGCGCCTGTAGCG
>Ga0073934_10004220_pt1 | contig 24422 bp, 21 predicted proteins | sample LarsenN4metaG_FD_76834 | JGI IMG/M metagenome (GOLD analysis project Ga0073934, IMG submission 76834) | Hot spring sediment bacterial and archeal communities from British Columbia, Canada, to study Microbial Dark Matter (Phase II) - Larsen... ... | reverse complement strand
CGTTTACGAATCCGAGCTGCCGATGGTGTCGGTCGGCCAGGAAGCGAAAATCCACTTTCCGAACCTGCAAAAGACTTACTCGGCCGAAGTAACCTTCATCTATCCGCATATCGACCCGCGAAGCCGGCGCGGTGAAGTGCGGCTCGAGTTGGAGAACCACCATCACGAACTCAGGCCGGACATGTGGGCCGACGTCGAACTGGAGGTTCCCCTGGGAGAGCGGCTCACGGTCCCGGCGAGCGCGGTCATTGACACCGGCCGGCGGTTTGTGGCGTTTGTCGAAGCCGGGAACCACCACCTCGAACCTCGCGAACTGAAGCTGGGCGCTCGCGCTACAGACTACCTTGAGGTGCTGGAGGGGCTAAAGGAAGGCGAGCGGGTGGTCACCCGGGCGTTGTTCCTGGTCGACTCGGAGAGCCAGCTCAAAGCGGCGATCGCCGGCATGACCTCATCGGGGGCACACCAGCATTGAAATAGCCGCAACGGAGAGATGGAGAGACGGCGAGACGGAGAGACGGCGAATGGGCGAAACGGCGATGCGTGACTCCAGAGAACGAAACATATGAGCATCATTAAGCACTTCAGAGAGTTGGATGTTTACCAAAACGCAATGACATGGACTGTTAAGATCTTCGAGATGACTCGAGCATTTCCGGCCGAAGAACGTTTCTCTCTTACGGATCAGATCCGTCGTTCCTCCCGTTCAGTTTGCGCGAATATCGGTGAAGCATGGCGGAAACGGAGGTACGAGGCGGCTTTCATTTCGAAGCTGAGCGATTCAGAAAGCGAAGCCGCTGAAACGCAGATTCACGCGGAGATCGCTTGGCGTTGCGGTTATATCACAGAGCCAGTCTTCAAAGAAGTTGACGATGCCTACGATCACATCCTTGGGCAGATCGTTCGAATGGCGGAGCAGCCTGAAAAGTGGCTGATTCGCCGACGGCCCTGAACTTATGAAGACTCTCAAGTCCGAGACTGTGCAACCAGAGTCAGTCAATCCACCTTCCGATTCGCTGTCTCCCCGTCTCGCCGATTCGCCGACTCGCCCTCTCTCCGATTCCCGCTCTCAATCCTTAATCGAGCGGATCATCGAATGGAGCGCGCGCAACAAGTTCATGGTGTTCATGATGACCGGCGCGCTCACGCTCGCCGGCGTTTACACCATGCGGCATACGCCGCTGGATGCCTTGCCGGATCTCTCGGACGTGCAGGTGATCGTCTTCACTCAGTGGGAAGGCCGCAGTCCGAACCTTGTCGAGGACCAGGTCACTTACCCGATCGTTTCGAAGCTCATCTCGGCTCCAAGAGTCAAAGTCGTTCGCGGGTTCTCGTTCTTTGGTTACTCGTTCGTGTATGTCGTTTTTGATGATAACACGGATATCTACTGGGCCCGCTCCCGGGTGATGGAATACATGCAGGGGCTCACCGGCAATCTTCCTTCCGGAGTCACTCCCGTCCTGGGGCCGGACGCGACCGGCGTCGGGTGGGGGTTCCAATATGCGCTCGTCGACCACTCAGGCAAACACGACGCGGCCGACCTGCGCTCGTTCCAGGATTGGCACCTGCGTTACTGGATCCAGGGCGTCGAGGGCGTCGCCGAAGTGGCGGCGTTCGGCGGGTTTCAGAAGCAGTACCAGGTTGAACTGGATCCAAACAAACTGCTCGCCTATGACCTGCCGATGACGCGGATCGTCTCGGCCATCCGCAGCGCCAACAATGACGTTGGCGGACGGGAATTCGAACGTTTCGGCACCACCTACCTGGTGCGCGGTCAGGGTTATATCAAGTCCCTCGACGATCTGCGTCTGGTGGTCGTTGGTGCGGATGCAAAAGGCACGCCGGTGCTCCTGCGCGACGTCGCCCGGAACATCACCCTCGGACCGGAAATGCGCCGCGGCGCCGGGGACTTGAACGGCGACGGGGAAACGGTGGGTGGCGTGGTCGTCGTCCGCTTCGGGCAAAACGTGCTGGAGGTCATTGAGCGGATCAAAGCGAAGCTCGAGGAAGTGAAACCCTCGCTGCCGGAAGGCGTTGAGATTGTTACCACCTATGACCGATCCGACCTGATCCATCGCTCGATTCGAACGCTCACCCGGACCATCATTGAGGAGGCCATCATTGTTTCCCTGATCGTTATCATCTTCCTTCTCGATTTCGGCGGGGCGGCCCGGGCGATCATTACCCTTCCCATTGCGGTGACGCTGGCATTCATCCCGATGTATTACCTCGGCCTGACCGCGAACATCATGTCGCTTGCCGGCATCGCCATCGCCATCGGCGCTCTTTGCGATGAAGCCGTGGTGATGGTTGAGAACGTGCACAAGCACCTGGAGCACGCACCGCCTAATCTCTCCCGCATGGAAAAGCAGGAGATCATCATCCGCGCCTGCAAACAGCTCGGCAAGCCTCTCTTCTTCGCGCTGCTGGTAATCACCGTCAGTTTCCTGCCGGTGTTCGCCCTGGAATCCCAGGAGGGCCGGCTTTTCAAGCCGCTGGCGTTCACCAAGACCTTCACCATGGCTTGGGCCGCCTTCCTCTCGATCACGATCGGCCCGGCGCTCATCGTCCTGATGACTGGTGGCAAAGTCATCCCCGAACACAGGCACCCCATCAGCCGCTTCCTGCATCGGTTGTACTACCCTTGGGTGAGCTTGCTGATGACCCGCCGCTTCCTTTCCATCCTTATCGCCGTGGTTGCCGTTGGGTCATCGGTTCCAATCTACAAACAGCTAGGCTCGGAATTCATGCCGCCCTTGAATGAGGGCACCATCCTTTACATGCCCACCACGCTGCCGACCATTTCCGCCACCGAAGCCACCCGCCTTCTGCAGATACAGGACCGGGTCTTGAAGCAGTTCCCCGAGGTGATCAGCGTCCATGGGAAGGCCGGCCGGTCCGAGACGGCCACCGATCCCGCCCCGCTCGAAATGTTCGAGACCGTGGTCCAACTCCGCCCCGAAAAGGAATGGCGGAAAGTGCCCAATCCCCGGTGGTATTCCTCCTGGAGCCCGGAATGGCTCAGGAAACCGCTGTCCCGCGTTTGGCCCGATCAACGGCCGATTACGTGGGACGAGCTGACGGCTGAAATGGACGAAGCTCTGCAAATCCCCGGCCAGGTGAACGCCTGGACAATGCCGATCAAAGCTCGCATCGATATGCTCACCACCGGCATTCGCACACCAATTGGCATCAAAATCTTCGGACCGGACCTCAGCCAAATCAGCAAACTTGGCGAACACCTGGAGAAAGTGATCCGGGAGGTGCCGGGCACGCGCAGTGTCTATGCCGAGCGCACCATGGGCGGCTACTACCTGGACATCATTCCCCGGCGCGAAGCCATCGCTCGTTACGGGTTGAACGTCGAGGATGTGCTTGGGGCGGTTGAAACGGCGATTGGCGGGATGGCGTTCGAACGCACCATTGAAGGACGCGAACGCTACACCATCAATGTTCGCTACAGTCGTGAATTGAGGGACGATGTTGACGAGCTGCGCCGGGTGCTGGTGCCGGTCACAGGTGCCATGGGCGCCAGTGGCGGTTCGGGAGGCGAAGGCGGCGATGAGATGGCTGACCCCGCGCAACCGGAAGCAGCGACGGGCACCATTCTCCAGATCCCATTGGGCCAACTCGCGGACATCCGGACCACGAGTGGCCCGCCGGTCATCCGCAACGAGGACGGCGCTCTCACCGGCTGGGTCTACATCGACATGAGCGGGCGCGACATTGGCGGCTATGTGCGCGACGCCAAGGCCGCCGTGGCGAGGCAGATCGAATCGGCTGGATTGTTGCCGGCTGGTTACCGGCTCGAGTGGTCCGGCCAATATGAGCACATGCTGCGCGTGCGGGAGCGCTTGAAAGTGCTGGTTCCGATCACGCTTATCCTGATCTTCGTTCTGCTCTATATGAACTTCAAAAGCATCGCCGAGACACTCATCATTCTGCTGTCTATTCCGTTTGCCCTGACGGGAAGCATATGGCTGCTCTGGTGGCTTGACTACAACCTCAGCATTGCGGTCTGGGTCGGCATCATCGCGCTCGCCGGCCTGGCCGCCCAGACTGGCACGGTAATGATCATCTACCTGGACGAGGCGTTTCATGCGTACCGGAAAGCCGGCCGCATGCGCACCCAGCACGATCTCTTCGAGGCGATCACTTACGGAGCCGTTCAGCGTGTGCGACCAAAGCTGATGACGGTGAGTATGATCACGCTGGGCCTCATCCCGGCTCTATGGGCGCACGGCGCCGGAGCCGAGGCCATTCAACGCATTGCGGCGCCCATGATCGGCGGGCTGATCACCTCGACCATTCTAACTCTGGAGATCGTTCCGGCAGTTTACTCCCTATGGCGCGGACGCCAGGTCGAGTGGGTCAAAGGGCCTCGTCCGCCTCGAAAGAGCTGGGACGAACTTAGCCGGCAATTCGTCGAGCACGAGCAGACCGGGCACCTGGCTGCAAGACCGCCGGTTTAGAGCGTGTGTTGAACACGTGGGGACACAGGATCAAATGCCCGGATCCGGTTCGCCTTGTCGTCTGGTCGAGTTTCGTCTGCACTTCGGACTTTGATTCTTTTGCAGAACGCCTGCTTCGCGCCTTTGTCGGAAACTCTTGTCGAAATCCGTCGAAATCCGGCTAATTCGACAGAGTTTCCGACGAAGTTTCCGACAAGGTTCTCGACAAAGTTTCCGACAAGGTTCTCGACAAAGTTTCCGACAAGGTTCTCGACAAAGTTTCCGACAAGGTTCTCGACAGCGAACTTCGAATTTCTACGTTCGATCTGCCCTGTCCCAATTTCAGATCTTGAGCACGGAGTCTTGTCAGCGTACAAGCGTTTGATGGCTCTGCATAGTGATGGCCCGCGTTGGCCGCCCGAAATGTGGGCGGCTCGCGTGCATGGTCCCGCGGATCTGCGCGTGGAGAGGGTCCCGCATCCGGGGGCTCCCGGCCGGGGACAAGTCCTGCTGCGGGTGGGCGTGACTGGCGTCTGCGGCAGCGATCTGCATTCATATCTGGACGCCCGAATCGGCGACACGAGAATTGAAGCGCCTCTCGTTTTGGGCCATGAGTTCTCCGGGGTGGTGGAGAGCGTGGGACCTGACGCGCTGGATGGGGAGCACCAGCTGCTTGAGCCGGGACTGCGCGTGGCGGTGGACCCGGCACAGCCTTGTGGCCGTTGTGAGTTTTGCGAGCAGGGCAATCCCAACCTGTGTCGCCGGCTTCATTTCTGTGGCAACTACCCCGACGGTGGCAGCTTGTGCGAGTGGATGCACATGCCGGCCAGATCATGTTTTCGGGTGCCACCGGAACTGGATGACACGGAAGCGGCTTTGCTGGAGCCTTTGGGGGTTGCCCTGCACGCGGTCGACCTGGCCAGGGTGCGGGTTGGCTCCAGCGCGGCCGTGATTGGCGCGGGGCCGATCGGATTGCTGATCCTTCAGGTTCTTCGCCTCGCCGGCGCCGCGCCTGTGTTTATTTCCGACAAGCTGGAGTGGCGTTTGGCCCTCGCGGAGAGGCTCGGTGGCCAGCCGATCCACTGCGGACAATGTTCCGCCGTGCAAAGAATCCATGAGGCAACCGCGGGCCGGGGGGTGGACATTGTGGTCGAAGCGGCGTGGGCTGATCAGAGCGTGAATGAGGCAGCGCAAATGGCGCGACTCGGCGGCCGCCTGGTGCTGGTCGGCATCCCGTCCGAAGATCGTCTCGAGATGCAGGCGTCTGCCGCCCGGCGGAAAGGTCTGACGATTCGCATGAGCCGCCGAATGAAACACGTCTATCCGCGGGCGATTCAACTGGTGCGTGAGCGCAGAGTGGACCTGCGTTGCCTGGTGAGCCACAGGTTTCCCTTGACCAGAGCGGCTGAGGCCTTTCAGCTAAACACGCGCTACCAGGACCGGGTGGTAAAGGTCATGGTCCACAGCGCGGACAAATAGCAGAAGAGCAGGGAACCGGAACCAGGCAAGGAGTCATGAAACACAGCATCATCACAAGGTTGTTCGGATCGGCGCGTTCGGAGGGGCGGCGTTGCGGACTTCGAGGTTGCACAGGCCGCGGCGCGTCCTGGATCTGGCGCCACTTGCTTGTCGGCTGGGGGTCAAGGCGGGTTCGGAGTGTCCGCCCGCCTGCCTGCCTGCCAGCCGCGTTCTGCGCCTCGCTGCTTCTCTCGTGCGTGGGCATCGAGGCTGCCTCCCCTCCGCTGACCATCCCCGTCCTCGTAATCAGCTATTTCCCGACTAACGGACCGAACATCGACGTGCGTGTCACCGGTGACTGGGGTGCCGGCCTGCAGGAGACGCGAGACAAGACCAGGCGCCAAACCCGGGAGCTGGTGGCGGCACTCGAGGAGGGGTCGCGCTACCTGGCTTACCGCAATTCGAATGCGGCGCCGTGCCTGAAGTACCCTGTTGTAGACAGCCTCGAGTTTCTCTCGCCTTTGCCCACCTTTTCCAAGCGCGGGCACAAGGTTCCGATGACGGATTACAATGCGATCATGAACCGGGTGAACATCCGGTACTGGGTCGAAGAACGTGGAGTCAAAGAGGTCTGGCTTTGGGGGTATCACGGTGGAAAGGTCGACCTTTGGGAATCGAACATGGCCAGTCCGTATGGCGACATCAGCAACAGTGACCGCGACCCGCGGGACCTGCCCATTTTAAAAGCCACGTACACTGTTTACCACTACAACTACCAGCGGGGCACCTCGGAAGCGGTGGAAGATCACATGCACCAGATCGAAGCATTGTTGAACCACTTCGATGGCCGCGACGACACGCCGCCGGAGCGATGGGCGGAGCTGTTATTCTGGGGCAGATTCGTTGGCAGCGATGCTTCGCACAAGATCATCCGCCCTGGCTGCGGTTGGGCGCATTACCCGCCGAACGGCGAGAGCGACTATGATTGGGCCAACCCCCGGCACGTCGAAACCGACATGGACGACTGGCGTCCGGATGGCACCGGGCGCAGGACCAGGATCAATTGCGAGCGTTGGGGAGGCGACAGCCTGCGCTGGTTCGTTTACTGGATGCAGCACCTGCCTGGTCCGGACAATGGTCTGACCTTCAATGGCCGTCCGCTGGTCAATTGGTGGACCTTTAAGGCTGATTTCGACGACGCCAAACGGAAGAACTTGAGCCTTGTGCGACAAGCGAATTGACCACCTGGGCCGGCCCAGCGGGCGCTAAAACGCTAAACCGGCATTCAACGGAACCGGACCGCGAAGAATCCGCTCAGCGCTTGCGCTCATATTCGTCGTAGGCCTTCTTGAGCCTCTCTCCGTCCGCTGCGCCGCGATGGACCCAAACCCGGTATTCGAGCGTGACGGGCTTGCCTGGTTCAAGAGTGTGGGGAGTTGTCCCCGGCCAGCCAAGGCACAACACTCCGTAGTGCCGGGTGAGCCACATCGGTGGGAAATCCGGATGCGTTTTGGGGACGAAAATGGCCGCACCGCCAGGCTGGCGGACACCCTCGAACTGGGCGCTCAGGTCGGCCCACGGCAAGCGGGTCATCGGAAGGTCATCCTTGCCGTTGCCCAGGGGAGTTGTGATGACGGTGTTGGTCCGGGGGGCGAATCGGAGCGTCAAACCGCCATAGCTCTTTCCTTCCGCTCCCGCCAGCGTGAGAGGTTCGTTCCAGGGGATGATGACAAGTTTGACATCGATGGCCCTGGAGTCTTTCTGAGCCGGGTGGGCGACCAGGCTTACGCGTTCTGTTGCCAGTTTGCGGTCGCCGGCAAACCAGCCGTTCTCGACCTCCAGGACAGCGCGCTGCCCGCCGGCCTCCTTGTTCAACCACCTTTCAAACCGCTGTTCCGCGCCTTTGAGCGTCCAGATATCGTATTCTTTGCCGCCGCTGCGCACATGCGGCCAGGCCCAGAACAGCCCCCGATGATGGTAATGGTCCTTGGGGAAATCATCCGTCAGGACTTCGCCATCCATTCCGTACAAGGGATGGACATACGAACTGCGAGTGCGGTCGGCGGGCACGCCTTCCTTGCTGACCATCCGATAATTGTAGACAAGAACCGGTTGGTCTCCTTCATGCAGGGCGACAGACCGGTCGTTCGGTTCGGAGAATCTAAACGCTGCGCCCGAGAGGTTCGTGGCTAACCCGCCCAGCAGGATGACCAAGGCGCCAGCAGGCATCGCTCTGATGTTCATGGGCCCATTCTGCGTTTCTGTGTGGAGGAATGCAACTCAAGGAAGTTGCCGAAAGTTCCTGTTGCCGCCTGGCAGTCGTGACAGTCGTGACAGTCGTCATCTGGAGCGGGAAAATTGGGCCGCATCGCCGAGGCGACTGGGTTTTGCGCAAGGCTGGACACTTCGGCGAAAGGGTCCCGCCGCTGCGCCGGCGCAAAATGAGAACAACCGCTTCCAGCAGTTGAAACTGGACTGCGCGACCCCGCCGGATACGCACTGGAACATGTCCTCATGGCTAAGTGGCTTCCGCAGAGGCAAATACGAAATTTGCTGAGAGCTATGAGAAAGAGTAATGTATAATCTGGCATTTGCCGGTCACATGAAGAGTCTTGTTACATGCGCGCTGGCGTTGCTTGCGGGGGTGTGGTCATCCGCCGGCGCATCCGTGCCCAGCGAAGGGATCGCTTCCTGGTACGGTGAAACTCACCGCGGCAGGCTGATGGCAAACGGGAAGAAATTCAATCCGGACAGATTTACCGCCGCGTCCTGGTTTTTTCCGTTAGGGACAAAGGTGAAAGTGACGCTTCAAACCCGGGCGGAACCAAAGAGCGTGTTTGTCACAATAACAGATCGCGGGCCCGCATACGATCTGGTCCGCGAAGGGCGAATCATCGACCTCGCGCACGCGGCTTTTCGACGGCTCGCCGACCCGGGCGAGGGCCTTATCCCGATCAGTGTCCAGATTGTGGCACTGCCGTCTTCCTGACTTTCCTCAGTTCAAATGATGCAGATACCACTGCATCGCAAGGTCCAGGCCGCGGTCGATACGGTGGGTTGGTTCGTAACCCAGCAGCCGTTTGGCTTTGCTGATGTCGGCGAGCGAATGCCTCACGTCTCCGGCGCGGAAATCGCGGTAGACCGGCTCGCGCGGGGGGAGGGACGGGTCGTGACGCCGCAGTGCCTCCTGCAGCAGGCGGTATAATTCGTTCAGCGTCGTTCGCTCTCCGAGCGCGATGTTATACGTCTGGTTGCTTGCCTCGGGACGGGTGGCACAGGCAGCGAGGAGGTTGGCCTGGACCACGTTCTCGATGTAGCAGAAATCCCGGCTGGTCTCACCGTCCCCGTTTACATAGACCGGCTCGCGTTTCATCAAGGCGGCGATCCACTTGGGAATGACTGCCGCATAAGCGCCTTCCGGGTCCTGCCGCGGCCCGAACACGTTGAAGTAGCGCAGGCCGATCGTGCTAAGCCCGTACGAGTTCCCAAACGCCTGAGCGTAGACTTCGTTCGTCAGCTTGGTCGCGGCGTAGGGCGAGAGCGGGATTCCAATCCGGTCTTCCACTTTCGGCAAGCCGGGATGATCGCCATAGATCGCGCTGCTCGACGCGTAAACAACCCGCTTTACCCCGGCATCGCGAGCCGCCACCAGCATGTTCACGAAGCCCAGATCGTTGCTGAGATGGGAATTGAGGGGATCTTCAATCGAACGCGGAACGGAGCCCAGCGCCGCCTGGTGGAGGACCCAATCAACGCCCTTGCAGGCCTCCCGGCACGAGTCGAGCCGGGTGATGTCGCCTTCGATAAACTCGAATCGTGCCCATTGCCCGGGAGTGACCAGTTCCCGCACCTGATCCAGGTTCGCTTTCTTTCCGGTGGCGAAATTGTCCAGCCCCTTCACAGGTTGATCGAGTTTCAGCAAGGTCTCGAGCAGGTTCGAGCCAATGAACCCACCCACGCCGGTGATGAGCCAAGTCCTCCGGTTTCGACGCAATTCCGTCTTGAGATCTTCGTATGCCGACATAGTTCTGGTTGGTCAGGTCAAGGGCTGACGTCCTGTGGGGACCACAACGACGCCTTATTCTGTTTCGAGTATCGATGTTTGACGTATCCTAAACGCTCCCTCGCCGCCGGACGAGGTTTTTGTTTCTTAGTTGCATCCGGGCGAAGAGGTGTGCACACTAAAGCCGTTCTTGCCTCTCGGATGGGGTCGTAGCTCAGTTGGTAGAGCGTCTCGTTCGCAATGAGAAGGTCAGGGGTTCGACTCCCCTCGGCTCCACCATCCCTCAAAAAACCCAATAAAATCAAGGGTTTCATGCACTTTTTCGCCCTCGTTCAAAAGCCAGTGGCAACGCCCAGTGGCAACACTCATGGCCCGGCGCTTTAAGAGTCCCGGCAGTTGGATGTTGCGGCTTCGGCCGGTTCGGGGAGCCGCACCCTAAAGGGTGGACACCAAACAGCCGCGCCGGGTGTCCCGGCTTTAGCCGGTCCGTGCTTGTGTGTCCACCCTTCAGGGTGTTCGGGGGGAGCCCTCCAAGCGGTTGCCGCTCGGGGAACCCAGACCCGGAGGCGCTGGTATTGGCTTGCGAGCGATGCAGGCGCAAAAAGAGGCGCACCGTTGCCGGTGCGCCCAGGGGCTCCGAAGGCAACGCCGCATGTCGTCGCCCGCCCCTGCAGAAGACGTTAGCAGGACGCGTTTCCGCGATGAACCGGGGCGATCCGGGAAATCGGACCGGGGTTTCACCGGGAAAACTGCCTGGAAGCGCAGCTCGCGAAATCTGATTAGCCTTTCCGTTTAGCCTTGGTGTGCTTTAATCCCGCGTCGATGAAAAAGCGGCAGGCTGGAATCAAACGGTTTACCAAGGAAACCCGCATCACGCTCAAGCTGGTGATTGACGGCCACGGCAGGGCGCGAGTGCGGACGGGCATCCCGTTTTTCGACCACATGCTCACGCTGTTTGCGAAGCACGCCGTGGCCGACCTCGAGTTGCGTTGCGAGGGCGACCTGGAGGTGGATGCACACCACACGGTCGAGGATTGTGGAATAGCTTTGGGCCAGGCCTTTTTAGCCGCACTGGGGGATAAGAAAGGCATACGGCGCTATGGCACGGGGTTTGGACCCGGAGTGCCTCTGAAAGGCGAGGCTTATGTGCCTATGGACGAGACGCTTGCAAGGTGTGTCGTGGATTTCAGCGGGCGGCCGTTTCTGGTTTGGCGCGGCCTGACCCAACACGCAGCCCGGATCCTGACCAAGGCAGAGCGCGAACAGGATATGTCCAGCCGGTTCCGGTTCGGCCTGGCCCGGGAGTTCTTTCAGGGGTTTGCCAACGAGGCTCGATGCAATCTGCACATGGAATTGCTCTACGGAGATGAGCCCCACCACATCGTCGAGGCCCTTTTCAAGTCATTCGCCCGGGCGATTGACGCCGCCTGCCAGCGCGACCCGCGGATTGCCGGCCAACTGCCAACCACGAAAGGAAAACTCTAAGTCCCTGAATAGAACGGGCGTGGTGCGCGTCGAATCCATGAATCGAGACTATTCCTCTGTCGAAGACGCGGCCCTGGTGCGCGAGGCGCAACAGGGCGACATGGCGGCTTTCGAAGAGCTGGTGGCGCGACACCGGGACAAGATATACGCACGCGCCTACAGCATGCTGAGGAACGAGGACGAAGCACTTGATCTTTCTCAGGAAGCCTGGGTTAAAGGCTGGCAACGGCTAAACCAGTTTCAGGGCGATTCGAGCTTCGGCACGTGGATGACGCGCGTGGTGATCAATCTTTGCCTGGATCACCTTCGGAAGCAGAAGCGCCACCGGAGCGAGTCGATTGAGGCGCTGGACGAGGAATCGGGCGGCGTGGAACGGCAAATGCCGGTGCTGGAAGTGAACCCGACCGCTGGCTTGGAGCGGCAAGAGCTGCGCGAGCGCATCGACCGCGCGTTAGGCCAGTTGTCGCCTGAACACCGCACGGTGCTGGTGCTGCATGAGTTTCAGGAGATGGAGTATAAAGAGATTGCCAAGACGATGGGCTGTTCGATAGGGACCGTGATGTCCCGGCTGTTCTATGCGCGCCGAAAGCTGGCCGCGTTGCTTGCCGGGTGGAAGAAGGACGACATGAAATGATGGATGAAGCGAAACAACTGGAGTTGCAGGCTTTCCTCGATGGCGAGTTGCCGCCGGCCAAAGCTGCCGATTGGCAGCGCCGGATGGACGCTGACCCGGAAGTCCGGGCGCTTGGCGCGCAACTAAAGGCCTCGAACGAGGCTCTCGCCATCTTCGAGGCCGAAACCAGGGTGCCCGCGAGCCGCGACTTTTACTGGTCCGGCATTCGCCGCCAGATTGAGTTGCTCGAAAAGGCCTCCGCCAGGCGCCATGAGACCGAACCGCCTCTGTCCTGGCTGGCGCGAATCAGGCAGTACCTCGTGCCGGCCGGGGTGGCCGCAGCGTTTCTGATCGCGGGCATGCTCGCCACTCACCAGGTCCGGATGGCCGAATCCGGACACCCGGTGCGGCTCGAGGCTTCGCTGACCAGCCCGGGCAGCTTCACGTATCGCGACTTCTCCTCGGGGATCACTCTGGTCTGGCTTTCCTACCCGGCGGAAAAGGAGTTTGCCGAGATTGACTCGATTCTTAATATCCCCTGAGCATGAAATCAGAATTGGCGCCGGTGAGCTTTTGGGGATTGGTCTTCGCAGGACTGTTGGGTTTCTGTTTGGTGTTCGCCAGTTCGGCGCTGGCCGCGGACGGGGCACTCAAGCTGGAGGTGCAGCTCCTCTGGGGGACCAATGACAGCAAGTCTCCTGACCCGAAACACAAGCCGGTCGAGCCGGAGGTGAAGAAGAAACTTGCCGTTCTACCGTTGAAGTTCAGCAACTATTTTGAGGTAAACCGGAAAGTCCTGGAGATCGCCAATGGCGCCAGTAGAAAAGAGGAACTGAGCGACAAGTGTATTGTGGAGATAAAGAACTGCGGCCGCTCCAAGGTGGAGGTGTCGTTGATCGGCGCCGGACAGCAAGTGGTGAAGCAGTCCCAGAATCTCCCCAAGGGCGAGGCGCTCGTGGTGGCCGGCAACGCACCCAACGCCACAGCCTGGCTGGTCTTCGTGAAGAGAGTCGATTAGCTCGCGGCGTCCCCCGCCGCTGAACCCGCGCAAAACAAAGCCCCCGCCGCCCAGTCCCTGTCACCTTGGCTTTTCAAGGTTTCGAATCTTCGCTTTTGGCCTTATCCTCCAGATACCGATGCGCCCGATTTATCTGGACAACAACGCGACAACGCCCGTCGCGCCGGAAGTGCTGGAGGCTATGCTTCCCTTTTTACGCGACAATTGGGGGAACCCCTCCAGCGCCTATGCGTTCGGCCACAGCATAGGCATGGCCCTTGACACCGCACGCGCCCGCACGGCTGATCTCATCAACGCTGAGCCGCGCGAAATCGTGTTCACCGGGTGCGGCACCGAGAGCATCAATTCCGTTCTCCACAGCGCGCTGGCCACTCAACCTGGGAAGAAGCACGTGATCACAACCGCCGTCGAGCACTCGGCGACCCTGAAGTACTGCGCGTTTCTGGAGCGGCAGGGGGTGGACATCACCTACTTGCCGGTGGACGGCTCCGGCAGGCTGGAACTGGACCAATTGCGCGCGGCGATACGTGCTGAAACCGCCCTTGTTTCCGTCATGTGGGCGAATAATGAGACCGGAGTATTGTTCCCCATCGCCGAAGTGGCGGAGATTTGCCGGGCGAAAGGGGTGCCGTGCCATACGGACGCCGTTCAGGCGGCCGGCAAAGTGCCGTTGGATGTGCGGCTGGCTCCCGTCGATTACTTGTCGTTATCCGCTCACAAGCTGTATGCCCCCAAAGGCGTTGGGGCGCTGTACATCCGGCGTGGTGTGAAATATCAGCCTTACCTCATCGGGGGAAGCCAGGAGCGGGGGCGCCGCGGCGGCACGGAAAACGTCGCCGGCATTGTGGCGTTCGGGCAGGCTGCCGAAGTGGCGCGCGCGAAACTGGAGTCGGATTCGGCCCGGATTCGAGCGCTTCGCGACAAGCTGGAGCAACAGATTCTCTCAGCGATTCCCGGAGTAAGACGAAATGGAGCTGCGGAGCCACGGCTGCCCAACACCGCCAATCTCTCCTTTGAGGGTGTCGAAGCGGAAGGGATCCTGCTCATGCTGGACCAGGAGGGCATTTGCGCCTCGAGCGGTTCAGCTTGCACGACCGGTTCGCTGGAGCCATCGCACGTGCTCAGGGCAATGGGAGTGCCGGGCGATCGCGCGCGGGGCAGCCTCCGGTTCAGCCTCGGGCGGTTCTCTTCGGCGGAAGAGGTTGACCGCCTGTTGCAGGTTTTGCCGGGGATCATCGCAAAACTACGACAGTATGCGCCGCTGCCGGAGCGGGCGGGATTTTCTGCAACAGCAGCGCGATGAAGAACAGCCCGATAAAGACCAGGCTGAGCCATTGCGGCGCGTGAGCGACGGCCAGCCAATCGACAAAAACCAGCCCCGCTTCAAGTCCTGACCGCGCATAGGCGCGCTCGGAGGCTTCCCAGAGCAGCTTCCGGAGCTGGTAAACGGTCCAGAGTCCGACCACCGCCGATAACAGCAACGCCGGTTCGCGGTAGCCGGGGCCGTTAAGCACTGAGGCCAGGAGCATCGGCGCAAGCATCGGGGCAATTGGCCAGTAACTGACTGCGCCGGAGTCAGGGGCGGGCTGGGTTTGCAGGTAACGCACTCCAACCGCGTAGAGCGCCAGAGCCAGGCCGCACCAGATGGCGCTGCCGGTCAAACCAACCTCGCCGGCGGAAGCCGCTGTCGGGTATAACATGAAACGGCAGAAGCTCAGCAGAACGGGGGAGATTGTCAGCATCCGGTGCACCACGCTGTAACACACGATGCACGATGCGAGCGCCAGGCCCCAGTAACCGCTCGCGCGGCCGGCGCAAAACAAACTTGCCAGACCGAGGAGCAGCCAGGCCCACCCGCAACCGAACACGACACCTTCCCTGGCCTGCCCGGCGGGGATCGGACGGGGGCGGCGGTGCTGCCGGTCGCCAGGCGCGTCATAGGCATCACTCAGAAAAGCGCCGGCGAGATAAAGCAGCGTGGCCCCGCCGATCACCCACAGCAGCGCGCCCAGCCTGCCGCCGCCGCCGAGCCACCATCCGGCAACACAGTGCGACCACACCGGAGGCAGACCGCTGCCCCGGCTCAGTACCAGGAAAGCGCGCAGGCCGCCCATCCGTCTAGAACCGCGCTTTGGCGCTGGCCCCATGGGCTCCCAGGCCTTCCATGGAGGCGAAGGTATTTACCGCGGAGAGAGCCTTCTTCAGCGCAGCACGATCGTATTCCACCACGCTGGTGCGGCGCTGAAACTGATCCACCGTCAACCCCGCGAAGGAAGCTCCCGCGCCGCCCGTGGGGAGGGTGTGACTCGGCCCGGCGACATAGTCCCCCAGCACGGTTGGGGAGTAGCGCCCCAGAAAAATCGCGCCGGCCCGGGTGATCCCGGCCGCCAGTTTGCGTGGATTGCGGGTCATCAGTTCGCAATGCTCTGGCGCGAGCCGGTTGGCCAGGGCGACTGCTTCCGCGAGGTTGCTGACGTGGATCAGGCAGCCGTTCGCGGCCAGCGCGCGCTCGATCAGTTCGCGACGCGCCAGTTCTGGCAACTGCCGCCTGATCTCCCGCTCCACATGCTTGAGCAGTCGGCCGGAGTTGGTGACAAGCCAGACACGCTCGTGGCCTGAGCCGTGCTCCGCCTGCGCGAGCAGGTCGGCGGCAACGCATTTGGCCGGGGCAGTGTCATCGGCGATGACCAGCACCTCGCTGGGGCCGGGCAGGAGGTCGATGGCCACATGGCCGACCACCAGGCGCTTCGCCGCCACGACGTAGGCGTTTCCGGGGCCGAAGATCTTTTGGACGCGCCGAATCGTGGCGGTGCCGTAGCTCATGGCGGCGATGGCTTGCGCGCCGCCAACCCGGTAGATCTCGGTCGCGCCTGCAGCCCGCGCCGCGTAGAGCAGCGCGGCGTTGATGCTGCCATCAGGGCCGCATGGGGTGCAGACCACGATCTCGGGACAGCCGGCTACCTTGGCCAGCACGACCGTCATCAGCGCCGTGGAGACGAGCGGTGCGGTCCCGCCCGGAATGTAGATGCCGACCCTTTCAAACGGGTCAAACTTCTCCCCCACCAGCCCGCCGTGGGAGTTGCGAGCCTGCCAGTTCTTCCGGCGCGAACGGCGGGCGAAGGAGGCAATGTTGCGCGAAGCTTCGCCCACCGCGGCTCGAAGTTCCGGCCCGGCCGACAGTGACGCCGCCATCAACTCAGCGTGTCCAACCGCCAGTTGCTCAGCCGTGAGACTGGCCCGATCAAATCTCTCGGTGAACTCCAGCAGGGCAGCGTCACCGCGGGCCCGCACGGCCTCCAGGATCTCCCTCGCGCGCCGCTCGATTTCCTCATCGAACAGACTGGACGTGGCCTGCAAGGATTCCAGGGCGCGCTCGAACTCAGGGTCTTTGTGCGTGAGAACTCTCATCCACCGCTCAGCCTAGACACCGGAGGGCCTGAAATCCATTTGAATCCTTTGACCTCAACGGGCGCCTGCCCTGGCAGGGACGGCTCGCTGAAGGGTCGCCTTTGCAGACCTAGCTTGAGGGACGACCATTCTCAATACTTCGGCACGGAGGGGTCGATCTGTTCCGACCACGCGGTGATGCCCCCGGCGACGCTTTTGACGTTCTTGAATCCTTTGCTTCGCAGGAACTGAACGGCCTTCAGCGAGCGTCCACCCGTTTTGCAGTGGATGTAGTAGCTGCCGCCGGGGTCCAGTTCCCGGTAGCGTTGGGGCAGGGTGCCCAGAGGAATCAGCGGCACGCCTTCGATGCGCGCAATGCGCTGTTCGTCCGGTTCGCGCACGTCGATGACCTTGATACCCAAACCTGGGCTGGCAAGGGCGTTCTTCATATCCTGGACAGTAACCTCATCGGGATGCATGGGGGTTCCTTCCGTTGGCGGTTTGACTCCGCAGAAATCCTCATAGTCGATCAGGCTCGTAATGGTCGGGGAGTCGCCGCACAGGACACAGCGCGGGTCGCGCTTCAACCTGATTTCTCGAAAACTCATGTTCAGTGCGTCGAACAAGAGCAGCCGGCCGGCCAGCGAGCCCCCGAGACCGAGAACCAGTTTAAGCGCTTCGGTGGCCTGGATGAGGCCAATGATGCCTGGCAGAACGCCCAGCACCCCCGCCTCCGCACAACTCGGCGCCGCGCCGGGAGCGGGAGGTTCGGGATAGAGACAACGATAACAGGGGGCATTCACTCCGGGGCCCAGAACGCTGGCCTGCCCTTCGAAGCGATACACTGCGCCATACACATACGGCTTGCGCAGCAAGGCGCAGGCGTCATTCGCCAGGTAGCGGGTTGGGAAGTTGTCAGCCCCGTCCACGATGACGTCGTAGTTTTGAAAGATCGCCAGGGCGTTCTGACTCGTCAGTCGTTCCGCGTGCGCCGCAACCTTCACATTGGGGTTCAGGCGGGTCACACGGGCCCGGGCCGATTCCACTTTCGCGCGGCCCTCATCCGGCGTCGAATGCAGCACCTGCCGTTGCAGGTTCGACAAATCGACCACGTCGAAATCCACCAGCCCCAGGGTGCCCACACCGGCGGCGGCCAAATACAACGCGACCGGCGAGCCCAGGCCGCCGGCCCCAATGCACAGCACCCGCGCAGCCTTGATTTTCTTTTGGCCGGCGACCCCGATTTCGGGCAGGATCAAGTGCCGCGAGTAGCGGCGCAGTTCGTCGTTGGTAAAGTCCATCAGGTCAACGTTGGTCACACTAGTGCAGGGAAAGCGAAAAGCAAACCCTCAGCGCACGTCGTCCTCAGCCGCTGAACGTGCGGCAGAGGCGGTCCGCAAGCGGTTGCCGGGGATCCCGCCTCTTGCCTGGGTGCTGGGCAGCGGGTTTCACGGCGCGCCCAGGCGGTTGGATGTGGAGTTGGACGTGCCCTATGCGTCCATCCCCGCATTTCCCCAACCCTCAGTGCCTGGGCATCAGGGTCGGTTGCTTGTCGGCAAGATGGGTGGCCTTCGTGTCGTTGTGCTCTGCGGCCGCATCCACTTCTACGAAGGACGCGGCATGGAGGCGGTTACTTTTGGAGTTCGGTTTCTCGCCGCGCTGGGCGCGAAGGCTCTTGTTTTGACCAACGCGGCGGGCGGGATCAACCGCAGCTTCAGGCCCGGTGACTTCATGGTGGTGGCAGACCACATCAACCTGATGGGAGCCAATCCGCTTACAGGTGAGCCAGTGCCTGGTCTCCAACGGTTCGTGGATCTCTCACGCGCCTATGATCCCGAACTCACCCGAGATTTACTCAAGAGCGCAGTGCGCGCCGGGGCGCGGGTCCATCGCGGTGTTTACCTCGCGGTATCCGGTCCCAGCTATGAGACACCGGCAGAGATTCGGGCTTTTTCGACTCTTGGTGCGGATGCCGTTGGGATGAGCACTGTGCCCGAAGTCATTGTGGCGCGTCAGTGCGGCTTGCGGGTCGCCGCCGTGTCTTGCATCACCAATATGGCGGCCGGGCGGTCGCCGGAGCCTCTCTCGCACGAGGAAGTTCTCTCCACTGGCAAGCGGGTGGAGAAGATCGCCGCGGCGATGTTTGCTGAGTTTTGCCATACGTATGCAGAGAAAGACTAAGTCCGCGCTGGTGCGGGCGGCCGTCCGGGCGAGCCGGAAGGCTGTTGCGCCGTATTCGCGTTTCCAGGTTGGGGCGGCCCTTCTCACCTCCTCGGGCAAAGTGGTGACGGGAGTGAATGTGGAGAGCGCAAGCTTCGGTCTTACTTGTTGCGCGGAGCGGGTCGCGCTGTTTACGGCCTTGTCCATGGGATGTCGGAACTTCCGGGCCATTGCGGTCGTTGCGGAGATCGACGGCGGCCCCATGCCCTGTGGAGCCTGCCGGCAGTTGCTGTCGGAGTATGCTCCCGACGCGGAGGTGCTGGTTGCCGACCGGCGACGCCCGAGCGCCTGCAAGAGCTTTGCAGTGTCTGAACTGCTGCCTGATGCTTTCAGCCGGTTTCGTTCATAGCCCACAGCATGGGCATGAAATTCAGCCTTTCAGGAAGCTCTTCAGCATCCAAATGGTCTTTTGGTGAAGCGTGATGCGCCCCACCATCAGATCCTGGCTCTCCTGGTCGTTGGCCGCTCCAGCCATCTCACGCGCCCGGACGGCGTCGGTTACGAGCTTCTCGTTGGCGGCTATCAGGAACCGCACATAGTCCTCCTGAGACAAGGGGGCAGCGAACTCCTTCATTTGAGCCGCTTGAGCCAGGCTGCCAAGGCCGCCGATGGCGTAAGCGTCGAGTGCCCGGATGCGCTCAGCGATTTCGTCGATCGCGGTGAACAGTTCCTCGTATTGCGTCTGAAACGCCGTGTGCAGGGCGAAGAAGCCAGGTCCCTCGACGTTCCAGTGCGCCAGGTGGGTCAAAGACATCAGCGCGTAGGAGTCAGCGAGCACCTGGTTCAGCGCCTCCGCAAGTCCAGTGGTGTTTTTTACGTTCGTTGCTTTGGTCCCTTTCATGGCTGTCACTTTGTCCCGTTCTGCCTGGGAAGATCCAGCTCTAATCCAGCCTCGGGGGCGTTCACGCGGCCGAGTCGATGCCCGTTACAGCAGGCAGTTTCAGCGGCCTCTCCCCACAGTGTCTGGTGTCTGAATCGTAGCGCGGCCTCGCATGCGCGATCGCGTGATCGCGTGATCACGCGATCTTGAAGGGACACGGAAGGCTGCAGTAATCTGGCGCGGCAGCATGACTCCATTTGTCACAATCATCCTGGCTGGGGGCAGGGGCACGCGCATGGGCTCCAGTGACAAGCACAAGGTGTGCTTTGAAGTGCTGGGGGAGCCCGTCATTACGCGCGCGCTTGAGACTTACAATCTTTGCGGGGCGATGCTGAACATCATCGTGGTCGGGATGATGGCGGAGAACGTGATGGCCACCGTGAACCAGAGGTTTCAGGGGACCGTCTATGCCTTCCAGGAGCGACCGCTTGGAACGGGGGACGCAGCGCGGAAAGGCGCGGCGATCCTGGAACGGATGCGATTTGAGGGAGACGTGCTGGTCGTTGCCGGCGACAAGGTCATTGCCCCGGGTGTGATTCGGCAGTTGCTCAAGTTCCATCACGACAACAAGGCGGATGTGACGGTGGCCACGGCCAGGAGACCGCCGAAGTCCAGCGCGGGAATCCTGCTTCAAACAAGAAAGGGAACGATTGGAGCAATTCTCGAGGAAGCGGAGTGCCAGCGGTTGTGCGCCCTGGGACGGATCGGCGATGCTCTGAAAGAGAGGCCCCTGCGAATCGCCGGGCTGCGCGCGATCCTGGCGCGGACCTGCGATGAACGCACCGCCGTCCTGCTGGAACAGGAGTTGAGCGCGGTCGCGACAGACGAGGCCGGGAGCGGCGAGGCGACGGGCGGCCTTCAGTTGACCCAAGCCGCATTCGAGCGACGCTATACCGCCGATGAACGGCGCGGGGTGGTGCGCATTGATGGCGAGGCGATTCCCGCGGGCGAGGTGACGCGAAGGTTCGACCAGATGAATCTGTCGACGTACATTTTCCGGGCCCCGGTCCTGTATTCGGCGCTGGCCGGTCTGCGCTCAAACCGCGCAAACAACGAGGAGTATTTGACGGATGTATTTGAGGTCCTGGCCAGGGGAGACCGCCCCGCCAAAGTGATCGGATGCGAAATTGCCGATCCTGGGGATCTAATGGCGTTCAACAACCCTCAGGAGTTGCTGGCCATCGAAGAGGTCTTCCGACGGCGACGGGGCAGCGCCGCCCAGGGCAGTTTAGAGGCCGCGGTCGGAGGGACATTGGCCTTGCCCGGGTCGTGGAGCCAGATGTTTTCCGGGCCGTCGGCGGCGGCGCGAAAGCAGTTCCACGCGTATTACGGTCCGGATGCGCCGCTCTGCAACTATCAACGGGCGCTTGATGCGTTTGTGAGGCGGTTTGGGAGCGAACGGCCGGTGGCCATGATCCGGTCGCCCGGGCGGATCAACCTGATGGGGCGGCACATCGATCACCAGGGGGGGACGGTCAACGTGATGGCGATCAACCGCGAGATTCTCGTTGTGGCCGCGGCGCGAGAGGACGACCAGGTGACCCTTGCGAATGCCCAGGGAGCGCAATTCAAAGAGCAGTCCTTCCGGATTTCCGACCTGATCGCCCGGTTGGATTGGGATGATTGGCAGCGGGTAGTCGACGGGCCACGGATTCAGCGCATGCTGGAGGCGGCGCGGGGCGACTGGGCGAATTATGTGAAAGCCGCGATGTTGCGGCTGCAGGAGCTTTTTCGTGACCGCCAGCTCCGTGGGCTGGATATGATGGTCAGCGGCGATATCCCGATGGGCGCCGGGCTGAGTTCCTCTTCCGCCCTGGTGGTCGCGACCGCCGAAGCCGTTCGCGTCGTCAATAACTTGCCGGTCACCGGCCGGCGGTTGGTCAGTCTCTGCGGTGAAGGGGAGTGGTTTGTGGGCACGCGCGGAGGAGCGGCGGACCACGCCGCCATCAAACTCTCCCGCCGCGGATGCGTCGCGCAGGTTGGTTTCTTCCCGTTCAAGATCGAGGCTTCCGCCAGGTTTTTTCCGGAGCACGACCTCTTGAGCTGCAATTCAGGCGTCTATGCGGGCAAGTCCAGCCAGGCGCGGAATACTTTTAACGCCAAAGTGACGGCGTACCACATCGGGCGGATTTGGTTCAAGATGCTGCGCCCCGACTTGTCGGGCCGCGTCCAACATCTGCGCGATATCAACCCGGAGACGCTCGGGATCGCGCGACAGAGTCTTTGGGATCTTCTGCTGCAGTTGCCGGAGCGGCTGAGTCGCCTGCGAGTGCAGGCCGCGTTCCCGCAGATGGCGCCGGCGGATCGGGAGCAACTGGAAAGGCTGTTCGCCAGCCACGATGCGCCGAGCGGAGGCTACCAGGTGCGGGGAGTGGTCCTGTTTGGTTTGTCCGAAATTGCGCGGGCCCGGCGCTGCCTTGGTTTGCTGGAAGCGGGAAACGCAACGGAGCTCGGCAGATTAATGCGGATCTCGCATGACGGGGACCGCGTTTCTTACCGAAGCAATGGCGGGAACTGGCGTCGAGGCACGCGGGCACGGGCTGAGACGACCGCTGCCGGCGCGTCTTTCCCGGGCCACGATCTTCGTTTGGCTGCGAACACTGTTCTGCCGCGGGAGCGTGGGCCACTGGACCTGGCTGAGATTCCCGGTCAATACGGATGCAGCCTGCCGGAACTGGATCGCATCGTCGATTTGGCCTGCGAGTTGCCCGGTGTCGAGGGCGCGCAATTGGCCGGAGCTGGCCTGGGCGGTTGCGTGATGGTCCTGGTCCGGAAAGATGCAACCGATGCGGTGCTGTCGGCATTGCGCCAGCAGGACATCCAGGCCGAGGTGTTCCGGCCGATTGCTGGCGCGGGCACGGTTTTGCTGCGCTGAGCGGATGAATGACTTTAGGGCCCTTCAGGGCCGCGTTCAACCGCTTGCCTTTGCTCTTCCGACGGCGTATTAACCTGACGGAGTGAAAGAACCTCCAGAGAGGGCATGAAACGACAAGCGAAACTCCTCTGCGTGCTGGCGTTGGTGATCGCCGTTCTGTTGGGTGGCATCTCGTGGGCGTGGGCCGCCACCTCGTCCGGTTCGGCCACCAAACCCGCCCAGTCGTCCAAGCCGCCCGGCATTGAGGCGGCGCAAACGCTCTCGACCATCACTGGGGTGGCCATCTCTCCGCTGATGGGAGTCGGAGCGGTCGGCTGCTATTACTGGTGGAAGGCGCCGGAAAACAAGCGGCCTGGCCTGCCTTGGTTTGCGCAGCCTTGGTTTTGGGTGCCCGCGCTCCTGCTGGTTGCCGTTGTCGGGGTGAAGGATATTCTGGGAACGGCTTCGCCCACCGCGCTGAAGAAGCCGTTCGACGTGGCTGAGGCCATCGAAAACAAAGCAAGCGCGCTTCTCGCCGCCGGGGCATTTATCCCGTTGATCATCTCCATCTTCCCGGAAGCTGTGGGGGACGGCAGTTGGGCGCCCTCGCACTCGGGTTTCGCCGCCATTGGCCTCGGCACAATCGGGAACGCTTTGCTGGTGCCGTTCGCGCTGGCGATTTTTGCCGTGGTGTGGATGGCTTCTCACGCCATCAACATGTTGATTCTGCTGAGCCCTTTTACCACCGTCGATGCCGCCCTGAAGAGTCTGCGGCTCGGCTTGCTTGTATTGGTCACTTCCACCTCCTTTATCAATGCTTATCTCGGAGCCTTCGTGTCCGTGCTGGTCATCGTCTTCTGCTATCTGATCGCCGGATGGTCGTTCCGCCTGTCCGTGTTTGGCACGGTGTACATCTGGGATTTCATCACCCTGCGCCGCCGGCGCTCTCAACCGGGAGCAGAGCACAATCGCTGTTTCGCCGCCCGCAAAATCCGGGATGTCCCGGTGCGCACTTACGGCCGCCTTTCCGTCGAACCGCAAGGAGGGTTTCGGTTCACGTACCGGCCCCTGCTGGTCCTGCCCCCGCGGACGCTGACCTTGCCGGGAGACCAATATGTCATCGGGCGAGGCTTATTCTGTCCGGAACTGGACCGCGTGGCGGAAGGAAAAACGACGGCGTTGTTCATTTTCCCGCCAAGATACTCAACACACGAAGATGCCCTGGCGCGGGCTTGCGGCCTGAAGGAAGTGCGGGATGTCGGCGTTCTCAAAGGCGTGAAGGCAGCGTGGAAATGGTGCAAGGGCTTGTTCAGGGGATCGGCGGATGCGCCGCCAACTCCAGTCGCTGCCACCCCGGCGTGAGGCTGTTGGGGCCATCACCAAAGCCATAGAGGCGCGGCGGGGGATTACAGCTTCGCAAGCCGCCGGCAATTCGCTTTCGCTCCGGGCACGATTGCGCCCAGCACCACGGGGCGAGTCGCGCCCGTCGCGGCGGGGACGTTTGCCGGCCGGCCGCGCAGTGTTTCGTAAGCCAGGATTGCGAACGCCAGACCCTCCTTAGCCTGGCTATCAATCCCGAAATCTTCGTGGGTCAGCAAACGCGCCATGGGCAGTTCTTCCGCGAGCCAGCGCCGCAGACTCGGGTTTTTTGCCCCACCGCCACCCAGGATAATCTCCAAACCCGCGAGATCCCGGGCTTCAATGTTCGGAAACACAAACCGGCGATAGGCATCGGAGATGCACGCTGCCGTAAATGCCGTCGCTGTCGCGACAATGTCCTCAGGCTTCATTCGCAAAGCTCGTCCGCGCCGTAAAAACGCGCGCACCGCCATCTCTCCGAACTCTTCGCGTCCGGTTGTCTTGGGAGGCGCTGTTTCGAGGAACGGGTGCCGCAGCCACTCCCACAGCAACCGGCGGCTGACCTTGCCCCGCTTGCCCCAGTTCCCTCCGCGGTCGTAGCGCAACTTGCCGGAGGACAGCACCGTCATCAGGCCATCGATGATCATGTTGCCCGGACCGGTGTCGAACGCCATGACTTGCTCCGGGCGGGCGCCCG
>Ga0073934_10004219_pt1 | contig 24426 bp, 21 predicted proteins | sample LarsenN4metaG_FD_76834 | JGI IMG/M metagenome (GOLD analysis project Ga0073934, IMG submission 76834) | Hot spring sediment bacterial and archeal communities from British Columbia, Canada, to study Microbial Dark Matter (Phase II) - Larsen... ... | reverse complement strand
CGACCTCGCCCGCGAGCAGCGATTCCTTCCACGCGACGGATCCGGCGGGAGCCGCCGTCATGACGAAAAGGAAGTTCTCCCGGTCGATGTGAATGACCTCGGGCAGCGACGCCGCGCCCAGCACCGGCCGCAGTGCCCAAAGGGACTCCGCCTCGCGATAGATGCGGCCGCGCTCGGAGCGCCAGTCGTCCTTCACCCGCAGCTTCTCGAGCGACTGCTTCACCACCCAGCGGCGCTCTGCCCGGTCGCGCCACTCGACCAGCAGAACAATGTTTGAGACGCCGCCGCCCAATTCGCGCACTTCGATCGCGTCGTCCGGACTCGCCAATTCGCGAGCGACGAGATAGGGGAGGACGTTTTCTAGGCTGATCGTCAATGCGTCGGAGGCCATGGCTCAGAGGACGAGGGTTGATCTAACCGACGAAAAAATAAAGTATGCAGTCTGAGACTCAAAACCGCAACTATCCCCGGGGTAGTCGGACGCTGTCTAGCATTTCTGTTGAAAGTCGGGTGGAGTGCCCTCCAGGTTATACAGTCAGCTTCGCCCCTATGTGGCCCGGAAAGATTGGGTGAAGCCTTTGGCCCTCACTCCTACCCCGTCTGCCACCGGGAGGGGGTCGCCCCTCGGGCCGGGTGAGGGCACGAGAGCGAGCGGGATTGGGAGCACGCTTGTCACTGTAATACACAGCCCTCAGCAAGTCGAATCCCTCATCGCTTGAAGGAATTGAGCACGCGGTTCAAGTTGTCTCCCTCCTTCCGGGCCCTCGTCTCCCGCCGGGTTTTTCCTCCGCCAGTGGCATGATATGGTAGACTTGCGGACCGGCGCCCGAGGCTGCTAAGCGATGGCCCCAACCAACAACTCCAAGCACAAAGTGCGCGAGATTTGTCGGATCGCGGCCCGCGTCTTCTACGAGAAGGGGTATGACGGCGCGTCGATGCAGGACATTGCCCATGCCGTGGGCTTGACGAAGGCGGGCCTGTACCATCATGTGGGCAGCAAGGACCGCTTGCTCTTCGAGATCATGAACTACGGCATGGATATTCTCGATGAAACGGTGCTGCAAAAAGTGAAGGACATCGCCGACCCGCGGGAAAAACTCAAGCAGACCATCATCGGCCACATCGATCTCATCGTCCGTGCGCGCGACCGTGAAATCACCGTCATCCTGCATGAGAACCGCTCGCTCAAAGGGGCTCTGCGCAAGAAGATCAACGCCCGCAAACGGCAATACATTAATTACCTTGAGGGGTTGATTCGCGAGGTCCAGCAGGCGACCGGCATACCCGGCAGTTCACCTCGCCTGGCGGCTTTCGCGTTGCTGGGCATGGTGAATTGGCTCTACCAGTGGTTCGATCCCGAAGGCCCCATCAAGCAGGACGAACTAGCCGAAGCCTACGTCAATTTCTTCTTCCGCGGTATGCTCGGTGCTCCTTGATGCCCCCGGATCCGCGCCCGCACTCATCCAGAGAGAGTCTTCCCGTATGAGTTACCCCAGGGTGGCATTTCAAGGCGAGAGAGGTTCGTTCAGCGAAGAGGCGGCTTACAAGCTGCTCGGCCCGCGGATTCGCGTGCTGCCGTGCGAAACGTTCGCAGCCATTTTTGAATCCGTGGCCAGCGGCAAGACAAGATTCTGCCTGGCACCGATTGAAAACACGTTGGCGGGCTCGGTGTACGAAAACTACGATTTGCTGCTCCAGCACGATCTGCACATCGTGGGAGAAGTCAATCTGAGGATCGTCCACAACTTGATCGCTCTGCCGGGGACGACGCTCGAGAAGGTGCGGCAGGTTTACTCCCATCCGGTCGCGCTGGCGCAGTGCAGTCGCTTCTTGGCCGCGCACCCAGAAATCGAAAAAGTCCCCTTCTACGACACGGCCGGCGCAGTGAAGATGCTGACGGAAAAACGTCTCCCCAACGTTGCGGCCATCGCCAGCCGGATTGCGGCCTCCGTCTACCGGGCCAGAATTCTGAAGACGCACCTGGAGGATCATGCGGAGAACTACACCCGGTTCCTCCTGCTCTCGCGCTCGGCGAAAGTCTCGCCGCGCGCCAGCAAGGTTTCCATCGTCTTCTCGACCAAAAACGTCCCCGGTTCGCTTTTCCGTTGCCTGAGTGTGTTTGCGCTGCGTGACATCAACCTCACCAAAATCGAATCGCGGCCCCTGCGCGGCCGCCCCTGGGAGTATTTCTTCTATCTGGATTTCGTCGGTCACATCCGCGACGAGCGCAGCCAACGGGCGCTCGCCCACTTGGCCGAGATTACGGATTTCTGCCGCGTGCTGGGCTGCTACGAAAGCGGGAAGCAGCCGTGACATGTGGGGAGACCAAAGACAGCAGCCACCGGCCTGAAGTCGGGAGGCGAAACCCCGTGGCGTTGCACGCAGCGCTTCGCCGGGGTCACTTCACAAACCGAATGATTCCGAAGCGTGTCGGCGCGTGGAATGACCTCCCCTCCGGAATCGTGCTCCAGCACATATACCGCCGCTTCGATTCATCGCCTGGGCCGTCGGCGCGATAGAAGTTGAGACGCCACTCCGTGCCGGGGGAGATTTCCGCAACGCCCATGGGGGCAACGGGAATCCGCATTTCGCAAGTCCAGACCCGCTTCTTCGCGTCCACCCGCGTGGCGTGCTCGAAGCCGGAATTCCAGCCTGCGTCGTTGAAAGGGTCCTTGTCCTTGTCGATTTCGAGATCGATCCACTGATTGTTGGGAGCCACCTCGAACTCGTAGTAGTGGTTCACGCGCTCGGGCTGAGGGTTGAGGAAGACTTCAACAACGTCCCGCTCCCACAGTTCCCACCGTTCCTGGGCCGGGTCTTCCCCCTCATAGATGTTGAGTGTCGTGAACCGGCAGCGGAAGGCGAAATAGATGTCGGTCGCCGTCCAAAAACTGGCAACCTCGGTTTCAATCTCCGGATAGGTCGGCCGGCCCGACATATCGTGGCGGAAGCTGACCCATTCGGCCTGCTTCCATGTGGGTTTGTCGAGGTTGCCGTCGGGCCTGAAGCCTTCACTCGAGAACTTCGAATGGATTCTCACATTGCTCGTGTAAGGGCTTTTCGAAGGCATGGGCTTATGTTCTTCCGGGTTGGGGCGACGAGCAAGCGTCACGCCCGCGCCAATCGCTACAAGGATCATCAAGGCACACAGGCGTAGAGAGTGGGGACGGGTCATTCGATTTCCTCCCTTACCAGGCGAGCGCGTAGCGGTGGCCCCGCACGTCGGCGCCGGCCGTAATCACTCCGGTTGCGGGATTGAACTCGACGATCGTGGGCGCGCAGGGGTTTGCCCACTCCCCCTGCGTCGTGACCTTGTGACCTTTCGCTCGAAGTCCTTCCGCCACATCTTCCGCAATACGCTTTTCCAGTTGGAGAACGAGCGGCGCCTCACTGTGGTCATCGAACGAGCTGTACATGGCCTGGGAATTGAAGCGCGGCGCCTCGACGGCCTCCTGCGGGTTCATTCCGAACTCAGCCATGTTGAGGAAGACCTGAAGGAGCGTCTGGTCTTGCCCATCGCCACACGGGGTGGAGAAGGCCAGCCAAGGTTTCTGATCCTTAAGGGCCAGTGTGGGTGTCAGGGTGATGCGGGGCCGCTTGCGCGGCGCAAGCTGATTGGGATGGCCGGGCGTCAACACGTAGGACTGCGCGCGCTGGGTGAGCGGGATGCCGGTCGCACCCGCAATCACCGCCGGCAACCACGCCCCGCTCGGTGTGGCGGAAAACATGTTGCCGCCGCTATCGATCACGTTGACGCAGGTCGTGTCGTCGTGCGCGGGGTTGCGGTCCGCGTAGCGCGCCGCGACAAAATCGGCGGAGGCCCGCGCCTGCATGCGTGCTGGATCGCCAGGAAGGTGCTCGGCAGAGGCCTTACTCATGTCGATTAGCGGTCGGCGCAGGGCGGCGTATTCTTTCGAAATCAGTGAAATCGGAATGGGACTGAAGTCCGGATCGCCGTAGTAAGCGTCGCGGTCCGCATAGCCGAGCTTCATCGCCTCGACAACGGTGTGGATGTAATCCGTGGAATTCTGTCCCTGCGCTCTCAGATCAAATCCCTCCAGCAGGTTAAGATTTTGGAGGAACACGGGCGACTGGCTCCAGAAGCTCACCTTGTATACTTCGATCCCGCGATAGTTGGTCGAAAGTGGCGCTTCGTCTTTGGCCTGAAACGCGGCGAAATCGCCCTCGCGCAGCAAGCAGCCCGCCTGCTGGCAGAAGTTGCTGATCTCCTTCGCCACGGGTCCGCGATAGAAATAATCGCGCACGGCTTGGATGGCCGCAGTGCGGCCATGGCTGGAAGCTTGTTTCTCGGCTTCCGCCATGCTCCGCAGCGCTCGGGCGAGGTCGGCCTGGATGTAGATCTCTCCGGCCTGGGGCGGCCGGCCGCCGGGCAGGCAGACCTTCCTTGATGTCGGCCACCTCTCGATGATGGACTTGTGCCGCTCGAGTCCGCGGGCGAAGCGCGGGTCAAGCGGGTAGCCGTCCGCCAGTTCAATCGCGGGCTGAATCACCTCGGCGAATCGCAATGTGCCGTATTTCATGAGGGCCACGAGCAGGGAATCGACCGCACTGGGGACGATGGCGCTCAGCAAGCCATAGGCGGGAATCGTGCCGTGGGAAATGGTGGCCACTTCTGTCAGGCGCGGATCGTCGCGCCGGAGGTTTCTGTAGAACTCCACCGTGGCGAGTTCCGGAGCGATTCCGACCCCGTTCACAGCCACCGGCGTGCCGTCTTTCAATTTGATGAGGATGGGGCATTCGCCTCCCATCCCGAAGCCGTCCATTTCCACCACCGCGGCGGCGAACACGGCCGCCACTCCTCCGTCCACGGCGTTGCCACCTTTCTCAAGGATTCGCAGTCCCGCCTCGGCCACCAGGGGATGACCCGCCGCCACCACCCCGCGCTTTCCCGCCACGAGCGGCTTCAGCGTTGAGGCAGCCCGGGCCAGTCCGGATGCGGAGACAATGGTTGCAAGCAAAACGGGCATCAGCTTGGGCGTGATTCGCTGTTTCAGCATCAACTCCCCTTCCTCCGTCATAGACGTTCTCGCGGTCGGCACCGGGAAAACGGCTGAATGCTGGCGAAAATTGGAGGTGATGTCAAGCGGGGTCGGGTCCTTTCGAGCGCCCGCGGAACGCCGGAGTCGAAAGCGCGACCGAAAATCCGCCCCTTACATTGCAAGCACTGGAGAAAAGATGTAGTTATTACCTGCCCCATCTTTGATGGCCACTGCTGAGCAGCAGGTTCTGACAGCGCGGCAAGGAGGAGGATGATTCTTGCATCGACGTGAATGGTTGAGGAAAGCGGGCCTGACGTCCCTGGCAACCGCGCTGGGGTTCCGAGGCCCGAGCGTATCTGCGGGCGGGGAACAAGGGATGAAGAGCAAGACAACGCTTGACCTCAGCGAGTACCAGCCCCGGAGCATGCTGCACGTGGCGGAAACGAAAGTTCCCCGCGCGCGCTTTCCCGTCATTGACTTTCATACTCACCTCACCTTTGCCGCCCGGGAAACGGGCAATGTGGAAGTTGGCGAGAAGATCAGATTCCTGGCGGAGCCGGGCGACGTGCTGCAGGTCATGGACCGCAAGAACCTCCGCATGATGGTGAATCTTACGGGCGGCAGCGGGGCGGGAACCGAGGAGGCGGTGCGCAAGTACCAGGAGGCGCATCCCGGCCGGTTTCTGGTTTTTACTGAGCCCTGGTGGTCACGCTTCGGCCAGCCGAATTACGGCCAGTTTCAGGCCGATGCTATCGAGCGCGCCCATCGGGCCGGGGCTCGCGGACTCAAGGTAACGAAGACGCTCGGACTCTATCTGCGCGAACAAGTCCATAGCGGACCGCTGGTGAAGGTGGATGACCCGCGCCTGGATCCCATGTGGGAAGTCTGTGGCGGCCTGAAGATGCCGGTGGCCATTCACGTGGCCGACCCCGAGGCGTTCTTCCTGCCCATCGACCGCTTCAACGAGCGGTTCGAGGAATTGAACAATCATCCGGAGTGGTCTTTTTATGGAAGGGACTTTCCGACCTTCCGCGAGATTCTGGAGGCGCTCAACCGCGTGATCGCACGTCATCCCAGGACTCAATTCGTGGGCTTGCACTTTGGGAACAATGCGGAAAATCTGGGGTTCGTGGGCGAGACCGTTGCTCGCTATCCGAACTACCATGTCGAGATGGGGGCCCGCATCGGCGAACTCGGTCGCCAACCGCGTACGGCGCGCCGATTCTTCGACAAGTTTCAGGACCGCATGCTGTTCGGCACGGATGCCGTCCCGCCACCTTACGGCAACGCCACACCGCAGCAGATCTTCGGCGATGAGCTTTACGAGATCTACTTCCGGTTTCTAGAAACCGAGGACGAGTACTTCGATTACGCCCCGGCGCCCGTCCCGCCCCAAGGCCGCTGGCGGATTTACGGCCTGGGTCTGCCTGACGCAGTTCTTGAGAAGGTTTATTACGCGAACGCGGAGCGGCTGCTCGGGCTGCGCAGCTAGGCTGTGCGTTGGCGCTGCCACCAGGGGGAAGCATTCATGTCCAATATCGGAAAGCCCGCTCGGATTTCGGCTGGCGCAGCCGTCTTGTGGCTCTTCTTTGGCGCGGATCTCGCCGCTCAGGATGCGCAGCAGAAGAGCACCCTCTTGTTGAGGGATTTCCAGCCCAAGTCGATGCTCCACGCCCCGGTTCACAGTGTGCTACGCGCGAAGTTTCCGGTCATCGACGTCCACAACCACGTCAACGACGCAAGAAGCGCCGGCCGCGAGAGGATTTCACCCACACAAGTCCTCGATGTGATGGACCACTGCAATATCCAGTCCCTGGTGATTCTGACCGGCGGGTGGGCCGAGGCGTTGCAGAGGGTCGTCGATGAGATGGTCAAGCCTTATCCTGAGCGGTTTATGGTCTTTACTCAGCTTGATTGGACGAACCTCGACTCCCCGGATTTCAGCGGGCAGATGGTCAAGCGTATCGACGACGCCGTGGCGCGCGGCGCCCGCGGACTGAAAATCACCAAGGAACTCGGCCTCCGCGTGAGATTCAAGAACGGCGAACTCCTGAGCCCCGACGACCCCAAGCTCGATCCGATATGGGCGGAGTGCGGGCGGCTGGGGATTCCGGTGGCGATTCATGTCACAGACCCCGAGGCCTTCTTCCATCCTGTGAACGGGACCAACGAGCGCTATGAGGAATTGATCGCGTTTCCCGATTGGAGCTTCTACGGTCCGCAGTTCCCGAGCAAGGACTCAATCCTGCAGGCGCGCAATCGGGTGTTTGCCAGACACCCCAACACGATCTTCATCGGCCTGCACGTGGGGAACTGGCCTGAGAACCTTGACTATGTTTCCGACGTCCTGGATCGCTACCCCAACACCTATGTGGAGTTTGGCGCGCGGCAGGCGGAACTCGGGCGCCAGCCCCGCCGCGCGCGCCGTTTCTTTCTCGAGTATCAGAATCGAATCCTCTTCGGGACCGATGCTCCACCCAGCGAAGAGATGTATCGCAACTATTTCCGCTGGCTCGAGACCGCCGACGAGTACTTCGATTACTGGGGGTACCCGGAGCAGGGCCGGTGGAAGATCTACGGAATGGAGCTGCCCGACGTGGTCCTCGAAAAGGTCTATCACTTGAATGCAGAAAGAATCTTCAGCCAGTTCAAAGGACTGGCCGCGAGAAAGGGAGGCGACCGATGACCGAGCGAAAGGATCACACCCAATCGCGCCGCAGCGCAGGAGCAGTAAGGGCCTGGTTGGCCACTGGGCTTTGCGTACTCGGGCTCGCGGGGTGCGCTCCCCAAAGGCCGCCGGCTGAGGTACAAACCCTGCCCTCAGCCGTGGCGGTAACGGTGCACCCGGGCGGTCCGATCACCTTGAAGACCCAGACTGCGGAATTTGAAGTGGCCGCATCCGGATACATCCGCGCCGCACGGATTGCCGACGGAAAGCGACTGACCTTGGACGATCCGGAAAGTGCCGCCACGTCTCCGGGCGGCCATGTGGTGATTGGCGGAGTTGAGTTTGATGACTTCAAGCTGGACTTCACCCAGGCGAAGACGTCGGACGCGGAGGGAAAACTCGGAGGTCGGGGGAAGAGGATTGAGATCCCCGGCCGCAGCGCCAGCGACGAGGCATCGGGTCTCGCGAAGACCCTGACAGTGGAAGTGTACGACGATTTCCCCAACTTGGCCGTGACGACCGTCTCCTACAAGAACACGGGCCCCACCGAGGTCTCGCTCGATCAAGCGGTTGAGCAGCGCCATCGGCTGAATGCTTCGCTGTCGGATGCGAAGGAACCGCCCTATCGCCTGTGGTCGTTCCAGGGGTCCAGCGAGGAATGGGGCAAAGACGAGGTCCTCGTCCTGACCCGCGGTTTCACTCGGGCGAACGTGATGGGGGCCATGAACCCTGACGGCCTTGGCGGGGGCATTCCGGTTGTGGCGTTCTGGACAGCGACTGTGGGCGAAGCCATTGGGCATCTGGAGCCGCTCCCTCTGGTTGTGTCGCTTCCCGTCAGGGTGGAGAAGGATGGGCGGGTCAGCACCTCGATCCTGATGGATGCCAAAGTGACGCTGAAGCCCGGCGAGGTCTTCTCGATGCCGCGCAGCTTCGTGGCCGTCTACGCGGGTGACTTCTATGAACCCTTGCGGATGTACTCGATGGCCCTACAGCGGCAAGGGTGGACAATCCCCAGGCCTACGAACGAATCCTACAATGCGAGCTGGTGCAGTTGGGGATACGAATTCGATGTGACGCCGGCACAGATGCTGGGCACCGTTCCGAAACTGAAAGAACTCGGCATCAAGTGGGCGACCCTGGATGACCGCTGGTTCGAAAACTACGGCGACTGGGAGCCGCGCGCGGACACTTTCCCGGGCGATGCGATCCAGAGGATGGTGGAGGAGCTCCACAAACAGGGAATCCTGGTACAGATCTGGTGGCTGCCGCTCGGCGCGGAAGACGGTCAGGGGAAGTATTCTTCCCACGCGTACAAAGTTTCAAAAGTTGTCCAGGAACATCCCGATTGGCTGGTTCTCGACAAGAACGGCAAGCCGGCGCGCATGGCACGCCGCCTTGCCACGCTGTGCCCGGCGTTGAAAGAGGTCCAGGAATACCACCGGCGACTCACCCAAAAGTTCATCCGCGATTGGGGATTCGATGGCCACAAGCTCGATAACATCTTCAGTGTGCCGGCTTGCTACAACGCTAAACACAATCACCGATCTCCAAATGATTCGATCCAGGCCATGGGCGAGGTTTATCGAGTCATCTTCGAAACCACACGCGCGCTCAAGCCCGACAGTGTGACCCAGAGTTGCCCCTGTGGGACGACGCCCAATATCGCCTGGCTGTCCTATATGGACCAGGCCGTGACCGCGGACCCGGTGGGCGCGGCGCAGGTCCGTCGGCGCATCAAGATGTACAAGGCGCTGCTCGGTCCTGAGGCCCCCGTCTATGGCGATCATGTGGAGCTGACGGAAATGAGGCGCGTCGCGGGGCAGTGGGCCGAAGTAGGAATGGACTTCGCCTCCACCGTGGGTACGGGCGGAGTCGTCGGCACCAAATTTTCATGGCCTGATTACGCGGGCCGCTTCCACAAGGTCCTGCTCACCCCCGAGAAAGAAAGCCACTGGAAGAAATGGTTTGGCATCTATAACGCGAAGATGCTCTCGCGCGGAACATTCCTGAACCTTTACACCCTCGGCTACGACATTCCCGAGGGCTATGCGATCAGCAAAGGCGGCAAGATGTACTACGCCTTCTTCTCGCCCGACCCCGGCAGGCCGTGGCAAGGAGAGATCGAACTGCGCGGCCTTGAGCCTGGTAGGTACCGTGTGACCGATTTTATTGAGGGGAGAGAGCTAGGAAGCGTGACTGCCCCGAACGCCAGGCTGGCGGCGGAGTTCACCCACTCTCTTTTGTTGGAGGCCAGCCGGCTCTAGAATTCCATCCGCAGACCTCGCCCGCGGCTAGGTTCGGAAAAGCTACTCGCCTAGGACCTGAACGAGGTAAGTTCTTTCCAGTGGGCCATCGTATTCCATGAAGTAGATGGTTTGGCGCGAGCCGCGCACGATCTTGCCGTCCTCGATGGGAAAGCTGCAACTGATGCCGCCGAGGACGCTCTTCAAGTGCGCGTCGGCGTTGAAGCCCAGCCGTCCGTCGAAGTCAAGGTAGCGGCGGTGATGATAGTCGGCGTCTTCGGGAAAGAGGCGCGAGAAGTGGGTGAGGATGTCCTCTTCGAGGCAGGGGATGCCCTCGGTCACCAGCAGGCCTGAGGAGGTGTGCATTGTCATGATGTTGACAAGACCGTGTTTGACGCCGCTCTTCTGAACGATCTCGTCCACAGTGGGCGTGATGTTGATTGCCTCTTCCGATTTCCGGGTCTGAATCTTGATGCGTTCAAGCTTGATAATCATTGTCAGCCGTCAGCAATCAGTGCGCAGGACTCAGTCATGTTGATTCATCGTTCATAATTCATCGTTCATCGTATTGAGAAGTCTTTCTGCGTTCTCTTGAAATATCTTCTTCAAGCAGCCTTCCGTCAGTCCCAGGCTTTTGATCGCGTGGACCATGTTCTTGATCTCCACACGGGGGTAGTTGGAGCCAAAGACGACCTGGTTTCGCAGGCTCCGCTCGATCACGGTGGTGGGAATCTGCTTCCTGAAGACGAACTGAAAGAATTCCTTGGGGCTGTCGTAGTAAAGACAGGAAGTGTCGAGATAAACGTTGGGATATTTCAGCGCGAGTGCGGTGGCTTCCCACACCCACGGCCAACCCCAATGGGCAAGCACGAAGTTGAGTTTGGAAAACTGGCGGATGGGTTCCTCAAGCAGCAGGGGATTCCCGCGCGCGAGTGGCGTCTCCGGGGCCCAGCTCATGCCGGTATGAATCAGGACCGGAATACCGAGCGCCGCGGCAGCCTCGAAGACAGGCGTGACTTTGCGATCGTGGGGCCGGAAGTCCTGAAGGGCCGGATCGAGTTTCAATCCCCTGAGGCCCATTTTCTTGACCGCATTCTCCAGTTCTCGCGCCGCTCCTTTCTTTTCCGGATCGACGCTGGCAAATCCTATAAAGCGCTTGCTTAGCGAACACAGTTCGGCAACCTGCTCGTTCGAACTGACCGCGTCCTTGCGCGCACGCTTGCAGTCGATCGGAAGCAGGACGGCCTTTTCGATGCCGGCCACATCCATTTGCAGGAAAAATGTTACGAGCGGCTGGAAATTATTGCCAATCTTGAAGACGGTTCGGGCCACGCGTTCGTAAGGGGGATACTTCGCGACGAACTCACGGATCAGGACCGGATGCGTGTGAAAGTCAATCATGCTTCTGCCTTGAGTGACCTCGATGCTTTTTCCGAGGTATTGCTCTTGCTCACGCGCCAATGCTGTTTCAGGAAATCTTCCAAATGGCTGCGGTCTCGGAAGGCCTCAGTCCCGCCGGACCGCGTGGTCGAGAAAGCGCCTGCCAGATTTCCGAACGCCAGACACGTCGGGATGTCGGCGCCGCGCGCGAATTGATGGATGAAGCCGGCATCAAAGCTGTCCCCAGCGCCCACGGGATCGATGGCCTTGACCGGCGGCGCCGCCGCCGTGAACCTCTCTTTGCCGCGCTGGGCGAGGGCCCCGGCAGGCCCCTTCTTCACGGCGACCACGGAAATCATCGGAGTCAGCTGGTTGAGCGCGGCGTCGAGATCCGGAGTGCCCGTGATTTTGCTCAGCTCCCGTTCGTTGGGCAGGAAGACATCCACATAGCGCAGGAGGGTGTGGAGTTCACCGTCCCAGCGGTCCTCGGGGTCATCGTTGGTATCGAGGGAGATGGTGAGTCCGGCGGCCTTGATCTTCTGGAATAATTCCACCATCCGCGGCCGCAGCGCCCAGTGCAGGAAAAACGAAGACAGATGGAAGTGCCGAGCCGAGGTCAGATAGCCGAGATCGAGGTCTTCAAAGCACATTTCATTCATCGTGCCGGGGTAGGTCAGGATATTGCGGAAGCCCGCGCGCGGCAAGATGACGCTGAGCCCGGTGGAAGTGGGGCCGCTCACGCGCCGCACCCGGGATACATCCACCCCCCCGGCGGCCAAGCGCTCGAGGGCGATCTGGCCCAAGGGATCATCGCCGATCCGGGAAATGAAACCCACGCGGCTGCCGAGGGCGGAGAGATTGTGGGCGAAGATGGCCGAGGAGCTGCCGAGCGTGAGGCTCAGCCCCCTGGCCAACAGTTCCCGCTCGGGTTCGAGTTCGTGGGGGAGGCCGTAAAGGATGAGGTCGAGATTCAGTTCCCCGACCACGGTCACATCGAATTCCGGCACAGGGCGCACTTCTCCTAGTCTTTGTCGTCCAGGATCACCACGCGACTGAGGTGGCGGGGTTGATCCGGATCGAAGCCTTTCTTGAGGCCCGTGTAATAACCCAGGAGCTGGCCGGCGAGTGCATAGGGAGCCAAGCGCGCGAATTCCGGCACCTCCAGTTTCAGTTCCACCAGAGTATCCGCCGACTCGCGCACAAAGCCGTTGGATTGGTTGGTGATCACCAAGGTGGCAGCCCCCAGGCTCTTGATCTCCTGGAGAACCTCGCACTCCGCGTCGAAGCCGCTTTCGGACAGCAGAAACGTGACCAACGTCTCCGGGCTGACGATCGCCTTGGGGCCGTGCCGGAACTCCAGGGTGTGGAACACCTGCGCGTAGGAGCAGGACATCTCCTTGACCTTGAGCTGCGACTCACTGGCCAGTCCGAAGAACGGCCCTTGACCTAGAAAGACATAGTCCGCAAATGAACCCGCTTCGACCAGCTTCCGCACCGTGTCCGCCAGGGGAAGAAGGAAGGGTGCCGTTTGAGCCGGGAGGCAGCGCAGAGACGCCGCAAAGGATGCCTGCTGACCATAAGCCGCAGCCAGGGCTTGCAGGCCGAGCAGCATGGAGGAGAACGACCGGGTCATGACCGTACTTTTCTCATCCGCAGGCAGCAGGTAGAGAGTGGCCGTACAGATTTCCTCGAGCGGCTGATGAGTGGCGCAACTGATGGCCAGGGTGCGGATGTTGGCCTTGTGTTCCAAGAACTCGGCCACCTTCAAGACCTCCGAGGTGTGGCCGGAGCGTGAGATAAGGACTGGCTGACAGGAAGGTTCCTGGCAGTGGATCAGTTGGGGGAAAAGCAGGATTTCCGAGGCGGGGAGGGCGCGGGCCCGCAACCCGGTCAAGTGCGTCCAAGTGGCGGAGGCGGCCAGGGCGACGTAGAAGCTGGAGCCGCAGCCTACAAAACACCAATCACTGCGTCCGGGAAAGCGGCCGCAGATTTGTCCGAGCTGGTCTTGTTCGTCCAGAGCCTGGAAGCACTCCTGCCAGCAGGCAGGTTGGGACAGGACTTCGGCCCGCGTGTAAACACCGGCAGTGGGTGTGGTCGTCGTCATGAGGGATCCCTTTTTCCGAATCTCCGGGAGGCGCGTGCCTTGCCTCCCAGCCCGCGGGATGTTCCCGGGCCATCCATCGAATCATCAAACCAGATTCACTTCAATGCCGATTTCTTCCAAAGCGCGAAGATCCGCCCTGGGAATGCGATTATCCGTGATCGTTTGATGGACCGCCGAGGGCGGTGCGATCAGCGAAAGGCTGCGGCGGCCGAATTTGCTGGAATCGCACACCACGACGGTCCGGCGGGCGATCTCAATCATCACCCGATTTACTTTCGCTTCCAGCAAGTTGGGGGTGGTCAGCCCGAAGTGAGTATCGAATCCATCCACACCTAGAAACAGCACATCGGCGCTCAGGCGACGCAGGGTCTCCTCGGCGAGCGGTCCAACCAGCGAGAAGGAATTCTCCCGCAGCATCCCCCCGGTGAGGATTACCTCGATGGCGGTTCCGGCCAGTTCCGCGGCAATGTTGACAGCGTTCGTGATGACGGTGAGATTGCGGAATCCGCGGAGTTCGCGCGCGATCATGGTGGTGGTCGTCCCCGAGTCGAGGACGACCGACTGGCCTTCTTTCACCAGGCCGGCGGCGAATGACCCGATGCGCAGTTTCTCCTTGCGGTGGAGTTTTTCCTTTTCCCGCAGGCTGGGGTCGAGCAATGCCCCCGTCTGTACTGGCAATGCCCCGCCGTGGGTGCGATAAATGGCCCCCTGGCTATGGAGAACCTCGAGATCTTTTCGAATCGTAACTTGCGATGTGTTGAAGCGCTCGGCAAGATCCTTGACCAGAACTCGGCCTTCCCGGTTGATCAGGTCGAGGATCGCTCGGCGTCGTTCTTCGTTTAGCATAAGTGTGTGACCGATTTCGGTGCACTCGGTGCCATAATATCAAGGAAGCGAAAATTACCTTCCGTTTCCTTTTAATGCCGTTTCTTTCGGAAGTCAATCTAAAAATCACCGCTCTAGTGCTGAGTTCTGACCGTAAGTAAACTGTTCCGTGCAGGTTGCCATTGAGGTCGCCGGACCTTCCCGTGGTCGAATGCGAATTGCGAGCCGGCATTTCTCCACGGAAACGAAACGAGAGATCTGCGGGCCGGCTTTCCTCCTGACGGCGCGTCCTGGACGATAACTCTGACCGGGCTTTTCGCTGCCAGGGATTTCGACTTGCGCGGCAGGCAGGGGGAAAGCTAGTCTGGAGACGCCGCACCGTAGAGGTTGGGAAAGGAGCAAGATGCAATCGGCCGGTCGCCATACGGGAGCTTTCGGGGATTCTCGCCACGCTGCCGCTCCTCCTCACCTGCGCGAGGTCTTGGGAATGAGTTGGCGAAAGCCGTCGATGTGTTTGTTTTTCGCACTGCTCGTCTTGTGCCCCTCGTTCAAGGCCCAGCCGGCAGAGGAGATTCTGGACATTACCGGCTCCTACCAGTTCCTGACTGCGGACGACACGCTCGCCATCCTGGAGGAGGAAGAGAAACTCAAAGGCTACGTGGATGTCGTCCAGGGAGAGGACGAATCCGATACGATCCTCAGCTACCCGATCACGGCGGGCACGCGGAAGAACTCTCAGGTGGAATTCAGGACCGGCAAGATCCATCAGAAATACTACCGTTTCCGCGGTAAGGTCGAGCGGGGCACGGGCCGGACGGAAAACGACCCCGACTACCTTCGTCTTGTGGGCGCCCTGGAGATTGTGACGGTCAACGGGGAAACGGGCGAAGAGAGTGCGCAGCACATGCAGGTAGTCTTCAAATCGCTAGGTCGCGAGAAACAACCGGAAGAATAGTCCCTGCACACCTGATACCGGCCGCGTCACGGCGGCGTCTCCGGGGAGGCATGAAATCCAATCATACTCTCCTCCAGGACCGAGTGGCCCTTGTGACCGGGGCAGCGGGAGAAATCGGACGGGTTATTGCCGTCGACCTCCTTGAGCACGGAGCTCGAGTCGTCTGGACAGGGCCACACCTGTCGGCGCTTCGGGACGTTTGGCCGGAACAACCCGAGCGGGTGCGGGCTTCCCTGATGGCGCGCCTTGATGTGCGCCGGGAGGGGGATGTCCGTCGGGTCGTGGCTCGCACCCTCGCGCGTTTCGGCAAACTCGACATCCTGGTCAACAACGCCGCGGTGCGCGGGGCCACCGCTCCCGCCATCAACCTGAGCAGGCGCCAATGGCACGAGGTGATCGAAACCAATCTTACAGGGCCCTTTCTGTGCGCCCGCGAGTGCCTCAAGGTGATGATGTCGCGGCGGGAAGGCGTCATCATCAACATCTCTTCGATCGCCGGCCGGATCGCCTACCCGCTCCGCGCGGCCTATGCCGCCTCCAAGTGGGGTCTGATCGGCCTGACCAAGACGCTCGCGCACGAGGCGGGTTCCTCGGGCGTTCGCGTCAATGCCATCTGTCCGGGACCCGTGGAAGGCGAGGCGATGGAAGAGGTAATCTCCCAACGCGCCCGCGCCACCCGCACGTCAATCGAAGCTGTCCGGAAACAGTTCTTGCGTCCGGTGGCGCTGGGTCGCATGGTCACCGCGCAGGACGTGAGCCGCATGGTGGTGTTTCTCTGCTCCGATGCGGCGCGAAACATAACCGGCCAGGTTATCGGGGTGGATGCAGGATTCGGACTTTGGCCTGGGTAGCTCGGCGGGCCCGCGAGGGGCGGGCGTCAGAGCGCAGTGGTATTAGACTCTGGGGGTTTCGGAGCGAACATGCTTCTGCCTTTCAGCCGCCGGCGGCGGGGAGCTCAGCGGCGCTGATGGGAGACGGACCGCTGCCATCCGGAAGAAAACTCCATCCGAGGGAATAGCCATGGGGGAGAAAGGTATCGACATGCTGCGCAAGCTGCTCGGCGACGATCGGGCGATCGAGATTCGCAATGCCTGGGCCAAGCTCTCACCGGATTTCGCCCACTATGTGACGACATTTCTGGCGGGAGAAATCTGGACCCGCCCGCACCTGGATCTGCGAACACGCAGTCTGGTCACCGTGGCGGCCATGACGGCGTTGAATCGGCCGAACGCACTCCGCCTCAATATCGAAATGGCGCTCAACAACGGAGCGAAAAAGGAGGAGATCCTCGAAACCCTTCTGCAAATGGCCCCGTATGCGGGATTCCCCGCCTGCTGGGAAGCCCTACTGATTGCCGACGAAGTTTTCAAAGAAAAGAAAACGGCGCTGCCCTCGAAGTGACGCACCCCACCCGACCTGCCCGTTCGCCGTGCCGTCCCTGCGTGTCGCTTGCGCCGTTCATTGGCCCGCGAGCATGGGGAGTTCGGTGGGTGGCGTTTTCTCGCAAGCCTTTCTCCGCAGCCTCTCCAGCCTTTTGGAAAACTGTTTAGACAGGGAGCTCCGTTGGGATTGACCCCGCAGCCGATCCAGGGCTGCCGTAGTGAATATCATCGCGGCCGTCGTGTCGCGGCGGCGATGCTCGTAGTGGATGGCGAGCTGCTCGAGCGCTCGGAGGGCGAGGGGTTCTTCCCGCTGCGCGAGTTCCTGCCACAACGCCGCCGCCTGGTCGTGCTCCTGCCGGCGCTTGTGCTGGAGGGCCAGTTGCCAGAGGGCTTGCGCTTCCACCGAACCCGGCAAGCCTTGGGATAGTGCCCGGCGGCAGGCCGCCGCCGAGCGGTCGGTCACCCGCGCGCGCTCCAGAATCCGGCTGAGGCTGAAGAGATCGAGGCTCGAACCTAAGCCACGTTCGTCTTCGCGGAGGATACGCGCCATCTCGGTCCCCAGGGCCGCGAGGGTCACAATATCCAGGGCGTTGTGGTAGAAGACCGGCTGCAAGTGTTGCGCGTTGCCGGTGCGCAGATAGTCAAAGTAGATTTGGGGGATCTCCGACCCGGGAACGTCGCCCTCGCGCGCGATGCCCAGAACACCCTGCTCCAGGTTGGTGAGCTGGCAACTCGACAAGCGCAGCTTCCATAACCGCCGGGCGGGGTGCAGGAGGTCCAGATGCACCATGCGATCGAAGGGCGAGGGCAGGCGCGCCAGCGTGCAGCGGGTCTCGAGCAGCGGGATATCGAACGTCTTGCCGTTAAACGTAACCACACCTTCATAGGGAGCCAGCGCGGCGGCGACCGCCGCGAGCACGGCTTTTTCCTCGGGGTAATCGCGCAGGAAAAACTGCCGGACCACGAACTGCGAACCCTCGACCGCTCCAAGGCCAATCAGGAATGCGCAGGTGCCCGTGCCGCCCGCCAGGCCGGTGGTTTCCGTGTCGAGATAGACCAGTTTCGCCGCATCGGGAAGGGGGAGGCCACTAAAGACCAGGCTGAGGCTGCTCAGGTCGGCTGTCGCAAGGTCGCCGATCCGCAGCTTGCCGTAGGGACGGCCGAAGGGGAGGGCCTGCCGGGCCACGAAATATTCCCCGTAGGTATTGGCCTCGACGTGGCCGTCGACGTATTCTTCGATGGCCTGGGGTGCACGCTGCGCCGGCAGCTTGCGAGGGCTTTCCTCCAGTCGGCGCAGGTACGCGAGTTGCCGTTCGAGGTCGGCGTCACGCACGCTCTTTGCCGCCGCCTTCTTGAGTTGCTGAAGTTTTCGTTCGAGGTTCATGGCAGGATGCCTGTCGTTGGCAATCCCGGGTCCGCTCGGACGAGTGCGAAGGAAGGGAGCACTCGAACGGGCTACGGGCTGCCGGCTAGAGACACCTTCTCCAGGATCGCCAGCGCTACTTCCTTACCTTTCTCCCCCGCTTCGCCCGCTGGCCCCACGCACGAGGGGCACCCGGAACGACATGCGCACTCAACAATCAGTCGATACGTATTCTCGAGCAGCATGTCGTGCATGCGAAACAGCGGCTCGCTGAATCCGACTCCCCCGGGATACTTGTCGTAGAGGTAAATGTTCGGCTCAAAGATGTTTGTCCGGGGGCCGTAGCCGGTGAGCCGCTTTCCGCGGCCCTGATTCTCAATTCTGAATTCTGGATCCTGCATTCCCAGTTCCTCGTTCTCCCCCACCGCCACGCCCAGGTCCCGCGCCTCGCACATCAGGAGGAGCGTCGCGATGGCCTGCAGCGCATGCCCCAGCCCCGTCACCCCATCCAGGCGGGCGGCGCGGTCGTAGGGCAACTGCTCGAGCATCTCCCGCGGCAACGTCAGCCAATAAGCCGTCGTGTGCATTTCCTGCTCGGGGAGCATCAGCTCGCCCGAGCCCACGTTTTCGTGGGTGTGGAACTTGATTTTCTTGAAGCTCACGACCTGGGTGTTGACCTGCACTTCCCCATGGTGCTTGCGCGCCGGACCGCAGGAGGCGCTATCAAAGGTCTCGAGGATCTTGATGCGGGTGTAGTCGATGGCGTCCGTGTAGTAATCGCTGTCGCAGGGCTTCACGTACGCCTTGCGGGCGTCGTAGTCAAGCTTCTCCACGTGATACTGCTGGCCGTCCTGAATGTAGATCGCCTTCTCGTGCACGGTGGTGAGCGCGCTGGAGAAGTCCACCTCACCGATGATCCTCGGCTCTTGCGCTATATCCACAATCACGAAGTTGTCGGAGGAGACTGAGCGGAGGCTGATGGCGTCGGCGGGGTAGCTTTCCGAGACCCAGTGCCATCTGTCGCCCGTGTGATGGAGGAACCCGACTTCTTCCAGGTGTTCGCAAAGCCGCCTCAGCTCGAGCCCTCCGAACTTCTCGTCCTCGCGCAGGGGCAACTCAAAGGCGGCACACTTCAGGTGATTGAGCAGGATTTGAAGATTATCGGGGTTGACGTAGCCGTGCTCGGGCGAGCGGCCGAAGAAGTACTCCGGGTTCTGCACCATGAACTGGTCGAGGGGCGCGCTGGAAGCCACGAGCAGGGCGGCGGAGGTTCCTCGCCGGCGCCCGGCGCGGCCGGCACGCTGCCAGGTCGAAGCGATGGTGCCCGGATAGCCCGCGAGCACGGCCACGTCGAGCGAGCCGATGTCGATGCCGAGCTCGAGCGCATTGGTTGCCACGACGCCGAGCAAGCGGGCGTCGCGCAAGTCGCGTTCGATCTCGCGGCGCTCGCCCGGCAGATAGCCGCCGCGATAGCCGCGCACGGCATCGGGGCCCAGGGGAATCCGGGCGAAATCCTCCTTCAGGTAGGTGACCAGAATTTCCGTCGCCAGCCGGCTGTTGGCAAACACAATGGTCTGCAAGCCGCGGGCGAGAAACGTCCGCGCCAGGCGCCGCGCCTCGTTGAGGTAGCTGCGGCGAATGCCGAGCTGGGGATTCACCACCGGGGGGTTGTAGAAGACGAAGTATTTCTCCGCCGCCGGCGCGCCATTCTCGTCGAGGAGAGTAACATCCTCTTCGATAATATGTAGCGCAAGCTCTTCCGGATTGGCAATGGTTGCGGAGGAGCAGATAAACTGCGGCGTCGAGCCGTAGAAGCGCGCGATGCGCTTCAGCCGCCGCAGGACGTTAGCCAAGTGGCTGCCGAAGACGCCGCGGTAGTAGTGCAGCTCGTCGATCACCACGTAGCGCAGATTCTCAAACAGCCGCTCCCACTTGGTGTGGTGCGGCAGGATGCCGGCGTGCAGCATGTCGGGATTGGTGATCACCAGGTTGGCGCGGGCGCGGATCGAACGCCGCGCGTCCTGCGGTGTATCGCCGTCGTAGGTGAAGGTGCGCACCTCGTCGCCCAGCCGTTCCGTCCAGCGATTGAGCTCCGCCAGTTGGTCCTGCGCCAGCGCCTTGGTGGGAAACAGGTACAGGGCTCGCGCGTCAGGATTGTCGACCAGCGCCGAAAGGATCGGCAGGTTGTAGCAGAGCGTCTTGCCGCTGGCCGTCGGCGTCACCACCACGAAGTTCTTGCCCGCGCGCCCCAGCTCGCACGCCACCGCCTGATGCGAGTACAAACTCTCGATGCCGCGCGCGCGCAGGATATCCGTGAGGCGCGTCGGCAGAAATTCCGGGAAGGGGACGAGCCGCGCCTCGCGCGCCGGGAAGTGTTTGATGACTGTCACGCCGCCACGCGCCGGCGATGCAACGGCGGACTCCCCGCGACTCAACTTGTCGCGAATTTCCGCGAGCGCCCGCTCAATCGGCGCTGGCTCCTGCGCTCCGACGAGTTCTAATGCCTTCGCATCCTGCTTCACCTCGCCCCGCCTCCGTTGCTGTATTGTACGCCCTCCGTGGTCCCTGGTCCCTCGCAATTCACTTCTGACGACTGAGACTATTCACTGTGCACGGTCCACTGTTCTATTCGCCTTTTCTTCGCTCATGCTAGCATAAGGGGAAAGCCAGGATCAAGGACTCAGGAGTAAGGAGACAGCAGCCGGGGAACTTCTAGCGCAAGATTCGCGTTCAAATCTTGCGGCTTTTGCACGAGGGGTTGAAGGGCCGCAACTTCACAGAACGGAAGTTGCGTTACACGGACAGGACCGAGGAGCGCGCAGTCTACGGGTCGCGAGACGGGGCGGGGGTGTTGGAGTTTACAGTCGTTTCCCCTTGGCGGGCTGGCCGGCAAGGAGGAACGTCTTAGGGAACTTGCCCTCGCCGCAAATCTTGAACGAACTGAAGTCTTTGTACCACGGGCCTTCCGGCGCCTCCGGCTCGGACTCGCGCCAGAGCTTTAGTCTGTAAAGGTCTTCGACCCGAATCTTGCGTTCACGCAGGCGCTCGAAAAGGTGGTCCCGCAAATCCGGGGGAAGGTTCGTCCACTCGATCTTGGGCATCTATTCGCCGAAGGTCATCCGCGCCAGTTCTTTTTTCAACCTTTCGCGTTCGGCGGGATCGGTGGACTCGGTCAACCGGTTGGCCAGCGCATAGAAGTGTTCCTTCTCCCGCTCTCTCGATTCGAGACCACTCTCGATCAGGTCCACCAAAACCCGATTGGCACTCGTGCGCTCGGCCTTGGCCAGCGACTTAACGCGCCGGGCCAGGCGAGCCGGGAGTGAAACACTCTGGCGGCAAGACTTCTTGGTAGTTCTCATACCACCATTCTACGCCAGAATGCACCAAAGTGCACCAGACATGACGCGGCCCTGTAGGGCCACCCTTCAGGGTGGCACACTCCGGGCTGACCCGCCCCAGCTCGGACGGGAAGCCCGCCGGCAAGCTGGGGGAGGCCGGGTTCGACCCGGCCAATAGTGATGGCTCCTGCAAACCATGTTAGGATTTCAACCAGTACGCCAACCGCGGCTGGATGGCCAAGAACCCGATTCCCGCGGCCTACTCTAGGTGGGGGAGTTTCAACATCCTGAACGAGAGGAAGCGCGAAAACCTGCGGCTGATTCTTGAGGAAGCGGTCCGAAACACTGCCGCACCCAGGGGGTCGGTGGAGGACCGGTACGAGCAACTGAAAGGAGTCAGCATCAAGAAGCATGTCCCCATCGCGATCATCAAACGGTGGCTTGGATTCCTGAGACAAAGCACGCTCCATCCGCGGAGACTCCCCCCGCCCTCCGGTTCATCGATTGAGCCCTGCATAATTGGGTGACGCCCTTCGCCCCCACCCCGGGCCCTCTCCCACCGGGTGAGGGCATCACAGCGAGAGGGACTGCAAGCACGATTGTCAGTCTGATACACTGTCCTCAGCTCAGCAAATCACTCAATCAGTGGCGCCGTGAGTCAGTGGCCCGGCGGGCAAGATTGGAGGCATGGCCACAGGGAGACTCGGCATCACGGATCCCGTTCCCAGCCTGCCACCTCTCGACCACCGGGGATTCCAGGTTCGGCATTCCTGAACGCCCGGCCGTTCGGTAGCAACGAACGGGGTGGCGGTTGACTTTCGCTTTTGTGAATTTGATAATGGTGCGGGAATGCGCGAGAAGAGCTGCGGATCAGGCAAACCACTATCACCTTACCTTGAGTGAGGCTCAATGGCGACAGCGACGAATTACGTCCAGAAAGCTACGCAGCTTTCCAAGGAGCTGCTTGTCGGCGCTTACCGCACCATGTACCTGTCGCGGCTGGTGGATGACAAGGAGATTCAGTTCAAGCGCCAGAATCGGGCCTACTTCCAGATTAACGGGGTCGGGCACGAGGCCATCGGCGTGGCCGTGGCGCTGCACATGAAGCCCGGCGTGGATTGGTTCTATCCCTACTATCGGGACCGCGCCTTCGTGTTGCAGATCGGCCAGACGCCGCTCGATATGCTCTTGCAGGCTGTCGGCGCCAAGGACGATCCCTGCTCGGGCGGACGCCAGATGCCTTCGCACTGGGGCTCGAAGCGCCTGCACATCGTCGCGCAATCAAGTCCGACGGGAACGCAAGTCCTGCAGGCCGTGGGCGCGGCGGATGCGACGCTGTATTTCTCGGTCGTGCAGGAAGCGGCTCAGCTCACCGCCGGCTTTCATGCCGACGAACTGGTGTACGTCTCGATGGGGGACGGCGCGACGAGCGAAGGCGAATTCTGGGAAGCGCTCAACTGCGCCTGCCTGCGGAAGCTGCCGGTGCTCTTCGTCGTCCAGGACAACGGTTACGCGATCTCTGTGCCCGTCGATCAGCAGACGGCAGGCGGAAGCATTTCCAAGCTGGTGAGGAGTTTTCCCGGATTGCTCACGCTCGAATGTGACGGGACGGACTTTGTCGAAAGCTACGAAACAGGGCGGCAGGCGGTCGAGTACGTGCGCGGGCATCGCGGCCCGGCGCTAATTCATGCACACGTTGTGCGGCCCTACTCCCATTCGCTCTCCGACGACGAGCGGGTCTACAAGCCGGAAGAAATCCGTCGCCAGGAAGCCAAACGCGACCCCGTGCATCGGCTGGCGAGACTGCTTGTGAGTGAGCACATCGTGAGCGAGAAGCAGTTGAAAGAGCTGCAGGCTTCCGTCGAGGCGGAAGTGCGCGAGGCGGCCGACCAAGCGCTCGCCGCTGAGCCGCCCTCCCCCGCCACGGTGATGAACTACATTTACTCGCCCACCGTCGATCCCACCGGCGAGCACTTCGATCATCCCCCCAAGTTCCATGGCGAAGAGAAGACCATGGTGGATTTGATCAATGCCTGCCTGCGGGATGAGATGGCGCGCGACCCGCGCGTTGTGGTCTTCGGCGAAGACGTGGCGGATTGCAGCCACGTCGAGGATCTCGCCCGGCTCAAGGGCAAGGGCGGCGTCTTCAAGGTGACGCACGGCTTGCAGCGCAAGTTTGGCAGCGCGCGCTGCTTCAACACCCCCCTTGCCGAGGCGAGCATCGTGGGCCGCGCCATCGGCATGGCGACGCGCGGCCTGAAGCCGGTCGCCGAGATTCAGTTCTTCGATTACATCTGGCCGGCCATGATGCAAATCCGCGACGAGCTGATCACCGTGCGCTGGCGCTCGAACAACGCCTTCTCCTGCCCGCTGGTGATTCGCTCGCCGATCGGCGGCTATTTGGCGGGCGGCGCCATCTATCATAGCCAGTCGGGTGAATCGATCTTCACCCACCTGCCGGGCCTGCGCGTGGTGATGCCCGCAACGGCGCTCGACGCCAACGGCCTGCTGCGCACGGCGATTCGCTGCGATGATCCGGTGCTCTTCCTCGAACCCAAGCACCTCTATCGCCAGACCCACAACCGCAGCCCCTATCCCGGGCCCGATTACATGATTCCTTTCGGCAAGGCAAAACTGGTGCGCGAAGGGACCGACCTGACCATCGTGACTTATGGCTCGCTGGTGTTTCGATCGGTGCAGGCGGCGAAGACCCTCGAGGAGGAAGGCGTGCAGGTCGAGATTCTTGACCTGCGCTCGCTCAATCCCTACGACTGGGATCTGATCTCCGCCTCCGTGAAAAAGACCAGCCGCGTGCTGGTGCTCCACGAAGACCATATTGCCTGGGGTTACGGCGCGGAAATCGCGGCCCGCATCGCGGACGAGCTTTTCGAATATCTGGACGCCCCGGTGAAACGCCTGGCGGGCAGGGACGTCTTCGTTCCCTATCATCCCGTGCTCGAAGAGGCGGTGCTTCCCCAGCCGGCCGACATCGTGCGGGTGACGAGGGATCTTCTGAAGTACTGAAGAACGGGATTCGAACCTCGGGTTTCGCCAGGGACCTTTGCGAGAGTTTTCCCGGAGCCCGGATCCCCGCTTTTGTCTCTTGACCCCCGAGGCGGCGCTGGGCTAGGATGGCCGCAACTTAACCTAAGAAGTGTTTGAGGCGGT
>Ga0073934_10004217_pt1 | contig 24431 bp, 22 predicted proteins | sample LarsenN4metaG_FD_76834 | JGI IMG/M metagenome (GOLD analysis project Ga0073934, IMG submission 76834) | Hot spring sediment bacterial and archeal communities from British Columbia, Canada, to study Microbial Dark Matter (Phase II) - Larsen... ... | reverse complement strand
GCGGAAGGGCACGAGCGCCGTCGTGATCGCCGAGCAGGTCCTCGCGAAAGTGGAGGCCGTCCGGGGCCGCCTCATCCCGGCGGACGTGCACCTCGCCGTGACCCGGAACTACGGCGAAACCGCGCGCGAGAAGTCGGACGAGCTCCTCAAGCACCTGGCGCTGGCCACGGTGTCGGTCACCGTCCTGATCGCGTTCTTCCTGGGAATCCGGGCGTCGCTGGTCGTGCTCGTCGCGATCCCCGTGACCCTGGCGCTGACGCTGCTCCTCTCCTACCTCTACGGCTACACGCTGAACCGCGTCACGCTCTTCGCCCTCATCTTCTCGATCGGCATCCTGGTCGACGACGCCATCGTGGTCGTCGAGAACATCGCCCGCCACATGAGCCTTCCCCAGAACCGCCACCGGGCGCGCTCGGCGGTCGCCGTGGAGGCGGTCGACGAGGTGGGGAACCCCACGATCCTGGCGACCTTCGCGGTCATCGCCGCCATCCTGCCGATGGCGTTCGTGGGCGGGCTGATGGGCCCCTACATGCGCCCGATCCCGGTCGGCGCCTCGGTCGCCATGCTCTTCTCGCTCCTCATCGCCTTCATCATCTCGCCCTGGGCCGCGACGCGGCTCCTCAAGCCAGACGCGGCCCACCACGAGGGCGCCGAGGACTGGACCACGCGCGCCTACCGGCGGCTCATGGGGCCGCTGCTCCGGAGCGCGATCGTGCGGTGGACCTTTCTCGGCGGGGTCGCCCTCCTCCTCGTGGCGGCGTGCTCGCTGTTCCTCTTCCGGGCCGTCCGCGTCAAGATGCTCCCGTTCGACAACAAGAGCGAGTTCCAGGTGATCGTCGACATGCCGGAGGGGACGACCCTCGAGGAGACCGCGCGCCTCACCCGGGACCTGGCGGACGCGCTCAGCGTAGTCCCCGAGGTCACGGACCTCCAGCTCTACGTCGGCACCGCCGCCCCCTACAACTTCAACGGGCTGATCCGCCACTACTTCCCCCCGATCCGCCAGGGCCCCCACGTGGCCGACATCCAGGTGAACCTCCGGCCCAAGCACGCGCGCGACGCGCAGAGCCACGACATCGCTAAGCGCGTGCGGCCCGCCCTCCAGGCGATCGCGGCCCACGCGGCCGCCCGGATCAAGGTTGCGGAGGTCCCGCCCGGCCCGCCGGTCCTCCAGACGCTGGTCGCCGAGGTCTATGGGCCGGACGCGGCGAACCGACTCACGGTGGCCCGCCAGGTCCGGGACATCTTCGAGCGGACCCCAGGGGTCGTCGATGTCGACTGGCAGGTCGAGGATCCCCAGGCCGGTTACCGGTTCGTGGTGGACCGGGAAAAGGCGGCGTTCCACGGGATCACCGCGGAGCAGGTCGTCGCGACGCTCCGGATCGCGCTCGCAGGGGAGCGGCCGGGACTGGCGCACGTCCCGACCGAGAAGGAGGACGTGCCGATCGTTGTCCGGCTGCCCCGCGCCGAGCGCAGCGGGGTCGAGGCGCTGGCGGGCCTCAAGGTCCGGGGGGCGAGCGGCGCGCTGGTGCCGCTGGCCGAACTGGTCCGGGTCGAGGCCACGGTCCAGCCCCCCTTCGCCTACCGGAAGAACCTCCTGCCCGTCGTCTACGTGACCGGGGACGTCGCCGGGCGCGAGGAGAGCCCGGTCTACGCGATCCTTGCCCTGAACCGCGCGCTCGACCAGATCCGAGGGCCCGACGGGTCGGCGATCGCGCGCCACGTCGCGGCCCCGCCGACCCTCACCCACCGGGTCGCCCTCAAGTGGGACGGGGAGTGGCAGGTGACGTATGAGGTCTTCCGGGATCTCGGGATCGCGTTCGCCGCGGTCCTGGTGCTGATCTACATTCTGGTCGTCGCGTGGTTCGGCTCGTTCCGGACGCCGCTCGTGATCATGGCGCCGATCCCGCTCACGCTGGTCGGGATCCTGCCCGCCCACGGGCTCATGGGCGCGTTCTTCACCGCCACGTCGATGATCGGCTTCATCGCCGGCGCCGGGATCATCGTCCGGAACTCGATCATCCTCGTCGACTTCATCGAGCTGCGCCGGCGGGAGGGGATGCCGCTCGCCGAGGCCGTGGTCGATGCGGGGGCGGTCCGCTTCCGCCCGATGCTCCTGACCGCCGCCGCCGTCGTCGTGGGCGCCTCGGTGATCCTGTTCGACCCGATCTTCCAGGGCCTGGCCATCTCGCTGATGGCGGGCGAGGTCGCCTCCACCCTGCTCTCCCGGATGGCGGTGCCCGTGCTCTACTACATGAGCGAGCGTCACGGCGCATCGGCGGGACGCCCACGAGCGCGGTGAACCGCTCCGAGAACGCGGAGCGGGACATGTGGACCGCCATGGCGAGCGAGGCCACGGTCCAGGATGGCTGCGCTCGACGCGTGCTCGATCGCTCGGGGATCGCCCGCTCGCGGGACTCGAGCGGGCCGGGGTGTCGCGCACCCAGATCCGGCGTCTCGTGGAGCAGGGGGCGATCGAGCGCGTGGGCCGGGGCCTCTTACCGCCGGCCGGCACACCGCATCGGGATCGCCATGATCGTCATGACCGACCCGGTCCCGTGCGTGGAAGGCTGGCCTGACATGAGGCCGCGCCGCCCCGGCGTCACGGCTATAATGGGGGCCTCCGAGGTCGGACGCGCACGCGAGGTGGGCATGCTGTTCACCGTGCCGCTGAACGAGGCCCGGGTCTTCGTCCACTCGGTCGCCGTCGAGGCCCGGCCGGCAACCGTCTTCCGTGCCCTGACGGAGCCGGCCGAGCTCAGGCGCTGGTTTCCCCTCGAGGCGACGCTGGACCTGCGCCCTGGCGGGTCGTACGAGTTCCGGTGCGGCGAAGGGACCTGTCACGGCGAGGTCCTCTTCGTCGCCCCTGAGGACCGGCTGAGCTTCCTCTACGACGCCCACGTGCGGTGGTGGCACTTCTGCCTGGGGAACCTCAAGAGCTTGGAGGAGGGCGTCGACCGGCGGGCCGCGTTCTTCGCCGGCCCCCGAGGCGCCGAGGACGCGGAGCAGCGGGGCGCGTCGTGAGCCGACACCGAGGCGGAGGACGACTCATGCGGGGGTTCACGGTCTCGAGCCTTCTGAGCCTTCTCGTTCTGCCCGTTGGCGTCGCGGCCGAGGCGCCGCTCCGGATCGCGATCACGCCGGTTCTCGTGGAGCACTATCTGGACGTGAACCGCCAGTGGGTGGCCTACGTCGGCGAGCAGCTCGGGCGGCCGACGCAGCTCCTCCAGCGCCGATCGTACAAGGAGATCAGCGACCTCCTGGAGCAGGGCGAAGTGGACATCGCCTTCGTGTGCGGCTTGCCCTACATCATCGACCACGCGAGGTTCGGGGTGGAGCTGCTGGTCGCCCCGCAGGTGTACGAGGCCGGTCCCGTCTACTACTCCTACGTCATCGTGCCGGCAGACAGTCCGGTGGCGCGCTTCGAGGAGCTCCGGGGGAAGCGCTACGCCTTCTCCGACCCCCTGTCGAACTCGGGACGCCTGGTGCCGGCCTACATGCTGGCCCAGATGGGCGAGACCCCGGACAGCTTCTTCAAGCGGTACATGTACACGTTCAGCCACAGCGGGAACGTCGAGGCGGTCGCGGTCAAGCTCGTGGACGGCGCGAGCGTCGACAGCTACGTCTACGACTACCTGGCTGCGACCAACCCCGCCCTGACCGCGAAGACCCGGGTCATCCAGCGCTCCCCGCCCCACGGCATCACGCCCGTCGTGGTGCGGAAGGAGCTGGACCGGCAACTGAAGGGCGCCGTCCGGCGGGTGTTCCTTCAGATGCACGAGACCGCCAAGGGGCGCGAGATCCTCAAGGCGATGATGATCCGGGCCTTCGTGGTTGTCCCCGACCGCCTCTACGACAGCATCCGGGAGATGCGGGCGCTGGTCGAGCGCCGCACACCGCAGCTGAGCCTTGAGCGCGCCCGTCCACGATGACGCTCCACGCCGTCCACCGCTGGACCATCGGCACGAAGCTGGCGGCGACCTTCGTCGCCGTGATCTGCGCGGTCGCGCTCCTCATCAGCGTGTCGATGATCACCCACGAGCGACGCGCGCTCGATGCCGAGCTCCGGCAGCGCGGCGTGAACCTCGCCCAGAACCTCGCCCGCTTGAGTGTGGATCTCGTGCTCCAGGACGATCTGTGGCGCCTCTACACCGTGGCCCGCGACATCGTCCAGGCGCCGGGGGCCACGGTTCCGGCCGCGCAAGACCGGATCGTGCTCTACGCGATGGTCGTCACGCCTCGGGGGGAGCTGCTCGCCCATTCCGACCCCGCCCGCTTCTCGGTCGGGGAACCCCTGCCCCCCGATTCGCTGACCGGAGCGGCCCTCGGCGCGACCGACGTGCTGATCCAGCCGGTCGTCACCCAGACGGACGCGCTCATCTACGACATTGCCGTCCCGGTGGTGCTGGACCGCCAGCGGCTCGCCACGGCCCGCGTCGGCATCACGACGCGCTATCTCGAAGCGACCCTGGCCCGTGTCAAGCGGGAAGTGCTCCTGATCGTGTCGGTCCTGGCCGCCGTCGGACTGGGTCTCGGACTTGCCGTCTCGCGCCGCATCACGCGGCCGCTGGCTCAGCTGAGTACGAGCGTGGAGACCCTGAGCCGTGGGCAGCTCGACCGGCCGATCCTGGTCGACACGGTCGAGAAGGACGAGGTGGGCCGGCTCGCGGACGCCTTCAACCAGATGGCCCGGAACCTCCGGGACTCGGTCGCGGCGATGCGCGCGACGCAACAGTACCTCGAGAACCTCCTCGAGCATGCGAACGACTTCATCTACACCGTCGACGCCGGTGGCGTGCTGACTTACGTAAACCGGAAGTTCCGAGAGCTGGGATACGAGAAGCACGACCTCGTGGGACGGCCGCTTGGGACGCTCCTCGTCGATCCGACGCGGGGGGCGTGGGGCGGCGAACCCAAGGCCATCGAGGTCGACGTCCGTGACCGGGCGGGGGGCATTCGAGTCTGGGTCCTGACCACGTCCCTGCTCCGCGAGCCCGAGGGCCGTCAGACGGGCACCCTGGGGATTGCCAAGGACATCACCGAGCGGAAGGAGATGGAGCAGCGCCTGCGAGACAGCGAGAAGCTCGCGTCGGTCGGCGCGCTGGCGGGCGCGATGGCGCACGAGATCCGGAACCCGCTGGGCTCGATCGTGACGGCCGTCAACCTCCTCGCGACCGGGCCGGGGCCGGCCGACGCCGAGCGCCAAGCGCTGCTCAAGGTGGTCCAGGAGGAGTCCCGGCGGCTCAGCCGGATCCTCGGGGACTTCCTGGAGCTCGGCCGGTCGCGGCCGCCGTTCTTGGCGCCCCATGACCTCGACGGGGTGGTCGACGAGGTGCTCGCGGCGCTCGCCCTCACCGAGCGCGCGCGCGGGAAGACGATCCGCAAGGTGCTGACCCTGCGAACCGGCCGGGTGCTGGTCGACGCGGACCAGCTCAAGCAAGTGCTGTGGAACGTCGCCCTGAACGCGCTCGAAGCCCTTGGAGACGCCCCGGGCGAGGTGGTCGTGTCGACCGCCCGCGAGGACGGCCAGGTCCGCATCGTGGTCACCGACACCGGGCCCGGCATCGCCCGGGACCGCCTCCCCCGGGTCTTCGAGCCCTTTCGCACGACCAAGCGTGACGGGATGGGGCTCGGGCTGGCGATCGCCCGACGGATCGTGGAGAGCCACCGCGGGCACATCCGGGTGGAGAGCGAGCCGGGTCGGGGGACGAGCGTGACCATCACCGTGCCCACCGACGGACGATCATGAGCCGCCCGGAGACGGACGCCCGGGAGCCCGAGATCGCGCGAGCCATGCCGATCGAGGCCCCTGCGATCGACGGAGCCCCCCGCGCCGGAACGAAGGGCGAGACGCCACCGATCGCGCGCGACGTCCTCGCAACGGTCCTGGTCGTCGACGACGAGGCCTCGATGCGGGTGACGCTGTCCGTCCTCTTGCAGCGGGAGGGCTTCGGGGTGGCGGCGGTGGAGACCGTCGGCGCCGCGCTCCGGGCCCTCGAGCGCAGCCTCTGCGACGTCGTCATCACGGATCTCCGGCTCGAGGACGGCGGGGGGAGCGACGTCGTCCAGGCCGCGCGACGGCTGAGCCCGGGCACCGAGGTGATCGTGCTCACGGCGTACGGCAGCATCGGGTCCGCCGTGGAGCTGATGAGGCTCGGAGCCTTCGACTACCTGACGAAGCCGGTCGAGCCCGAGGAACTCGTCCTGGCGGTCCGGAAGGCCCTGGAGCGCCGGGCCCTCCTCCAGGAGGTCGAGTTCCTGCGCGACCAGGTCCGGGCGCAGTTCGGCCTCGAGAAGATCGTCGCGAAGGGCGCCCGGACGCGGGCGCTTCTTGACCTCGTCGGCCGCCTGGCCCCCTCGGACGCGACCGTGCTGATCCAGGGGGAGAGCGGCACCGGCAAGGAGCTGATCGCGCGGGCCGTCCACGCGCGGAGCCGCCGCGCCGCGCGCCCCTTCGTCGTCGTGGACTGCGCGACGCTGCCCGACCCGCTCCTGGAGTCCGAGCTGTTCGGTCACGTCAGGGGCGCCTTCACCGGCGCGGTCGCGACCAAGAAGGGGCTCTTCGAGGAGGCGAACCGGGGGACGCTTTTCCTCGACGAGATCGGCGTCATGCCGATCCCCATCCAGGCGAAGCTCCTCCGCTGCCTCCAGGAGCAGACCATCCGGCGGGTGGGCAGCACGACCCCGGTCACCGTAGACGTGCGGGTGCTCGCCGCGACGAACCAGGACCTCAAGGCGCTGGTGGAGCGGGGCCTCTTCCGCGACGACCTCTACTACCGGTTGAACGGCATCGTCCTGACAGTCCCGCCGCTCCGCGAGCGCACGGAGGACATCATCCCGCTGGCGGGTCACTTCCTCAAGCGCTTCGCCGACCGAGCAGGGCGCCCGACTCCGGGGCTGTCCCCGGAGGCCGTGGGCTGTCTGCTCCGGCATCCCTGGCCGGGGAACGTCCGCGAGCTTGAGAAGGCGGTCGAGCGGGCCGTCGTGCTCTCCCAGTCGGACACGATCCGGGCCGAGGACCTGCCGCCGGCCGTGGCGGGGGGCCCCGACGCCGGCCTCGCATCGGGGGGCCGGCGGCCCACGCTCGAGGAGGTCGAGAAGGCCCACATCCTCGCGGCGCTCTACGAGAGCGGCTGGAACCAAGCCAAGGCGGCCGAGGTTCTGGGGATCAGCCGCACGACGCTCTGGCGAAAGCTCCGCGAGTACGGCGTGAACCCTCCGTAGCCCCCTCCACCTCGGCGTTTCATGGTGCAACGCTGACCTAGCCCGTCCTCCGTTCCAGGGTGAAACGGTCGCCGCCTCAGGCGTTCGCGACACCCCGGGCTCGTCTCGCCCCATTCCCTGACGTCACCAGCGCTTCGGGAACGCGTCGCCGGTCCAGGCCTCGCGGTCCCGCGTGGCACCCGGGTTGCTGCGCGCCTGTGGAGCGATGGCGGGTGCGGGTGTGTCCGCGCAACCCGAGCACTCGGGGGAGGGCTGTCGTTGGAGGCCCGGCACCGCAACCAGGAGGGCACTATGCGAGCCGTCAGCGAGGGGACCGGATCACGACGGGGCTTCCTCAGGTGGGGGATGGCGCTCGGGGGCGTGCTCGCCGTCGGCATCGCGCAGGTGAACGCGCGGCTGCGCGGGCACCATCAGGGCCATCCGTCCCACGCGGGCGTCGAACCCTTCGAGCTCCCGCCGTTCCATTACGGGCCGCGGATCGGGGAGCCCGGCTACGAGGTGCGCGTCGCGGCGCTCTTCCAGGACCGCGGCCTGCCGACGAACCCGTCGTCCTACTAACCCGAGGGGGAGGGACCGACCATGTCTGTGAGCCGCCGGGCATTCCTCAGCGCAGCGGGGGCAGGCGGGGTGGCCACCCTGACCGGAGGCGGGCCCCTGGCCTCCCGGCAGGCCCTCGCCGTCCACAAGTGGAACGACCGGATGGACGTCGACCAGTTCCCGTTCACGCGACGCCCCGTCTGGCAGCCGAGCGACGCGGAGCTCCCGGACCGGGTCGTCCTGAGCGGCTGTTCCTTTTGCCCATCGGCCTGCTTCCACCGCGTCCACGTCAAGGACGGTCGGGTGGTGAATGTCTACGGCGAGCCCCGGAACCCCGTCCAGGGAGACGAGACCAACCCTCAGGACGGCGGGCTCTGCGTCAAGGGTCGGGTGGGGATCGTCCAGCTCCTCTACAACAAGTACCGCATCACGCGCCCGCTCAAGCGCGTGGGACCGAAGCCCGGGATGCAATTTCAGCCGGTCTCGTGGGAGGAGGCCTACACCGAGATCGCGAAGAAGCTCCTCGAGATCCGGGACACCCATGGCCCCCACACCATCGGGGGGAAGACGACGGACCGGGTCTCGCGGGACGGGGGCCCGCCCCTCTTCCGGTTCCTCCACATGCTGGGGAGCGTGAACCCCACGCACGAAGGCTATATCTGAAACGACGGCGCTGGCATCGCCCTGGATTGGGCGTACGGGCAGTTCGGGCAGACCAATTCCTACGGCTGGGATCCCATCACCAAGAGCTACGACCTCGGGGACTCGAAGTTCGTCCTGTGGTTCGGGTCGAACGATGCCGAGATGCACCCGATCACGCACGCCTGGCTCCGCCGGCGGAAGGAGGTCGTCAAGTCCGTCTGGGTCGTGGTGGACCCCCGGATGACTCCGACGGCGTTCGCGGCGGACCTCTGGGTGCCCATCAAGCCGGGGACCGACATGGCCCTGGCCTACGGGATGATCCACCACATCATCACCCAGAACCTCTACGACAAGGACTTCGTCGACCAGTGGGTCGAGGGGTTCGACGAGCTGCGGAAGTTCGTCACCCAGAAGGGCTACACCCCCGACTGGGCGGCGAAGATCACGGGCATCCCCGCCGGCACCATCACGAAGATGGCCCGCCTCTACGCGACGACGAAGCCCGCCTGCGTCTACACGAACGCCGGGATCACCCACCACGTCAACTGCGTGGACACGGTGCGGGTGCTGGCCTGCCTCGTGGCGATCACCGGCAATCTGGGGGTCCCCGGCGGCGGGTGTAACATCCTCCACAACTCCCCGGTGGGCCTGTCGCTTCCCGGCCTCGAGTTCCCCGAGGCCCGGGACAAGGAGTGGTTCGAGAGGACCGCCTACAAGCAGACGGGGCTCCCGCCTCAGCCCGACTACTTCCGCGACGCGATCATCACGGGGAAGCCCTACAAGCTCCGCGCCGTGATCTACCACGGGAACATGCTCACGCAGAACTCGAACGCGGAGCAGCTGCAGCAGGCGCTCCGCGATGTCTTCTACGTCCGGATCGGCCTCTTCCCCGAGGAGGACGTGAAGTTCGCCGACTTCGTGCTCCCGTCGACAACCTTCTACGAGATGGACCACGTCCACCGGCGGATCGACCGGGGGCTCGTGTGGCGGAACAAGGTCGTCGACCCCGTCGGGGAGTCGAAGCAGGACATGCTGATCTACGCCGAGCTCTGCCAGACGATGGCGAAGCTCGACACGAAGCTCTCCCCGCGCTTCTGGTCGGAGAACTTCCCGACCCGCTGGGCGACCGACAAGCGGCACCTCTGGAACGAGGTCGCCCCCAAGCACGCGGGCGGCTGGGCGGGCGGGATGTCCGCCGACCGGATGGCGAAGCTCCTCGAGGGCGCCAAGCCCGGCGACCCGCACCAGAAGTACCAGCCGATCCTCAAGGCCCCGTGTCCCCCGGCGGACCACCCGTCGACCCAGGCCCTGGCGGCCGATCAGCGGGCCCCGGACGGGGGGCACCCGGGGTTCAGCGTGTGGTACCTCGACCACCCCGCCTGGCGGGCCCTCTTCGACGGCAACCGGTTCGGCGCGAACAAGAAGCGCTGGGGCGTCGACCGGGTGATGATCTCCCACCCGCAGTACGACGCCGAGCTCAAGAAGTTCGGCCACGCCGCGATCCCGGAGTTCTACACCTCGCCCGAGACCATGGACGGGTTGCCGACGATCCGCGTGACCGGCGAGTTCGTCAAGATGTTCAACGTCGGGAACTCCCCCGGCGGCAACCAGGTCCACCGCTACGAGATCGGCGTCCGGCCGGACCCGGAGCTCCGGAAGAAGTACCCCATCCAGCTCACGACGGGGCGGCCCGGGGTGGCCCATTTCCACACGATCACCCACTGGGCGCCGAGCCTCGCCCAGGTCGGCGGCGACCGGTACGTCCAGATGCACCCGAAGCTCGCCGCCTCCCTCAAGGTGAAGAGCGGGGACATGGTCAAGGTCGAGACGCCCCGCGGGTCGATCACCGGGCCCGCGCTGGTCTGGGACGGGATCCAGGAGAACACGATCTTCGTCCCCCACACCTTCGGCGAGGACCAGAAGGTCCACGTGGACGTGGGACGTCAGGCCTGGGAGAGCGTCAACCGGGTCACGGCCCACTACTACGACAACCTCTCCGGGCAGAACGAGTACAAGTGCCAGCTCTGCCGGGTGACGAAGGTGTAAGGGAGGGGGCCATGGCGCAGAAATACGCCTTCAAGATCGACCCCAGCAAGTGCACCTTCTGTCGAGCCTGCGTTGTCGCCTGCAAGATGGAGAACAACGTCGGGGTCCAGTGGACCCGGAACGACATGATCCTGATCGGGCCGGACCAGCGGAAAGACCCGGCGATGTACGCCGTGTTCATGAACTGCCAGCAGTGCGAGACCCCGGCCTGCGTCGCGGCGTGCCCAGTCAAGGGCAAGGCCATCAAGAAGCGTGACGATGGCATCGTCCTCCTGGATCCCGAATCCTGCGTCGGCGACGAGCTCTGCGTGTACGCCTGCCCCTACGGGGCGCTCCGCCTGACGCCGGTCAAGAACTCCCACGGCTACTTCACCGTGGACAAGTGCACCTACTGCGCCCACAAGCTCGACCGGCCGGCTGACGCGCCCGGAGGCAATCGCCCCGCCTGCGCCATGGCGTGCCCGACGAACGCGATCGACTTCGGGCTCCGCGACCAGCTTCTCGAGGAGGTCAAGCGCGAGGGCCGGGAGCAGTTCGACGTGAACCTCTTCGGGATCGGGCCCGGCAACATCTTCCTGAAGCCCCTGCCAAGGAGGGCCGCATGGGACAAGCTCTAAGGCCCTGGGTCGCGCCCCTGGTCGTCGCGGGGATCCTGGCCGGCCTCGTCGGCTCGCTCGCGGCCCAGCCGGCGCCTCCGATCGGGAAGCCCCGGACGGCCCGCGAGGCGGCGGCGGACGTCGAGCAGCTCCTCTTCGACCGGCGGATCGCCCACTCCGACCTGGTGGGCGGCCGCGGCGGGGTCGCCTTCCGGGCGCGGGCGTGTCTGAAGTGCCACGAGAACTCCTCCGGCGTGGAGGGTCAGATCCTCTATGGAGGGGACCGGGGACCCTTCAAGGACTTCGCCAAGGACCAGTGGCTCGACAAGCTCGCCGAGGCGGCGAAGAAGATCGCGCCGACCCTCCAGTACGACTTCGTCAAGACCCACGAGAAGCGGCAGAAGCTGAACGTCGGGGAGGTCCACGAGCAGATCCTCAAGCAGAACCAGTAGCCCGACGTCTCTGACGGGCCCCATGGACCTTCGCGCGGAGGGGTACGCCCTCCTGTCCGAGTGCTACAAGGAGCCGACGCAGACTTTCGCGGCCGACGTCGCGGCCGGGCGGCTCGACGCCAGGCTGCGAGCCGTCTTCGAGTCGCTCGGCGTTCCCGACCCGCCGGCGCTCGGCGTCCCGGGGGCTGCGGACGACGTGTGCGCCGCCTTGACGGGGGAGTTCCATGCCCTGTTCTCCGTCCCGTCCGTCGAGCACTTCGTCCTGCCCGTGGAGTCGGCGTTCAAGGACTGGACCGAGGGGTCGCCGCTCCTCGACGCGCGCGTCACCGGCCTCATCATGGGGGCGCCCGCGACGGACATGCTCCGGCGCTACGCGGCGCGCGGGCTGGTGCTCCCCGACGCCTTCAAGGACCGGCCGGACCACCTGGCGCTGCTCCTCGAGTACGGCGCGCTCCTCTGCGAGTGGGGCGAGACGGAGGAGCAGCACGAGTTCGTCCGGACCCACCTGGACCGCTGGGTGACGGCGTTCCGCGACGAGGTCCAGGCGAAGTCGACGTCGACCTTCTACCGGGCCGTGACCGCGGCCACGCTGGCGTTCCTCGAGGCGGAGCGGGCGCACCTCGCGATCCCTGACGGGTGCAGCCCGGGATGAGGCGCGCCCGCGGTGGCGTCGGGCGCGCGGCGCCGTGGGCGCTCGGGTCCCTCCTCGTCCCCCTCGTGGCCGGGCCGGCGTTCGGTGCCGAGGCGATCACGGCCTATCGTGAGGTGACGTTCCCGCTCCTGGGGAACCGCACCATCGTCTGGATCCTCGCTCAGATCCATCTCAACTTCGCCGCCTTCATCCTGGGCGCCCCGATCTTCATCGTGATCTCGGAGTGGATCGGCTGGCGAACCGGCGACGGGCGCTACGAGCGCCTCGCCCGGGAGCTCACCAAGGTCACCGCGGTAGCCTACAGCCTCACGGCGCTGACCGGCGGGTTCTTCGTCTTCCTCCTGGTCGCCCTCTACCCCAAGCTCTCGGCCTTCCTCTTCACGTACTTCGCGCCAATCTGGTTCCTCCTCTACCCCGTGCTGTTCATCGTGGAGAGCCTCCTCCTCTACGCCTACTGGTACAGCTGGGACCGGCTGATGGATCGGAAGGCGGTGCACCTCGCGATCGGCGTCCTCCTGAACCTGGTCGGCACCGTCACGATGGTCGCGATGAACGGCATCGCCTCGTTCATGAACACGCCCGTGAAGACCTACGAGACGGCGACGCTCTGGCAGCTCCTCAACAACTTCACCTGGATGCCGCTCAACCTCCACCGCTTCATTGCCAACGTGACCTTCGGCGGCTTCATCACCGGCCTCGTGGCAGCCTACATGTACCTGGCGACGCGTGACGAGGGCGACCGCGCCTTCTACGACTGGATGGGTTTCGTCGGGAACCTGATCGGGCTGGTGACGTTCAGCCTGCTCGCCTTCCCCGGATACCTCTACGGCATCGAGATCTACCAGTACGACGCCTCGCTCGGCATCTACATGATGTCGGACCGGCTGTCGATGTTCTTCGAGATGCAGGGCATCCTGATCGGGAGCCTCTTCCTCGCCGGGAACTACTACATCTGGCTTTCGATGCGCCGGGTGGAGGGGGCCGAGCGCTTCCGGCCCGTCCTCCGGGCGAGCTTCGCCCTGATCCTCGTCTGCAACGCGATCTGGGTCACTCCCCGGCACTTCTTCGCGACGATGATCCTGGAACCCGGGATGCTGCCGGCGGGGATGACCGAAGCCGAGTACCTCGCGCGGATGGAACTCCCCCCCCACCTCGGGTTCCTGGCCCTCATGCCCGCGAAGAACACGGCCGCCGCCCTCACCATCGCCGTCACGTGGGTGAACTACGTTCTCTACCGGATCGCGCTCCGGCGGGGCCGGATCACCTGGGGGACCATCGACCCTCGGGCCCAGTACACGCTCATCTTCCTCGCCTTCAACGCCATCTGGACCATGGGCCTCATGGGCGCGGTCCGGGAGCTCATCCGGAAGCACTTCCACGTGTATCTCGTCATGGTCGACCAGACGCCGGAGGCGTACACCCCGACCCTGGGCGTCTCGAGCGTCCTGATCAGCGGGATCACGCTGCTCTTCTTCGCCCTTATCAGCTTCATCGTCTGGCTGAGCCTCAAGGTCGGCAAGGAGGCGAGACCCCAGCATGCCTGAGCGGTCGTCGGGGTGGTGGCGGACCCTCCTCTGGACGGGCGCGATCGCCTTCGGGGTCTGGTTCGGGGCGGGCGCGGTGGGGTTTCCCGTGCTGTTCCGGTGGTTCTTCGTCGGCTACGTCCTCCTCGCGTACCCGTTCTACCTCCTCCTCGACGCGGGGCCCGGCCGCCGGCCCCGGCGGCCCCTGCTCGCGATCCTCGGTTTCTTTCTCGCGGTGTCGGCCCTCCTCACGGCAGCCGGCTTCCTCCTCCCCCAGTACGACCCCCGCGTCGAGCAGGAGAAGATCCGGCGGCTCCAGCAGGCGGCGCTCGAGAAAGAGGAGGCGCGACGGTTAGAGACGCTCCGCCAGCTGGCAGCGAAGCAGGGCCTCCAGCTCGTCCGGGCGGGCGAGACGCCGACGGCATCCGGGGGCCCCGGCGCCGGGGCGCCGGCGGGGCTGGTGGCGACGGCAGCCCCCAAGCCCGCCGCGCCGGACCCGAAGCTCGCGGCCCAGGGGCAGCAGGTCTACAACGATTACGAGTGCTACAACTGCCACAAGCTCGGCGGCAAGGGCGGGGTCAAACGCCGGGGCCCCGAGCTTGACGACATCGGGAGTCTCGCCTCGGCGGAGATCCTGCGGGCCAAGATCCTCGACCCGTTTGTCTTTCTCACCGAGGGCTACGAGGAGGAGTACAAGAAGGTCATCATGCCCGACGACTTCAAGGACCGCATGGGGCCGAAGGAGCTCGACGCCCTCACCGCGTACCTCGTGTCCCTCCAGGCACCCGGCCAGAAGACGCCAAAACCGCTGTTCCGCGGGCCCAAGGGGTGGGTCGCGATCCCCCAGGAGTTCCAGCGGGCCATGCCGAAGGGCTGGTGGACCGACGAGAAGGTCATCGCCCGGGGAAAGCAGATCTACGAGGGTGCGGTGAGGTCGGACGTCACCTGCGCGGCGTGCCACGGCCGGGACGGCCAGCCCATCCTCACCGGCGCCCGAGACTTCCGGGACCAGGCCTTCGTCGAGAAGATGTCCGACCCCTACTGGTTCTGGCGGGTCTCGGAGGGCATCCCACAGACCGCCATGACGGCCCTCAAGGACAAGCTCTCGGAGGAGGAGCGATGGCAGGTCATCGCTTACCAGCACACCTTCAGCCACGGTGGCAAGGCCGAAGAGCATGCGCACTGACCGGGAGGACGGCGTGATTCACCACATGTACGTGCCGGTCGACAACTTCGCCGAGTCGGCCGCCAACGACCTCACGCACGCCGCGCTCGACCCGGTGGCCAAGATCCCGGAGTACAAGGCCTGCGCCGTGGCGATCGAGGGAGTCTCCCCCGAAGTCGGCGAAGCGTGCGCGAAGGCGCCCGAAGGAGGTTCTCTGCGCTCTCCCTCGCCCAGGGTAGCCGCCGCGTAATCACGCCATATCGTGCGCGACATGCGGAATGTAGGGTCTTGGCGCATCGGAGCGAGGCATGTAGAATATGAGTGAATAACGGAGGAGATGGCCGTGCCAAAGACCTTGACCATTCGAGTGGATGACGAGACGTACAGGGCGTTCGTTGGCCGGGCGAAGGCCGAGAACCGCTCCGTGGCCAACTATATCGAGAACGCGGTCAAGACCCACATCCGGGAGCACGACTTCGTCGATCACGTGGAGATGGCCGAGATCGTCGCCAACGACCGGCTGGTGGAGCGCCTGAGGCGGGGTTCCCGGCAGGCGAGACGGAGGAAGGGCCGGATGGTTGGCTAGGTACCGGATCTTCGAAACGACAGGCTTCCAGGAAGATCTGGCGCAGCTCACCCGGTCCGGCCTCAGCCGCCTCCACGAGAAGCTTCGGGAATCCATCTATCCTCGGCTCCGAGAGGAGCCTCACTTCGGCCCCAACATCAAGCGCCTCAGGAACTGGGATCCCCCCACCTGGAGATACCGCATTGGCGCCTGGCGGTTCTTCTACGAAATCGACGAGGAACGCGCCCTCGTGCTCATGACGGCCGCCGACCACCGAAGCGCCGCGTACGATTCATAGCCAAAGGTCGCGCCGATCAACCCTCGACGTACCAGCGGCGCAGGATCGCCTCGGTCGGCTTGTTGCGGACCGGCTGGGAGAGGCTGGGTCGCCGGCCAGGGCGCCTTCGAGGATCTCCCCGAGGTGCAGGGATCGGCTGACCGTGACCCCGAGCGTGGGAGAGGACCTCGCCCGCTCCGTCGAGGACCAGCACGTATCCTGGCAGGCGGTCAGGATCGCCAGCGCCACGACCATGGCGACAGGCCGCAGATCACGCGTCCACGGCCGACGGCACCCGCGACGACGCATCGTGCCCTCCCTCCCTCGGCCTGTGGCCCGCCCCCGGACCCACGGGCTCCGGGAACAGCCGGCACCCCGGGCACAGACGGCCGATGCCGTCGAGGATCTGGACCGAGCCGTGGCGGGCCGCCACCCGTCGCCGCACGGCGGCGAGCATCGGCGCCGGGGCGATGGGGGCGCCGCAGCGCTCACAGCGGGTCAGCTCGGCCCGGGCCAGGGTGCGCGGCGCTTCCCGGAGTCGCGCCGGCGCGAGGAGCCGAGTCAGGCGGATCGCCTTCTCCGGACAGAGCCTCTGGCACACGCCGCAGCCGGTACAGGCACGGTAGTGGAAGCGCAGCTCCGTGGGCTCGTCGGCCTGCCGTTGCATGATGGCTCCCGTGGGACAGAGGGCGCAGAGGCCGCAGAGGGAGCAGCGGGCGGTGACCACCTCCACGGAGGCGAAGGGAACCGCCTGGAGGTCCCGGCGCTCCGCCGCGGCTCCGTTCGAGGCCCCGGCCATCTGCGCCACGAGGGTCCCCAGCGTCAGCGGCCGCGGACCGCCGGGGCCCCGGGGCCACCGCCGGGCGGCGAGCCGGCCCGTGCGGGCGGAGAACGCGGCGAGCGCCTCCGCCCCCGGGGCGTCGAGCACGGCGACCCGTTCGGGCTCGGCGCCGAGGACCTCGAGGATCTCCCGGGCTGCCTCCACCTGGTGGTCGACCGCTCGCGGGAGATGGGCTTCCCGGCAGGGCGAGTCGCCCGTGGCCACCAGGACGCCCACCGCGCCAAGGCTCAGCGCACGGAGGATCATCCAGGGAGAGAGGCTTCCCACACAGGGCAGGGGACATTCGAGATAAGGGGGCGGCAGGAGTCCCGACCAGCGCGCGCACGTGAAGGCCACGATGGGGCTCGCGGGAGGGGAGGTCCCTCCGGACAGCATCGTTGCGAGGCCCGCGTCGAGCTCGTCCTTGGTCGCCCCCGGGAAGCGGATGGCGTCCACGGGGCAGGCCGTGACGCAGCCGCCGCAGCCCGTGCAGCGTCGCGGATCGACGACGGCCCGGTCGCCGCGGAGGCCGATGGCGCGGGCGGGGCAGGATCCGACGCAGAGCCCGCAGCGCGACGACCCGACGCACTGGCGGGGGTCGACGGCCGGGACGACCGCGTGCTCGAGTCCCGAGAGGGAAGCCCAGAGCTCCCGGCGGCTCACGGCCGCATCGCCGAGCCTGAGCCGGGCCCGGAGGTGCTCAGGCCCAAGCGGCGGGCGCCGCGCCGCCCCGGCAGCCCACCCCGCGAGCTCCCGCACGGTCTTGTCGACGACCGCAGCCGAGTCCTCCCCCGCGCCCTCGGGCAGGAAGAAGACCCGGAGCCAGGGCGCCACCGGGAGGGAGCGCCGCAGCTCGCGGGCCCCGGCGTCGCCCGGCGCGGCGACAAGGGCGACGGCGGCGAGCCCGCGGCTCGTCGCGAGGCGGTCCAGCTCCCGGCGGGTCGGCACAGCCGGGAGGTCGAGCGGTTCCAGGTGTTCCCGAGGCGCCAGGCGCCCGACGCGCGTGGCCAGGTCTCGCGCAGTCGCGGCAGATCGGAGCCTCCCGGCAAGGGCGAGGCCGGTCCTCACGGGACGGCCTCGCGCAGGGCACCGACCAGCGTGAGGTCGGCGGCGACGTAGGCTGCGGTCGCGGCCGCCAGCGCGCGATAGAAGGCCGACGGGCTGGCCCGGCGCACGCGCTCGGCGAGGGCGCCGGCCCAGCGGCCGAGGTGCTCGACGAGGAAGCCCTCCTCACGGCGAAGGCAGGCGGCCAGCGCATCCCGGTCACCGCCGTGCCACAGGGCCGCCTCCTCGCGTGCCAGGAGTCCCAGGAACATGAGCTCGAGCGCGATGTGGTCGGGCAGGTCGTGGACCTCCGGCGCCAGCGCGAATCCCGCCTCGGCATAGTCCTGCCCCACCGCCACGGCGGCCTCGCCCATCACGCGCCCGTCGGGGCTCCGGTAGCAGGACTCGTAGGGCGGCGCCGGGAGGTGATAGGGGCCCACGAAGAGCCGCTGGTACGTGCCGCCGAGCGCCCGGGCCACTCGCGCCGGGGGCTGCCGTTCCCAGCGGGCGACACGAGCGGCGAGGGTCGCGAAGGCGGCATCGAGCGCGGGCACGCGCGCCACCCCGAGCAGCGGGCCCGCGGCCCGCACGGCGCCGTCATGCGCGAGCTCGCGCACCGCCCTGGGGGTGGGCGGCGCGAAGGCCCGGGCCAGGAAGCGGTAGAGGCGGCTCCGGCGCCGGGCCAGCCCCGCCGGCGATCGGCGGCTACGTGCCCTCATCGGGGAGCTCGACCAGCGGGAACACCTTGGCCAGCCCGAGGAAGGCGAGCGCACCGAGGGCGTAGATGCCCAGCGTCACCGCGACCTCGGGCCAGGTCGGGACGTAGCGACCGGGCCCGTAGAACTCGACGAGGAAGCGGTAGAGCTGGGGGAGGACGACGATGTTCGTCCGCTCGAGGAAGACCCCGCCCACGATGAGCGCCGACGCCGTGCCCACCCGGACGAAGATGGACGTGCTCGGGACGACGACGGTCAGGATCAGGATCAACAGGACGAGCGCCCCCAGCATCCACACGGGCTGGATCGCGCCGCCCCACTCGGGGAGCCACGCAGGGAGGAGCATCGCGAGGTCGCCCCCGCCCCAGGGCCAGATCATCACCATCACGCCCGCGAAAGCCAGCGCCCCCGCCGCCCGTGCGAGCGCCCACCCGATCGACATCTGCGGCGGCACCACCAGGAGGAAGAGCGGGAGCAGGAGCCCGACGACGAGGTTCACCCAGAAGAACGGGGCGAACTGCCCCCACACCATCTGCCCGAAGATCTCCAGGACCTTCGTCTCGCCGCCGAAGGTGACCGTCAGGAGCTCGGCGAAGAGGAAGTAGCCGAGGACCGGGACCGAGAAGGCCAGCACCTTGGCGAGCCCGCGCACGACCTCTTCCCGGATCTCGAGCCGCCAGAAGGCCCGCGCGAGGACGACGCCCAAGGTCACCAGCGCGACCCCGGAGGCGACGGCGGAGGCCACGAAGAGGGGGCCCAGGAGGCTCGTGTGCCAGGTGGCCCGGGCCTTCACGAGGCCGAGGATCCACGCGGTGATGGAGTGGAGGAGCACGGCGGCCGGGATGGCCACCCAGGAGAGCCCCCGGAGGAGTTTTCGCTCCCGGGCCAGCGCCGCCGGGGAGATGTCGGTATAGCCCAGCGCGAGGAGCCGGAAGAGCCAGCGCCGCCGGGGGAACGCCGCCATGCAGCGGACCAGGTCCGCCCGGGTCCCGAGGTAGCCCATGAGCATCGCGAGCCCGAGGTAGGTCATGACGATGATCACGTCCCAGATGAGCGGCGACTCGAGGCGCGGGTAGAGGAAGAGGTGATAGACGCGGTCGGGCGCCCCCAGCGAGGCGAAGATGAACAGCGTGGCCAGGATCAGGCAGGCGATCGCCTGGAGCTCGGCGATCCGGCTGATCGGCTTGAACTCCCGGAACTCGAGGATGTGGGCGAGCGCCGCGACGATGATCCCGCCGGCGCTCACGCCGACCAGGAAGACGAAGTTGACGATGTAGAGGCCCCAGTAGATCGAGGCGTTGAGCCCGGTGACCTCGAGCCCCTGGCTCCACTGGACGAAGACCAGGTAGTAGCCGCCGAGGCCGACCAGGGCCAGGAGCGCCGCGACGGCCAGGACGTACCCAGGGCCCGTCCCGTACAGGGGACGGAGGAAGGGCTCGTGGATCCGCTCGATGCGCGCCACCGTCGACATGGCTCAACCCTCCATGAGGTAGACGACCTTCGGCCGGGTCCCCAGCTCATCCAGGAGCCGGAAGGTCCGCGGGCTCTCCGCGAGCCGGGCCACGCGGCTCTCGGGATCGTCCAGGTCGCCGAAGACGATGGCGCCGCCCGTGCAGGTCTGGGCGCAGGCGGTCTTGACCTCGCCGTCCTGGAGCGCGCGGCCCTCCGCCCGGGCCCGGGCGACCGCGCGGTCCACCCGCTGGAAGCAGAAGGTGCACTTCTCCACGATCCCCACCCGCCGCTTCGCGACGCGACGGTCGGGGTTGGCGTAGCGCCGGAAGGACTCGGGCTCCTCGGCGCGGCCCATGTTGAACGACCGGGCGCCGTAGGGGCAGGCGACCATGCAGTACTTGCAGCCGATGCAGCGCTCGTAGTCCTGGGCCACGATCCCGTCCGGCCGGCGGTAGGTGGCGCCGACGGGACAGACCTGGACGCAGGGCGGGTTGTCGCACTGCATGCAGGGGCGCGGGAGGAACCGGGCCTTGGGCCGCGGGTACTCCCCCCGCACGTGGGTCAGGACGTCCATCCAGAAGATCGTGTGGCCCCGCTCGCTCTGCTCCGGCGTGGCGAAGGGGACGTTGTTCTCCGTCTTGCAGGCCACCGCGCACGCCTGACAGGCAGTGCACTTGTCGAGGTCGATCACCATTCCCCAGCGCATGCCCGTCACCTCCTCAGATCCGGCTGACCCGGACGCGCGTCGAGAAGAACGCGGCCGTCCCGCCGAGGTAGTCGTACTCGTTGGCCAGGATCCAGTTCGGGTTCGCGCCCCGTCCCTTCGCGTACCGGCCGTAGGCGCGGTGACCCAGCGAGAACGGGATGTTCACGACGTCCGGCCGGGCGCCGGGGTAGAGCTTGGCGCGGGTCTGGACCTTGCCCACGGGGGACTCGATCCAGATCAGGTCCCCGTCGCGGATCGAGAGCTCCCGCGCCGTCTCCGGGTGAAGCTCGGCCCAGCTCTCCCAGCGCTGCTTCACGTGGACCCCGAGGCGCTCGAGCACCCACGGAGAATTGGCGCCCCGGCCCTCCGCGTGGGTGATGAGCTTGTAGGTGTTCAGCAGCAGCGGGTAGCGCTTGGGATCGCCGACATGCCGGATCGGCTCGTAGTGGGGCAGGTAGACGCGGTCGCCCCGAGCGGTGAGCCTGAGCCCCCGGAGGATCTGCTCGAGCTCGGCCTCGGGTGTGGACTCCCGGCCGGCCTGCTTCGCCTTGTCCACTTCCTTCTGCGCCAGCTCCTCCAGCTTCTTCTTGAGGCCGACCGAGTAGAACTCGAACTTCTTCGTCGGGGTCTTGAGGACCTCGGCCCACTCGCCGAACGGGTAGCCTGTCCTGAACCAGACGCCCTCTCGCTTGAGCGTGGACCAGAACTCCTCGAAGCTTCCGGCCTTGATGTTGCCGTGTCCCTCCTCCCAGAGGCGCCGGAAGCGGAACTTGAGCACCTCCTCCATGCCCTTCCACGGGAACGCGGCCGCCATGGACCCGCCCATCCACTGGGCGATCCGGATGAGCGCGTCGCCCGTGTTCATCGTGTCGTAGAGCGGGGCCACCACGGGCTGCCGGAGCCCGACCACCGGGTAGCCGAGGCTCGGATAGATCACGTCGTCCTGCCAGCGCTCGAGGTAGGTGTGGTCCGGCAGGATCAGGTCGGCGTGCTCGGCCGTCTCGCTCATGAAGGGGGTGAAGTCCACGATGAACGGGACCTTCTCGATGGTCGCGTAGAAGCGGCTCACCTCCGGCGTGGAGAAGAGCGGGTTGGTGTAGTAGAGGAAGAGGGCCTTCACCGGGTACGGCCCCGCGCCCGTGAAGATCTCGGGCATGTGCTGGTAGACCTTCCCCGCGAGCGGGAACCGGGCGGTGCCGGCGTGATCCACCCGGGGCATGGCGAGCCCGGCCTTGGCCACCTCGTCGAGCTCGAGCTTCGGCCAGTCGGTGAAGTGCGGGTTCCGCTGGACGATCACGCCGCCCGGCGTGTCGATGGAGCCGACGAGGGCGTTCAGCGCGTGGATCGCCATCCGGTTGAAGATCCCGTTGGACTGCATGCTGGAGCCGCGCTCGCCTGCCGCGACGGCAGGCCGCGTGGTGGCGAACTCCCGGGCGACACGGACGATGGCCTCCTCCGGGATCCCGGTGAGGTCCGCCACGCGCCGCGGCGGGTACTCGTCGAGGACCAGGCGCTTGAAGCCCAGGTGGGTTGCCCCGGTCTTCTCGTCGACCCAGTCCTCGAACCCGAACGTGTGCTCCGCGACGAACGCCCGATCGTAGAGCTCCTCCTTGACGATCACGTGCGCGATCCCGAGCGCCAGCGCGCCGTCGGTGCCCGGGCGGATGGCGAGCCACTCGTCGGCCTTCGCCGCGGTCACGGAGTAGCGCGTGTCCACCTGGACGAGCTTGCCGCGGACCGGCCGCTCCCGCCGCATGTGGCCGTAGGCGCGGAGGAGGCGCGTGGTCGGGCGCCACGCCTCGAGGAACGAGCCGCCGAAGCAGAGGATGTAGTTGGTCCGATCCCAGTCGTAGCCGAGGTAGGACTTGATCCCCTGGGTGAGGTAGTGGGCGATGGGCGAGCCGTCGGCGCAGATCGAGGAGTGGCCGACGTCGTTCGGGGTGCCGTAGGCCTGCATGAACCGCCCGAAGAGCGAGTGCATCTGGCCCCGATACCGCCCGCCCATCACGGCCAGCGTGTGGGGCTCACCCCGGGCCCGGAGCTCGCCCAGGCGCTGGGCCACGAGGCCGATGGCCTCGTCCCAGCCGATGGGCTGCCACTGGCCCTCGCCTCGCTTGCCGACGCGCCGGAGCGGGCCCTTGATGCGGTCCGGGTCGTAGAGGAGCTGGAGGCCGATGTGCCCCTTGGGACAGAGCCGGCCGAGGTTGATCGGATGGGCCGGGTTCCCCTCGATCTTCACCGCGCGGCCGTCCACGACCTTGACCTGGATGCCGCAGCCGGCCGGACACTGGAGACAGACGCTGGGAACCCACGTCTCCTCGCCGGCCCCGGTGGGCGCGTCCGATGCCGCCTCGCCGCGGGGACCGACGCGGGTTGCGAGGCCCGCGGTCGCCCCTCCGGCGGCGGAGACCCTGAGGAACGTCCGTCGACTGAGGACCATGGCCCGCCTCCTCTCTTGGTCGCGAGCGGGTGCGCCCCGCTCCGTCTTCATGAATAGCGCACCGTGGCGCGAGCGTCTGTCGGGGATTCTTTGAATTCTGCGGGTGCGGCTGTCGGGGAAACCCCGACAGCCAAGTCCTCGGAGGGGGGCGGAGCCCCCCTTCCAAAACCTCCCCCGGGAGAGGATTGCGCGGGCAAAGCCCGCGCTCGGAGCGGAACACCGGAGGGTTGGCGGTCGGTCGCGAGGTGGCGACCGGATGGGAGGCGGGACCGCTACGGGGACGCCAGGAGGCCGGTGGAGAGCGCGTAGCGGACGAGGTCGGCGCGGCTCCGGAGGCCGAGCTTGTCCATGAGCCGCGCCCGGTAGGTCTCGACGGTCTTGACCGACAGGCCCAGACGGTCGGCCACCTGCTGGTTCGTGTGCCCCTGAGCCACGAGCCGCAGGACTTCCCGCTCCCGCTCCGACAGGGCGTCGGCCGGCCGGTCCCCCTTGCTTGGCCGGGCCTTCCGCCCGAGGGCCTCCTCCACCACGGTGCCGGCCAGGGACGGATCGAGGAAGGTGCCCCGACGGTGCGTGATCCGGATGGCGGAGAGCAGCTCGGTGTCCGCGGCCCGCTTGAGGAGGTACCCCGCCGCGCCGGCCGCGAGCACGCTCCGGAGGTAGGCCGGGTCGTCGTGCATGGTGAGGACGAGGACGCGGGTGTCCGGGCAGGCCCGCCGGATCTCGGCCGTCGCGTCGATCCCGCCGGCGCCGGGCATGCTGAGATCCATCAGGGCGACGTCCGGCCTCGCCTCCCGCGCGAGGCGGGAGGCCTCTTCGCCCGTGGACGCCTCGGCCACGACCTCGAGATCGGGCTGGGCGTTGATGAGCATCCGGAGACCCGCCCGGAGGACCGTGTGGTCGTCGGCCAGGAGGACCCGGATCCGGCTCACTGGTCCATCCTGGGGGGGAGCGGCGTCCACGCGCCGGGCGGGTACCCGCCCCCAGACCCTCCCACCGCCTGGACCTGGGATCGGGTGGCGCGGGCGATCGCTTGGCGGCTCATCACGCCTCCTCGTCGCCACCCAGCGGGATCTCCGCGAACACGCTGGTCCCGCGGCCGAGGCCGGACTCGACGGTGAGGCTCCCCCCGAGGAGGGCCGCCCGCTCCCGCATCCCGTGGAGCCCGAGCCGGTGCTCGGTCTGGTGGGACGCGAGCACGGCCTCCACGTCGAACCCCTGGCCGTCGTCCTCCACGATGACGTGGACCGAGCGGTCGCGACGCTCGAGGAGCACGCTGACGGTGCTGGCCGCCGCGTGCTTGGCGACGTTGGTGAGCGCCTCCTGGACGATCCGGTAGACGGCGATCTCCACCGGATCCGGGAGCCGGCGGCCGTCGAAGCCCGCGGCATGGAGGTCCACGGCGAGGCCGCGGCTCGCGCCGAACTCCTTGAGGTAGCGCTCGAGCGCGGGCAGGAGCCCCAAGTCGTCGAGGACGCTCGGCCGCAGGCCCCGCGAGAGGTGGTGGACCTCCTCGAGGGTGCGCACCGCCAGCCGGCGGAGCTCGGCGGCGCGCTCGCGCGCGGCCGCCAGGT
>Ga0073934_10004215_pt1 | contig 24445 bp, 21 predicted proteins | sample LarsenN4metaG_FD_76834 | JGI IMG/M metagenome (GOLD analysis project Ga0073934, IMG submission 76834) | Hot spring sediment bacterial and archeal communities from British Columbia, Canada, to study Microbial Dark Matter (Phase II) - Larsen... ... | reverse complement strand
TCGAGCGTGGTGGCGATGATCTTGCCGGCCTCGGGCTTGGCGCGCACCGCGCTGAGATAGGGCTCGTAGGTCATCGCGGCGTCGATGTCCTGGTTGCCGGCGATCATCGCGTTGGCGGCGGCCTGCGGCTCGAGGTTGACCACCTTCACGTCCTTCACCGACAAGCCGTTCTTCTTCAGCATCCAGGCCAGCGTGAAGTAGGGCGCCGTGCCGGGCGCGGAGGCGGCCACCGTCTTGCCCTTCAGGTCGGCGATCTTCGCGATCGAGGGCTTGACCACCATGCCGTCGGCGCCGTAGCTCTTGTCGAGCTGGAAGATCTGCGTGGTGGCCACGCCGTTGGCATTCCACACCACCCAGGTCTCGACGGTGGTGGCGGCGCACTGGATGTCGCCCGAGGCGATGGCGAGGTGCCGGTCCTTCTGCGGAATCTTCTTGATCGAGACGTCGAGGCCGAACTTCTTGAACAGGCCGGCTTCCTTGGCGAGCGTCAAGGGCGCGAAGCCGGTCCAGCCGGAAATGCCGATCGCCACCGGGGTTTCCTGGGCTGCGGCGGGGCCGGCGGCGGCGAGAATGGCAGCGGCCGCGAGGCCGGCAAGAGAGCGCTGGATCATCGTCTCGACTCCTGAGTGGGGGTGGGCCGACGCCTTGCAAGGCGCGTGCCTCAGTCTACACGGGCGCTTACACTTGTCTAGGCCACTTGACCCAGGGTTGTCACGCATGCAGCAGGACGTCTTCGCACTCGCACGGGGCACGGCGCCGCTGCTGGTGTCGATTCCGCACGCCGGCACGCTGATCCCGCCGGCGCTGGAACGCCGCATGACGCCGGCCGCACTGCAGCGCGCCGACGTGGACTGGCACCTGCCGCGGCTGTACGAGTTCGTGCACGCGATGGGCGCGACGGTGATCGCGGCGAACTACGCGCGCCACGTCATCGACCTGAACCGCCCGCCGCAGGACGAAAGCCTGTACCCGGGCCAGGACGTGACCGGCCTGCTGCCGACGGACACGTTCCGCAAGGAAGCACTCTACCTGCCCGGCGAGGCGCCGGACGCGGCCGAGCGCGAGGAGCGTCGCGAGCGCTACTGGCGCCCGTACCACGATGCGCTGCGCGCGGAGCTCGACCGCCTGCGCGCGCGCCACGGCCAGGTGCTGCTGTGGGACGCGCACTCGATCTGCAGCGTGCTGCCACGCTTCTTCGAGGGCAAGCTGCCGGACCTGAACCTCGGCACCGCCGACGGGCGCGCCTGCGCCCCTGCGGTGCAGGCCGCCGCCGAGGCGCCGATGAAGGCGCAGGGCGGCTACACGCACGTCAGCAACGGCCGCTTCAAGGGCGGCTGGATCACGCGCCACTACGGCGCGCCCGGGCAGGGCGTGCACGCGATCCAGCTCGAGCTGTGCCAGTGCACCTACATGGACGAGATCGCGCCCTTCGCCTACCGCACCGACCTGGCCGCGCGCATCCAGCCTTTGCTACAGCGCATGGTCGCGTCCGCCGTGCAGGCGCTTCCGTAGGGGGCTCGCGCCGATCGCGTAGGCCAGCTCGGCCGGGTGGTCGACGTTCCACAGGCACAGGTCGGCCACCTTGCCGAGTTCGATCGTGCCGTGCGTGTCCGCAAGGCCCAGCGCCCGGGCGGCGTGGCGCGTCACGCCCAGCAGCGCCTCGGCCGGCGTCATGCGGAACAGGGTGCAGGCCATGTTCATCATCAGCGGCAGGTGGGTGGTCGGGCTGCTGCCGGGGTTGCAGTCGGTGGCCACGGCCATGGGCACGCCGTGCCTGCGGAACAGGTCGATCGGCGGCACGTGCGTGTCGCGCAGGAAGTAGAACGCACCGGGCAGCATCACCGCCACCGTGCCGGCGCGGGCCATCGCCATCACGCCGGCCTCGTCGACGTGCTCCAGGTGGTCGGCCGACAGAGCGCCGAACTCGGCGGCGAGCTCGGCGCCATGCATGTTGCTGAGCTGCTCGGCGTGCAGCTTCACCGGCAGGCCGGCGCGCCGCGCGGCTTCGAAGACGTGGCGCGTCTGCAGCAGGTCGAAGCCGATGGTCTCGCAGAAGGCGTCCACCGCGTCGGCCAGGCGCAGCCGCGCCGCCTCCGGGACGATGTGCTCCGCCACGTGCGCGACGTAGTCGTCGGCGCGGCCGGCGTACTCGGGTGGGACGGCGTGCGCCGCCAGCAGGGTGCTGCGCACGGTCACCGGATGCCGCTGGCCCAGCTCGCGCGCCACGCGCAGGCACTTCAGCTCGTCCTTGAGCGACAGGCCGTAGCCCGACTTGATCTCCACCGTGGTGACGCCGTGCGCCATCAGCGCCTGCAGGCGCCGCGCCGACTGCGCGTGCAGGTCGGCGGGCACGGCCTCGCGCGTCTGCTTCACCGTCGAGACGATGCCCCCGCCCGCGCGCGCGATTTCCTCGTAGCTGGCGCCCTGCAGGCGCAGCTCGAACTCGCGGGCGCGGTGGCCGGCGTGCACGAGGTGGGTGTGGCAGTCGATCAGCCCCGGCGTGAGCAGGGCGCCCTCGGCGTCGATCTCGCGCAGCACCGGCGCGTCGGGGTCGAGGTGGGTCATCGGCCCGAGGCCGGCGATCAAGCCGCCGAAGATCGCCACGAAGGCCGGCGGCGTGACCGTGCAGGCGTCGTCGACGCAGGTGACGATGCGCACGTTGCGCAGCAGCAGGTCGATCGTCGGGCTCATCGCGTGGCCTCCAGCAGGCGCGCGCGGGCAGCGAGGAAACCCCGCTGTGCCGCCTCCGCCTCGGCATGGCGCCCATTCTGCACAAGCCGCCGACCGCCCACCCAGACTTCCCGCACGGCGTGGCGTCGGTGGCTGGCGAACACCACGCTGGCGAGTTGCTGCTCGGGCGCAAGACCCTGCAGCATCGGATCGGCCAGCACCAGGAAATCGGCCTGCTGCCCTGCCGCCAGGCCGGCCACCGGCCGGCCCGCCGCCTGGGCACCGCCGAGTACCGCGGCGCGCCACATCTCCTCGGCGGTGCACAGGTTGCGCTGCTGGCGTGCCAGGCGCTGGCCGTACTCGAGCAGGCGCAGCTCCTCGGGCGCGTCGACGCTCGCATGGCTGTCCGAGCCGATGCCCCAGGCGCCACGCCAGGCCTGCAGGTCGAACAGGCCATCGCCGAGGTTGGCCTCGGTGCTGGGGCACAGGCCGATCACCGCGCCGCGCGCGGCCGCGCCGGCACGCTCGGCGTCATCGAGGTGGGTGGCGTGCACGAGGCACCAGCGGCCATCCACCGGCGCATGCTCGAGCAGCCACTGCAGCGGCCGTTGCCCGCTCCAGGCGAGGCAGTCGCGCACTTCCTGCATCTGTTCGGCGATGTGGATGTGGATCGGCGCGGTCGGATCGAGGGCCGCCAGCCCGGCGAGCAGCCGATTCAGCGCCTGCGGCGGCACCGCCCTCAGCGAATGCGGCGCCACCCCGGCGCGCACCGACGCGCGGCGCAGCGTCTCGACGATGCGCAGCAGGTCGTCGACGCCGTTCAGGAAGCGCCTCTGGTCATCTCGCGCGGGCCGGGCGCCGAAGCCGCTCGACTGGTAGAGCACGGGCAGCAGGGTCAGGCCGATGCCGGCGCGCCGTGCCGCGGCGACGAGGCGCAGCGACATCTCGGCAAGCTGGGCATGGGGCAGCCCGGCGAGGTCGTGGTGCACGTAGTGGAACTCGCACACCGAGGTGTAGCCCGCGCACAGCATCTCCACGTAGAGATGGGTGGCGATCGCCTCCAGCTCGTCGGGCGTCACGGCGCCGGCGAAGCGGTACATCAGGTCGCGCCAGGTCCAGAAGCTGTCCTGCGCACTGCCGCGGTACTCGGTCAGCCCGGCGAAGGCGCGCTGGAAGGCGTGCGAGTGCAGGTTCGGCAGACCGGGCACCAGCAGGCCTGCCGCGCGTTCCACGCCCTCCGGGCAGGGCTGACCTGTGGCGACGCTGCGCAGCTGGCCGTGCTCGTCCCAGTCCAGCAGCACGTCGGCGGCGAAGCCCCCGGGCAGCAGCGCGTGGTCGGCGTGCAGTCGCGTCATGGGCGGGCCACCGGTCGCAGGCGGACCTGCAGCAAGGCGTCGTCGCCGCCTTCGGACGCCCGGGCCGCGATGGGCGCGCCGGCACCTTGCCGCAGCAGACCCTGACCCGGCATGAAGTGATCCCCGTCGAGCCACCACCGGCCGCGCGCCACGAGCAGCAGCACGACCTCGTCCGGCGCCACCGTGGCCGCCCCGCGCACGACCTGCAGTTGGGCCTGCCAGGCGCCGCGGCGCGTCATCACGTTGAAGTCCTGGCACGGTCCGTGCGGCAGCCGCGCCTGCAGGGGCCGTTCCCCGGCGAAGTGCCACGGCATCAGCGGCTGCAGTTCGTGCACCGTCGCCCCCGCCTCGTCGCACAGCGTCATGCCCGCACCGCGCATCACGACGATGCCACGGTCCACGCCGGGATACGGCGAGAACGGCGCGTCCTGCTCGACCTCGGCAACGCTCAACCGCCAGTCGAACCGCGTTGCCGCGCCGCCGACGGCGATCTCGCGAGTGACACCGGCACCGTTCCTCCATCGCTGCGGCGCGAGGGCCGCGAGGTCGACACGCCGCGTGTCGCTCATCCGCGCAGCATCGGCAGGTTCAGCCCCTGCGCGCGCGCGGTGCGGATGGCCAGATCGTAGCCCGCGTCGGCATGGCGCATCACGCCGCTGCCGCAGTCGTTGACGAGCACCCGCGCCAGGCGCTTCGCTGCCGCGTCGGTGCCGTCGGCCACGATCACCATGCCCGAGTGCTGCGAGTAGCCCATGCCGACGCCGCCGCCATGGTGCAGCGACACCCAGGTGGCGCCGCCCGAGGCGTTGAGCAGCGCGTTGAGCAAGGGCCAGTCGGAGACGGCGTCGGTGCCGTCCTTCATGCCCTCGGTCTCGCGGTTGGGGCTGGCCACCGAGCCGGTGTCGAGGTGGTCGCGGCCGATGACGATCGGCGCCTTCAGCTCGCCCGTGCGCACCATCTCGTTGAAGGCAAGCCCCGCCAGGTGCCGTTCGCCCAGGCCCAGCCAGCAGATGCGCGCCGGCAGGCCCTGGAAGGCGATGCGCTGGCCGGCCATGTCGAGCCAGCGGTGCACGTGGGCGTTGTGCGGGAACAGTTCCTTGATCTTCGCGTCGGTCTTGCGGATGTCTTCCGGGTCGCCCGACAGCGCCACCCAGCGGAACGGGCCCTTGCCCTCGCAGAACAGCGGCCGGATGTAGGCCGGCACGAAGCCGGGGAAGTCGAAGGCGTTCTTCACGCCCTGGTCGAAGGCGACCTGGCGGATGTTGTTGCCGTAGTCGACGGTGGGCACGCCCATGGCGTGGAAGTCGAGCATCGCGCGCACGTGCACCGCGCAGGAGCGCGCCGCCTCCTCCTTCAGCCGCGCGTGCTGCGCGGGATCGGCCTGAGCGGAGCGCCACTGCGCCACCGTCCAGCCGGCCGGCAGGTAGCCGTGGATCAGGTCGTGTGCCGAGGTCTGGTCGGTGACCAGGTCGGGCTTCGGGCCGCCGGCCTGGGCGCGCTTCACGAGTTCGGGCAGGACCTCGGCGGCGTTGCCGAGCAGGCCGATCGAGACGGCCTCGCGCCGTGCGGTGTGCTCCTTCACCAGGCGCAGCGCGTCGTCGAGGTCCTTCGCCTGCGTGTCGAGGTAGCGCGTGCGCAGCCGGAAATCGATGCTCGACTGTTGGCACTCGACATTGAGCGACACCGCACCCGCGAAGCTGGCCGCCAGCGGCTGCGCGCCGCCCATGCCCCCCAGCCCGGCGGTGAGGATCCAGCGGCCCGCGAGGTCGCCGCCATAGTGCTGACGACCGGCCTCGGCGAAGGTCTCGTAGGTGCCCTGCACGATGCCCTGGGTGCCGATGTAGATCCACGAGCCGGCCGTCATCTGGCCGTACATGAACAGGCCCTGCCGGTCCAGCTCGTGGAAGTGTTCCCAGGTGGCCCATTTCGGCACCAGGTTGGAGTTGGCCAGCAGCACGCGCGGCGCGTCGGCGTGGGTCTTGAACACACCCACCGGCTTGCCCGACTGGATCAGCAGCGACTCGTCGTCCTCGAGCTCCTTCAGGCACTCGAGGATGCGGTCGAAGCAGGCCCAGTCGCGCGCCGCGCGGCCGATGCCGCCGTAGACCACCAGTTCCTCCGGCCGCTCGGCCACCTCGGGGTCGAGGTTGTTCTGGATCATCCGGAACGCCGCCTCCGTAAGCCACGACTTGCAGGAGAGCTGGCTGCCGCGCGGGGCACGCACGACACGGCCGGGGGCGCTGCGGGCGGCTTGGGCGGCGGCGTGGGCGACGCGGTTCTGGTCGGCGGGAGAGTTCATGTCGACGGGCTCCAGAGGAGGGGTTCGGCAAAGTGGCCTAGACCACTTTGCGAAGCATCGCTCGATTCGCGGGCCGCGTCAAGTCAGGCGGAGGCCACCTGGGCGAACTGCGCCAGCAGCCACTGGTGCGCCGCCGAGCGCTCATGGCGCACGTGCCACAGCGCGTCGGCGTACGCCATGCCCGGCTCGACGGGCAGATCGCGCACCACCACGCGGCCCTCCAGCCCGGTCAGCGGCAGGAAGCGCTCCGGCAGCACGGTCAGCAGGTCGGTCTGCGCCACCACCTGGGCCGCGGTGAAGAACTGGTTGACGGTGAGCACGACACGGCGGCTGCGCTGCTGGCCCGCCAGCGCCTGGTCGACGAAGCCGTGCGCACGCCCGCTGAAGCTGACCAGCACGTGGCGGGCCTCGCAGAACGCGTCCAGCGTGAGCGGCGCTGCGGCCAGCGGGTGGTTGCTGCGCATGGCGCAGACGTAGCGCCCCTCCCCGAGGCGCCGGTGACGCAGGGGCGCCACGCGGCCCTGCGCCACCAGCGCCGCCACCACCTCCGGGAAGTGGCCGAGGGCGACGTCGATGTCGCCGTGCAGCAGCGACTCGCGCGGGTCGCGGTCGATGAGCGGGCGCACCTCGATCTGGCACCGGGCTCCGAGCGATTCGAAGCGCGCCATCAGCGCCGGCAGCAGGAAGGCCGCCAGCGCATCGGCCATGGTCAGCCGGAAGGTGCGCGCATCGACGATCGGATCGAAATCGCCCGGCTCAAGCGCAGCGCGGAGCTGTCCGAGCGCCGACCGCACCTGTGGCCAGAGCGCTTCGCCGAAAGCCGTGGGCGCCACCCCTCTCGGCGCTCTTGTGAGCAAGTCTTCACCTACAGAATCGCGCAGGCGGCGCAGCGCATTGCTGACCGCGGGCTGGGTCATCGCGAGGCGTTCCGCCGCACGTGTGATGCTGCCTTCGGCCATCACCGTGTCGAACACGCGCAGCAGGTTCAGGTCGAGCGTGCGAAAGTTCACGGCTTCAGCCCCATTCCTTCGGTGAATGCTGAGTATTCACATCATTCACTACATGGGATAAGTAGTTACCCTATACTGCAGCGCAGCATCAAACAGATGCCCAAGGAGTAAATGCCATGACCAGCCACATCCTGCCCTCCCAATCGTTCCGTCCGGCACGCGCTGCCGGCGTAGGTCAGGCCTTCGGTGACCTGGCTCTTGCCGCCGCGCGCCTCACCCAGGCGCTGCTGTCCTCGCTGCGTCGCCCCGTGCGGCACGGCCGCCGCCTCAGCGTCATCGAAGAGGCGAACGAGCTTCGCCGGTTTGCCGGCGCTTACACGCGCACCGATCCGGGCTTCGCTGCCGACCTCATGGCCGCGGCCGACCGCCACGAGTTGTCCCACGAGAAGGCCTGAGAAGCCGACCACGAACAAGAGGAGGTCGCATGACCACCATCACCGTCAACATCCCGGCCCACGCCAGCGCGTTCGGCGTGGAGGGGCCTGCGCCCCGGCTGGTCGAATGGCTGGCGCGCGCGATCCTCGAGCTGCAATCGTTCGGCGAGTGGATCCGCATGCCCGCTCCGGCCGTGCCCGAGGCCTCGGCCCAGTTGCTGCGACTGGCCGAAGCCTACGACGCCACGCAACCGAGCTACGCGGCCGACCTGCGCGCCGCCGCGCTGATGAGCCGGCGCGACTGACGTACCCGCGTCCCTGCGCGGAAAGAAGAAGGCCGGCAACTTGCCGGCCCTTTGCCGTTTCCGGGGGATCGATCAGGCGGCCAGGCGCGCCTCGATCTTCGCCTTGGTCTGCTTCAGCGCCTCGGGCAGGTGGTAGGCCAGCTGCTGGAACAACTCGCCGTGCAGCGCCATCTCGGCCTTCCACTCGGCGGCGTCGATGCGGGTCACCTGGTCGAACTGCTCGCGGCTGAAGTTCAGGCCGGTCCAGTTCAGGTGCTCGTAGTTGGGCGTCACGCCGAACACGTGCTCCTCGCCGCCACCCGTGCCCTCGATGCGCTCGACCATCCACTCGAGCACGCGCATGTTCTCGCCGTAGCCCGGCCAGACGAACTTGCCGTCGGCCCCCTTGCGGAACCAGTTGACGCAGTAGATCTTCGGCAGCTTCGCGCCGGCGGCCTGCAGCTTGGCGCCCAGATCCAGCCAGTGCTGGAAGTAGTCGCTCATGTTGTAGCCCATGAAGGGCAGCATGGCGAACGGGTCGCGGCGCACCACGCCCTGCGCGCCGGCGGCGGCGGCGGTGGTCTCGGAGCCCATGGTGGCGGCCATGTACACGCCTTCGGTCCAGTCGCGCGCTTCGGTGACCAGCGGCACGGTGGTGGAGCGGCGGCCGCCGAAGATGAAGGCGTCGATCGCCACGCCGTTGGGGTTGTCCCACTCGGCGTCGAGCGCCGGGTTGTTGGTGGCGGCCACGGTGAATCGCGCGTTCGGATGCGCGGCCTTGGCGCCGGTCTCCTTGGCGATCGCCGGCGTCCAGTCCTTGCCCTGCCAGTCGATCAGGTGGGCCGGCGCATCGTCGGTCATGCCTTCCCACCAGACGTCGCCGTCGTCGGTCAGCGCGACGTTCGTGAAGATCACGTCGCGCTTCAGGCTGGCCATGCAGTTCTCGTTGGTCTTGTGGTTGGTGCCCGGCGCCACGCCGAAGTAGCCCGCCTCGGGGTTGATGGCGTACAGGCGGCCGTCGGCGTGCGGCTTGATCCAGGCGATGTCGTCGCCGATGGTGGTCACCTTCCAGCCGTTCAGGCCGGTCGGCGGGATCAGCATCGCGAAGTTGGTCTTGCCGCAGGCGCTCGGGAACGCGGCGGCCACGTGGTACTTCTTGCCCTTGGGCGAGGTGACACCCAGGATGAGCATGTGCTCGGCGAGCCAGCCCTGGTCGCGGCCCATCGTCGAGGCGATGCGCAGCGCGAAGCACTTCTTGCCCAGCAGCGCGTTGCCGCCGTAGCCCGAGCCGTAGCTCCAGATCTCCTGCGTCTCGGGGTAGTGGACGATGTACTTGGTCTTGTTGCACGGCCAGGCCACGTCCTTCTGGCCCGGCTCCAGCGGCGCGCCCACGGTGTGCACCGCCGGCACGAAGAAGCCGTCGCTGCCAAGCACGTCGAGCACGGCGCGGCCCATGCGCGTCATGATCTTCATGTTGACGGCGACGTACGGGCTGTCGGACAGCTCGACGCCGATGTGCGCGATCGGCGAGCCGATCGGGCCCATGCTGAACGGCACCACGTACATGGTGCGGCCGCGCATGGCCCCGCGGAACAGTGCCTTCTCGCCGGTCTGCAGCAGTGCGCGCATCTCGGCCGGCGCCATCCAGTTGTTGGTCGGGCCGGCGTCTTCCTTGCGCTCGCAGCAAATGAAGGTGCGGTCCTCGACGCGCGCGACGTCGCTCGGATCGCTGCAGGCGAGGTAGCTGTTGGGGCGCAGTTCGGGGTTCAGGCGCCTCATGGTGCCGGCCTCGACGAGCTGGCCGCACAGGCGGTCGTACTCTTCCTGCGAACCGTCGCACCAGTAGACGTCGCGGGCTTCGGTCAGCGCCGCCATCTCGGCGACCCAGGCCAGCAGGCGGGCGTGGCGGACGTAGGCAGGCGCGTTCAGGCGCACCCCTTCGAGCACGGGACGGTTCATGTCGCTTCCGATCTTCAAAGTCAAAAAGGCGGGATTGGGGAAGCCGGTTGAGCCTGGTGGGGAGGGTCCGGGGGCTTGCCCAATGCCGCCGTCGCAGCGCTCGCCAGGGTTACGGCGGGTTTCGCGGCGGGGCCGGATCTCGGCGGCAGGCCACGAGGCGCGAGGCGTCGGGACGATTGTGAAATCAGTGTACCGGCGCGGTAACCACCGGAGCCCGGGGGGGTCATGCAATCCCGGAATAGTTTCATGCAGGCCGCGAGGGCCTGCATCGGGCAGGGGTCAGACCGGGGTGGCTTCTGCCTTGCCGCGCAGTCGCGCCACCATGAACCCCGCGGCCTGCATCAGGTGCGAGCGCACCAGCGCCTCGGCACGGTCGCCGTCGCCGCTCATCACGGCCTGGAGGATGGCCTCGTGCTGGTCCCAGATGTCGCGCGGCTTCTCGTCGCGGATCAGCACCTCGCCCATCACGCGCTGGGTGTAGGTGAGGTGGGTCTCGAGCGCCGGCGAGATCAGCGGGTTGCCCGACAGGCCGTAGATGAACTCGTGGAACTTCATGTCGGCCGCGATCATCTTGGCCACCGAACCGGCCGCCACCGCCTTGCGGCCGGCCTCGATCAGCGCCGGGCCCGACTTGGCGGCGCGTTCGGCGCCGAGCTCGGCGGCGCGGCGCGCGGCCAGGCCCTCGATCGCGGCGCGGATGTCGTACATGTGCCGCACGTGCTCGGGGTCCAGCGGCGCCACCAGCAGGCCGCGGCCGGGCGCGTCCTGCAGCACGCCCTGGTTGCGCAGCAGCACCAGCGCCTGCTGCACCGGCTGGCGCGAGACGCCGAGCGCCTGGGCGATCTGCTCCTGGATGATGCGGTCGCCGGGCGCGAAGGCACCGGAGGCGATCTCTTCCAGAATGGCGTCGCGCACCTGCTCGACGAGATTGGGTTGGGTGGTGAGGGCCTTCATGAATGCGGAATTCGAAGTCCGCCTAGTCTAGCGGTCGCTCAGGCCGCCACCACGCGATCGCGCAAAGTGCGGTGAAGGATCTTCCCGGTGGCGGTGCGCGGCATCTCGGTGTCCGCCACGAAGCGGATCGATTGCGGCCGCTTGTAGCCCGCGATCCGCCCGCGGCACCACTCCAGCAGCTCGGCCTCGGTCGCCTGCGCGCCCTGGTGCAGCACCACCACGGCGTGCACCGCCTCGCCCCACTTGTCGTGCGGCACGCCGACCACGGCCACGTCCTTCACCTTGGGGTGCGCGCCGATCACGCCTTCCACCTCCGACGGGTAGACGTTCTCGCCGCCGCTGATGATCATGTTGCTCTTGCGGTCGACGAGGTGGATGTAGCCCTGCTCGTCGCGCCGCGCCATGTCGCCCACCGAGCACCAGGCACCGCGGAAGGCCTCGGCGGTCTTCTCCGGGTTCTTCCAGTAGCCGTCGAACACGTAGGCGGTGCGCGAGAAGAGTTCGCCCACCTGGCCGTCGGGCACTTCGTTGCCGTCGGGGTCGAGCAGGCGGATCGGGCCCGAGCCGGCCCACTCGCGGCCCACCGAGCCGAGCTTGTCGATCTGCTCGTCGGGGCGCAGCAGGGTCACCCAGCCGGCCTCGGTGGAACCATAGAGCTCGTAGAGCCGGCCGTTGCGGAAGTGCTCGAGGATGGCGAGCTTGGTCTCGCGACGCGCCGGCGCCGACGAGATCATCAGCTTCTCGACGCGGCTGACGTCGTACTTGGCCTTCACGTCCTCGGGCAGGCCGAGCATCATGATGTAGTGGGTGGGCACCAGCGAGGTGAAGGTGACCTTCTCGCGCGACAGCGTGGCCAGCAGCGCCTCGGGGTCGAAGCTGCGGCGGTCGTCGATCACGCAGGTGGCGCCCAGGTGCACGAAGGTCTGGCTGAAATACAGCGAGTTGGCGTGGCACATCGGCATCACCAGCAGCGCGGTGTCGTCGCGCGTGAAGCGCATCTCCAGCGCGGTGGCCAGCGCGATCAGCGCGCTGCCCTCGTGGCTGCGGATCGCGCCCTTGGGCTTGCCGGTGGTGCCCGAGGTGTACATCAGCGCGCTCATGTCGGCCGGGCGCACCTCCACGGGCGGCGCCGCCTCGCTGGCCGCCTCTATCAACGCCTCGTAGCAGCGCCAGCCGGCCGGCCGCTCGCGGCCGAAGGCGATGTAGGCGCCGCGCAGTACCGGGAGGTCGCTGCGCACCGGGTCGACGCGGTCGGTCAGCTCGTCCTGCGCGATCACGGCGCGGGCCTCGCTGTGCTGGACGATGTAGGCGATCTCCGGCGGCGTGAGGCGGAAATTGATCGGCACCGCCACCAGCCCGGCCGCCGACAGCGCCGCGTAGATCTCCATCCACTCGGCGCAGTTGTAGGCCAGCAGCGCCACGCGGTCGCCCTTGGCCAGGCCGAGGCCGAGCAGGGCGTTGGCCAGGCGCTGGGTGCGCGCGTGCCACTGCGCGTAGCTGAGGCTGCGCCGCGAGTCGCGCACGGCGAGCTTGGCGGGGGTCAGCCGGGCATGGGTGGCCACGGCATCGGCAAGGGTGAGCAGGTGGTTCATGGTGACGCTCCGTCGATGCCAGGCATTTTAGAACTCTGAATTCAAAATGCATTGGTGCAATCCCGCACTTTCGTACTCTGAATTCAGAATGCTAGACTTGCACACCTCTCAGGAGAGCCCGCCATGAGCACACCCGCCGTCACCGAGAACAGCGCCGCCGCGCTGATCGCCCGCTTCCTCAAGGCCCGCGGCGTCGACCGCGTGTTCGCGCTGTGCGGCGGCCACGTCATGCCGACCTGGATGCGCCTGGACGCCGAGGGCATCCGCCTGATCGACGTGCGCGACGAGCGCGCCGCCGTCTACATGGCGCATGCGCATGCGGAGCTGACCGACGGCCTCGGCGTGGCGCTGGTCACCGCCGGCCCGGGCGTGACCAACGCGATGACCGGCATCGCCAACGCGCACACCTCGCGCGCGCCAGTGCTGGTGCGGTGGGGCACGCGGCCGCGCGCGCAGGAGAACCGCGGCGCGCTGCAGGACATGTCGCACATCGCCTTCGTGGCGCCGCTGACGCGCTACGCCCGCACCGTTCGAGAACCCGATCTCGTGCTGCAGGAACTCGACGAGGCCGTCTCCCGCGCGATGGGGCAGGGCGGCGAGCCGGGGCCGGTGTTCCTCGATTTCCCGGTCGACACGCTGCGCGCGCCGGTCTCGGCCGCGGTGCAGCTGCCCGAGCGCTTCGTGCCGCCCGCGAAACCGCGCCTGCTGCCCGACCCTGACGCCGTGCGCCAGGCCGTCGAGCTGTTGTGGAGCGCCAGGCGCCCGCTGGTGATCTCCGGCCGCGGCGCGCGCGGTGCGGGCGCCGAACTGCGCCAGCTGCTCGACCGCACCGGCGCGCTCTACCTCGAGACCGGCGAGAGCCGCGGCCTGGTGGGCGACGACCATCCGTCGGTGGTGGCCGCGATGCGCGGCGCGGTGATGCAGCAGGCCGACGTGATCGTCACGCTCGGCCGCAAGCTCGACTTCCAGCTGGCCTACGGCTCACCCGCGGTGTTCGGCGAGGCCAGGTTCCTGCGCATCGCCGACACGGCCGCCGAGCTGCGCGACAACCGCCGCGGCGCGGCCGAGATCCTTGCCACGCCGGCCGAGGCGCTGCGTGCGATGCTGGCCGTCGCGGGTGACCGCGCCGCCGCCACCGACCGACCCTGGGCCGCCGACACGCGCCGCCAGCACCTCGCCCGGGCCGACAATCTGGCCACGTCGATGGCTACCGCCGCGCCCGGCAGCGACGGCCTGATGCACCCGAACCGCCTGGTCGCCGCGCTGCGCGATGCGCTGCCGGCCGATGCGGTGGTGGTGGCCGACGGCGGCGACTTCCTCAGCTTCGCGCGCGTCGGCCTGCCGGCCTCGACCTATCTCGACCCCGGCTCGCTGGGCTGCATCGGCGTGGGCACGCCCTTCGGCGTGGCCGCCGCGCTGGCCTGCCCGGGCAAGCTGGTGCTGGTGGCCACCGGCGACGGCTCGTTCGGCTTCAACGCGATGGAGATCGACACCGCCGTGCGGCATCGCGCGCCGGTGCTGATCGCCGTGGCCAACAACGGCAGCTGGGCGATCGAGGTGCGCGACCAGCAAGAAACGCACGGCAAGGTGGTCGGCACGCGGCTGCAGTTCGCCGACCACGCGGCGATGGCACGCGCCTTCGGCGCCCACGGCGAGCGCGTCGAGCGGGCGGAAGACCTGCCGGCGGCGATCGCCCGAGCCAAGGCGGCGCTCGCCGAAGGCCGGCCCGCGCTGCTCGACGTGCTGGTCACGCCCGAGGCCGCGTCGTCGGATGCGAAGTCCGGCCTGGCCTGGGTGCCCGATCTGCAGCCGCTGGCGGCCTGGGACGACGCCGAACGCGTCTGGCGCGCGCGCTCCTGAACACGAGGGACACACCATGATCGACTTCAGCCTCCCCCCCGCGCTGGCGGACCTGCAGGCGCGCGTGCGCCGCTTCATCGCCGAGCAGGTGATCCCGCTCGAGAACGACCCGCACCAGGGCGCGCACGGGCCCGACGACCTGCTGCGCGCCGAGCTGATCGAGCGCGCCCGCCGCGCCGAGCTGCTCACCCCGCATGTGGCGCCCGAGTACGGCGGGCTGGGACTGTCCCACGTGGAGCGCGCGGTGGTGTTCGAGGAGGCCGGCGTCTCGCTGCTCGGCCCGGTGGCGCTGAACGTGTTCGCGCCCGACGAAGGCAACATGCACCTGCTCGAAGCCGTGGCCACGCCCGCACAGAAGGAGCGCTGGCTCAAGCCGCTGGCCGCCGCGCAGATCCGCTCCTGCTTCTGCATGACCGAGCCGGCCCCGGGCGCGGGATCAGATCCGAACATGCTGGCGACCACCGCCGAGCCCGACGGCGAGCACTACGTGATCAACGGCCGCAAGTGGTTCATCACCGGCGCCGACGGCGCAAGCCTGGCGATCATCATGGCGCGCGTGCCCGAGGTCGGCGCGACGATGTTCCTCGCGCCGATGAACGCGCCCGGCATCGTGCTCGAGCGCAACATGGACACGCTGGACCGCTGCTTCCCCGGCGGCCACGGCGTGATGCGCTTCGAGGGCCTGCGCGTGCACCGCGACGACATCCTCGGCGAGCTCGGCCAGGGTTTCCGCAACGCGCAGGTGCGGCTGTCGCCGGCGCGCCTGACCCACTGCATGCGCTGGCTGGGCGCGGCGCGGCGCGCGCACGAGGTGGCCACCGCCTACGCACGCGAGCGCCACGCCTTCGGCAAGCCGATCGGCCAGCACGAGGGCTTGGGCTTCATGCTCGCCGACAACGACATGGACCTGCACGTCGCGCGGCTGACCACGCTGCAGGCGGCCTGGGTGCTCGACCAGGGGGGCCTCGGGCTGCACGAATCCAGCCGCGCCAAGGTGATCGTGTCCGAAGCGGTGTGGCGCGTGGCCGACCGCTGCGTGCAGATCCTCGGCGGGCAGGGCACCACCTCGGAGACGGTGGTCGCTCGCATCTTCGCCGACATGCGTGCCTTCCGCATCTACGACGGCCCGTCGGAGGTGCACCGCTGGAGCATCGCCAAGCGCATCCTGAAGGGGCTGGTGTGATGGCCTTGCCGAACTTCCGGCTCGACGGCCGCACCGCACTCGTGACAGGCGCTTCCAGCGGCCTGGGCCGCCACTTCGCGCGCACGCTCGCCGCGGCGGGGGCGGCGGTCGCGGTGGCCGCGCGCCGCGCCGACAAGCTCGAGACGCTGGTGGCCGAGATCACGGCCGAGGGCGGCCAGGCGCGGGCCGTGGCGCTGGACGTGACCGACGTCACCTCGGTGCGCGCGGCCTTCGACGCCATCGCCGCCTGGCGCGGCGCGCCCGGGGTGATCGTCAACAACGCCGGTGTGGCCGTGTCGCGCCCGCTGCTCGAGCAGTCGGAATCCGACTGGGACGGCGTGCTCGACACCAACCTCAAGGGCGCCTGGCGGGTGGCGCAGGAAGGCGCGCGGCGCCTCGTCGCCGCGGGGCAGGGCGGGGCGGTGGTCAACATCGCCTCGATCACCGGCGAGCGCGTGGCCGGCGGCGTGGCGCCGTACTGCGCCTCCAAGGCGGCGCTGCTGCAGCTCACCCGCGCGATGGCGCTGGAGCTCGCCGGCCACGGCATCCGCGTCAACGCGATCGCGCCGGGCTACGTGGCCACCGAGCTGAACCGCGACTTCCTCGCCTCCAGCGCCGGCCAGCGGCTGATGGCTCGCATCCCGCAGAAGCGCTTCGGCGAGCCGTCCGACCTCGACGGCGCGCTGCTGCTGCTGGCGGGCGACGCCGGCCGCTTCATGACCGGCAGCGTGACCGCGGTCGACGGCGGCCACCTGGTGAGCAGCCTGTGAACGACGTCGAGCAAGCCCGCCTGGCCGACTGGCTGCGCTCCCACGTCGCCGATTTCCGCGGCAGCCTGCGCCTGCAGCCGCTGGCCGGCGGACAGTCCAATCCCACCTACCGCGTCGATGCGGGCGAGCACCGCTGGGTGCTGCGCCGCAAGCCGCCGGGCGTGCTGCTCGCCTCGGCGCATGCGGTGGGCCGCGAGTACCGCGTGATGGCCGCGCTGGCCGGCACCGACGTGCCCGTGCCGCGCGTGCACGCGCTGTGCGAAGACGCGGGCGTGATCGGCTCGACCTTCGTGGTGATGGACCTGGTCGAGGGCCGGGTGTTCGTCGATCCCTCGCTGCCCGGCATGGCGGCCGGCGAGCGCGGCGCGATCTACGCGGCGATGGCGCGCACGCTGGCCGCCATCCACCGCGTCGACGTCGAGGCGGTGGGCCTGGCCGGTCACGGCAAGCCGCAGAACTACCTGTCGCGCCAGATCGATCGATGGACGCGCCAGTACCGCGCCAGCGAGACCGAGCGCATCGAGGCGATGGAGCGCCTGATCGAGTGGCTGCCGGCGCACCTGCCGCCGGGCCTCGACGACGAGCCCGGCACGCTGGTGCACGGCGACTACCGGCTCGACAACCTGATCTTCCACCCCACCGAGCCGCGCGTGCTGGCGGTGATCGACTGGGAACTCTCGACCCTGGGCCATCCGCTGGCCGACCTGGCCTATCACCTGATGGCCTGGCGCGTGACGCCCGACGAGTTCCGTGGCCTCAAGGGCCATGACCTCGCGGCGCTCGGCATTCCCGACGAGGCGACGCATCTGCAGGACTACCTCGCCGCCGGTGGGCCCGCGCCGGGCGCGCGGCTGGACTACCTGATGGCCTTCAACATGTTCCGCATGGCCGCCATCCTGCAGGGCATCCTCGCGCGCTCGCTGCAGGGCAACGCCGCCGCTGCCGATGCGCGGGCCACCGGCGAGCGCGCGCGCCGCATGGCCGAGGCCGGCTGGCGCCAGGCGCAGGCCTGAGCGGGGCGGCAGTCGTGCAGCACATCCTCGCCGTCACCACGCCGTTCTTCGCGCTGGTGCTGCTCGGCTGGGCGGTGGTGCGGCTGCGCGTACTGCCGCTGGACACCATTCCCGGCTTCAACGGCTTCGTGCTGTTCTTCGCGCTGCCGTGCATGCTGTTCCGCTTCAGCGCCGCCACGCCGATCACGCAGCTGCTCGACGGGGCCGTCGTCACCGTCTACCTCGCCGGCGCGGCGGTGATGGTGGCGCTGGCGGTGTTCGTCGCGCGGCGTCGCTCGCCGGGCTGGAACGATGCGGCCTTCGCGGCGCTGACGAGTGCCTTCCCGAACAGCGGCTTCATGGGCGTGCCGCTGCTGGTGGCGCTGCTCGGCCAGGCGGCCGCGGCGCCGGCCATCGTCGCGCTGGCGCTCGACATGGTGGTCACCACCTCGCTGTGCATCGCGCTGTCGCAGCTCGGCCATGCGGGCAGCGATGCTCGCGCCGCGGTGGGCCGCGCGCTGCGCGGCATGCTGGGCAACCCGCTGCCCTGGTCGATCGCGCTGGGCACGCTGTCCTCCGCCACCGGGCTGCGGCTGCCGGGGCCGGCGATGCAGGCGGTGGAGCTGATGGCCACCGCGGCCTCGCCGGTGGCGCTGTTCGCCCTCGGCGCGATGCTGGCGCGCGGGCAGATGACAGCGGGCAACGCGCCCCGCGCGAAGCAGGCCGGTGCGGTGGCGGCGCTCGTCGCCCACAAGCTGATCGTCCATCCGCTGGTGCTGTTCGCGGCCGGCGCCGCGGCCATCGGCGCCGGACTGCCGCTCGACCCCTTCGCGGCGGCGGTGCTGGTGCTCGTGGCCGCGCTGCCGAGCGCGAGCAACGTGCCCATCGTCGCCGAGCGCTTCCAGGCCGACGCCGGCCGGCTGGCGCGGGCGGTGCTCTTCAGCACCGTCGGCGCCTTTGCCACCTTCACCGCGGCGGTGGCCTGGCTGGATGCGCCGGCCCGCCTTTCACTCCCGTCAACGCGCGGTTGACGAACTCCGAATTCAGAGTTCCGGGATTACCCGGAGTGTAGAACTCTGAATTCAGAGTACATTGAACTCCAGCTGTTCGAAGGAGTGCCCATGAACCGTCCCGCTGCCCCCCACGCCCCCTGCGGCTGCTGCGCCGCCGACGCGGTCGACGCGCCGCGCCGCCGCGTCATCCAGATCGCCGCCGTCGGCCTGGCCGCGCCGCTGGCCGTGGCCACGCGCCCGGCGGTCGCCGCCGTCAGTGGCCACCGGCTCGTCGAGGAAGACGCCGAAGGTACGCCGCAGCCGCTGCGCGTGGCCGACCTCAAGCCCGGCAAGCCGATGCTGGCCTACCCCTTCGACACCAAGACCGGCAAGCGCCGCGACGAGACGCGGCTGAACAAGCTCGTGCTGGTGCGCCTGCCGGACGCCGAGATGACGCCCGCCACGCGCGCCCGCGCCGCCGGGGGCGTGGTCGCCTATTCGGCGATCTGCACCCACCAGGCCTGCGACGTGAAGACCTGGCTCTCGAAGGAAAAGGTGCTGGTGTGCTTCTGCCACTCGTCGAAGTTCAACCTGTTCGACGACGGCAAGGTCGTCGCCGGACCGGCCAGCCGCGCGCTGCCCTTCGTGCCGCTCAAGCTCGACGGCGACCAGCTCGTGATCGACGGCACCTTCAGCACCGAGCCCGGCGGCAGCGCCTGACCGCCCTTCCCACCCGAGACCACCCCCAGACCCCCTAGGAGAGAGACGAATGAAGCCCACCCGCAACCTTCTCGCCGCGGCGATCGCGCTGGCGCTGCCGCTGCTGGCCACCGCCCAGGGCGAGGTCGACCTCGCGCCGTACGTGCCGGTCACCGACGCCCGCCTGGCCAACCCCGAGCCGGGCAACTGGCTGCAGTACCGCGGCAACTACGGCGGCTGGGGCTACAGCCCGCTGGAGCAGATCACCAGCAAGAACGTCGGCAAGCTGCGCCTGGCATGGTCGCTCTCGACTGGCCAGACCGAGGGCCACCAGGCCCCGCCCATCGTCAACAACGGCTACATGTACGTGACCACCCCGGGCGCGCAGGTGATTGCGCTCGACGCGGCCAGCGGCATCGAGCTGTGGCGCTGGAAGAAGGAGCTGCCCTCCGACCTGATGCAGCTGCACCCGACCAACCGCGGCGTGGCGCTGTACGGCGACAAGGTCTACGTGGCCACCGTCGACGCCGCCCTCGTGGCGCTGGACGCGAAGACCGGCAAGGTGGCCTGGACCGCGCAGGTGGGCGACCCGAAGGCGCTGCAGTACATCACGCTTGCGCCGCTGGCCGCCAGGGGCAAGATCATGGTCGGCTCCTCCGGCGGCGAGACCGGCGTGCGCGGCTTCGTGGCCGCGTACGACGCCGCCACCGGCAAGGAAGCCTGGCGCGCCTACACGACGGCCGCTCCCGGCGAGCCCGGCGGCGACACCTGGCCGGGCGAGTCGTACAAGAACGGCGGCGGCAGCGTCTGGATCACCGGCACCTACGACCCGGCCACCAACCTGGCGTACTGGGGCACCGGCAACCCGGCGCCGTGGCCGACCGAAGGCCGCAAGGGCGACAACCTCTACACCACCAGCGCGATCGCGCTGGACGTGGACACCGGCAAGATCAAGGGCCACCACCAGTACCACCACAACGACGCGTGGGACTGGGACGAGGTCAGCGCGCCGGTGCTGATCGACACCGAGGTCAAGGGCCGCAAGGTCAAGGCCGCGATCCACGCCGGCCGCAACGGCTACCTGCGGATGCTGGAGCGCCAGGCCGACGGCAAGATCGGCTTCATCGATGCGCAGCCCTACGTCTACAACAACGTCTTCACGGCGATCGACAAGAAGACCGGCCGGCCGAGCTACGACGACAGCAAGCGCCCGGGCATGGGCAAGGCGGTGGGCTTCTGCCCGTCGCTGTGGGGCGGCAAGGACTGGCCGCCGGAGGCCTGGAACCCGAAGACCGGCCTGTTCTACATCCCGGCCAACAACAACCTGTGCGCCGAGCTGCCCGAGGCCGAGCCGACCAGGTACAAGAAGGGCGACCTCTACATCGGCTACCCGATCGAGGGCGTGCTCGGCAGCCTGCGCTACAAGGATGGCAAGAAGCCCTCGACCATCGGCGAGTTGCAGGCCTGGGATCTGAAGACCGGCAAGCAGGTCTGGACGCACAAGTTCGACACCCACCTGTGGGCGCCGCTGCTGACCACGGCCGGCAACCTGGTCTTCGCCGGCGGCACCAACGACCGCAAGTTCCGCGCGTTCGACGCCAGCACCGGCAAGGTGCTGTGGGAAACCGCCACGCCCTCCGGCGTGACCGGCGTGCCCACCTCCTTCCAGGTCAAGGGCGAGCAGTACATCGCGGTGCAGTCCGGCTGGGGCGTGGACGCCCAGCGCATGCAAAGCGGCATCGACAGCCTGACCGGCAAGCCGCAGCCGGTGCCGCAGGGCGGCACGGTGCTCGTCTACAAGCTGGAGAAGTAACCCCCCCGAAGCGCCTTCGGCGCTCCCCCCAGGGGGCGCCGCCAGCGGACCGGCAAAGCCGGCTCCGCGGCGGCCGCTTGATGCGGCCCTCCACCAACCGAGAGGAATAGACATGGACAAGTTCGAACGCAACTACATCGACGGCGAGTGGGTGAAGCCCTCGTCCACCAAGACCATCCGCGTCGACAACCCGTCGACCAAGGAATTCATCGCCGAGGTGCCGGACTCCAACGCCGCCGACGTCGACCGCGCCGTCGCCGCCGCGCGTGCCGCCCAGCCGGCCTGGGAGAAGCTGCCCGCGATCCAGCGCGCCGGCTTCATCCGCACGGTGGCGCAGAAGCTGCGCGAGCACAAGACGCGCCTGGCGCGCCGCATCTCGCTCGAGCAGGGCAAGATCCTGCCGCTGGCCGAGGTCGAGATCGACTTCACCGCCAACTACATGGACTACATGGCCGAGTGGGCGCGCCGCATCGAGGGCGAGATCCTCAACAGCGACCGCCCCGGCGAGACGATCTACCTGCACCGCCGCGCCATCGGCGTGGTCGCCGGCATCCTGCCGTGGAACTTCCCGTTCTTCCTGATCGCCCGCAAGATGGCGCCCGCGCTGGTGGCCGGCAACACCATCGTGATCAAGTCCAGCGAGGAGACGCCGCTCAACGCCTTCGACTTCACCGAGCTGCTGGCCGAGTGCGGCCTGCCCAAGGGCGTGTTCAACCTGGTCACCGGCGGCCGTGACACCGGCGCCGCGCTGTCGTCGCACAAGGACGTCGGCCTGATCTCCTTCACCGGCCACGTCGGCACGGGCATGAAAATCATGGAAGCCGCCTCGAAGAACCTGACGCGCGTGAACCTCGAGCTCGGCGGCAAGGCGCCGGCGATCGTGCTCGACGACGCCGACCTGGAGCTGACCGCCAATGCGCTGTTCAACAGCCGCGTGCTCAACACCGGCCAGGTGTGCAACGCCGCCGAGCGCGTCTACGTGCAGCGCGGCATCGCCGACAAGCTGGCCGACCGCGTGACGCGCCTGATGGCCGAGACGCAGTACGGCAACCCGCTGACCGACCCCAACCTTCACATGGGCCCGCTGATGAACCAGGCCGGCCTGGACAAGGCGGCGGCGCTGGTGGAGGCGGCGAAGAAGCAGGGCGCGCAGGTGCGCACCGGCGGCCGCGTCGCCGACCGTCCGGGCTTCCACTACGAGCCCACGGTGCTGTTCGGCTGCAAGGACGACATGGACGTGATGACCAAGGAGATCTTCGGCCCGGTGCTGCCGATCCGCGTCGTTGCCGACCTCGACGAGGCGCTGGCCCTGGCCAACGACTCCGAGTACGGCCTGACCTCGTCGGTCTTCACGCAGAACCTGAATGCCGCGATGAAGGCCGCCAACGGCCTGCGCTTCGGCGAGACCTACATCAACCGCGAGCACTTCGAGGCGATGCAGGGCTTCCACGCCGGCCGGCGCAAGAGCGGCATCGGCGGCGCCGACGGCAAGCACGGCCTGTACGAGTACATGGAGACCCAGGTCGTCTATCTGCAGACGCAGTGACGCACACTCGGAGTCCATGACCACCGAGAAGATCGACGCGTTCTCAGTCGGGCTCCCGGGCGCCGGCCTGCAGGTTCATGGCCTGCAGGCCGGCGGCGCTGCGGTGCCCCTCCTGCTGCTGCACGGCTGGCCGGAGTGGTCGCATGCGTGGCGTCCGGTCATGAGCCGGCTCGCGCACCGATTCGAGCTGATGGCGCCGGACCTGCGCGGCTTCGGCGACACCGAACCCGCGGTGCTCGCGCCGAGCCGCGACGCGGGACCCGATCGCCACGCGATGGACCTGCTGGAGCTGGCCGACGCGCGCGGCTGGCGGCGCTTCGGCGTCGTCTCGCACGACGTCGGCTCCTTCGTCGCGCAGGCGCTGGCGCGGCGCGCGCCCGAGCGCGTGACGGGTCTGTTCTTCTTCAGCTGCGCCTACCCGGGCATCGGTGCGCGCTGGTTCGCGCCGCGCCAGGTCGGCGAGGTCTGGTACCAGTTCTTCCACCAGCTGCCGTGGGCAGCGCAACTGGTGGGCTCCTCGCGCGAGGCGTGTCGCCTGTATTTCCGCCACTTCCTGTCGCACTGGTCGCACCAGCAGGACTGGATCGAGGCCGAACTGGACACCTGGGTCGACCACTTCATGAAGCCCGGCCGGCTGCAGGGCGGGTTCAACTGGTACGGCAGCGTCTACGAGGCGCGCCTGGCGGTGATCGAAGGCCGCACGCCGCCCGCGCCGCCGATCGACGTGCCCACGCGCGTGCTGTGGGGCGCGCACGACCCGGTGCTGAAGGCCGAATGGACCGACCGGCTGCCCGAGTTCTTCACCGACCTGCAGCTCGACGTGCAGCCCGACGCCGGGCACTTCGTGCACCTCGAGCAGCCCGACATCGCGGCCGCGGCGATCGCCGACTTCTTCGATCGCCTCGCCGCCCGCTGATCCCGCCATGTCCGACGCCATCGTCATCGAGGAGTACGGCGCGCCCGAGGTCATGCGCTTGCGCCGCGTCGATGTGCCCGCGCCCGGCCCCGGCCAGGTGCGCCTGCGCCACACGCGCATCGGCGTGAATTTCCACGACGTCTACGTGCGCAGCGGCCTGTACCGCACCCTGGCGTTGCCGGGCACGCCGGGCATCGAGGCGGCCGGCGTGGTGACGGCGTGCGGCGCGGGCGTGACCGCGCTGAAACCGGGTGACCGCGTGGCCTACGTCAGCGGCGCCTACGGCGTGTATGCGAGCGAGCGGCTGATCGATCCCGCGCTGCTGCTCAGGCTGCCCGACGACGTGAGCGATGCCGTCGCCGCCTCGGTGCTGCTGCGTGGCCTGACCGCCGACATGCTGCTGCAGCGCGTGCATGCCGTGCGCGCCGGCGACTGGGTGCTGGTGCAGGCCGCCGCCGGCGGCGTCGGCCAGCTGCTGTGCCGCTGGGCGGTGCACCTCGGCGCGAAGGTGATCGGCACCGTCGCGCATGCGGGCCAGGTGGAGGCGGCCACGCGCGCCGGCTGCACGCGGGTGCTCGACAGCCGCGCCGACGATGTCGTGCAGCGCGTGCACGAGGCCACCGGCGGGCAGGGCGTGGCGGTGGCCTACGACGGCGTCGGCCGCGACACCTTCCAGGCCTCGCTGCAGTCGCTGGCCTTCTGCGGCCACCTCGTCAACTTCGGCCAGGCCTCGGGCGCGGTGCCGCCCTTCGAGCTGGCGCAGCTGGCGACGCGCTCGCTGAGCCTGACGCGGCCGATCATCTTCCACCACCTGCGCGAGGCCGCAGTGCGCGAGGCGATGGCCGCGCGCGTCTTCGCGGCGCTGCGCGCCGGCGTGCTCTCGGTGGCGGCGCCGCGCGAGTTTGCGCTGGCCGATGCGGCGCAAGCGCACCGCGTGCTGGAAGCCGAAGGCGCGACGACGCCGCTGCTGCTGGTGCCCTGAGCAGGACGCGGCGACACGTCCGCTGCCCGGAGAAACCAGGGGACCGCCACGTCAGCACCGGCGAGATCGCCTTGGGCGCGCGCGGCCCGTGGCGCCTAGGAGTCTGCGCGGCAGAACCGGGCAGTTCCTGATGCCGGCTGGCACGTGGCATGCGTTGATGGGGCATGGCTGGAAGCTATCGCCCCTACGAACCTG
>Ga0073934_10004214_pt1 | contig 24447 bp, 22 predicted proteins | sample LarsenN4metaG_FD_76834 | JGI IMG/M metagenome (GOLD analysis project Ga0073934, IMG submission 76834) | Hot spring sediment bacterial and archeal communities from British Columbia, Canada, to study Microbial Dark Matter (Phase II) - Larsen... ... | reverse complement strand
GCGGCGGCGGCGAGCGCGCTCTCGTCGAGGCTGGCCTTGGCGAGCATCGCGCGCGCGGTGGCGACGTGGCCGTCCTCGCCGCCGTGCGACGCGCAGGCGAGCGCGAGCTCCTCGTCGCGCAGCCCGAACGCGTCGGCCGCGCCGCCCGCCACCAGGGGCAACGCCTGCAGCGCCTTGACCGCCGAGCGCGGGAAGACGGGGCGCTCGATGTCGCCGAGCGACGCGAGCAGCGCGCCGTCGGCGTCGACGACGGCCAGCGAGTCGGCGTGCCGCGACTCCACGGCCGCGCCGCGCAGCAGCTGCACGAGAGGCGGGTTCGTCATGCGCGCAGTGTGCCGCAGCCCCACCGCCGCGCGCACTGCGCACGCCGCGGGCGGCGCCTCAGCCGGGGCGCGCGGGCGTGCGGCCGGCCTCGCGCAGGTGGCGGTAGACCGTCGTGCGCGAGATGCCGAGCGCGCGCGCGGTGCGCGCCACGCAGCGGCCGCTGTGCTCGAACTCGCGCAGCACCACTTCCGTGGCGTGGCGCTGCAGCTGCGAGCCGTGCGCGCCGGGCGCCGGGCCCGCCACGGCCGCCGGCAGCACGCGCTCGACGTCGTCGAGCGCCAGCCGGCTGCTGCGCGCGCCGAGCAGCGCACGCGTGAGCACCGCGCGCAACTCGCGGAAGTTGCCCGGCCACGCGTGGCGCGACAGGCGCGCGACGCTGTCGTCGTCGATCGACGCGCTCGCGTCGATCTCGCGCAGCACGTGGCGCACCGCGGCGGCGAAGTCGCGCCGCTCGCGCAACGGCGGCAAGGCGGCGCGCACGGTGTCGAGCCGGTACAGCAAGTCGGCGCGGAAGCGCTGCGCCGCCACGTCGTCGGCGAGATCGGCGTTGGTCGCGGCGAGCAGCTGCACGTCGACCCGCCGCGTCTGCGTGCCGCCCACCGGTCGCACCAGCCTGTCGTCGAGGAAGCGCAGCAGCGCGGCCTGCAGCTGCAGCGGCAGCTCGCGCACCTCGTCGAGCAGCAAGGTGCCGCCGTCGGCGCTGGCGATCAGGCCGGGGCTGCCTTCGCGCCGCGATCCGGTGAAGGCGCCGCCCGCGTAGCCGAACAGCTCGGCCTCGAACAGCTCGGCCGGCAGCGCGCCGCAGTTCACCGCGACGAAGGCGCCGCGGCGTCCGCTGGCGGCGTGCGCGTGGCGCGCGAGCAGTTCCTTGCCGGTGCCGGTCTCGCCGCAGATGAGCACGGGCGCGCGCAGCCGCGCGGCGGACTCGACCAGCGCCACGGCCTCGCGTACCGCGGGGTCGCCGGCGAGCATTGGCGCGTCGGCCGGCGCGGGCGGCGGCGGCGCGCCGCGCCGTGCGGCTGCGCCCGCGTGGCCGTGCGGCGTGCGCGCGGAGGCGGAGGAGGGTGCGAAGGCAGCGGCGAGGTCGCGCGCGGGCACCGGCGCGTGCAGTCCTGCGTGCGCGGGCGCGGCCGCCGCGTCGGTGACGTGCCACGCGGGCAGCGCCGGCATCGGCCGCGCGCGCGCGAAGTGGACCCCGCGCGCGTGCAAGGTGCTGCCCATCGCGTCGCGCAGGCGCACCTCGGGCTCGGCCAGCAGGCGCGCCAGCGCGAGCTCGAAGGGCTCGTGGAAGATCTGCTCGAAGGCGCGGCCCGGCGTGGTGTCGAGCCCGGCCAGCAGCGCCTGCGCGCGCGCGGTCAGCGCGAGCAGCCGACCGTCGACGTCGAACGCCAGCAGGCCGGCGCTCACGGTGCCGAGGAACTCGGCGCGCGGGTGGATCGCGATGACCGTGTCGCCGCGCAGCTCGTGGCCGAACAGCAGGTTCTCGATGTGCGTGGCCGCCATCTGCACCAGCGCCTGCGTGTGCCGCTGCCGCGACTCGTAGTACGACGACGCGTCGAGCACGCCGACGATGTCGCCGCGCGGCCCGCGGATCGGCGAGGCGGTGCACGAGATGTCGCCGAACTTGAAGAAGAAGTGCTCCAGCCCGTTCACCGCCACCGAGCGGCCGGTGGCCAGCGCGGTGCCGAGGCCGTTGGTGCCGGCGACGTCTTCCGACCAGCGGCTGCCCAGCAAGATGCGCTCGCCCGACGAGCTGGTGGCAAAGCGGTTGTCGGCGTACAGGTCGAGGATCACGCCCTCGCGGTCGGCGAACGCGAGCAGGAAGTTGGACCCGGCGATCTGGTGGAACAAGGTCTCCAGCTCCGCCAGCGCCAGCCGGCGCAGCACGCCGACCGAGTCGCGCCGGCGGGCCACTTCGGCGGCCGAGGCCACGTCGTTGCGCGGGCCGACGCCGAGGTCGAGGCCCGCGTCCATGCAGCGCACCCAGCTGTCGAGGATGTCCGCCGGCGGCAGGCCGTCGGGCGGCATCGCGGCGCCGCGTGCGCGCACGGCCCGCGCATGCGCCAGCAGGCGTTCGTTTCCCGGGCTCATGGTCGTCTCCTCCTCGCCCCTCGGAGAGCGCAACGTAGCAGCCGCGACCCCCGCCTCACAAGTGCACAGCTTCTGGACAACTGTGCAGCGCCACGGCGTGCAGTGGTACGGCCCGGCACGACGACCTCGCCAGCGTGACAGAGGGAGGCCTCGCATCGCCATGCGGGTTTCCGCGATGTGGCACGCGCTTTGCGCCCTGCGCGCCGTCCGCTCGACCGGACGCAGCAGAACGCCCTCAAACGACTCTGGAGACAGACCATGAAGACACGCACCCTGCGACGGCTGGCGGTGGCGATGTGCGCCGCCGCAGCGGCGCTGCCGCTGGCCGCACAGCCGAACCTCGAGAAGCTCAAGCAGTTCAAGGTCGCGACCACCGACCTCAACATCCCCGTGGTGCCGCAGACCGGCGCGAACGCCAACGCGATCAAGGAGAACCTCAAGCGCGTGAAGCTGCCGCCCGGCTTCAGGATCGAGCTGTTCGCGATCGTGCCCGACGCGCGCCACATGGCGGTGGCGCCGAGCACCAACATGCTGTTCGTCGGCACGCGCAAGACCACCGTGTGGGCGGTGACCGACCGCAACTCCGACGGCGTGGCCGACGAGGTGAAGAGCTTCGCGCCGAGCCTGAAGTTCACCAACCCGAACGGCGTGTGCTGGACCAAGGACGGCTTCCTGATCGTGGTCGAGCACAACCGCGTGCTCAACTTCCCGGCCGCCGAGTTCTTCTACGAAGGCCCGGACGTCGCGGTGATCGAGGTGCTCGGCCAGGGCAAGCTGATCCCGCCCGAGGAGGAGAGCTTCAACCACGGCGCGCGCACCTGCCGCGTCAGCGACGACGGCAAGCTCTACGTCACGCTGGGCCAGCCCTACAACGTGCAGCCGAAGGAGAAGGTCGCGCTGTACGAGCAGCTCGGCATCGGCGGCATGATCAGCTTCAATCCGTTCGACGGCTCGGGCCGCGCGGTGGTGGCCAAGGGCGTGCGCAACTCGGTGGGCATGGACATCAACCCGAAGGACAAGACGGTGTGGTTCACCGACAACCAGACCGACGGCATGGGCGACGACACGCCGCCGGGCGAGCTCAACCGCATCACGCGGCCGGGCGGCGGCGGCGAGCACTTCGGCTACCCGTACATCCACGGCAACAACGTCGTCATCGCCGGCACCGCCGCCGCGCCCGACCTGAAGGGCATGAACCCGCCGGCGCAGTGGACCAAGCCGCAGGTGGAGTTCCCGGCGCACCAGGCGCAGCTTGGCATGACCTTCTACAACGGCAAGATGTTCCCGCCGAAGTACCAAGGCGGCATCTTCGTCGCCGCGCACGGCTCGTGGAACCGCAGCAAGCCCACGGGTGCGTTGATCGACTTCGTCTCCGTCAAGGCCGACGGCACGGCCGACAAGCACGAGGTCTTCGCGCAGGGCTGGCTCGACGAGAACGGCATCTACCGCGGCCGGCCGGTCGACGTGGCGGTGATGAAGGACGGCTCGCTGCTGGTCAGCGACGACTTCGCCGGCGCGATCTACCGCATCACCTATTCGGCGCCCTGAGTCGCGAGGAGGGCAGGATGGGCGGGCCGGAGGCGACGGGATGCGCCTCCGAGCCCGACCCGCCGCCGCACTCGCGCAATCGCCTGCGTGGTCCGTTGTGGCACACCGGCCCGGGGTTAGCCCGGGCTGGTGAGCGCCGCCGCCGCGCGGTTTCATGACGGCGCGGTCCTGCGGGGCCGCACCCGAAAGAGGACTTCATGGTTTCGACCCTTCGCGCCACCGTGCTGGCGTGCGCCTCGACGGCGGCGTGCTGCGCCGCGTGGGCCGACGACGTCGGCCGGGCCCGGGCGCAGCAGGCCTGCGCGGTGTGCCACGGGCCGCTGGGCGTGTCGAGCGCGCCCGACGCGCCCAACCTGGCCGGCCAGCCCGAGCTGTACCTGGCCTCGCAGTTGCGCGCCTATCGCAGCGGCGCGCGACGGCACGAAGTGATGAACGTGATCGCCAAGCCCCTGACCGACGATGAGATTGCTTCCCTTGCCCGCTGGTACCAGTCGATCCGCATCGAGGCGCGTGCGCCGAACTGACACGGCCCGTGCCGTCGCGCTGTGCACGGCCGCGCTGTGCGCGGCGTGCGCCGCGCGCGCGCAAGGCGGCTCGCTCGAGCCGGTGGTGGTCAGCGGCAGCCGCGTCGAGACGCGCGTGCTCGACGCGCCCTATGCGATCGGCGTGGTCGGCGCCGACGAGCTGCGCGCCGGCGGCGCGATGGTCAACCTGTCGGAAGCCCTGGTGCGCGTGCCGGGACTCACGATCGGCAACCGCAGCAACTACGCGCAGGACCTGCAGATCTCGAGCCGCGGCTTCGGCGCGCGCGCGAGCTTCGGCGTGCGCGGGCTGCGCCTGTACACCGACGGCATCCCCGCCACCATGCCCGACGGGTCGGGCCAGGTGACGCACTTCGACCTCGCGGGCGCCGAGCGCATCGAGGTGCTGCGCGGACCGTTCTCGGCGCTGTACGGCAACAGCTCGGGCGGCGTGATCGCGCTGTTCTCGGCCGAGCCGAAGTCGCCGCGCGTGGAGTTCGGCTTCGACGCCGGTTCGTTCGGGCTGCGGCAGGTGCGCGGCAGTGTCGGCGGGCCGGTCGGCGACGGCTGGCATGCGCAGGCGCAGCTGTCGCACTTCGAGATCGACGGCTTCCGCCCGCGCAGCGCCGCGCAGCGCGACCTGATGACCGCGCGCCTCGGCTACGTGGGCGCGAGCGACCGCGTGACCCTGCTGGTCAACAGCCTCGACCAGCCGGCCGACGATCCGCTCGGCCTGACGCGCGCGCAGTTCGACGCCGATCCGCTGCAGACCGCGCCGCAGGCCACGCAGTTCAGGACACGCAAGCAGGCCGAGCAGTCGCAGCTCGGCGTGAACTGGCAGCATCGCTTCGGCGAGTCGTCGCTGCTCGCGGCGAGCGAGCTGGTGGTCTACGCCGGCGACCGCTCGGTGACCCAATGGCAGTCGATTCTGCCGGCCACCCAGCTCGCGAGCGCGCGCCATCCCGGCGGCGTGATCGACTTCGACCGCAGCTACCAGGGCGTCGACGCGCGCGTGCACTGGCGGCTGGGCGCGCTGCGCCTCGTCACCGGCGTCCACCACGAGCGGCAGGACGAGGACCGGCGCGGCTTCGAGAACTTCACCGGCACGGGCGCGTCGCAGGTGCTCGGCGTCACCGGCGCCCTGCGCCGCGACGAGCGCAACCGCGCGCGCTCGACCGACGTGTACGCGCAAGGCGACGCCGAGCTCGGCGCCTTCAGCGCCACGCTGGGCGTGCGCAGCGGCAAGGTCGAGTTCGACGCGCGCGACGCGTTCCTGTCCAACGGCGACGACTCCGGCTCGCGCAGCTTCTCGTACACCAACCCGGTGGCCGCGCTCGCATGGCGCGCCGCGCCGGGCCTGCGCGTGTACGCGAGCGTCGGGCGCGGCTTCGAGGCGCCCACACTCAACGAGCTGGCCTACCGCGCCGACGGCAGCTCCGGCTTCAACGACAGCTTGCGCGCGCAGCGCAGCCGGCAGCTCGAGCTGGGCGCGAAGTGGCGCACGGCCGACGGCCGCGCGGCGCTCGACCTCGCGCTCTTCGAGGCGCGCACCGACGACGAGATCGCCACGCTCACCAACGCCGGCGGACGATCCTCGTTCCGCAACGTCGGCCGCACCACGCGCCGCGGCGCCGAACTGGCGGCACGCTGGCAGTTCGCACCCACCTGGCGCACGGCCGTCGCGCTCACCTGGCTCGACGCGCGCTACCGCGACGACTTCCTCGCCTGCGCCGGCGTGCCGTGCACCGCACCCAGCGTGCCCGTGCCCGCGGGCCACCGCATCGCCGGCACGCAGCCGCGCAGCGGCTTCGCCGAACTCGCGTGGGCGCCGTCGGACGCGACCGAGCTGGCCGCCGAATGGCGCGGCCAGGGCCGCAGCGCCGTCAACGACACCAACAGCGACTTCGCCTCGGGCTTCGGCGTGCTGTCCTTGCGCGCGCGCCAGCGCTACGCGCTCGGCGGCGGCGCCTACGTCGAAGCCTTCGCGCGCGTGGACAACCTCGCCGACAAGCGCTACGCGGGCACGGTGATCGTCAACGAAGGCAACGGCCGCTTCTTCGAGACCGCGCCGCCGCGCGCGTGGCTGCTGGGGGTGAGGGTGGGGCAGGGGTTCTGAGCGCCCCCAGGGCCGGCCCTGCCGGCCCGCCCCCCGCGGGGGTTCAAGTCGAGTGGCGGAGCCACATCGACTTGAGAGCGAAGCGCTGTCGCGCACGCGGCAGCCGGCGACGTGGCGGACGCCACAATCCCCCCGATGTCCCCGCTCGCGCTGTCGCTCGTGCTCGTCGCCGCCGCCTTGCATGCGTGGTGGAACCTCGTCATCAAGCAGGCGCAGGCGGACGACCGCTTCGTGCTGCTGGTCGCGTTGTCGATCCTCGTGCTGTGGGCGCCGGTGGGCGTGTGGGTGGCGTGGGACTCGGTGCCCGCCTGGGGCTGGGCGCAGTGGGTGGCGGTCATGGCCAGCGGCTGCGTGCACGTCGTGTACTTCCGCTGCCTGCTGCGCGGCTATCGCGAGAGCGACCTGACGGTGGTGTACCCGGTGGCGCGCGGCACCGGGCCGCTGCTCGCCTCGGCCGGCGCGATCGTGCTGCTGGGCGAGGCGATCACCGCGTTCGGCGCGGCCGGCGTGCTGGCCATCACGGCCGGGGTGTTCCTGGTCGCGGGCGGCCCGGCGCTGTGGCGTGCCACGCACGACCCCGCGCGCCGCGAGCGTGTGCGCAAGGGCCTGGCGTGGGGCGGCGCGACCGGTGTGCTGATCTGCACCTACACGCTGATCGACGGCTATGCGGTGAAGGTGCTGCTGGTGTCGCCGCTGCTGGTCGACTACGCGGGCAACCTGTTCCGCCTGCCGATGCTGCTGCCGGCCGCGCTGCGCCACCCCGACGGCATCGGCGTGGTGTGGCGCGAGAAGCGCCGCGCGATCCTGTTCGTCGCCACGGTGAGCCCGCTGGCCTACATCCTGGTGCTGTACGCGATGCGGCTCGCGCCGCTGTCGCACGTGGCGCCGGCGCGAGAGGTGTCGATGCTGTTCGCGGCCATCGTCGGCGGACGCCTGCTCGGCGAAGGCGACCGCGGCCCGCGCATCGCGGGTGCCGCGTGCATCGCGCTGGGCGTCGTGGCGCTGGCCTCGTAGCGCGGGCCGCGGGCGGCGATCAGCGCCCGAACAAGCCCTTGATCACGTTGCCCACGCCCTCGACCACGCCGCCCACGCTCACGCCCAGCACCTCGGCCAGCCCGGAGGCCAGCCGCGTGGCGAAGTGGTCGTTGACGGAGAACGACGGGTCGTCGAGCCGGCCTTCGAGCGTGAAGCGCACCTCGATGCGGCCGTTGCGCTTCATCGCCGCGAGCACCGCCTGGCGCGGCACGCCGGCGATCGTGCCGAGCACGCCGTCGCCACTGCCGAGCTCGAGGTCGGTCAAGGTCACCACGCCGGGGGCCGACAGGCGCTGCGACTTCACGTTCGCGTCGAGCACCAGATCGAGCCGTCCGCTGCGCACGCCGCTCTCGGCCACCTTCAGCAGGTACGGCTGCAGCACGACCAGGTCGATGCCGCGGGCGCGCGCGGCGAGCTTCGCGTCGCGCGTGGCCGGCGTCAGCGTGCCCTTGACCGACAAGCTGCCGTCGTGGCGCGCGCCCTTGAGCGTGGCGCTCAGCTCCACGTCGAGCGGCTGGTCCAGCGCCGGCAGCACCAGCCCGTCGACCTGCGCGTCGAGGCGCTCGAGCCGCAGCCGGTGCGGTCCGCGCGCGAGCGATGCATCGTGGAAGTCGACCGTCGTGCCGGTCAGCACGACCGAGTGCACGTGCACGGCCGCCGGCTCGGCTGCGGCGTCACCGCGCGCGGCCGGCGCGTCGTCGCGGCGCGATTCCAGCAGCGCGGGCAGCACGCGCAGCCGGCCGTCGCGCGTGCGCTGCATCGACAGGTAGCCGCCCGTCACCTCGACCTTCGCCACGTGCCAGCCGCGCCCGACGAGGCTGCGCCACGACGGCAGCACGCGCACGCGCTCGGCACGCAGCTCGTCGCGCGCGGGCCAGCCGCGCGCCGCGGCCGTGATGACGAGCCCGCGCAGTTCCACGCCGCGCCAGCCGATGCTCAGCGACTCGAGGCTCGCGCGCGGCCCGAGCGCTTCGATCACCACCGCGTGCAGCTGGCGCGTCGCCACGTGCGTGGCGGCGACGGCGAGCGCGGCCAGCGCGAGCAGCACGCCGGCGGCGACCCGCCAGCGGCGGTTGCGCGGCGGCGAGGGAGGCGCCGAACCCGGCGTCGAAGCGTTCGCGGACATCGGCCCGATTGTGGTCCGCCTCGATGCCCCTCGCCGAACGCGAGCGCGAAACCGGCCGCGACAATCGGGCCGATGCAGTACCTCGGCGTGGACTTCACCAGCGCCCCGCGGCGCGCCAAGCCCATCACCGTGGCCCGCGGGCGGCTCGACGGCGTGCGCGTGCGGCTCGATCGCGTGGATCGGCTCGAGTCGTTGCGCGCCTTCGAGGACCTGCTGCTCGAGCCCGGTCCGTGGACCGGCGGCTTCGACTTCCCGTTCGGCCTGCCGCGCGAGCTGGTCGAGGCGCTCGGCTGGCCGCGCGAGTGGCGCGCCTGCATCGAGCATTACGCGCGTCTCGACCGTGCGACGATCCGCGACACGTTCGCCGCGTTCTGCGCCGCGCGGCCCGCGGGCTCGAAGTTCGCGTACCGCGCGTGCGACCGGCCGGCCGGCTCGTCGCCGTCGATGAAGTGGGTGAACCCGCCGGTGGCCTTCATGCTGCACGCGGGCGTGCCGCGCCTCGTGGCGGCCGGCGTGCGGCTGCCGGCGCTGCACCACGGCGACCCCGCGCGCGTGGCGCTCGAGGCCTACCCGGGCCTGCTCGCGCGCGAGCTGATCGGCAGCCGTTCGTACAAGAGCGACACCCGCGCGCAGCAGACCGCTGCGCGCCTGATCGCGCGCAAGGACCTGCTCGATGCGCTGGAGCAGGGGCGCACGCGGCTGGGCCTGCGCATCGTGCTCAGCCACGCGCAGCGCGACGCGCTCGTGGCCGACGCCGCCGGCGACCTGCTCGATGCCGTGCTGTGCCTCGTGCAGGCGGCGTGGGCCGGCACGCGACCGGGCTGGGGGATGCCGGCACGGGTCGATCCGCTGGAAGGATGGATCGTCTCGGCCGCCGCGCCGCAGGCGGGCGGCGCATGAACCCCGACCTGCTGTTCCCGACCCTGCTGGCCGCGAGCGCGCTGCTGTTCGCCAGCGTGGTCGCGGGGCTGTACTCGACGCGTGCGGGGCTGTCGTTCCTGCTCGTGTTCCTGGTGGCCGGCATGCTGGCCGGCGAAGACGGCCCGGGCGGCCTGAAGTTCGACGACTACGCGCTGTCGTACTGGGTGGGCAACGGCGCGCTCGCGGTGATCCTGCTCGACGGCGGCCTGCGCACGCGGCTCGACACCTTCCGCACCGGGCTGCGGCCGGCGCTGTGGCTGGCCACGGCCGGCGTGGTCGTCACCGCCGCGATCACCGGCGTGGCGGCCATGTGGCTGCTCGGCGTCGACTGGCGTCTCGGGCTGCTGGCCGGCGCCATCGTCGGCTCCACCGACGCGGCCGCGGTGTTCGCCGCCATGCGCACCGCCAAGGTCAGGTTGTCCGAACGCATGGCCGCCACGCTCGAGATCGAGTCGGGCCTGAACGACCCGATGGCCGTCTTCCTGACGCTCGCGCTCATCGCGTGGATCACCGCGCCGGCCGGCGGCGACGCGCTCGCCTTCGCGCAGCTGCTGGTCACGCAGGCCGTCGGCGGCGCGGCGGTGGGCCTGGTCGCGGGCTTCGCGGTGGCGGCGTGGCTGCTGCGTCTGCCGCTGCGCGAAGAGCTGCAGGGCATCGCCGCGCTGCTGCTGCTGTCCAGCGGCGTGGCCACCTTCGCGCTGGCCGGCTGGATCGGCGGCTCGGGCTTCCTCGCGGTGTACCTGTTCGGGCTGGTGGTCGGCGCGCGCGCCGAGAGCCTGGTGCGCGATGCGCTGGGCGCGATGGACGGCTTCGCGTGGCTGTCGCAGGCGGTGATGTTCCTGCTGCTGGGCCTGCTGGTCACGCCGCATCGGCTGCTCGACCACCTGCTGCCGGCGCTGGGCGTGGCCGCGGTGCTGATGCTCGTCGCGCGCCCCGCCGCCGTGGCGCTGTGCCTGCTGCCGCTGCGCTTCGGCGCGCGCGAGATCGGTTTCGTGTCGTGGGTGGGCCTGCGCGGCGCCGTGCCCATCGTGCTGGCGCTGTTTCCGGTGATCGCCGGCGTCGACGACGAGCGCGCGCTGTTCGACGTGGCCTTCGTCGTGGTGCTCGCGTCGCTGGTACTGCAGGGCACCACCATCCCGTGGGCCGCACGCCGCAGCGGCGTGGCGCTGCCCGACGCCGCCGACGAGCCCGCGCACCGCGCGCGCTTCGGCGACTTCGTGCTCGATCCGCGCGCGCCCGTCGGCGAGCTGTGCCGCTTCTACGGCCTGCAAGTCCCCGACACCGCCGACGCGCCGCTCGGCCGCTGGCTCGCGCAGCGCCTCGGCCGTCCGCCCGTGGTGGGCGACGTGGTCGAGTGGAGCGGCGCGCGCTTCAGCGTGCGCGGCATGGACGGGGCGGAGGTGTCGGCGGTGGGGTTGAAGGCGACGGACGGCGACGAGTGAGGCCGAGGACCCGCGGCGTGCGTGCCCGGGCGGATGGGTCGGAGCGTGCCGCGACAGCTCCACGAGGCTGCGCACGTCGCGCGCCGGTCCGGCGCTGCGTCGGCCGTCGCGTTCGCGGCCGTCGTGACCGCGTCGCGGCCGTGTCGGTCGACCCCGATCGCGGCGATCTGGCAAGGTACGCCCCGTGACCCCCGACCTCGCCCCCGCCGACGCCTGGTTCGCCGCCCGCGGCTGGCGGCCGTTCGACTTCCAGCGCGAGGTGTGGGCCGCGATGGCCGACGGGCGCAGCGGCCTGCTGCACGCCACCACCGGCAGCGGCAAGACCTACGCGGTGTGGTTCGGGGCGCTGCAGCGCGCGCACGCGCAAGGCGGCCTGCAGGTGCTGTGGCTCACGCCGATGCGCGCGCTGGCCGCCGACACCACGCGCGCGCTCGAGTTGCCGCTGGCCGACCTGCGTCCGGCGTGGCGGGTCGGCCAGCGCACCGGCGACACGCCGTCGGCCGAGCGCGCGCGGCAGGAGCGCCGCTGGCCCGAGGCGCTGGTGACCACGCCCGAGTCGCTGAGCCTGATGCTCACCCGCGCGCAGGCGCGCGACGAACTGGCCGGCGTGCACACCGTGATCGTCGACGAGTGGCACGAGCTCATCGGCAACAAGCGCGGCGTGCAGGTGCAGCTCGCGCTGGCGCGGCTGCGGCGCTGGAACCCGCGGCTCGTCGTGTGGGGCCTGAGCGCGACCCTGGGCAACCTCGACGAGGCGATGGCCACCCTGGTGGGCGGCGACGGCGGCCGGCTGGTGCGCGGACGCATCGAGAAGCACCTCGTCATCGACACCTTGCTGCCGGCCGAGCCCGGTCGCTTCTCGTGGGGCGGCCACCTCGGTGCGCAGATGCAGCAGCCGGTGGTCGACGAGATCGAGCGCTCGTCGACCACGCTCGTGTTCACCAACGTGCGTTCGCAGGCCGAGATCTGGTACCAGCTGCTGCTGCAGGCGCGGCCCGACTGGGCCGGGCAGATCGCGCTGCACCACGGCTCGCTCGACAAGAGCGTGCGCGAATGGGTGGAGCTGGGCCTGAAGAACGGCACGCTCAAGGCGGTGGTGGCGACCTCGTCGCTCGACCTCGGCGTGGACTTCCTGCCGGTCGAGCGCGTGCTGCAGATCGGTTCGGCCAAGGGCGTGGCGCGGCTGTTGCAGCGCGCCGGGCGCAGCGGCCACGCGCCGGGTCGCGCGAGCCGCGTGACCCTCGTGCCCACCCACACGCTCGAGCTGGTGGAGGCCGCGGCGGCGCGCCGTGCGGCGCTGGCCGGCCGCGTGGAGAGCCGCCGCAGCCCCGACAAGCCGCTCGACGTGCTGGTGCAGCATCTGGTCACCGTGGCGCTGGGCGGCGGCTTCACGGCCGACGCGCTGTTCGACGAGGTGCGCGGCGCGCCGGCGTATCGCGATCTCACGCGCGCCGAGTTCGACTGGGCGCTGGCCTTCGTCGAGCGCGGCGGCGCGAGCCTCGGCGCCTATCCCGACTACCACCGGGTGCGGCGCGACGAGTCGGGCACGTACCGCGTGCCCGACCGCGGCATCGCCAAACGTCACCGCCTGCAGGTGGGCACGATCGTCAGCGATGCGTCGATGCAGGTGAAGTGGCTCTCCGGCGGCAGCATCGGCACGATCGAGGAGGGCTTCATCGCGCGGCTGTCCAAGGGCGACCACTTCGTCTTCGCGGGGCGCGTGCTCGAGTACGTGCGCACGCAGGACATGACGGCCTACGTGCGCAAGGCGAGCAAGCCCAAGGGCATCGTGCCCGCCTGGGCGGGCACCAAGATGCCGCTGTCGAGCGAGCTGGCCGACTCGGTGCAGGCGCTGCTCGACGGCGCCGCCGCGGGCGACTGGGTCGACCTCGCCGAGCCCGAGATGCAGGCCGCGCAGCCCATGCTCGCCACGCAGCAGCGGCTGTCGAAGCTGCCCACGTCGCAGCGGCTGCTGGTCGAGCGCTTCACGTCGCGCGACGGCCATCATCTCTTCGTCTATCCGTTCGGCGGGCGCAACGTGCACATCGGCCTCGCGCAGCTGCTCGCGTGGCGGCTCGCGCGCGCCGCGCCCAACACCTTCTCGCTGTCGGTCAACGACTACGGGCTCGAGCTGCTGGCGGTGCGCCCGGTGGATGCGGCGCCGCTGCTCGACGGATCGCTGTTCGCCACCGACGGCCTGCTGCACGACGTGCTGGCGAGCCTGAACTCGGGCGAGCTCGCGCAGCGGCGCTTCCGCGAGATCGCGCGCGTGGCCGGCCTCGTGTTCAGCGGCTACCCGGGCGCGCCGAAGAGCCTGCGGCAGATCCAGGCGTCGTCGTCGCTGTTCTTCGAGGTGTTCCGCAAGTACGACGCCGGCAACCTGCTGCTCGGCCAGGCCGAGCGCGAGGTGCTGTCGCAGGAGCTCGAGCTCAAGCGCCTGGCCGCCACGTTGACGCGCATGGCCGCGCGCCGCATCGAGTTCGTCGACCTCGAGGTGCCCAGCCCGTTCAGCCTGCCGCTGATGGTGGAGCGGCTGCGCGAGCAGCTCTCGACCGAGAAGCTGAAGGACCGGCTCGCGCGCATCCTCGCGGACGCGGAGGCCGAGCTCGCGCGCCCGGCGCCGGCGCCGGCGCGGCGCAGGCGGAGGGCCGCATGAAGCTCGGACGCCTGCTGCGCGCGGTCGACATGGCGCGGCTCGCGACCTACCTGCTCGCGCTGTGGAAGCTCGCGCGCCACGCCGACACGCCGCGCGCCGCGAAGCTCGTGGCGATCGTGGTGCTCGCCTATGCGCTGAGCCCGATCGACCTGATCCCCGACTTCATCCCGGTGCTCGGGCAGCTCGACGACCTGCTGCTGGTGCCGCTGGGGATCGCGCTCGCGGTGAAGCTGGTGCCGCCGGCGCAGTGGCAGGCGCGCCTGCGCGAGGCCGAGGCCGGCACCGAGAAGCTGCCGCGCCTGTGGTGGGGTGCGCTGCTGGTGGTCGGCGTGTGGCTGCTGCTGCTCGTGCTGTTCGTGGCGTGGCTGCTGTCGTGGCTGGCCGTCGCATGAGGCGCGGCGCGTGGCGGGCCGTCGTGCTGGCGCTGTGCGCGTGCGCGGGCGGCGCGCACGCGCTCGAAGGCACCGTCACGCGCGTGAGCGATGGCGACACGCTGTGGGTGCGTCCGCTCGACGGCGCACGACCGGTGAAGGTGCGCGTGCAGGGCATCGACGCGCCCGAGAGCTGCCAGCCCTGGGGCCGCGAGGCGAAGCTCGCGCTGCAGGCGCTGGTGCAGGGGCAGGTGGTGCGGCTCGACCGCGACGGCCTGCGCGACGAGCACGGCCGGCTCCTCGGACGCCTGCTGCGCGGCGACGAGGACATCGGCGCGCGCCTGGTGCGCGAGGGCCACGCGTGGAGCCACCGCTGGCGCCGCGACGGCGGCCCGTACCTGATCGAGGAAGTCGACGCGCGCTCGGCAAGGCGCGGGCTGTTCGCCGATCCGCGCGCGGTGCACCCGCGCGACTTCCGCCGGCGCCACGGACCGTGCGACGCCGCCCGCGCCGAGGTCAGCGCCGCACCGGCCCGCTGAGCGTCACCGCCAGCCCGCCCGGCCCCGCCGCGGCCGCCTCCGTCACGCCCGTCACTTCCACCGGACCCAGCGCAGTTCGAGGGTGTCGGTGGGGGTCATCACCAGCGCGACCTTGCGGCTTGCCGCCCAGTTCAGCTTGCGCCGGTACAGCGGGACGTAGGGCACGTCGTCGGCGGCCAGGCGCAGCGCCACGCCCACCATCGCGCGGCGGCGCGTCAGGTCGGGCTCGACGCGGATGTCGTCGATCAGCCGGTCGAGCTTCGGGTTGGAGTAGCGGCCCGCGTTGAACACGCCCGGCCCGGTGGGCTCCCAGGTGCGCAGCAGCGCGTTGAGCGACACCCACGCATCGGTCTGCGGCGTCCAGCCGAACTCGATGAGGCTGGCCGTGGCCTGGCTCAGCTTGGGGAAGAACTGGTTGGTCGGCGCGCTGCGCAAGGTGGTGCGGATGCCCACCTGCGTGAGCATCGCCGCGACGGCCTGGCAGGCCGCCTCGCGCCATGCGATGTTCACGCAGTCGAGCGTGACCGAGAAGCCGTCGGGATAGCCGGCCTCCTTCAGCAGCGCGCGCGCCTTCGCCGGGTCGAACGGCGGGCGCTTCTCCAGCTCGGGCGGCGCGCCTTCGACGAGCGGCGAGAACATCGCGCCGGTCGGCACGGCCTGGCCGCGCAGCACCTTCTGCGCGATGAGTTCGGCGTTGAGGGCGTGGGCCACCGCGCGCCGCACGCGCACGTCCTTGAAGGGGTTGCGGCCTTTCACGTCGCTCCACTGCAGTTCGTCGCGCGCCTGGTCGAACGTGAGGTACTGCGTGCCGAGGTCGCCGATGGTGTGCACGGCGATCTGCGGGTCGCGCTTCAGGCGCTCGACGTCCTGGAACGGCGGGTCGAGCACGACGTCGACCTCGCCCGAGGCCAGCGCGGCCAGCCGCGTGGCGTCGGACTTGATGGTGACGAAGTGCACCTCCTCGACCTGGCCCGGGCGGCGATCCTTCCAGCCCCACCACGCCGCGTGGCGCTTGAGCACCGTGCGCACGTCGGGCTCGTAGCGCTCGAGCCGGAACGGGCCGGTGCCGTTGGCATTGCGCACCGCGAAGGTCTCCTGCTTCGCGTTGAAGTCCTGCGCGCGCTCGACCCCGTGCTTCTGCGCCCACGCGCGACTCATCATCGCGATGAACTGCAGCTTCTCGGGCAGCACGGCGTCGGGCGCCTCGAGCTGGATGTCGATGGTGTGCGCGTCGACCTTGCGCACGCCGCTCACGCCGCGCAGCTGGAACGAGCGCTGCGACGGCTTGGCCAGCGCGCGCTCGAGCGAGAACACCGCGTCGTCGGCGGTGAAGGGCGTGCCGTCGTGGAACACCACGCCCTGGCGCAGGCTGAAGCGCCACGTCGTCGGCCCGAGCGTCTTCCAGCCGGTGGCGAGCGCGGGCTCGATCGCGAAGTTCTCGTCGCGGCTCACCAGGTGCTCGTGGATCTGCAGGGTCACCCGCGAGTGGTACAGCAGCGCCAGCGCGTGCGGATCCATGGTCTGCGGGTCGAAGGCGCTGGCGACGCGCAGCACCTTGGCGGGCGCCGCCGCCGGCTGCGACGCCGCCGGGCCAGCCGCGAAGGCCAGCAGCGCGGCGACGAACAAGGCGGTCGCGGCGCGCAGCGCGCCCGGCAGCGAGGCGGGTGTCGGTCGGGTCGGATGCATGGCGCGCGGATTGTCGATGCGGCGCTGCCGCAGGCGATCTGGGGATGTCCCGCGGCGTCGTGCCGCGCGACACTCGCCGCCACCGTCCGCCGGAGCACGCCATGGACCGCAATGTCGTCGTCGTCAGCGACGGTCGTCCGATCGCCGCGGTGCAGCAGGGCCTCGCGCGCTTCCTGCCGGGGCTCGACGCGGGGCTGGTGCCGCTGGCCGGCGACCGCGCGCTGATGCCCGGCCCGCTGGCGCGCGCGCTGCGCGTGGAGTACGGCGCGAAGGCGGTGCCGGCGATCCTGGCGGCCATCGGCGTGACGCAGGCGTTCGACATCGGCGACGAGGCCACCACCGCGCTGCTGCGGGCGCGCGACGTGTCGGCGCTGCCGTCGCGCGCGGCGCTGCGCACCGCAGCGGTGGTGACGGGCGACTGGCACCTGAACGCGTGCAAGGTGCCCGCCGCGTGGGCGCTCGTCGGCGGCCCCGACGCGATCGACTGGAGCGGCGTGCGCGTCGGCCAGATCGACACCGGCTTCACGCGCCATCCGGTGTTCGGCTTCGGCGGCGCGACGTGGATCGATCTCGCCATGGGCCGCACCTTCTTCGCCGGCGGCAACCCCGGCGACGAGGAAGGCCCGGGCCAGGGCGAGGACCCGCTCGCCAACTCGGAGGACGGCCACGGCACCAAGGTCGGCAGCGTGCTGTGCGGGCTCGACCCGGCCGCGCCGGGCGGCACCTACCGCGGCGTGGCGCCGAAGGTGCCGCTGGTGCCGGTGCGCATCGCCAACCATCCGCTGATCGACCACGCGCAGCGCCAGTTCGCGCAGGCGGTCGATCACCTCGTCGACACGGCGCGCGTGCAGGTCATCAACCTCAGCATGGGCGCGGTGCTGTCGCCGGTGAGCCGCGAGATGCGGCGCGCGGTCAACAAGGCCTACGACGCCGGCGCGATCCTGGTGTGCGCGGCCGGCAACATCGTGCGCGACGTGGTCAAGCCGGCGCGCATCGGCCGCACCCTGGCGATCGCCGGCGTGGGCCCGGAGCTGAAGCCTTGGCCCAAGAGCAGCCTCGGTCCCGAGGTCGACGTGAGCGGGCCGGCCGACGTGATCCGCCGCGCCGAGAGCCGCCGCGGCGGCCGCTTTCGCTACGGCATCGGCGACGGCACCTCGTTCGCCGCCGCGATGGTCAGCGGCGCGGCGGCGCTGTGGCTGGCGCACCGCCGCGCCGGGATCGCGGCCGAGTACGCGCAGCCGTGGCAGCGGGTCGAGGCCTTCACGACCCTGCTGCGCGCGAACGTCGTCGTGCCGCCCGTGTGGAACCCGGGCGCGTTCGGCAGCGGCGTGCTCGACGTCGAGGCGCTGCTGCGGGCGCCGCTGCCTGCGGCGTCCAGCTTGACGCAGGCCGCGCCGGTGTAGGCGCCGGCTCGCGCGGGCGCCGTCCGTCGCTCGCGTGCTGGAAGTGCCGCCCGCGCCGGCCTAAGGTGATCGAACGGTGCGGCCGGTGCCGCGCCGGAGGAGACGACCATGGCCCTCTACTACGCTCTGTGCAACTTCACCGACCAGGGCATCCGCAACGTCAAGGAGACGACGCATCGCGCCGAGGCGGTGGAGGCCGCAGCGCGCAAGTCCGGCGTCACGATGAAGCACATCGCCTGGACCCTGGGCAGCTACGACCTCGTGGTGCAGTTCGAGGCCCCCGACGACGAGACCATGACCGCCTTCGGCCTGGCCATCGGCATGCAGGGCAACGTGCGCACGCAGACCCTGCGCGCGTTCTCGCGCGACGAGATGAACCGCATCCTGGCGAAGGTGCCGTCCTGAGAGCCGCCGGCCGGCAGGGCGCGCGCGGTCCGATCAGCCGCGCGCGCGCATCAAGGTCGACTTGCCGAACAGGCTCTCGATCAGGTCGACCGCGAGTTCGGCGGTGCGGTTGCGCACGTCGAACGCCGGGTTGAGTTCCATCACGTCGAGCGAGGCGAGCGCGCCGGTGTCGGCGATCATCTCCATGCACAGCTGCGCCTCGCGGTAGGTGGGGCCGCCCTTGACGGTGGTGCCCACGCCGGGCGCGATGTCGGGGTCGAGGAAGTCGACGTCGAAGCTCACGTGCAGATGCGTGTTCGCGTCGAGCGTCGCGAGCGCGAGTTCCATCGTGTGGCGCATGCCCATCTCGTCGATGTAGCGCATGTCGAAGACCTCGAGGTCCTGCTCGTGCACGAAGCGCTTCTCGCCGGGGTCGACGCTGCGGATGCCGATCTGCCGCACCCACTTCGGGCTGATGGCGGGCACCGTGCCGCCGATCTCGACCAGCGGCCGCGGCCCGTGACCGCACAGCACCGCCACCGGCATGCCGTGCACGTTGCCGCTGGGCGTCAGCACGTTGGTGTTGAAGTCGGCGTGCGCGTCGAGCCACAACACGCGCAGCCGGCGCCTGGTCTCGCGGCACCAGCGCGCCACCGCGCTGATCGAGCCGATGGCCAGGCTGTGGTCGCCGCCCAGCACGATGGGCAGGCGGCCCGCCTGCAGTTCGGCGTGCACGGCCGCGTGGACCGTGTGGTTCCATTGCGCCGCTTCGGCGAGGTGCCGGTAGCCGTCGACCGGCGGCAGCCACGGGTTGGCGGGGCCGGCGAGGTTGCCGCGGTCGACGACCTCGAGGCCGTGCGACTGCAAGGTGGGCACGATGCCTGCCACGCGCAGCGCCTCGGGGCCCATACTCGCGCCGCGCGCGCCGGCGCCGATGTCGGTGGGCGCGCCGATCAGGCTGACCTGTCGGTTCATCGCGGCGTCCTCAGATGTCGGTGGCGAAGTCGCCGGTCTGCGTCTCGGGCAGGTCGAAGCCGTACTCCGACTCCAGCACCGCCCAGGCCTCCTCGGCGGTCTCGACGTAGCGGAACAGGTGCACGTCCTCGGGGCTGATCATCCCGCGGTCGACGAGGTGCTCGAAGTTCACCAGCTTCTCCCAGAACTCGCGGCCGAACAGCAGGATGGGGCGCCGGCGCGACTTGCCGGTCTGCACCAGCGTCATCACCTCGAACAGCTCGTCGAGCGTGCCGAAGCCGCCGGGAAAGCACACCAGCGCGATGCTGCGCATCAGGAAGTGCATCTTGCGCAGCGCGAAGTAGTGGAACTGGAAGCACAGCTCCGGCGTGATGTAGTCGTTGGGCGCCTGCTCGTGCGGCAGCACGATGTTCAGGCCGATGCTCTTGCCGCCGACCTCGTGCGCGCCGCGGTTGCCCGCTTCCATGATGCCGGGCCCGCCGCCGGTGACCACGTAGATCGGCACGTCGTGCGAGCGCGAGCGCACCGTCACCAGGCCCGCGAAGCGGCGCGCCTCGTCGTAGTAGCGCGACATCTCGACCTGCACCTGCGCGCGCCGCAGCGCCTGCGCGTCGCCCGCGGCCCGCGCCGCGGCGAGCGCGGCGGCGGCGACGTCGGGCGCGACGATGCGCGCGCTGCCGAACACCACGATGGTCGAGACGATGCCGTGCTGCTGCTGGATCATCTCGGGCTTCAGCAGCTCGAGCTGCATGCGCACCGGACGCAGCTCCTCGCGCAGCAGGAACTCGGTGTCGGTGAAGGCGAGACGGTACGCGCTCTCCGGCCCGTCGTAGCGACCGCGCGGCTGCGCCGCGGCCACCTCCTGCTCGGCACTCGGGAAGTTGCGGGCGGTCAGGTCGTCGCGCTTGATGTCCATGCGCGGGAGCTTACGCCAAGCCCCGCGCCGGGCGCCGCGACGCGCTCAGCGCATGAACAGGATGGCCACGAGCACCAGCAGCGCCATCCACAGGGTCTCGACGAGGATCAGCACGAACGGGCGCCAGCCCGCGCGCGCGAGCTGCATGAAGCTGGTCTTCATGCCGAGGGCCGCGATCGCCACCACGAGGCAGCCGCGCGACAGCCAGTTCAGGCCCTGCTGCAGCTGCGCGTCGAACGCGCCCATCGAGTTGGCCGCCACCATGCCGAGGAACATCCACAGGAACCACGGCACCAGCGGCTGCTTCGCGACTGCGTGGCCCAGCGGCGCGGCGTCGCGTTCGCGGCGGAAGGCCGCCGAGACCGCCACCACCACCACCGCGAGCAGCGCCACGCGGAACAGCTTGACGATGGTGGCGAAGTCGCCCGTCTCGTGGCCGAGCGTGTAGCCGGCGCCGACCACCTGCGCGACGTCGTGGATGGTGCCGCCGAGGAAGAGGCCGGCCCAGCGCGGGTCGAGGTGCAGCAGCTTCGCGATCAGCGGATAGATCACCATCGCCAGGGTCGACAGCGCGGTCACGGTCACGACCACCAGCAAGGTGAAGCGGTCGCCGTCCTTTTCTTTCGGCAGCACGGCCGAGATCGCGAGCGCGGCCGACGCGCCGCAGATCGCGACCGAGCCGCCCGACAGCACGCCTTGCGCACGCGTCATGCCCAGCCGGCGCGCGAGCAGCAGGCCGCAGGCGAGCGTCGTGACCACGGCCGCGATCACCAGCGCGGCGGTCGCCCAGCCGAGCGAGGCGATCTGCTCGGCGGTGATGCGCGCGCCGAGCAGGCCCACGCCGAAGCGCAGCACCGTGCGCGAGCAGAACTCGATGCCGGGCTTCGTCGTCGGCTCGTGGCTGAGGTAGTGGAAGGCCACGCCGAAGAACAGCGCGTACAGCAGCTGCGGTCCGCCGTGCAGGGTCGACACGAAGGTCGCGGCCAGCGCGATCACGCCGGCCAGCGCCGAGCCCGGCAGCCAGTGGCGCACCTGGGCTGCGCGCGCGATCACGGCGCGCTGCCTTCGAGCGCGTCGACGAAGGCGTCGAGCAGCGCCGGCCCGGCGGCCGCGAGCGAGCGGCTGTCGTGCCACGGCCGGCCGTCGCGCGCGAGCCAGCGCAGGCCCGATTCGCGCAGCAGCACGAGGCCGGCCGCGGCGTCCCACGGCGCCATGTCGTGCTCCCAGAAGGCGTCGAGACGGCCGGCGGCGAGATGCGCGAGCTCGAGGGCCATCGCGCCGCAGCGGCGCACGCCCGCGACGCGCGGCGCGACGCGGCCGAACTCGCCGAGGAACTGCGGCCAGCGCGCCGAGCCCGGCTTCGGGAACACGGTGCCGACGAGCGCCCGGGACAGCTCGCCGGCCCGCGACCCGCGCGCGCCGCCGGCGACCACGCCATCGACGTCCACGCCACCGAGGTGCAGCCCGCCGCCCGCGGCGGCCGAGAAGGTCTCGCCGCGACAGGGGTCGTGCACGACGCCGACCACCGGCTCGCCGTCGACGAGCAGGGCCACCGACACCGCCCACGCCGGATAGCCGCGCACGAAGTTCAGGCTGCCGTCCAGCGGATCGACGATCCACTGCGGCGCGTTCGCGTCGAGCGTGCCGCCGCCTTCCTCGCCGACGAAGCCGAAGCGCGGGTACCACTCGGCCAGGCGCGCGCGCAGCAGCGCCTCGGCCTCGCGGTCGGCGCGGCTGGCCACGTCGCCCGGAGCCTTCTCGTCGACGTCGAGCGACGCGAGGTCCCGGGCGACGCGGCGCAGCAGCGCGCCGGCCTCGACGGCCGCCTGCTCGGCGACCGCGCGTGCCGCGTCGAGCTCGCGCGGCGTCATGCGGGCCTCTGCAAGGTGCTCACGTACTCGTGACGCGCGGTGTTGAGCGTCGACACGCGGTACTCGACCGGCTTGTCGCCGAAGGTGAGCGCGGTGCGCCGCACCTGCAGCACCGGCGTGCCCGGGTTCAGCCCGAGCACGCGCGCGATGGCGCGTTCGAGCGGCAGCGCGCGGGCACGCTCGTGCGCGCGCACGACGGTGATGCCGTACTCGGTCTGGTAGAGGTGGTAGATCGTGCTCGGCCGGCGCGCGAACTTCGCCTCGGTCAGGCCACGGAACAGCGCGGCGGGCAGCACCAGCCGGTCGTGGATGACCGGGCGCCCCTGCAGGGACAGCCGGTTCTCGATGACGATGGCCGGGTCGCCCTCGCGCACGGCCAGCGCGGCGGCGGCCTGCTCGTCGACGCGGCCGCGCTCGAACGACAGCAGCTCGACGTGCGGCACCTCCTGCAGGCCGTCCTCGCGTTCGACGTGGAAGAACTGGAACAGGAAGCGGTCGGCGTTGTGCGTGGCGACGAAGGTGCCGCGCCCCTGGCGGCGCACGACGATGTGCTCGGCAGCCAGCTCGTCGACGGCGCGGCGCAAGGTGCCGATCGACACCCCCATCGCCTGCGCCAGCTCGCCTTCGCTGGGCAGCGCCGCGCCCGGCGGCACCTCGCCGGACTCGATGGCGCGCAGCAGCGAGCGCTTGACCACGCGGAACAGCGGCAGCCCGGCCGCGTCGGGCGCGATGGGCTGGAACGAGGGCAGGGGGCCGGCCATGGGGCAGCATCGTAGCGGCGTCGGCGCCAGTCATGCAAGTCATATAAATGACCTGTTTGACAGGCCGCCACGGCGACCTAAGATGCACGCATTCCCTGACAGAAGGAGCTGCACAGATGATTCATTTCGTGCTGCACGACGCGAAGGACACGGTCGCGGTCGTGGTGGTCGAAGGCGTGAAGGCCGGCATGACGCTCAACGGCTGGATCATGGACGAGGACAAGCCCGCCGAGGTCGTGGCGCGGCAGGACATCCCGATCGGCCACAAGGTCGCGCTGAAGGACATGCAACCCGGCGACACCGTGTGGAAGTACGGCATCGACATGGGCAAGGTGGTCGCGCCGATCAAGGCCGGCGAGCACGCCCACGTGCACAACATCAAGACCAAGCGCTGGTGAACTGACCACCCCCGGAGCGGCTGACGCCGCTCCCCCTCGAGGGGCGTCGCCGGCGGCCGGGCCAAGCCCGATCCGCGGCGCCACCCGGAGCCACACGGAGCTAACCTCACATGAGCGTCATCAACAAGGACACCACCTTCCTCGGCTATCGCCGCGAGAACGGCCGCGTGGGCGTGCGCAACCACGTCATCATCCTGCCGCTGGACGACCTGTCCAACGCCGCGGCCGAGGCCGTCGCCCACAACATCAAGGGCACGATGGCGATCCCGCATCCGTACGGCCGGCTGCAGTTCGGCGCCGACCTGGAGCTGCACTTCCGCACGCTCATCGGCGCGGGCTGCAACCCGAACGTCGCCGCGGTGGTCGTGATCGGCATCGAGGACGGCTGGACCAAGAAGGTGGTCGACGGCATCGCCGCGACCGGCAAGCCGGTGGCCGGCTTCGGCATCGAGGGCCATGGCGACCACGACACCATCCTGCGCGCCAGCAAGGTCGCGCGCGAGTACGTGCAGTGGGCCAGCGAGAAGCAGCGCGAGGAGTGCGCGCTCAGCGAGCTGTGGGTCTCCACCAAGTGCGGCGAGAGCGACACCACCAGCGGCTGCGGCGCCAACCCGACCGTCGGCAACGCGTTCGACAAGCTCTACCCGCTCGGCAACACGCTCGTCTTCGGCGAGACCTCCGAGCTCACCGGCGGCGAGCAGATCGTCGCGGCGCGCTGCCGCACGCCCGAGGTCAAGGAGCGGTTCATGTTCATGTTCAACCGCTACCAGGACATGATCAACCGCCACAAGACGACCGACCTCTCCGAGAGCCAGCCCACCAAGGGCAACATCGCTGGCGGCCTGACCACCATCGAGGAGAAGGCGCTCGGCAACATCCAGAAGATCGGCAAGAAGTGCCTGGTCGACGGGGTGCTCGACAAGGCCGAGGTTCCCACCGGCCCGGGCCTGTGGTTCATGGACTCGTCGTCGGCCGCCGCCGAGATGGTGACCCTGTGCGCGGCCTCGGGCTTCGCGGTGCACTTCTTCCCCACCGGCCAGGGCAACGTGATCGGCAACCCGATCGTGCCGGTCATCAAGATCTGCGCCAACCCGCGCACGGTGCGCCTGATGAGCGAGCACATCGACGTCGACACCTCGGGCCTGCTGCAGCGCGAGATCACGCTCGACCAGGCCGGCGACAAGCTGCTCGAGTGCATGCTGCGCACGGCCAACGGACGCTTCACCGCGGCCGAGGCGCTGGGCCATCGCGAGTTCGTGATGACGCGTCTGTACGAGTCGGCCTGAGCGGCGCACGAGGAGTCTCATGCTGATGGCACAGCAGTTCCGCGTCGCCCGCCGGGCGATCCTCGGCGCGGCGGCGC
>Ga0073934_10004212_pt1 | contig 24456 bp, 22 predicted proteins | sample LarsenN4metaG_FD_76834 | JGI IMG/M metagenome (GOLD analysis project Ga0073934, IMG submission 76834) | Hot spring sediment bacterial and archeal communities from British Columbia, Canada, to study Microbial Dark Matter (Phase II) - Larsen... ... | reverse complement strand
TTGGGATGCCTTCATTTCCTACGCAAGCGAGGACGAAAAGGAGTTTGTCTTGCCGCTGGCGCACAGACTCACTGCGGCAGGCGTCCGTGTGTGGTGTGCTCCATTAACACTCAAGGTTGGCGACAGCCTGCGGCGGTCAATTGACGACGGGCTTGCCCGCTCACGCCACGGAATCGTTGTTTTGAGTCCGCACTTCTTTGCCAAAGCCTGGCCCCAGCGCGAACTGGACGGGCTTGTGGCGAAAGAAGTTGGGCAGGACAAGGTAATTCTTCCCGTCTGGCACGGGGTCTCGCGGGAATTTGTGGTGCGGTTCTCGCCGATGCTTGCCGACCGGGTAGCCGTCAACTCTGCTGACGGCCTGGATACAGTTGTGAAAAAGCTGCTGGAAGTGATTCGGCCTGCCCCGGCAAGTGAGAGATTGCCGGAGTAGCTCAATAGGGTGCGCGCTGTTAGTCCGCCAGTGGCTCTACCCATTACAGTGGTGACCGGTAAGAGCGGGAGAGGTATCCTGTTTCCGCTCCGATACGATGCAGGAGGAAAAAGCTGATGCCAGTGACGATTACGGCGAAGAAGAATGGGCCGTTTCGCGTGGAAGCGACGGATGGAGCCGAGGTCAAGGTGGTGGATGCGGACGGCAAGGCGTTTGATCTGGCAGGCAAGACGGCCTTCTCGCTGTGTCGATGCGGGCACAGCGCCAACAAACCTTTTTGCGATGGAAGCCATAAGACCGTGGGCTTCCAAGCCGATGACCTTGCGCCGAGAGTAGGGGGCGCTGAACCCCCGACGCTCACCGCTACGTCCCAATAGACTCCCCAAGCAAGAAGCGCTCCCACACAAAGGTATAGCGTTACACACTGGACTTGTGCAGGTACACCTCTGAGAGTACCCTCTTGCTCGCTGTGAGACGAACCGCGATCAAGGGCAAAGCTTTCGGGGCAAGTCACGGGTCCTTCCAGAGGGCCTGAGGTCGCGGGTGACGGCGGACGCGACGCGTGGCGAGGGGTGAGAAAGGCAAAAGGAAAAAGTAAATAGGCAGAAGTATTGAGTGATCAAGCGAATGGTGATTCGCGGGAAAACCGCCCGCAGAAAAGGTGAGTGATTGAAGAGAGAGCCTTCGTCCCGGTAAAAAACACGGGGACTCAGGATGACAAGCTAAACCCGAAGGACTGAAAAGCGATCCCGAAGCATCGGGACGAAAAACGAAGCGGGAGGGGCCGGAGGGTCAAGAGCGCCGGGACGGTGAACGGGTAGAACGAGAGGAGCGGGACAAGCAAGACAGGGCGGCGAGGCGGGAGCGAAGTTCGGCGGCGGAGAGGCAGGCGTCGCGAAAGAGGAGGCGGAGGAAATCCGCCGCGGGCATTTCGGCTTTGCGACAGTTGCATTCATGACAGCAGGCCACGGCGTTGCGGGCGGAGTTGGTGCCGCCAGCGGCCAGAGGCACGACGTGGTCGAGCGCCCAGCTTTCCGTGCGAAGTCTGCGGAGACAATAAAAGCAGAGGCCGCGCTCGCGGCGAAAGATCGCGCGACGGAGGCGCGGATCGCGGAATTCGTTGTGGGCATTGCGCGCGCGGGCGGCGGAAGGCGAGACGCGGCGCGGGCCGCGGGCAGAGAAGAGATCCGCCGGTAGAAGCACCTCGATGTGGAGGCCTCGCGCGCTGCGCTCCAGGATGCGGATGCAGCCGGCGCGGGCCAGGGAGCGCACGTAATGGCGCACAGTCGAGGGACACATGGCGACCCCGCGAGCCAGGGCGGATTTGGTGAACCAGGCGCGACGCAGGCCGGCGAGGCGGGTGTGGCGGACGAGAAATACATACAGGGCGCGTTCATGAGGGGAGAGACGCAGGGCGGGGAAAAGGCGGTCCTGCATGAGCCGCCAGACGAGGACGAAGTCGGGAGCCCGGCGGGTATTAGCTTTAAGCATACAGAGTAGTCTAGTCTATTGCTTTTTGGAAGTCAAGTCCTCGGGTGCGGGAGGAGGAAGCGCCGGGAAGGCAAGGCGGCGCTGGTGGGATGGATGGCGCTGGCGGACAAGAGGAGAGGACAGCGGCCGGAGACTAGAGCCTATTGCAAAACCCCTTTTGGGCCTTCGTAAGCTGTTGAATCTAAAGGGCCAGGAACCGGTTTTGCAACAGCTTCTAGGGTTCACGGAAGGACAGAGTGCGAAAACTGAATAGCCAAGCACGAAGAGAGATCCTGCGGCCCGATGAACCGGGCCTCAGGATGACGAGTGCGGCGCGGGCCGCCGCTACAGGCGGGAGGAGCGTTCGACGTCGAGCACGCCGGAGACTTTCTTGACGCTGGCGAGGATGCGCTCGAGCTGGCGGCGGTCGGCGATTTCGAGGGAGGCGGTGATGACGGCGTGGAGATTATCGGTGTGCGTTTCGAGCGTGCGGATGTTGCACTTGGCATCGCTGATGACGGCGGTGATGGCGGCGAGCAGGCCGGGACGGTCCTCGCAGCGGATCACCAGCCGGACAGGGAATTTGGCTTCGCTCGTGCCGGACCATTCCACGGGGATGCGGCGCTCGGTTTCGTAGAGGAGGTTCTGCACGTTGGGGCAAGAGAGGTTGTGGATGGCGACGCCGCGGCCACGGGTGACGTAGCCGACGATTTCGTCGCCGGGGATGGGATTGCAGCACTTGGCGCGATAGACCATCAGGTCGCCGTGCCCCTTGACCGAGATGGCGGCTTCGCTGATGCCCAGCGCGCGCTTGACGCTGCCGACGAAGCCGGGCTCTTTTTCGGGAGGCTTTTCGCCGAGGTCCTGCCCCGTGGCCTTGACGAGGACCTGGCGGGCGGAGAACTTGCCGTAGCCGAGTTCAGCGTAGAGGTCTTCGATCTTGCCGCAACCGTAGTCGCTCGCCACGCGCTGCCAATCTTCGCCGGAGATTTTCTTAAGGCTGATGCCGAACTGGCGCGCTTCTTTTTCCATGAGGCGGCGGCCGACGGCGGTGGCCTGCTGGCGCTCATGGACGTTGAGCCAGTGGCGGATTTTGCTGCGGGCGCGGGAGGTGCGCACGAAGGTGAGCCAGTCGCGGCTGGGGACGTGGCCCTTCTGGGTGATGATCTCCACGACGTCGCCGTTGGAGAGCACGTGGCGCAGCGGAGCGACCTGGCCGTTGACGCGGGCGAGGACGCAGGCGTGGCCGACTTCCGTGTGGATGGCGTAGGCAAAATCCACCGGGGTGGCCCCGCGCGGGAGGACGATGACCTTGCCTTTCGGCGTGAAGGTATAGACCTCTTCGGGGTAGAGATCAATTCTGAGCGTGGAGAGAAACTCGCCGGGCTCCTGCATCTCCTTGACCCACTCGATCAACTGGCGCATCCACAGAATGCGCTGATCGTCGCCTTCTGGAGTTTCCTTCCCCTCCTTGTACTTCCAGTGCGCGGCGACACCCTGCTCGGCGATGACGTGCATGTCCTGCGTGCGAATCTGAACCTCGAAGGGCTGGCCCTGATGGATGACGGTGGTGTGCAGCGACTGGTAGAGGTTGGGCCGGGGCATGGAGATGTAGTCCTTGAAACGGCCGGGGACGGGACGCCAGACCTGGTGGACCACGCCGAGAGCGGCGTAGCAATTGCGCACGGTGTCGGTGATGACGCGGATGGCGAGGAGATCGTAGATTTGGTCGAGCGGGCGCGGCTGGCGAGAGAGCTTGTGATGAATGGAAAAGAGGCGCTTCACGCGGCCTTCGACTTCGGCTGGGACGCCGGCCTCGACCAGCTTCTTGCGGATGATTTCCTGCACGCCATGGAGGAATTTCTCATGCTGCTTGCTCTTGGAGGCGACCTGCTGTTGGAGTTCGAGGAACTCGGCGTGCTCCAGGTAGCTGAAGGCGAGGTCTTCGAGCTCGTCGCGAATGCGGCCCATACCCAGGCGATGGGCAATGGGCGCGTAGATTTCGAGCGTCTCGCGAGCGATGCGCTCCTGGCTGTCGGGCGGCAGGAAGTGCAGGGTGCGCATGTTGTGGAGGCGGTCGGCGAGCTTGACCACCACCACGCGCACGTCGTCCACCATGGCCAACAGCATCTTGCGGTCATTTTCCGCCTGGCGCGATTCCGGGGAGAGGAATTCGAGGCGGCTGATCTTGGTGGCGCCGGAGACCAGACGGGCCACCTCGCTCCCGAATTTCTCGGCGATCTGCTCGATGGGGATCTTGGTGTCTTCCACCACGTCGTGAAGCAGCGCGGCGCACACGGTGGTGGCATCGAGCTTCATGTCCGCGAGAATGTGCGCGACTTCGACAGGATGAGTGAGAAACGGCTCGCCGGACTGGCGCACCTGCGAACCGTGCTGCTCGGCGGCGAAATCGTAGGCGCGAGGCACAAGGTCGAGCGTGTCGCCGGGGCGGGCCTGGCGCAGCTTTTCCAGCAGCTCGGCAAAGCGAGCGTCCAGCGCGCGGCGCGCGGCGCGGGAGATAAGGGGGAGGCGCTCCTGGGCCATAGCCCATTTTACAGTGATGCGTGGCGAGAAAAGAAGAAATGAGAAAGTGTTTCACTGCGGCATAAAGCCGCCGCTACAAGTACCGGCGAGACATCAGCTCTAGGGTAAGCGAAGCGCGATAAAAAGAAGCGCGGCGCCAGGAGGCGCCCCGCGGAAGAACAATAGCGAGAGCCGGAGCCGCGGTTACATCGAAGGCGCGGCGGGAGCCTCGAGTTTCTTCTGCTTGATCTCCTTGACCTTGTCCACCAGGGCGTCGGCCAAGGTGAGGTATTCCTCGCGCTCCTGAGGAGAGGCGACCATGTCGGCCTTCTGGCGGTAGAGGAGGTTGAGGTAGGCCATGGCGTCTTCGTAGTCGGGTTTGATCTCGACGGCCCGCTTGAGATGCTTGATGCCGTTGTCCACGTTGGGGCCGTACTTTTCGGCGAACTCGCCACGGACCTTTTCCGGGATCGTCTCGTTGTCCTTGACGGTCTTCCTGGGGTTGGCGTCGTTCCAATCCTTGCGTATCTGGGCGTTGGCACGGTAGGCCAGGGTCCATTCGATAACGCCGACCCAGTAGTACGATTCGGGAGAAAGGGCATCAATCTGGATGTGGCGCTCGTGGTAGGAGCGGGACTCCGCCATTTTCTTGGGGTCGAAGGGATTGCCGGCCATCTGGAAGAGCAGCGAGCCGATTCCGTCAATGGCAGGAAGGCTGCCGGGATCGGCCTGGAGCACTTCCTGATACTCGGCAATGGCTTGCTCACCCTTCTTGACGTTGTCCTCGGAGGGCGCGCCGGGAATGTACTGGCTGGCATAGGCGGCAGCCAAGTAGAGACGCGCGTTCACCAGGGTGGGATCGAGTTCCTTGGCCTGCTTGAAGCGCTCGATGGCCTGGTCGAAGTTGCCGCCCTTGTAAGCGGCGACGCCCTTGTTGAGATTGTCGCGGGCCTTGAGCTTGTTGCAGCCGGCGGTGGCCAAGGCCAACAAGGCAATCAGTGCAATGATGAAAGGGCTGCGAACTTTCCGCTGCATTCCTGATCTCCTTGAATAGAAAACGATGAGTGGCAACCGAACAAACTGCGCGGCGTGGCCGACCACAGCCGGCCGCTACGTTAACCGGAGGCAGCGGGTGGCCGCCTCAAGCGTACCGGGCAAGCTGAAACGCCTGCCCCGCAACACGTGCCGCACAGGCGACACGCCTGTGTTCCGGCTACTGCCCGGCTTCGATCCTGGCGGTAATCAGGCCGACCTTGTCCACGCCATTGGCGCGCATGATGTCAATGGCCTTGGCGACTTCATGGAACATCACGCCCGGATCGCCCTTGATGAAGGCGACCTTCTCGGCGCGCTGCTTGAAGATCTCCTCCAGCCGCCGGCCCAGCGTATCCCACGTGTGGGGCTCTTCGTTGATCTTGACCCCGGTGGTCATGCAGCGCGGATCGATGCAAATGACCTGAACGACTACGGTCTTAGCCACGATATCGGGCTGCGCCTGCCCCGGATTGGGGTTGGGCTGCGGCACGAGCGCTTCCAGGCCCTTGGGGATGGTCGGCGTGATGACCATGAAGATAATGATGAGTACGAGCAGAATGTCAATGAGCGGTACCACGTTGGGTTCCGCCATTGTGCTGCCCGACTGTCCAACCGTTATTCCCATCGGATGACTCCCTCTGCGCTTATGGCGGGCGGCAAGCCGACCGCCTCCCGGGCGGGCACTGCGACCCGCCCCTACAAAAGCCGGCGAGATGCTCCCCCTTTGCTCCGGGCAGACGCCGGCGTTGCGCTGCTAATTCCCGCCGCCGGTGGGCGGCGGATGCGGCGCGGCACCCGGCTGCTTGATCTTCTCGGTGAGCAGGCCGAGTTGATCCACGCCGGCGGCGCGGACCTCGTCCACCACGGCCACGACCTCGCCGTACTTGGCGCGGGCATCGGACTTGACGAAGACAGTCTTGTCCAGCCGACCGGTGATCTGGTCGCGGACCTGCTCCGTGATTTGTTCCCTCGAAATCTGCTTGTTGCCGAGCCAGATCTTGCCGTCGCGCGTGACGGCCACGACGATAGCGTCTTCCTTGTCGGCATCATGCATGTCCCGCGGGTTGCTCACCTGGGCCAGGTCCACGGAAACGCCCTTCTGCAACATGGGGGTGACCACCATGAAGATGATCAGCAGGACCAGCATGATGTCCGCCATGGGGATGACGTTGATGGCCGAAACCACGGGTGGCGCTTTGGGTTTATAGGCCATGAATTACTTCCTTGCGGCACGCCGCGTGATGAAGTAGTTCACCAGCTCCATCGAGGAGTTGTCCATCTCCACGTCGAAGGCCTCCACCTTGTTGGTGAAGTAGTTGTAGGCCCACACGGCCGGCACGGCCACGAATAGACCGATGGCCGTGGTGACCAGCGCCTCCGCGATCCCGCCGGCAACCGCGGCTAGACCGGTGGCTTTCTCCTGGGAGATGCCCTTGAAGGCGTTGATGATGCCCACCACGGTGCCGAACAGGCCCACGAAGGGAGCCGTGGAGCCGATGGTGGCCAGCCCGGAGAGGCCGCGCTTGAGTTCGGCGTGCACGATGGCCACGGAGCGCTCCAGACCGCGTTTGGCGGCGTCCACCACTTCCTGTTCCGAGACCTGCGCGGAGGCGGATTGGAACTCGGAGAGGCCCGTGGCGACGACCTTGGCGATGTGGGACTTCTTGTTGCGCTCGGCGATGGAGATGGCTTCGTCGAGCTTGCCCTCGCGCAGCGCGCCCGCCACCTGTTGCACGAAGATGCGGGACTGTTTGCGCGCCGCGCCGAACATCAGCGCGCGGTCAATCATGATACCCACCGACCAAGCGGACATGACGAACATGATGATCACCACGATGCGGGCGGCCCAGCCCATCTGTTTCCAGAGGCTGATCAGATCCCAGCCGACCGCGGCTTGTCCCTCAGCCAGAAGGATGAGGGCACTTGTGTAGAGATTGAAGAGCATTGGGTTTAATCCTCCTTCAAAGTACTCAGAGTTTCCTTACGGCGCGTGCCGTAGCCCGCGGAGCCGCTAATACGAACCGGAGGCCAGACAAGGCGCAGCCGGGGGGTGATTAACCTCCCAGCGTGAACACAACATCTACAGTCGTATCGACCTCGACGGGCTCGCCGTTGAGCAGCGTGGGCTGATAGCGCCACTGGCGCACTGCGTCGAGCGCGGCCTGCACCAGCAACGGGTGGCCCGAAACGACTTCGAGCTGATACACCGTGCCGTCCTTGGAGATGATGGCATGCAGGCGTACCGTGCCGGAAATGCGCGCCTGCTTGGCCAGCGGCGGATAAACCGGCCGAATCATGTTGATCAGCCTGGCCTGCTGCACATTCCCACCCACGCGCACGCGCTGCTGAACCTTGGGCGGCGGCGGGGGCAGGCTGCTTGCCGCACTGCCGATGATTCCACCGAGCACGCCCGAGGCTTGGCCGCCGGGGACGCCGCCCGGAACGCCGCCCACCACGCCTACGGCGCCCATGTCAGGGGGCAGTTCTTCTTCCTTGAGCATGGTCACCTGTTTGGGGATGACCGTGGGAGCCTGCAGGCGACCGGCCTGGATCAGCTTGGCCAAGGGCCGCTGGATCTTCTGGATGGGAGCAGCAGCCGGCGGTGGCGGCGGAGGCGGCGGAGGAGGAGGCGCAACCAGGAAGGTGGTCAGCATGGTCTTAGGGAGCGCCTCTGTGTAGATCAGAGGGATCAAGACCATGATGCTCAGCAGGAGGCATTGGAAGATGGTGGAGATCACCACCGTGTAGGGAGTGGCGGTCTTCTTCTTGCCGGCGGGCGAGCATTCAATCAGATCGTCAAACATTTGCGTTACCTCCGAAGTTCTTTACCGTTTTCCTGCCGCAGCGAGCCGACTATTGGCCTCGCTCTGAGCGGCGCGGCTGCCAGATGAGGAGACACCGGCCGGCGCCACGTGCACCCCGCGCCAGCGATACCAGAAGACAACCACTGGGACGGCAATCCCGACACTGGAGTATGTTCCTACCACAATTCCCACCGTAAGCGCAAAGGCGAAACTGCGCAGGACGGCGCCGCCCATCAGGAACAGGACTAGTACGGTGATAAAGGTCAACCCGCTGGTCAGCACGGTCCGCGAGAGCGTCTGGTTGATGGAACGGTTGACGATCGTCGCGAAAGGTTCGCGCCGCATGAGGCGCAGATTCTCGCGGATGCGGTCGAAGATGACGATCGTGTCGTTCATCGAGTAGCCCACCAGGGTGAGCAAAGCGGCGATGACCGTAAGCGAAATCTCAAAATTCAACAACGAGAAGAATCCCAGGGTGATCAGCACGTCGTGGAAAACCGCCAGGACAGCGGCAGAACCGTACACCCACTCGAAACGAAAGGCAATATAAACCAGCATGCCGGCCAGGGCATAAAGGGTCGCGAAAATAGCCTGCTGGCGGAGCTGCGCGCCGACCTTGGGGCCCACCACCTCGACGTTGCGCACCGCGTAGGTGCCCAGGGAATAGGACTCGCGGAGAGCCGCGAGGACGCGGTCGTCCACGCCGGGGGCGGTCTTCAGCTCATGGAAATTGGTGAGCAGGCCGCTGTGTTCTTTGTCGCGCACGTCGGCGATGGCCCGTGCCAACTCGGCATAGCGGTCTGCCGTGCCGCTGGCGCCCAGGCCGAGGACATCGCGGCGGGCCAGGAACTCGCCGAGGGCGGTGACGTTGGCGGCGTTCAGGTCGGGCTTCGCAGATTCGCCGCCAAAGGTGTCTTTCAGCACGGCCAGGATGGTGGCCTTGCCAGCATCGAGAGTTGCTTCCTCGCCGCTCTTCTGCTCCAGGCCGATCACCACCTCGTTGGACCCAGGCCGCGTAATATCCCGGATCTCCTGGATGGTGCTTTCGCCCAGGCCGCGCGCAGCCAGGCCCTGGCGGAGCTTGTCAATGGGAGGCTGCTGGGTGAAGCGGACATAGACCAGCGTGCCGCCGCGAAAGTCAATGCCATAGCGGAGGCCGCCCTTCTGCGCGAGGGAAATGCCGCCCACCAGCAGAAGAATAAGCGAAAGGGCGATGAAGTACTTGGACTTCCCGATCCAGTTTATGTTTGGCGCGCGAAACAGTTCGATCATGCTGAGTCCAATCCAGTTTGAATAGACACCGCAGGTCCCCGGAAGGTTCCCGGAAACGCGATGTCGCAGCTATCTGGGCCGACCGAAGATTGGCCCTTACAACCCCGAGGCTGGCCCCGTATTTGGGGCCGCCCCACATCAGACACCGCAGAGCGCGCCGGGTATCCCGGCGGAAGCGGCGTCCCGAAGCCTCCGGATGCCCAACGCCCCTGCGAAAAGCCCTAGATGCTCAGTTCGGCTTGGCGGGACATCCGTGCGAGGTGCCAGCCGAAGATGGTCCGCGAAACATAGATCGCGGTGAACAAGTTCGAGATCAAACCGATGACCAGGGTAACCGCAAAGCCGCGTACGGGACCGGTGCCGAACATGAACAGGAAGATGCAGGAGACTACGGTGGTCACATGCGTATCAATGATGGTGAGGAAGGCGCGGTCAAAGCCGGCCTCCACGGCGGAGACGGCGGCCTTGCCGGCGCGCAGCTCTTCGCGGATGCGTTCGAACACCAGGACGTTGGAGTCCACACCCATACCGATGGTCAGGATAACGCCGGCGATGCCGGGCAGCGTGAGCACGGCGCGGAAATAGGCCAGGCAGGCCAGCAGGATGATCAGGTTCAGAATCAGCGCGACCACGGCGTTGATGCCTGCCAGGCGGTAATAAAAGACCATGAAGACCATCACCGCAATCAGGCTGACGATGGAAGCCTGGATGCCTTGGCGGATGGAATCGGCCCCCAGCGAGGGGCCCACCGTGCGCTCCTCGAGATACTTGATGGAAGCGGGCAACGAACCGGCGCGCAGGACTAGGGAAAGGTCCTTGGCTTCTTCCTGGCCGAAGTTGCCGACGATGCGACCGGAATCCTCGATGCGGTTCTGAATGGTGGGCGCGGAATAGACGCGACGGTCGAGGACGATGGCCATGCGGCGGCCGACGTTGGCCTCCGTGAACACGCCGAAACGCTTGCCGGCCGCGGTGGACAGGGTGAAATTGACCTCGTAGCGGCCGGGATTCTCGGTGCTGGGAGCGGGCAGCGCGTTGCGCAGGTCGCGGCCGGTAACGGCCGGCGCGCGATCCACTAGGTACCAGACTTCCGGGGCCGACTTGCCGGGTTCGGGAGGCGCGTCGGAGCGCCCGCGGACGCATTCTGTACCGGCGGGCAGAACCCCGCCATAGTTGGCCAGGCAATCCACCTCGGAAGAAAACTCGCGGTCGCCGCGGACGAGCTTGAGTTCAAGCTGGCCCCCGGCCTGGATGACGCCCTTGGCGCGGGAAGGATCGCCTTCGCCCGGGAGCTGCACCAGGATTTCGCCTTCGCCGCGGCCGTGCTCGGCGATGGTGGGCTCGGTGAGCCCGAGCTGGTCCACGCGGCGGCGAATGGTATCCACCGACTGCTGCACAGTCTGGGTTTTGATGGCGGCGATGACGGAGGGCCGCAGGGTGAGCGTGTAACCGGATGCTTCGCCCGGCGCAGGGGCGAAATCCCACTCGGTGAACTGGTCTTTGAGGAGATCGCGGAAGGTGCTGGTCTGCTCGGGCGCGATGTTGCGGACCAGGATGCGCGTGTCGTCGAGCCTGCGCACTTCCTCGTAGCGGATGTTCTTCTCCTCGCTCATGGCCCGCTTGAGGCGGTCAACGGCCTGGTCGGTGGTCTGGCTGATGGCTTCCTGGAGTTGCACCTGTAGGATCAAGTGCGTGCCGCCTTGCAGATCGAGGCCGAGCTTGAGGCGCTCGCCGAAATTTTCCTTCACCGCCTGCCAGGAAGTCGGCGCCTGAGGCATGCCCAGCAGGCCATACACGCACAGCACAATCACGCCCAGGATGAAGAGTGCCTTCCACTTCAGGTTCGGGTTCATGGTTCGACTGCGCTCACCACAGGTACGTGCGCGCTAACTCTCCTTGGCTTCCGGCTGCAGGCCCGCAATCGCGGAGCGGGCCACTTTGATTTTGACCTGCTCGGCAATGCGCAGTTGGACCGTCTGGCTGCCGTCATCCACGCCGACGATGGTGCCGTAGATGCCGCCGTTGGTCACCACCTTGTCGCCGGCCTTGAGCGTGGCCAGCATCCGCTGCGTCTTCTTCTGCTGGCGGCGATAAGGGAGGATCAGCAGGAAATAGAAAATTCCGAAAAAGGCGATCAGGGGCACCAGCATGCCCAGCAAGTCCTTGCCAGACTGCGCCTGTGCCACCAGCCGAACATCGAACGGAAAGGTCAGCGTCATCGTCAGGTAGAGCATCGTCCCCAACCCCGGAAACGGCCCCGGGATGGCCTCAGACACAAAATCCTGCCGCAGCGGGCAGGAGCAACCGCATCAAGATTGGAAGTAGCCGACTTGAGACTGCGGAGCGGGCCGCGCCGGGCCCAGCCTCAAGACCTGCCTTGGAGCCCCTGAGCAGAATTCTGCTCTGCCCCCAAACTAAATAGACTCGCGGAATTCGGGGGGGAAGTCAAGGGTAAAGTAGCGAGCGAAAAGAAGTGCGCATGGAACCGCCGAAGCACGCAGGGACACAGCAGAGGCGGAGCAGCGCGGAAAAGAAGGGAAAACGAAATACACAAAAAGCAGCCGGATCTCTCCTCGCGACCGGAGACGTCGGGACTCGGCATCACAGAGCTATTCGCTGGCGGCCGCCAACTGCGCCCGGAGGCCGGCAGCGAAGGAATCCAGGGCACCGCAAGAGATGGCGAAGCGGATGCGGCGCAGCAGCTCGAGATAGAAGAAAAGGTTGTGGTGCGTGGAAAGAATCGAATAGAGGATTTCATTGGCCTGGATCAGATGGCGCAAATACGCGCGCGAATAGCGGCGGCAGGCGGAGCAGGCGCAGGCTGCGTCCATGGGGCGCGGGTCGTTCGCGTAGCGGGCGTTGCGGATGTTGAGGCGCCCGGCGGAAGTGAAGAGCAGGCCGTTGCGGGCGTTCCGCGTGGGTAGGACGCAGTCCATCAGGTCCACGCCGCAGGCGATGTAGTCGGCGAGCTGCTCGGGATAGCCCACGCCCATCAGATAGCGGGGCTTTTCTTTGGGCAGGCGGGCGGTGACCACGGCGGTCATGGCGCAGGTCACTTCGTGCGGCTCGCCCACGGCCAGGCCGCCGATGGCATAGCCGGGAAATTCGAGTGACGTGATCTGCTCGGCCGATTCGCGACGCAGATCGTCGAAGGTGGCGCCCTGCACGATGCCGAGTTGCGCCTGGCGCGACGCATCGCCGTGGGCCAGGAAGTAATCGCGCGAGCGGCGGGCCCAATCAAAGGTACGCGCGGCGGCGCGGGCGGCCGCCTCGCGCGGCGCGGGCGTCTCGATGCATTCGTCCAGAACCATGAACATGTCCGCGCCCAGGGCAATCTGCACTTCAGCGGCCGTCTCCGGAGAAAGAAAGTGCTCGGCGCCGTCGAGATGAGAGCGAAAGGTGACCCCGTCGTCAGAGACCTTGCGCAATTCGGAGAGGCTGAACACCTGGTAACCGCCGGAGTCGGTCAGAATGGCGCGCGGCCAGGACATGAACTTGTGCAGGCCGCCGAGAGAGCGGATGAGTTCGTGGCCGGGACGCAGAAAGAGATGATAGGTGTTGGCCAGAAGGATCTGCACGTCGAGGGATTCCAGCGCGTCCTGGGTGAGGCCCTTCACCGTGGCGGAGGTGCCCACGGGCATGAAGCAGGGCGTGTCAATCGCGCCGTGGGGCGTGACCAGGCGCCCCAGGCGCGCGCCGCTCGGATCAACGGCGAGGATTTCGAAGGAAAAAGACACGGAGAGAGTTTAGCAGAGGGGAAGCAGAAGAGTTGTAGCGCCGGCTCCTAGCCGGCTCTGTTCGGCAAATGAAGCCGGCCAGCAATCAAGGAGGTCAGATGGGTCGGTCTCGCAGAGCGTGACCGGCCCCTACCAGCATGCTGAAAAAGCGGGTTTCTTTGTCATCCCGAACCGCCGCAGGCGGTGAGGGATCTGCATTTGATGGAAAGCCAAAGAAAATGCAGATTCCTCCTCGTCCGTCCGGAAGGCTCGGGACGGACTCGTCCGAATGACACATTCCCGAATTTTTCAGCATCCCGCTACTGGCAGCCCCACACGAACCGGCAAAATGCTGGCGCTACTCCCTCACGAGAATATCCAGGCGATGCCGGTGCCCAGCAGCACAAAGAAGATGAACACCCCGAGGACAACACCCGCTGCCTTGCCGAGCGGGATCTTCTTCGGGTTGAAGGCGGAGAAGCCGATCACCAGCAGCACCAGGCACCAGATGCCGAAGATGTCCACGGATGCGCCCAGCGCAATCTGCCACAGCGGGGCGTCGCCGGGGAGGAGCGCGGCGACGTTGGAGGCCACGAAGTTCTCCGGATCAATCGCGCTGGGGTCTTTCAAGAGCAGGATGGGAATCCCAATCACCTCGCGCAGGCCCAGCGGAAGATAGGCGTGCGAAACGATGGCCCGGGCGGTTTTGAAGTTCAACGCGCCGCCGGCGCCGGCCAGCTTGAACGCGCCGAGATAAACTCCGCCCATGATCACGATGAGCAGCAGGCTGCCCACCGCGCCGCGGATGTACCGCCAGATCTTTCCCCGCCCGGCGGCACTCTGGTAAGCCTGCTCGCGCTGTTCGTCTGTCATCCGTTCGAACTGGGCGGCAGCGAATTTGTTTTTCTCGATCTGGGAGCGCGTGACCTCGTACCAGTTCACGCGCTGGGCCAGAACAATATTGACGGCGAGGCCGGTGATGGTGAGCAGGAGCAGTGCGGCCAGCCAGGAAGGAGTGCGGCCGATGTCGGCGAAGGTCTCGCCGGGAGAAAACAGCGCGCCCGTCAGGCGCGCGAGCGGCCCGAATCTGGGCTGAGGCGCTTGCGCAACGAGTGGCGGAGTCGAGGACACTGGGTGCCTCCTCACGGGCAGTAATTTACCCCGCTGATTGTACGCCCGGCGAAAGCAGAAAGTTACGCGAAGTCGAGCGGCGGAGAGGAAGCCGGCGGCAGGGCCGAAAAACTTGCGGGTTCTTTCGCGGCGATGAGTAGGGCGGTTTTCATCATTACAGTCGAAGAGCCGAAGGTCCACAGGCGAAGTGCCAACAGGATCTAGTTAACGTGGATGCGGAGCGGTGGCCTGAAACCTCGTAGTCTGCTTCTGTGGCTTGGGCAGGGAACTCGGCGCAGAGCTTCTCGCCAAGATCACCACTGGCGAACGAATTGGATTGCTGAGCGCGGCACGTCAGCGCATGACGGAGCTCGTAACCTTTCCATTCCGGAAACCGAATACGACTGGTGCCGTCACGGTAACTGCCTCGGTATCGATGAGAAAAGGTCGAAACCTCCATTCACGGACAGCTCTTTCCACGTTCGGCAAAAGAGCTGGGTCCCCTTGGAGAAGCTGGACGTTTCTGACCAAACCAGCGCCATCTATTTCCATCTGAATAGCGAGAATCCCATCGGAGTCCTTGGGTTGAGCGGGGTACCGCGGCATCGAAACACTGATTATGTGCTCGCGGAGAAGTTGGCTGCCGACCGAGTATTTGTCCGCTGAAAGACGAACCGGTTGATTTGGTTCCCTTGCCGAAGGTAACAAGAGTTTGAAAACCAGCTCTCCGGGAATCTTGGGTACGCTCGGAATAACTTCCCCGTCCTTCAAGATCAAACCAGTGCTCACGGTTCCACGAAAATACTGACCATTATCGTTCTGTACGATTAGCGTCGTACCGGAGGGAAGCACCAAGAACACGAGCAGGTCCCCTCCTAGCCGATCCGTCCCTTCCAGTCGAATTGTATTGTCCCGGATCGCGAGAAGCGCCGCACTGAACGGTGCAACGCTTTTCACGACGGGGGCTCCTTGAAAGGTATCTGTAAACACAACACCAGCCTGAAACTTCACCCCAGCAGTGGGCTCTGCTCGCACGCCGACCACCCATTTCTTTCCAGTTGGAATCGTTCCCAGGTGCAGCGTGACTGGTGCAGCGGGTGATGGACTGAGCGACTGCTCAAGGAGGTCAATCGTGATGTTTCGACGTAGAGCAGGTTTCGGTGGCTCCTGCGAAAGTGTTGCCTGCACCGAGAGAAGGATGCTTGACGCCAGTGTCAAAGCGTATGTAACGCGCCTCATGCCGCCCTCCCTGGGTTCCCGCCTCGCGCCTCGAGCACTACTATGGAAGTGTAATGGCCTCGCAGTAGATGAAAATGCTGCTCTCACAGATGCTCGCCTAGCACTGGATGACTCCCCCGCCTTGAGACCTGCACTCCACCGTGTAAATTGAGACGACGCAATCTCCGATTAGTGTGGGTTCTAGATTAAGAAAAACGCTACACTCCGCTTCGGCGGGTAGCGCGCAAAAGGAGATCAGGAGGCAGAGAGCGAGGCACTGCCGGAAAAGCCTATTGGATTTCGAAGTATCCATAGACGTTGCTTTCGGCAGGTTCCCATTTACCTTCTTACTATGCCAAGTTCGGCTACTTTCGCCAAATTATTTTCACTGATGGATTATTCTCGTGATTTAAGAAATCCTCTAGGGACGAGGCGAGGGGAAGTCCAAGCCCTTTAGATGGAGCGAATCCAGACCTCCACAGATTTCTGGGCTCCATTCGATGCTCCTGCCGCTATCTTGTCGCGCTACCCGCACCCACTTCCCGAGTCTCCGAGGTATTCGGTGTCCCTTTGGCCAATGGAGAAGAGCGAGGTCTGAACGAACTCAAAGTCGGCACCGAGGGTCGAGGAGGCGCGCGGGCGGAAGCCGGAGCGGTCGGCGGAGATGTCAGCTTCCATGAGACGGCGGGTGGCGATGTAGGCGGGGTCGCCGCGCTGCCAGCCGGCAATCTGCATCCAGTCGTCAAAGCTGCGCACGCGCTCGCCGCACTCGAGGGCCCCGACGCGGAAGCCGGCGGCCTCGAGCAGGGATTGCAGTTCGTCGGCGCGGAGCGTGGTGGCGTGGGAAGCGTCGCGGGCCCGCTCGATGGCGTTGGCGGCGGCGGAGTCGGCGCCTTCGGGCACGACGAGGTCCACCAGGGCGAATCGGCCGCCGGCACGCAGCACGCGGGCGAGTTCGCCGAGCGCGGCGCCGGGATGCTCGAGATGATGCAGCGTGTAGGCGCAGGCGGCAAGGTCGAAGGTGGAGTCCGGATAGGGAAGCGCGTAGGCATCGCCGCATTCGAAAACGCAGTTGGTGAGGCCTTCCTGTGCCGCCGCGGCCCGGGCCTCGGCCAGCAGTGCAGGCGTGATGTCCAGACCGTGGATGAACTTGACGCGCGGCGCAAACGCGCGGGTGAACGTGCCCGGGCCGCAGGCCAGGTCCAAGGCCAGTTCATCGCCGCGGGGAGAAACCAGCGCGACCAGGCGCGCGGCTTCCGCACTGCGCGTGGAGAGAGAAAACTTCGCGAATTGTTCGGCGGTGCGCGTGAAACGCGCGCGCACAAGATCGCGCTGGTCCGGGGCGTCGGGCATGGGAAGAGAATACAACGGCGAGGACACAGGGAATAGGGAGTCGGGTGTAGGGTAGTGGGTTAGTTTGGCCCCTGTAGCACAGCCACTCGTGGCCGAGCGCATCCTTGCTCGCCAAGACCGCACAGGCTGGAGTGCCTGTGCTGTGGGCGGCTGCATGAAGCCACCGCTACAGATGCCGCCCGAACGGGCCCCGCTACATGAGGGACACGTCTGAGCCGAACTTCTTGGCGAGGGCGCGGAGGTAGTCGTCGATTGTGGACGTGTGTCCGAAGATGAAGCGGGACATGAAGCGGAAGAGCGCGGGGTTAACGTAGCCGTTTTCGGTGATGGTCAGCGTGCAGCCGGCGCCGTCCGGTTTCAGCTCGTAGGTCCACGTGCCGCCGAAGGGCAGCGCCGGGTCGGCGATGCGCGTGACCATGCGCTGCGGCGGCACGAACTCCATCATCTCCAGCGGCATGACCGTGCCGTCGCTCCAAGTTTCCTTCCACTGAGGCCAGCCGTTTTTCTCGGGCAGCGCCTCGACCGATTTCAGGCCCGGGCGCCAGGACGTGAATGATGGATAGTCGCTGATGGCCTGCCAGATTTTTTCGGGAGGCTGCTGGAAGCGGGCCGAGAGCGTGGCCACGTGTTCGCGGGGCAGCAGCGCGCCGATCCCAGCCACCACGGCGACCAGCGTAACGAGCACGCCAAGCACGACGAGGAGCCATTTCTTCATGGAGGCCTCCGTTCATGGCAATGGCGAGTGCCTGGCGCAGCGCAGCCGGCTGCGCGCTCTCGCCTCACATGGTTCTTGCGCGAAGCGCAGAGAATAGCACACCCCAGGCAGGAAATTCTCAGTACAATCGCGGGACGCGGCGGCGTGAAGCCGCCGCCACAGATGCCGCCCGGAGGGACGGCCCCACAGAGAGCAGATGGAGATCGGCGCAAGACACGGGGTGAAATGGAAGCAGTTGTTCGCCAAGCCGGGATTTCCCTGGCTGTTTGCGGCGATGTTTGTGTCGCTGTTCGGGTCGGGGCTGAACTTCGCGGGCACGACGTGGTACGTGTTGGCGCGCACGAACTCCACCGTGGCCACCAGCTTGATCACCGTGCTGGTAACGCTGCCCGGGTTGGTGGTGCCGCCCTTCGGCGGCGTGCTGATTGACCGCGTGGACCGGCGCTACCTGGGCATGGCCCTGGACCTGGCGCGGGGCATGATCGTGCTGGCCACCGCGGTGCTCCTGATTTTCGGGCGCGCGGAGGTGTGGCACATCTATCTGATGGTGCTGCTGCTGGGTGTCGGATTTTCCATTTACTGGAGTACGACGCACGCCCTGTTGCAGGAAGTGACCGGGCGGAAAGAACTGGTCGGGGCCAACGCGGCGGTGCTTATCGCCGTGCAGGGCGGGATGATGATGGCCGGCGCGGCGGCGGGGTTTCTCTACGAGCACATCCACCTGGGCGGCATCCTGACCATTGACGGGGTGACCTATTTCGCGTCGGCGTTCTGCCTGGTGCGCCTGCGCAAAGGCTACATGGCTCCGCACCACGAGGAGCCGGTGACGACAGGCGCGGAGGCGGAGGCCGAGCCGGCCGTGGAACCCGCGTCGGGCGAGCAAGCCTTGCTCAGCGTGCCGGAACCAGAGCCGGCGCGGGGATTCTTCCACGACTTGAAGGAAGGACTGCGCTACCTGCGCGGACAGCCGCGCATCTTCGCGCTGGGGCTCACCTACGCGTGCATGATGGCGGGCGTCCTGAGCGCCAACGTGCTGGTGGCGGCGCTCTCCATGTTCATCCTCAACGCGGGGCCCAAAGGATTCGGGCTGATGGAGTCGGGGTGGGCGTTTGGCGCGGTGGTGGGCGGGCTGACCACCGGCATGCTGATGCAGAGGTTCCACCCGACGCGCGTGTTGCTGGTGGCGCTGGGAGTGCTGGCGGTGGGGCATGCGCTGTTCCCCTACGCGCGGTGGCTGGCCGTGGCGGTGGGAATGCACGCGCTGTTTGGAGCGTCCCGCGCGCTGGCGGGTGTCTTTACGCAGTCTTCCATCATGACCGTGGTGCCGCGGCGCTTGATGGGGCGCACGCAGTCGGCCTTTTCCGTGATCGCCACGACCATGCAGGTGGCCATGAGCTTTACGCTGGGCACCCTGGCGGAACACGTGAGCCTTCCCGTGGCGTTCCTGGTACTGGGGCTGTTGTACGGGATGGCGTTTTTCGCAGGGGTGCGCGCCGTCGCGGTGAAGGAGCAGCCTGCGGGAACCGGGGATTGACCGCGGGGCAAGTGAGAAGAGCAATCAAAACTCAGGAGCGGGACGCCAGGGACAGAGCCCTCCACCGACGCACTTCCGACGGTGATCTATCCAGCTATCATTCTAAGGACTGGCCACGCGTCACTGCCCGTTGCTCACCGCTTCCAGGACGACTTCGGAAGGTTTGGCCTTGCCGAATTCCCCTTCCCAGCGGGCCATGACCACCGTGGCCAGGCAGTTGCCGATGACGTTGACGGAAGTGCGGGCCATGTCCATCAGCTCGTCAATTCCCAGGATCACGAAGATGGGCCACTCGGGAAGATTGAACGACGCGGCCGTGCCCAGCAGGATGACCAGCGAAGCGCGCGGCACGCCGGCGACCCCTTTGCTGGTGAGCATCAGCGTCAGCATCATGACCAGTTGCTGGCCGATGGTGAGATGGATGCCCGCGGCCTGGGCCACAAAGATGGACGCCAGGGAGAGATACAGCGTGGTGCCGTCGAGATTGAAGCTGTAGCCCGTGGGCATCACGAAGGCCACGATGGGGCGCGGCACGCCGATGCGCTCCATCGCTTCCATGGCCCGCGGCAGCGCGGCTTCCGAGCTGGTGGTGGCGAAGGCGATGGAAACCGGCTCGGCAATGGCACGGAGAAATTTGCGCAGCGGCACGCGGGCAATAAGCGCCACGGGAAGCAGAACGAGCAGAAGGAATCCCGTCAGGGCCACGTACAGCGTGGCCAGCAGCTTGGCCAGGTTCACCAGGATGCCCAGGCCCATGTGCCCCACGGTGTAGGTAATGGCCGCGCCCACGCCGATCGGCGCGTAGTACATGACGATATTGGTGAACTTGAACATCGTTTCGGCGAGGCTTTCCGTGAAATCAAGCAGCGGCTTGCGCCGGGATTCCCTCAGCAGGGCCAGCGCGATGCCGAAGACGATGCTGAAGACCACGATCTGCAGCACCTGGCCTTCGTAGATGGCCCGCGCGATGTTCTCCGGGAAGGCGTGCAGGATTACGTCCCGGCCGGACTGCTTTTGTGCCGTGGGCACGTCGGCGGGGGCGGCTTCCGGCGGTGTGATGCCCATTCCGGCCTTGGAGAGATTGATGGCACCCAGGCCGATGAAGAGCGCCACAGTGGTGACCAGTTCAAAATAGATGAGCGACTTGATGCCCAACCGCCCTACTTTCTTCAGGTCGGGATGCCCGGCAATGCCGTACACCAGCGTGGCAAACAGCAGCGGCGCGATGATCGTCTTAATCAGGCGCAGGAAGAGGAGGCTGAGCACGCGAGCGTTCTGGGCCACGCCGGGCCAGTCGTGGCCGATCTCCGCGCCAACCACCATGCTGAGCAGGATCCAGGTGGTGAGCGAGCGGCGGGCCAGCGCGTAGCCGATCAGGCCGGCAATGCCGATCCAGCGGGCGAATATGGCGATGGCGAGCGGAATGCCCAGGTTGGCGTATTCGTTGCCGGCCCAGAGAAACGCGGCGACGGTGAAGGCGGCAAAGGCAACCAGCACCGAATAGCGCTTCAGCGCAGATGGCTTCGCGTTGGCCACAAGGGGAGCAAGGTAAGCCGCGGCGGAAACTAAGTCAAGGACGCAGTGGGGATTGACGCGTTTCGAGAGCAAAGCACGAAAAGTAGAAAGATGAAACACGAAGATCACTGAGCGACACGGAGACACAGGAAACGTGCGGGAACCGCGGAGAAGAAAATGTGGCTGCGCGCGGAGTGCGATACAATTCCGGCCATTGCAAAATCGCAAAAGGAGGTTTAGATGGACGCCATTCTGCCAGGGCTGAAGGGCATGCTGAACTTGCATCCGGTGGTGGTGCACCTGCCCATCGGGTTGTGGGTCGGAGCGCTGGTGTTTGCGTTGGCGGCAGCGATCCGAGGATGCGCAGACTGGCACAAGACGGCCGTGCGGCTGCTGGTGCTGGGGACGCTGTGTGCCCTGCCGGCAGTGGGGAGCGGCTTGCTAGCGGAAGAGTCGGTGCCCGAAGCCGGGCCGGCGCACGAGGTGATGGAGGTCCACGAAACGTTGATGTACGTCACCACTGGCTTCGCAGTCGCGCTGTGCCTGTTCGCGTGGTGGAAGCGCAAGGATGAAACCTCTGGCCCGCGCAAGATCTTACTGGCGGGACTTATCGTCCTGGCGGGGCTACTGACCGTGGGCGCCGACCGCGGTGCGCAGATGGTCTATCAGTACGGCGTGGCGGTGGACTGGTCCAAGGCTGGGCCGCAGAAATGAAAGTAGGGATCGGGGATCAGGGGACAGGGGTCGAAAGGACTGAGAGTTGAAGGGTTGAAAAGTCAAAAGGTTTGAAGAGTGGCAGAGGCGAAGAGCTTCGGACTGGCCAGCAGTGCACGGAAGCTTCTGGGAATTTTCTCGGCCAGGTGGAAAGAACCGAGCACGTGTGAGGCGTGCGGGGAAAAATTTGTGTGCGGGGCGACGCTGGCCGGCTGCTGGTGCAGCGAAGTGAAATTGAGCGAGGCCGCGCGGGCCGAGCTGAGGCGGCGGTACCAAAAATGCCTGTGCCGGAATTGCCTGGAGCGATTCGCGGCGGAGCGCTGATGCAAGATGCCGGGCTGAAGCCCGCCGCTACAAGTGCCGCGCAGCCGCGCGTGTCGGACCGGCCAAAAGACTCTCGCGCGAAAAGAGGAGAGAATTGAGATGACGGTAGGGGAGCATTACTTGGAAGACGCGAAGCAAGAGTTCCGCAAGATGAAGGCTCAGGCGGAGCGGGCAATGGCGCAGGTGAATGAGGGGCAGCTCTTCCGCCAGCTCGACCAGGAATCCAACAGCCTCGCCATCATCGTGAAACACCTGGCCGGCAACATGCGCTCGCGGTGGACGGATTTCCTGACCTCTGACGGTGAAAAACCGGACCGGCAGCGGGACACGGAGTTCGAGCTGGAGCCGGGGGACACCAAAGCGGCGTTGATGGAACGGTGGGAGGACGGCTGGCGGCGCGTGTTTGCGGCCATCGAACCGCTCGGTGGCGAGCACCTCATGCACACGGTGCTCATCCGCGGCGAGCCGCACACGGTGCTGCAAGCCATCAACCGCCAGTTGACCCATTACTCGCAGCATGTCGGCCAGATTCTCTTTCTGGCCAAACACCTTGTCGGCGCGAAGTGGGTCGCGCTCAGCATCCCGCGAGGCAAGTCGGAGGAGTTCAACCTGATGAGGGGCAAGAAGGCCAGGTGACAAAGCGACGCAAGGACGAGAACACGAACGCAGGGGCCGCTGGGAGACGCTGAGGTCGCAAAGAAGAGGAGATCCAAGCGATGCGCACTTTGAGGGCGATTACTTGCGCGGCCACGCTGCTGGCCCTGGCGGCCTCGGCTCGCGCGCAGGAGGCAACAGGAAAGGCCGCGCAGCAGCCGGCAGCGCGCGGGGCGCGACGCGGCCATTGTCACCTATCGCGCAACAGGAATAGGTTCCGTCGAAGGCAAAGAGGTGACGAACAGAGTGCTGGCCACCACTGTCTGGATGCGCCGCGGCGAGAAGTGGAAGATGGCGTTTCACCAGAAGGCGCTCGTGCCGTGACCCGGGCGCCATGACGGTGCGACGAAAGCACGGAGCGAGGAGGAGAAGCAGATGACGCAGCGAAGCTGGAAGGGCAGGGGTTGGATGGCAGGGGTGATGGCGTTGTCGGTATGCCTGGCGGTCCTGACGGGGGACGCGCAGTCGAGTGGGAAGGAACCGCAGAAAAAGTTTGTGAACCCCGACGGGCTATACAAACCAACCACCTACACCCACGTAGTCAGCGTAGAGGGCGGGCGGACGGTGTTCATCGCCGGGCAAGTGGCGTTCAACGCCAAAGGCGAGGTCGTGGGCAAGGGCGACCTGCGGGCGCAGGCGACTCAGGTGTACGAGAACTTGAGAACCGCGCTGGCCGCCGCCGGGGCCACGCCCGCGGACATCGTCAAGGCCAACACCTACGTGGTGAACCTGAACCCGGAGGCCCTCAATGTGATCCGCGAAGTGCGCAGCAAGTATTTCCCGACACAGAACCCGCCGGCCAGCACGCTGGCGGGCGTGACGTCGCTCGCCAATCCTGACCTGTTGATCGAGGTGGAGGTCATCGCGGTGGTGAAATGAGCCGTCTGGTATGATTCCTCCACGAAAAGGAGGCCCTGTGATCAAGCGAATTCTTGCATTGGCAATTGTGGCCGCGCTACCGCTTGTCGCAGCCGCGCAGGAAGCGCCGACGAAGAAGGCTCCGGAAAAGAAAGCTCAGGCCAAGCAGGCGCCGGCAAACAAGGCGGCAAGCAAGGCTCCGGCCGAAGCGTTGCCGGAGCCGGTGACCACTCCGAGCGGGCTGAAATACTGGGATTTGAAGGTTGGCACCGGTGTGGAAGCCGTGGCGGGAAAAACAGTGCGCGTGCACTACACCGGCTGGTTTACGAACGGGAAGGTCTTCGACAGTTCGGTGGGCAAGCAGCCCTTCGAGTTTCGTCTCGGGGCCGGGCAGGTGATCAAAGGCTGGGAAGAAGGTGTGGCCGGGATGAAGATCGGCGGCAAACGCAAGCTGGAGATTCCTCCGGCACTCGCCTATGGAGAGGGCGGCTATCCCGGTGTCATCCCGCCCAACTCGACTCTGATCTTCGCCGTCGAATTGCTCGGCGTGAAGTAGTTCCCGCTCCCCATACCTGCAAAGAAAAAGGGCCGGTCGAATGACCGGCCCTCACAGATTGATGTGCGCAGGGAGAAAAGCCTTCGCCACTCACCTCTGATCCCCAGCCCCCGAGCCCTGCTTTAGAAATACTCGCGGGTGGGGCCTTCGAGGAAGGCGCGCAGTTTGCGCGAGCGCGAAGGGTGGCGCAGCTTGCGCAGGGCCTTGGCTTCGATCTGGCGGATGCGCTCGCGGGTGACGGCAAACGACTGGCCCACTTCTTCCAGCGTGTGCTCGGAGCCGTCGTCCAGCCCGAAGCGCATCTTGATGACTTTCTCCTCGCGCGGGGTCAGCGTCTTCAGCACCGACTGGGTCTGTTCCTTCAGGTTCAGGTTGATGACCGCTTCCGACGGCGAGACCACGGCCTTGTCCTCGATGAAGTCGCCCAGATGCGAATCTTCCTCTTCGCCGATGGGCGTCTCCAGCGAGATGGGCTCCTGCGCGATTTTCAGAATCTTGCGCACCTTGGCCACGGGGATGTCCATCCGCTTGGCGATTTCTTCGGAAGTGGGCTCGCGGCCCAGCTCCTGCACCAGTTGGCGCGAAGTGCGGATGAGCTTGTTGATCGTTTCGATCATGTGCACGGGGATGCGGATGGTGCGGGCCTGGTCGGCGA